>Ga0180223_1001451_pt1 | contig 18328 bp, 11 predicted proteins | sample eDN5th30CKraftOP_FD_151337 | JGI IMG/M metagenome (GOLD analysis project Ga0180223, IMG submission 151337) | Enriched Organic Plus compost microbial communities from Emeryville, California, USA - eDNA 5th pass 30_C Kraft OP (version 2) (version 2) ...
ACCCAGGTTCCGGGCGGCGAGACCGGCGCGATGCGATTGACCTTGATCTCGATCGTGATCTCGGTGGCCGCCCTCTTCCTCTCCGAGGTCATGGCCCGGCTGGTCGGGCGGCGGATCGCGGTCGAATGACCGAGCCCGTCCTCGACATCGCCGTCCGCCACAGGCTGGGCGACTTCCAGCTCGACGCCAGCTTTCGCTCGCAGGGCCGGCTGACGGCGCTGTTCGGCGCCTCCGGCTCCGGCAAGACCTCGCTCGTCAACGTCATCGGCGGCCTGATCCGCCCGCAATCCGGCCATGTCCGGGTCGAGGGCGAGACGCTGGTCGACACCGGGCGGGGCACCGTGCTGCCGCCGCACCGGCGCCGGCTCGGCTATGTCTTCCAGGAAGCGCGCCTGTTCCCGCATCTCACCGTGCGGCAGAACCTGCTCTTCGGCCACTGGTTCGTGCCGCGCGCGCTGCGCAAGCCGGCGGAGCTCGACATGGTGCTGGACCTGCTCGGCATCGGCCATCTGCTCAAGCGCCGGCCCGGCGCGCTGTCGGGCGGCGAGAAGCAGCGCGTCGCCATCGGCCGGGCGCTGCTGGCCCAGCCGCGCCTGCTGCTGATGGACGAGCCGCTCGCCGCGCTCGACGAGGCCCGCAAGGCCGAGATCCTGCCGCATATCGAGCGGCTGCGCGACGAGGTCGGCATCCCGATCGTCTATGTCTCGCATGCCCTGACCGAGGTCGCCCGCCTGGCGACGACCGTCGTCGTGGTCGAGGCGGGCCGGGTCGGCGCCTGCGGGCCGACGGCGGAAATCCTCTCGCGCCTCGACCTCGCCTCGCGCCCCGGCGCGCCGGAGGCGAGCGCGCTGCTGACGGCCGAGGTCGTGGGCTTCGACGAGGCCTTCGGGCTCGCCCGGCTGGCGACGCCGGCGGGCGAACTCGCCATCGCCCGCGGGGCGCTCAGGGCCGGGCAGCGCCTGCGGGTCCGGATCATGGCGAGCGACGTCATGCTCGGCCTCGCCCCGCCCGAGGGTACCAGCGCGCTCAACATCCTGCCCGGCCGCATCGCCGAGATCGGCGAGCGCAGCGGCGAAGGCGGCAGCACCGTGCATCTCCGCCTCGACTGCGCCGGCGAGGCGCTGGTGGTGCGGCTCACCGCGAAATCGGCGGCGAAGCTGGCGCTCGCGGTCGGCAAGCCGGTCTACGCCATCGTCAAGAGCGTCTCGGTCGAGACGCCTTGACACTGTCCCGCGGCGGCGCCTCGGAAGCCGCCCTGTTGCGACGCCCCCACCCCCGTCATTCCGGGGCTTCGCGCAGCGAAGAACCCGGAAGCCACGGCTGGGTGAGCGTTTGCGGTCATGCGGTTGCAAGGGCGCACCCGGACGTGGGTTCCGGGTTCGCGCCTCCGGCGCGCCCCGGAATGACAGCTTGGGGCCGCGAAAATCACGCTCTTTCCCGGGATCAGGGCTCACGTCCCGATCACCCTTTGCCCGAAAAAGACATCGCGCCTCCCTTGACCTTCCCATGATGGGAAGCCCCATATGAACCGTCATCACGATGAAGGAGACGGCGATGACGGCCATCGACAGGACGAGAGACGGGCTGGCGACGCTCGACATGGGCGTGGAAGGCATGTCCTGCGCGAGCTGCGTCGGCCGGGTCGAGCGCGCCATCGCGGCGGTTCCCGGCGTCGAGTCTGTTGCAGTCAACCTCGCTACGGAACGGGCGCACCTGACCTTCGCCAAGGACGGCGACAGGGGCGGCGACGTGCTGAAGCGCGTCGAGGAAGCCGTGCGCCAGGCCGGCTACCAGCCGGCCGAGCAGACCATCGAGCTCTCCGTCGACGGCATGAACTGCGCCTCCTGCGTCGGCCATGTCGAGAAGGCGTTGCGCGCCGTGCCGGGCGTGGTCGAGGCGACGGTGAACCTCGCCACCGAACGGGCCAGCGTGAAGGCGCTGGCCGGCGGGGATCTCGTTCCCGCGCTCGTCAAGGCGGTCGAGAAAGCCGGCTACGAGGCGAGCCCGCTCAAGTCCGATGACGGCCACGCGGGCGGCCATCACGACCATATGGCGATGGTGAAGGCGGAGGAGCAGGCGCAATTGCTGCGCTCGGTCATCCTCGCCGGCGCGCTGACGATCCCGCTGCTGGTGATCGAGATGGGCGGGCACATGGTCCCTGCCCTGCATCACTGGCTCGCCGGAACCTTCGGCGATTGGAACCTGCGCGTCTTCTCCTTCGTCCTCGCCACCGTCGTCCTGTTCGGGCCGGGGCTGGTCTTCCTGCGCAAGGGCTTCCCGGCCCTGCTGCGCGGCGCGCCCGACATGAACACGCTGGTCATGCTCGGCGCCGGCGCGGCCTGGCTCTATTCCAGCGCCGCGACCTTCCTGCCCGGGCTGCTGCCCGAGGGCACGGCGCTGACCTATTTCGAATCGGGCGCCGTCATCGTCACGCTGATCCTGCTCGGCCGCTGGTTCGAAGCCCGCGCCAAGGGCCGCACCGGCGCCGCGATCCGCAGCCTGATCGCGCTCCAGCCCAAGACCGCCCGCGTGCTGCGCGAGGGCCGCGAGACCGATATCCCGGTCGAGGAGGTCCGCCCCGGCGACAGCGTGATCCTGCGGCCGGGCGAGCGCGTGCCGGTCGACGGCGAGGTCAGCGACGGCACCTCCTATGTCGACGAATCGATGATCACCGGCGAGCCCGCCCCGGTCCGCAAGCAGGCCGGAAGCTTCGTCACCGGCGGGACGGTCAACGGCTCGGGGGCGCTCAGTTTCACCGCCCGCAAGGTCGGCGCCGACACGCTGCTCGCGCAGATCGTGCGCACCGTGCAGGCGGCGCAGGGCGCCAAGCTGCCGATCCAGGCCGCGGTCGACCGGATCACGCTCTGGTTCGTGCCGGCGGTGATGGGCGTCGCGCTCGTGACCTTCCTCGTCTGGCTGTTCTTCGGCCCGAGCCCGGCCCTGTCCTACGCGCTGGTCAACGCCGTCGCCGTGCTGATCATCGCGTGCCCCTGCGCGATGGGGCTCGCGACGCCGACCTCGATCATGGTCGGCACCGGCCGCGGCGCCGAGCTCGGCATCCTGTTCCGGCAGGGCGACGCCTTGCAGGCGCTGCGGGATGTCGAGGTCGTCGCCCTCGACAAGACCGGCACGCTGACCAAGGGCAAGCCGGAGCTGACCGATATCGAGCCGGCCGCCGGCTTCGAGGCGAACGAGGTGCTGCGCCTGATCGCCTCGGCCGAGAACCGCTCCGAGCACCCGCTGGCGCTCGCCATCGTCGCGGCGGCGAAAGAGCGCGGCCTCGCGCTCGCCGAGCCGGCGGATTTCGTCAGCGATGCCGGCCGCGGCGTGACCGCGACGGTCGCGGGCAGGAAGGTCGCCATCGGAGGCCACAGGCTGCTGGAGCAGGCCGGCATCGACGTCTCGGCCTTCGCCGACCGTGCGCAGGTACTGGCGGAGGCCGGCAAGACCCCGCTCTATGCCGCCATCGACGGCAGGCTCGCCGCGGTCGTCGCCGTGGCGGACGCGATCAAGGAGACGACGCCGGCGGCGATCGCGGCGCTGCACGGCCTCGGCCTCAAGGTCGCGATGGTGACAGGCGACGACCGGCGCACCGCCGCAGCCGTCGCCCGCCAGCTCGGCATCGACGAAGTCCGGGCCGAGGTGCTGCCGACCGACAAGGCCGAGGTCGTCAAGGGCCTCCAGAAGGACGGCGCGCGGGTCGCCTTCGTCGGCGACGGCATCAACGACGCCCCCGCCCTGGCCCAGGCCGATGTCGGCATCGCCATCGGCACAGGCACCGACATCGCCATCGAGAGCGCCGATGTCGTGCTGATGTCGGGCGACGTCATGGGGGTGCCCCGCGCGATCGCGCTCTCCAAGGCGACGATCGCCAATATCCGCCAGAATCTCGCCTGGGCCTTCGGCTACAACGCCATCCTGATCCCGGTCGCGGCCGGCCTGCTCTACCCGCTCTGGGGCGTGCTGCTCTCGCCGGTCTTCGCCGGGCTCGCCATGGCGCTGTCGAGCGTCAGCGTGCTGGCCAATGCGCTGCGGCTGAGGCGCTTCAAGGTGGAGGCGTGACGATGAACATCGGCGAAGCCTCGGCCCGCTCGGGCGTCAGCGCCAAGATGATCCGCTACTATGAGAGCATCGGGCTGATCGAGCCGCCGTCGCGGACCGCGGCGCAGTACCGGGTCTATGCCGATGACGACGTGCATACGCTGCGCTTCGTCCGGCGGGCGCGCGATCTCGGCTTCTCGCTGGAGGAGACCCGCGAATTGCTGGCGCTCTGGCGCGACCGCAGCCGCGCCAGCGCCGATGTGAAGAAGCTCGCCATGGCCCATATCCACGAGCTCGAGGCGAAGGCGGCCGAGCTCAAGGCGATGGCCGACACGCTCCGGCACCTTGCCGCGCATTGCCATGGCGACCACCGGCCGGACTGCCCGATCCTCAACGATTTCGCCGCACAGCCGCATCTCGCCGAGAAGGCGTGAGGATTCTCGCCCCCTTCTCCCGAGACGCCGCCCCGCCATGCGCCCGCGTTCTGGACTACGGCAAGGAGCCTTGCTCATATGCCGCCTCAGGAGCCGGATCTGATCAGGTTGGAAACCTGATCAGTGAATCCGCCTCTTCACCAAAGACAGAGACCGCGTAATCCGATCGGATTGCGTTGCAATCCGATCGGCGCGCGCTCTTGGCGGAACGATCATGGACAATCGAAACGATCTCTGGCGGCATGTCGACGCGAACAAGGAGCGGCTGATCGCGCTCTCCGACCGGGTCTGGGGCATGCCCGAGGTCTGCTATACCGAGAAGCGCTCCGTCGCCGAGCATATCGCCGAATTGAAGCATCAGGGCTTCCGCGTCACCGAGAACGTCGCCGACATCCCGACCGCCGTGATCGGCGAGGCCGGCGAGGGCGGCCCGGTCATCGCCTTCCTCGGCGAATACGACGCCCTGCCCGGCCTGTCGCAGGAGGCCGGAATCGCCGAGCACAAGGAGATCGAAGCCGGCGGCCACGGCCATGGCTGCGGCCACAACCTGCTCGGCTCCGCCGCGCTGCTAGCGGCGGTGGCGATGAAGGACTGGCTCGCCGAGAACAAGATCCCCGGCCGCGTGCGCTATTATGGCTGCCCGGCCGAGGAAGGCGGCGCCGCGAAGGCCTTCATGGTCCGCGCCGGCGCCTTCGACGACGCCGATGTCGCGATCTCCTGGCATCCGTCGAGCTTCTGGGAGGTGGCGCCTGCCCTCGCCCTCGCCAATACCCGCGCCGATTTCGTCTTCACCGGCCGCGCCTCGCATGCCGCCGCCGCGCCGCATCTCGGCCGCTCGGCGCTCGACGCCGTCGAATTGATGAATGTCGGCGTCAACTACATGCGCGAGCACATGCCGAGCGATGCGCGCGTGCATTACGCCCTGCTCGACACCGGCGGCATCGCGCCGAACGTCGTGCAGGCCCATGCCCGCGTGCGCTACTCGATCCGCGCCCGCGACCTGCGCGGCATGCTCGAGCTCGTCCAGCGTGTGAAGAAGATCGCCGAAGGCGCCGCGCTGATGACGGAAACCAAGATGGAGATGCGCATCGTCAGCGCTGTCTCCGACCTGCTCGCCAACACGCCGCTCGAAGAGGCGATGCACAAGGTGATGGAGGAGCTCGGCCCGCCGCATTTCGACGATGCCGACAAGGCCTTCGCCGAGAAGATCCGCGCCACCCTCTCGCCCCAGGACATCGCCGCGATCTGGCGCACCGTCGGCATGCCGGATACCGGCGCGCCGCTCGCCGACTTCCTCGTCCCGCGCGACGCCAGGCGCAACCCGGCGATCGGCTCGACCGATATCGGCGATGTGAGCTGGGCCGTGCCGACCGTGCAGGCCCATGCGCCCACCGTCGCGCTGGGCACGCCCTTCCACACCTGGCAGGTGGTGGCGCAGGGCAAACAGCCCGCCGCGCACAAGGCGATGGTCCATGTCGCCAAGGCGATGGCCGCGACCGGCGCTGCCGTGCTCAGCGATCCGGCCCTGATGGCGGCCGCCAAGGCCGACCACAAGGCCCGCCTCGGCCAAGAAGGCTACACCTCGCCGCTGCCGCCCGAGGTCAAGCCGCCGCTGACGATGTCGCTGGGCTGATCGCCGCCCGCAGCCATTCGCGAGCGGGGGCGGGACTCCCTCCTGCGCCCGGTCTCGCCGCCTCCCGGCAGAGCCGCGCCGGGGAGCCGGCCGCACGCTGCAAAACCGAGACCGCACTGCCAGTATAGATGCTCAATCCGTTGATTTTTCAGCGAAGTTCATGGGGCCGAAAATAAGTCAGCAATGCTACCCTTTTGCCCTTGCAGGAGGCGGGTGGCGCTCCTATTTAGGATGCAGCGCAGCAGAGATGTTGCGCCGCCCTCCTTGGGCGTTTCCTCCCTAGACTTGGGCTGCGCTTCGCGCGGCCCTTTTTTCTGTCTGGAGGTCAGCCGCGCCGGCCGCGGCGCGGGCGCTACCAGCGCCGCCAGCCATACCAGGGGCCGCCGAAACCCGCGTCGAAGCGGTCGAACTGGTAGCGCCGGTCGGCCGAGCGATCGAGGTCGACCTGCAGCAGGCAGTTGGCGAATCCCTCGCTCCCGGCCCGGAAGCCATAGGAGCGGCAGCGCGCCTCGTCGGCCGCCCTGCGCTCCTCCATCGTGACGCAACCGCTGCACAGGAGCGCCAGCAACAGACCGGCGGCCAGTTTCGATACGGTCATCGCAAATCTCCTCTCTGCGACTGCCGGAATTAACTGCCGGAAACGCCGCCGGTTCAATCCCGGGCGCTCCTTATCGCGAGAATCTGATCGGAACGGAGAGCGAGATCGAGCCGCCGCCGAGCCCGTCCGGCGGCGCCGGAACCGGGCTCGCCCGGCGGATCATCGCGACCGCCTCCTGGTCGAGAGCCGCGTCGCCCGAGCCGCGCACGAGGCGCGCCGACAGCACGCGCCCGCCGCGGTCGATGCTGAAGGCGACCTGGACCGTGCCCGGATTCGCCCCGGTCGGGAAGCGCTTGAAGCGGTTGAGATGGGCGATCAGCGTGCCGCGCCAGCTCGCCGTCGCCGCCGGCGAGGCGGAGGACGCGCCAGAGGCGGGGGCGGCGGCGCGCGGCGCGATCTGCGCCTGCGCGGTGGGCGCCGAATTCTGCTCGGACCGGGGCTTGTCGGGATTCACCGGCTTCCTGCGCTGGACCACCTTGGGCTTCGGCGGCGGCTTGCGCTTCACCTCCTTCGGCGGGGGCGGCGGCTCCTGCTTCGGCGGCGGCGACAGCACGGCCGCCGGGTCCGGCAACGGCGGAAGCTCGGGAATCTTGATCTCGGGTTCCGGCAGCGCCACCGGCTCCGGCTCCTCCGGCGGCGGCGGATCGGGCTCCTTGGGCGTCTCGACCGGCTCGGGCGGCGGTGGCTCGGGCTCGGATTCGGCCATCTGCGGTCCGGGCGCGATCTCCTGCGGAGGCGTCTCCGGCGCCACCGCGAGCGGGGCGAGCTCGATCATCACGGCGGCCGGCGGCGCGCCGGCCGCGGCCTCGGCGCGCTGCCAGGTTGCGACCACCCAGCCGGCCGCGCCATGAGCTCCGGCGACCACGAGGGCGGCGGCGCTCCAGCGCAGGGCTGCCGGCCAGAAGCGCGGCTGGGAGGAACGCTGCAGACTCATGGCCCGGCCGCCGGAGCGCCCTGCCCGGTATCTTCGAGGCCGACCAGCGCGATCTTGAGATAGCCGGCCTTGCGCAGCAGGTTCATCACCTCCATCAGCTCGCGATAGGCGACGGCGCCGTCGGCGCGCAGGAAGATGCGCTGCTCGCGGTCGTTGCTGGTGCGCTGGTCCAGCGTCGCCTGCAGCGCCTCGCGCGGCACCGCGTCATTGCCGAGCGCCAGCGAGAGATCGCCCTTGACGGTCAGGAAGACCGGCGTCTCCGGTCGCGGCTGCGGCTGGGCGTTCGAGACCGGCAGGTCGACCGCGACGTCCACGGTCGAGAGCGGCGCCGCCACCATGAAGATGATCAGCAGCACCAGGATGACGTCGATGAAGGGCGTGACGTTGATGTCCGCGACTTCGCCGAGATCGCCGTCCTGCGGATCCTTGAGCGAAACGGCCATGATTTCACTCCGCCGGCATGCGGGGCATCGCCGCGGCCGGCTGGACGGCCTGCAGCGGCGCCCGGGCCGGCGCGGCCGCAGCCCGGCTGCGCCGCTCCAGATCGCGCGAGAGATGGCGCAGGATCTCGCCCGAGGCGTCCGACAGCGTCGCGCGGTAGCCGGTGATGGCGCGGGCGAAGACGTTGTAGATGATGACGGCGGGGATGGCCGCGACCAGGCCGATCGCCGTCGCCAGCAGCGCCTCGGCGATGCCCGGCGCGACCACGGCGAGGTTGGTGGTCTTCGACTGGCTGATGCCGATGAAGGAATTCATGATGCCCCAGACCGTGCCGAACAGGCCGACGAAGGGCGCCGTGGAGCCGATCGTCGCCAGCAGGCCGGTGCCGCGCGCCATGTTGCGGCCGGCCCGCGCCTCGATCCGGGAAAGCGCGATCGCGGCGCGCTCCTTGGTGCCGTCCTCGCCCAGATCGGCCGAGCGGCGCGTCTCGTCCTGGGCCGCCGCGAGCAGCGCGCCGACGGCGCCGCGCAGCTTGCCGTCCTTGCCCGAAACGGTCCGGGCGGCCTCGCCGAGGCTGTCGGCCGCCTCGATCCGCCGCAGCGCGCGGCGGGCGCCGGTCTTGGCGGCGGCGAGTTCGAGCGCCTTGGCGAGCCAGATCGTCCAGGTCACCAGCGAGGCGAAGGCGAGGCCGATCATCACGGCTTTGACGACGATATCCGCCGCCATGAACATGCCCCAGGGCGACAGGTCGTGCGGCAGGGTCGCGGCGGCCGGGACAGTGGCCGGTGCCGGAACGGCCGGCGCATCGGCAGACGGAAGAGCGGGATGGGCCGCGCTCGGCGGCGCGATCCCCATCTGCGGCGCGGCCGGCGGCAGCGGCTCGGTCGGAGTCGCAGACGGCTCGGCAGGCGCCTGGACCGGGGCGGCAGGCGCCTGGGCCGGCGTCGGCTGGGCGGTCGAGGGAGCGGCCTGCTGCGGCTGCTCGGGCGCCTGGGCCAATACGGCCGAGGCCGGTGGCAGCAGCAGGCTCGCTGCGAGGAACACCGAACGGAACAGCTTTGTCATGACCAGTCCTACGTCCATCGCTCGGTCGCCGCTCCTCCCGGCCCGCCGCCGGAGACGGGGATCGCTTGCACGTTCTCGTCGACTATCCATCGGCGCGCGCAGCGGGGGCTTGCAACCTCACATTGGAATAAATAAAAAAAGCACACGTTTTCAGCGACTTGCGAGCAGCACGAGTGTTGGAAACACCCCCCTGTGTCAAGACTTCATTGCACTGCGGGATGAAGGGTCGCGTTTCGCGTATGCCTCGCGCGCGTCCCCGTGCGCCGCGACGGCCGCCCGCGGCCCGTTGCCGAGCCGCGCGGAACCGGCGCGGAAAGCCAGGCCGGGCAGCCGCCCCTGCCCTTGGAGAACGCTCCGCTTTCGCGGAGAAGCGGATCATCCGGAGGCAGCCCGCGGCTCCGGGCCTCGGCCGGCGCGAGGACGAGCGATCCGGGTTAAGGTCCCGAATCGCGCTCGCAGGTACTCCGGAACGGCCTCCGGGTCACGCCTGGGACGACCGCGTGTTTCCCGGTCAAATCGGCACGCCCGGCCGGACGGATCGCCGCCGTGGCAATCGCGGCCGCCAGCCATGGCGGCGAACCGGCCGTGATCGGCCGGCGGCGGCGCCCGCTCAGTAGAGGCCGCCCGTGCCCGAGCCGATGGCGCGGCCGCCGGCGCCGGGAACGGCGCCGCCATCGCCCGGCGAACCGACGACCGAATAGCTGTCCGGCGGCGCGGTGCCCGGCTTGAAGGCCTCCAGGATGCCGCCGTCGCCGCTGGTGCGCATGCCGGTCTTCGGATCGACGCGGATCAGCTTGATGCCGGCCGGCACGCGGAACGGGGTCGCCGGCTTGTCCTTCAGCGCGACCGTCATGAAGTCGCGGAAGATCGGCGCGGCATACTGGCCGGCGGTGGCGGAGGTGCCGAGCGATTTCGGCTTGTCGAAGCCCATATAGACGCCGACGGCGAGATCCGGCGAAAAGCCGCAGAACCAGACGTCCTTGGCGTCGTTGGTGGTGCCGGTCTTGCCGGCGAGCGGCTTGCCGACCGACTTCACCACGGTCGCCGTACCGGCATTGACCACGCCTTCGAGGATCGAGACCATCTGATAGGCGGTCAGGGAATCGATCACCTGCTCGCGGTTGTCGACCAGCCGCGGCTCGGGCTGGTTGCCCCATTTATCGGCGTTGCAGCCCTCGCAGACGCGCTGGTCGTGCCGGAAGATGGTGCTGCCGCTGCGGTCCTGGATGCGGTCGATCAGCGTCGGGCGGATGCGCTTGCCGCCGTTGACGAGCATGGAATAGGCCGCCGTCATCCGCATCACGGTGGTCTCGCCCGCGCCGAGCGACATCGACAGCACCGGCTGGAGATCGTCGTAGATGCCGAAGCGGCGGGCATATTCCGCGATCAGCGGCATGCCGACATCCTTGGCGAGGCGTACGGTCATCAGGTTCTTCGAGAACTGGATGCCGTAGCGCAGCGTGCGCGGGCCGCTCCATTTTCCGCCGAAGTTCTCGGGCCGCCACATGCCGAGCCCGCCGCCCTGGTCGATCTCGATCGGCGCGTCGAGGATGATGCTCGACGGGGTGTAGCCGTTGTCGAGCGCCGTCGAATAGACGAAGGGCTTGAACGACGAGCCCGGCTGGCGCAGCGCCTGGGTGGCGCGGTTGAACTCGGACTGGTCGTGGCTGAAGCCGCCGACCATGGCGAGCACGCGGCCGGAGAAGGGATCCATCACCACGATGGCGCCGTTGATCTCGGGGAGCTGGCGCAGGCGGGCGAAGCCCGGCCGGTTGGCGATCGGCTCGACATAGACGACGTCGCCGACCGAAACCGCCTGCGAGACGCGGGCGCGCCGGGTCCATTTGATGCCGTCGGCCGCCAGCGTGATCGTCTCGCGCCGGGCGTTGAGGATGCCGGCATTGTCGCGCAGGGGATGCAGGCCGAGCCTGGCGCTGTCGCCGCTGGCTTCGAGCACCACCGCGAGCCGCCAGGGAGCGACGTCGCCCAGCACGGGCAGCTCGCCCAGCACCTTGCCCCAGTCCTGCCCGGCGATATCGAGCTTCTGGATCGCGCCGCGCCAGCCGCGCGCCTCGTCGAAGCGCACCAGCCCGTCGACCAGCGCCTTGCGCGCCATGAGCTGCATCTTGGGGTCGACGGTGGCGCGCACCGAGAGGCCGCCTTCGAGCAGCTTCTTCTCGCCGTAGCGGTCCTGCAATTCGCGGCGGATTTCCTCGGCGAAATAGCCGGCGGCGATGTTGTTGGGCGAGACCTGCCGCGGATTGACGCCGAGCGGCTGCTTCTTGGCCGCCTCCGCGACCTCGCGCTTGACGTAGCCGTTCTCGACCATGCGGTCGATGACGTAGTTGCGCCGCTCGATGGCGCGGTCGGTGTTGCGGAAGGGCTGGAGGTCGCTCGGCGCCTTCGGCAGGGCCGCGAGATAGGCCGCCTCCTGCAGGTTCAGCTCGTGAACCGACTTGCCGAAATAGTTCAGCGCCGCGGCGGCGATGCCGTAGCTGCCGAGCCCCGGCGCCGGCGCGCCGAGATAGATCTCGTTGAGATAGAGCTCGAGGATCTTGTCCTTCGAATAGGTCGATTCGAGCTTCAGCGCGACCAGCGCCTCGCGGATCTTGCGCTCCAGCGACTGCTCCGAGCCGACGAAGAAGTTCTTCGCCACCTGCTGGGTGATGGTCGAGGCGCCCTGCGGCCGGCGATTGGCGCCGCGGTTGCGGAAATTATAGATCGCGGCGCGGACGAGCCCCTCGGGGTCGACGCCCATATGCTTGTAGAAATTCTTGTCCTCGGCCGAGATATAGGCGTCGACGAGCAGCTTCGGCACCGCCTGGATCGGCAGATAGAGCCGGCGCTCGCGCGCATATTCGGCGATCAGGCTGCCGTCGCCCGCATGGACGCGGGTCATCACCGGCGGCTCGTAGTTCCTGAGCTGGGCGTAGTCGGGCAGATCCTGCGAGTAGTGCCAGATCAGGCCGCCGACCACGGCGGCGCCGATCACGAAGGCGATCGCGCCCGCGGCGAACAGCCAGCCGAAGATTCGCAGGATAAACCGCATCTCAGGTCCCGGACCCCATTTCTCCACCCGGCGGGCGCCGGATCGGGGCGCTTCGCAACATGGAGCTATAACATGACCGAGATGGCGGAACCGTGGCCTGACGACCACAATCCATGCCAACCCGCCCCTTTTCGCGAACTACTGCGCGTGCCGGTTCTCGGCCGCCTGCCCGACGGAGGCGCGCTCGCGGGCGAAATATTCGTCCACCGCCGCCCCGACGGCGCCTACCGCTTTTCCGCGCCATTCGGGCGAAGTCAACAGCTCCGCGTCCTTCGGGCTCGACATATAGCCGAGTTCGATCAGTACCGACGGCACGTCCGGCGCGCTCAGGACCCAGAACCGGGCCGAGCGCAGCGGGATCTTGTGCATCCGCACCGAAGCTCCCAGCTTGTCGACCAGATTGCGGGCGAAGACGCCTGAAAAGGTGCGCGTCTCGCGCCGCGCCAGATCCATCAGGATGCCGGCGACGTCCGGGTCCTCCTCGCCGGGCTCCAGCCCGGCCACCGCGTCGGCCTGATTCTCCTTGGCCGCGAGCCTGGCCGCCTCGGCGTCGGTGGCGCGCTCCGAGCGGGTATAGACGGTGGCGCCGCGGACATCCTGCGCCTGCGTGAGCGAATCGGCATGGATCGAGATGAACAGATCCGCCTTCTCGTCCTGCCCGATCTTCACGCGCTCGGCGAGCGGCACGAAGCGGTCGTCGTCGCGGGTCATCACCACGCGGTAGCGCCCCCCGGCCTCGAGCTGCTCCTTGAGCGCCAGGCCGAAATTCAGGACCACCGACTTCTCGGCGATCGAGGCGACGACGGTGCCCGGATCGATGCCGCCATGCCCCGGATCGATGACCACCGTGCGGCGCGCCTCGCCCAGCGGCCGCTCCGGCGCCGCCACCGGGGCCGGAGCGCTCGCTTTCCGGGCCCTGGCCTCGGCCAGGAATTCGGCGCGCCCGGTCTTCCTCAGCTCGATCGCGAGTTCGCCGAGGCCGCCGCGCAGCGCCCGCGCCTCGGCCTTCACGATCGCCACCGGCTGCGACAGGTCGATGATGATTCGGGCCTTGTCCGTGGTGAACAGCCCGAAGCGGTAGCCGCTGACGAAGCCGGAGCTCTTGCGGGCGCCGGGCTGGATCTGGAAATTCGTCGAAGGCAGCTCGACGATGACCCGGTCGGGCGCGGCCTGCACCCAGGCGTCGACGGCGACGACCGTCGAGAGCGCCATGGTCAGCCTGACCGTCTCGCCCTGCTGCTCGATCCGCGCATCGGTCGCGACGGGAAACTCGCTTTGCGGCCGGCCGGGCTCGCCCTGGGCCGGAAGGACGCCGAGCGCCGCGCACAGCCCGGCCGCCGCGGCCGCGCGGCGCCATGCGGCGGGGTGCGCGCCCCGGCGGATGGCTGCGAAGACGCCCTGCCCGCTCTGGCGAATGCGTGAAAACAGATGAAAAATCCCGCTTGCCGTCACCAATGCTTAACCATAGGCGATCCGATTTCCTAACAGGGCGTTACCATGCCGCGGCAAAGCGATGAACCGCGCCGCCATGCATCGCGCGCGGTCCGGCTGCGATGTGACTTGCAAATCACTGTGACCTATCTGTAATGGAACGTGGTTGCCCTTCAGCCTGCCCGCGGGACACATCCGGATCGAACCATCCGTCGGCGTCCGGTGCAGGCTGGGCCTCTGCCCGTTCGGGGCGGAGGCAGCAGGTCGACCGTAACGGATCGTCCGCAGAGGGCGGGACCGGGATCGCGAGTTCTGCGCCCTGTCCTGTCTCGCGAGCGTGCAAACGCGGGGCGCCTGTCGAAGGACGGGCGGACCGCAGGTCAGGGCAGATGACGGGGCAAGCGACGCCGCACGTATCATCGGTGAATCGTTCAAACCTGCGGGATGGCGCCGGGCGTTTCGCCCGCTGGGCCCTTCCGAATCGCATTCCTGTCCAGACCGACTTCTCCCTCCTGCAACAAGCCGGCTCCAGCCGGCCCTTCAGCGGCGCCTCGGTTCGCAGCGGCGGAATTGTTTTCGCAAGCTCGCCAGCCCGGCCGGCGGCCGCGCCTATGGAAATTTCTGATGGCCAACAAAATGCTTATCGATGCCACCCACCCGGAAGAGACCCGGGTCGTGGTGGTGCGCGGATCGCGCGTCGAGGAATTTGACTTCGAATCCGCCAGCCGCAAGCCGCTCCGCGGCAACATCTATCTCGCCAAGGTGACCCGCGTGGAGCCGTCGCTCCAGGCGGCCTTCGTCGAATATGGCGGCAACCGGCACGGCTTCCTCGCCTTCTCCGAGATCCATCCCGACTACTACCAGATCCCGGTCGCCGACCGGCAGGCGCTGCTCGACGACGAGGCCCGGGCTGAACGCGACGAGGAGCGCGACGAGGAGCGGCGCGAGAAGCGCGGCCGCCGCGGCCGCCGGGGCGATCGCGACAGCCGCGCCAAGAAGGCGGCGGCGGACGAGACCGTCTCGGCCGAGGTCGAGACCGCCGGCGAGGCTGCCGGGGAGCGGGTCGAGACCGACGGCAAGGAAGCCGCCATGGTCAACGAGGGCGCTCCGGCCTTCGGCGAGTTTTTCGCCCCGGCGGTCGCCGAGTCGACGAGCGAGGAAGCCGCCGAGAATGCCGCGCCGCTGACCTTCGAGACGGTCGCCGCGCCGGAGCCGGCCGACGGCGACGAGCCCGCCGCCGGTGACGCGCAGGCCGAGGAGGACGGTGCCGACGCGCCGGCGACGGAAGCCCGCGCCCCCTCCGAGGACGGCGAGGACGACAACGGCGAGGACCATGACGAGCACGAGGAGCAGCCCGAGCAGCTCGGCGGCGGCGACGCCCTCGACGACATGCCCGAGCGCCCGCACCGCCAGTCCCGCCGCCAGTACAAGATCCAGGAGGTGATCAAGCGCCGCCAGATCATCCTGGTCCAGGTCGTCAAGGAGGAGCGCGGCAACAAGGGCGCGGCGCTGACCACCTATCTCTCGCTCGCCGGCCGCTATTCGGTGCTGATGCCCAACACCGGCAAGGGCGGCGGCATCTCGCGCAAGATCACCAATGCCGACGACCGCAAGCGCCTCAAGGAGATCGCGCAGGAGCTGGAGGTGCCGGAGGGGATGGGCCTCATCCTGCGCACGGCCGGCGCCTCGCGCACCAAGGTCGAGATCAAGCGCGACTACGAATATCTGATGCGGATGTGGGAGAGCGTGCGCGAGCTGACGCTGGCCTCCGTCGCCCCGGCGCTGGTCTATGAGGAGGGCAACCTCGTCAAGCGCTCGATCCGCGACCTCTACAACAAGGACATCGACGAGATCCACGTCGCCGGCGAGGAGGCCTATCGCGAGGCCAAGGACTTCATGCGCATGCTCATGCCGAGCCATGCCAAGAGCGTGAAGCCCTATCGCGAGCAGACCCCGCTCTTCGCCGCCTTCGGCGTCGAGAGCCAGCTCGACGCGATGTTCTCCAACACGGTGACGCTGAAGTCCGGCGGCTATCTGGTGATCAACCAGACCGAGGCGCTGGTCGCGATCGACATCAACTCGGGCCGCTCCACCCGCGAGCACAATATCGAGGACACCGCCCTCAAGACCAATCTCGAAGCGGCGGAGGAGATCTCCCGGCAGTTGCGCCTGCGCGACCTCGCCGGCCTCATCGTGATCGATTTCATCGACATGGAGGAGAACCGGAACAACCGCGCCGTCGAGAAGAAGCTGAAGGAGTGCCTGAAGGACGACCGCGCCCGTATCCAGGTCGGCCGCATCTCCGCCTTCGGCCTGCTCGAGATGTCGCGCCAGCGCATCCGCACCGGCGTGCTCGAATCGTCGTCGGTGCCCTGCCCGCACTGCGCCGGCGCCGGCATGATCCGCTCGACGCCGTCGGTCGCGCTGCAGATCCTGCGCGCGCTGGAAGAGACGCTGATCAAGAGCGCCTCGCACAACCTCACCGTCCGCACCCGGCCGGAGGTCGCGCTCTACGTCCTCAACCAGAAGCGCGCGCATCTGGCGGATCTGGAGAACCGCTTCGCCGTCGCGATCACGATCTCGACCGATGCGAACCTGCTCGGCACCCGCTATTTCGAGGTCGAGCGCGGCGAGTTCGTCGGCAACGAGGCCCGGGTCGTGCCCTCGCCCTTCAAGGCCGAGGCGCTCGCCTCGGACGTCGATGACGAGGCGCTCGACGCCGCCGCCGAAGCCGCGGCCCTCGACGCCGAGGCCGGCGACAACGACTCCGGCGCGGACGACGCCCAGGGCGAGCGCGGCGACGCCGAAGGCCGCGACGGCCGCCGGCGCCGGCGCCGGCGTCGCCGCCGGCGCGGCGGCGAGCGCGACCAGAGCCTGCAGGGCGAAGGCGCGGATGGCGAGAGCGACGACGACGGCGATGAGGGCGAAGAGCCCGCCGAAATCGAAGCCAGCGGGACCGGGATCGTTGCCGAGGCCGCTGTGAGCGAGGCGCCGGAAGCCGCGGCCGAGCCGGCCGCCGCCGAGGAAGCCGCTCCGCCGGCCGAGGAAGCCAAGCCCAAGCGCAGCCGCGCCCGCAAGCCGAAGGCCGCCAAGGTGGCCGAAGAGGCCAAGGCCCCGGAGGCCCCGGAGGCCGCCGAGGCTCCCGCGGCGACCGAGGCCGCTGCGGCCGACGCGGCCCCCGCCGAAGCCGCCCCGGCCGAAAAGCCGAAGCGCAGCCGCTCGCGCAAGAAGGTGGTTCCGATCACCGAGGACGGCGTGCCCGCGGCGGAGCCGGCCCCGGCCGAATCCGCTCCGGCGGAGACGCCGGCAAAGGCCGCGGCTCCTGAGCCGGTAGCCAGCGAGCCCGCGCCTGCCCCCGAGCCGGAAGCGCCCGCAGCGCCGGCCCCTGCGGAAGAGCCCGTCGCGGTCGTGCTGACCCAGCCGGACCCGACGCGCCCGAAGCGCGGCGGCTGGTGGAACCGGCTCGCCGGACGCTCCTGATCGCCTCATCGGTGCAAGACAGGAAAGGCCCGCTGCTCCGCAGCGGGCCTTTTTTCTCGGCCGGAACGTCCCGCCGACGACGACCCCCGGCCACTCTGCCGCGGCGGCCCCGCCGTCCCGACGCTCAGCCGGCCGCCGGAGCGAGCGGGGTCGGCGGCGGCACGGTCGAGATCGCCGCAGCCGCGCCGGCCTGGACGCCGTGGTCGCTGCCGCGCACGGTGACCGCGTTCGAGGCGAAGGGAATCCGCGCCTCGTTCAGCGCCCGGTAGACCCGCTTCAGCGCCTCGCGCTGCAGCATCGAGGCCTGGTTCGGCTTGCCGGTGAATTTGAGCCGGACGACGATGGCGCTGTCGGTGATGTCGGCGACGCCCTGCATCTTCAGCGGGGAAATGAAGTGCGAGCCGAATTCCGGGTCCTCCAGCAAGGCGAGCCCGGTCTTCTTGATCGCCTTGCGGGCCTGTTCGATATCCGCCGAATGGTCGAGGCGGACGTTGAACTTCACCGTCGCCCAGTCGCGGCTGGCATTGGTCAGCGAGGAGACCTGCCCGAAGGGGACGGTGTGGATCTGCCCGCTCTGGTGGCGCAGTTGCATCGAGCGCAGCGAGATCTTCTCGACCGTGCCCTTGAGGCGTCCGGTGTCGACATATTCGCCGACCCGGAAGGCATCCTCGATCATGAAGAACAGGCCCGAGACGATGTCGCGGACCAGGGCCTGCGAGCCGAAGGAGATCGCCAGGCCGAGAATGCCGAAACCGGCGAGCAGCGGCCCGATATCGACGCCGAGCCGCGACAGCACGATCAGGACGGTGAGCCCGAGCACGGCGCCCAGCACCACCCCGCGCAGCACCGGCAGGACCGTCGCCAGCCGCGTCGGCACGCCGTCCTCCTGGACGGCATCCTCGTCGGCCGGGCCGATCGTGACGCGCCGCGGCGTGTAGCCCTCGAAGAAGCTGTGCAGGAAGACGAGCGCGACCCAGCCGGCGAAGGCGAAGACGGCGACGCCGGCGATCTGGCGCATGACCACGCCGAACTCGCTGGAGGTGACGCCGAGCAGCAGCCCGGCCCAGAGCCGGGCGAGGACGAAGAAGCCGGCGGCCCAGATCACGCCCACCGCTGCGGCCCGCAGCGCCGCGCTGCCGGCCAGCGAGAGCGGCGACGCTCCGGTCGCCGCCTGGCGCCGCGCCGCCCGGCAGTTCAGAAGGCTCGACACGCCGATGACCAT
>Ga0180223_1001454_pt1 | contig 18305 bp, 18 predicted proteins | sample eDN5th30CKraftOP_FD_151337 | JGI IMG/M metagenome (GOLD analysis project Ga0180223, IMG submission 151337) | Enriched Organic Plus compost microbial communities from Emeryville, California, USA - eDNA 5th pass 30_C Kraft OP (version 2) (version 2) ...
GCAAAACCTCAACCTGCCGAAGCTTCGTGACGATCTCGTCGGGCTTGTGTCGCTTGTTTGCCATTGTGGTCCTCCTTCATGGTCAAAACCATACTTCAAGGTGGACCCGTTCAATGGGGGTGGATCATGTCCACCAGGTAGTCGATTGTTGTCTGGCGCGGCGGCTTTTTTGACATAGTGAATCCCCTTCTCCCATCGGGGATCATCGCGCCGCGATCAGTGCCAGTCAATCGGCCCTTCGGGTGTGGATATACCGTTTTCACGGAATAGTCTTTCGACTTCCAGCCTGACAGCTTCAGCCATAGCCTTGTCGGCACTCACAGCCTCTTGTGTCTTTGCACGTGCAAGTGCTTCGACGCCGTAAGTGTCAAAAAGCATCTTCGCGAGGCGTCGTATATCTGCCGGATCGACCATATCGTATCTCTCGACTGCCCCGATCCCGCCGAGACTGTCTATACGACTATGTGCTTATCAGCAACTGCGAGTTGATTTCGCTCAATTCCGATTGATCTAATCGACCTGAGCGGGCACGGCGGGCCGCTGGCTGCTTTCGCTGGGCAGCGTGAACCTCGGCGCGGCCGGCGGCGCGGCCGCGGTCTACACCTGGCTGACCGGGCGGCCTCCGCCGTGATCGCTATTAGTCGGTGTCGATCTGTTCAGGGTTCCCGGCTTTCTGAACGATTCATTCAGAGTCCATTCATCGCGCGCCTTCTACGGTTCGGGCATTCCAAACGCAAATCGAGGTGATGATATGAGGGTGAAGACTTTTTTTCTGGCGGCGGCTTTGTCATCGCTCACAATCGCAAGCGCATCTGCGGCATGCCAGAGCAACATCAACGGCGGAACCACGATGAACGAGGGCGATTGCTACCGGCATAGCAACGGCCAGACTGTCGGATGTCACGGTGGACAACTCGGCGTTGTCGGCGGCACAACGAACAAGTGCAAGGCGTGGATCGAGGTGGTGCGCCAGCCTGCCAACAGCGTCAACGGCACCAAGGTCGATCTGAGCCGGGGCACGAACGGAAGCACGTTCTCTTCAGGTCAAGCTTTGCAGAAGTAGATTGATCTCTCCCAGATCATTCCTCGTAGGGAACGGTCTGGCTGCCTCGGCGTTGCTGCCATGCTTGATGCTGTGGGGAGGTGGCCGCCTTGGCTCCGCGCTCGTTCTGGAAAGGCTATCTCAAGCTTTCGCTCGTGACCTGCCCGGTGGCGATGACTCCTGCTACAACCGATAACGAGAAGGTCCGGTTTCACCCGGTCCGCGAGACGAGGGTAATGCGTATCAGAGAGCGAAAGAGGGGCGGTGAAACGCGCGGAATAAAAAGAGAACAGATGAGTGACACGCCTCCGATGCAGTGACACGGCCATGCTGAAATCGCAGGGTTTCTAGGAGCCTTCCAAGCTGAATACGCGGGTTCGATTCCCGCTACCCGCTCCAAGCTAACTCTCGGAAATGATCTCAATTCGCGGCTGATTTCGTTCGTGCCGCGCCACCCGTGTCCCGGCAGTGCCTCCGCTGGCTTGCACATGCAGTTTCACGCAAGGACCGGCATTCTTCACGCGCTGCCGGTTGGCTCGGGAAGGAGTTGAGTAGGCGATAATATCCGGATAAATAGACTTGCTGAGAGCAGCGAGTCGACGTGAGTTTCAGGGAGACGAGTATAGTGCAGAAAGGCGTGCAGGCGGAACCAAGCCGGCAGGAGCTGCGCCGCCGCGTGCTTGAGCTTTTTCCTTATATCAGCCTGCCTATGTTTCTTGCCATCGTCGACCAGACGATGATTGCAACGGCTCTCCCGTCCATCGTGACGGATCTGGGCGAGGCAAGCCTCTCGTCGCTGGTCGTCATCGTGTATGTCTGCACCTCGGCCATCGCTACCCCGGTTTACGGTCAGCTTGGAGATCGCTTCGGGCGCGTCCGCATGATGCGATTGTCTCTCATCATCTTTTCCTCGATGGCGGTCCTGTGTGCGCTGTCGAGCAACATTTACATGCTGCTTGCCATGCGGATTGCCCAAGGGATTGGCGCAGGCGGGCTGGTTGCCCTGTCGCAGGCATTGATCGGCGAGCGTCTCTCTCCGCGTGAGCGCGGCCGCATGCAAGGCTATCTCGCCACGGTGGTGATTGCCTCGACGGCCCTTGGGCCGCTGATTGGCGGCTTCGTATCGCAATATGTCGGGTGGCGGTGGCTGTTCGGCGGAGCAGCCATTATCGGGCTGATCGCGTTCTGGCTGACCTTTCGATTGCCTTCGGTCATACCTGAAAAGCAAGGCCGCTTCCGATTCGACATGGGCGGCCTTGTCCTCTTCGCGCTATTGGTCGTGACGGTCCTGGCTGCCCTGCAGATCGCGCAGCGCCCTCAAATGACAGCGGGCGGCGGATGGCCGTGGCTGGCGCTGCCAGCCGTCGGGGTTCTGGTCATTCTTCTTGCGTTCTGGGAGAGGCGAGCCTCGCAGCCGCTCCTGCCGCCTGACCTGATCGCGATGCCCGCTGTCTGGCGCAGCGACCTGCTCGCGATTTTCTTCGCCGCCGCTCTCGTGTCGCTGATGACCTTCTTGCCGACGTTCTTTCGGGTCGCTCACGGCGTTACTTCGGCCGGTACAGGGCTGCTCATGCTGCCTTCGGTCATTGGCGCTGGATTGGGCAGCGTCGTGACGGGACGGCTGATGTGGCGCACGGGGCGAACGGCCATCTGGCCATCTGTAGGTCTGGCTGTCGCAGTGCTCCTGCTTGTCGCGCTCGCAGTCATGCTCCACGATCTGAGCGCGGTCCAGGTGGCGTGGCTGGTCGGAGTTTCAGCCTTTTTCATGGGCTCTGTGATGGGCGTGGTCCAGGTGACGGTTCAGATCGCCGCGGGACCGGAACGGCTGGGCACGGCGGCGGCCACCGTGCAGCTGTCGCGCACGCTGGGATCCGCGCTGGGAACAGCCCTGGTCAGCACGGTACTTTTCGGCGTCCTCGCGCGCATGAACCCGGAAATCTATGCCGCGTTTCTGGAACTTATCGCTCAGGCCACGCAGCGGGGCGAGGCTGATCAGATAATGCATGGTTCCATTCTGACCGCGTTCCAATATGCCTTTTCCCTGCCGGCGGCCTTTGCCCTGGTCGGTCTCGTTCTTGCCTGGACCCTGCCGGTCCGGCGCATTTGAAAACCAAGACAGGAAACGATAGTGACCAATCCGACCGGTATGCGGCGCCGCCTGACCAACTACGGAGACAGCGAGTTCGCGCTGTTCCTGCGCAAATCCTTCATCAAGGCAATGGGCTATTCGGACGACGCGCTGTCGCGCCCGATCATCGGCATCACCAATACGTTCTCGGCCTACAATGCCTGCCACAAGACGGTCCCGGATATCATCGACGCGATCAAGCGAGGAGTGATGCTGGCGGGCGGACTGCCTTTCGAGTTTCCCGTCATTTCGATGCACGAGGCTTTCTCGCATCCGACCAGCATGTATCTGCGCAACCTGATGTCGGTTGATGCCGAGGAGATGATCACCGCGCAACCGATGGACGCGGTGGTCCTGATCGGCGGTTGCGACAAGACGGTTCCGGCGTTGCTGATGGCCGCTGCGAGCGCGGATGTACCGGCAATCCTCGAGGTCACCGGCCCTATGCTCACGGGCCGCCATAGAGGCGAGCGCGTCGGCGCCTGCACGGATTGCCGCCGCTACTGGGCGCGCCATAGGGCAGGTGACGTCGATGCCGAAGAGATCACAGAGCTCAACGACAGGCTGGCGCCGACAGCCGGCACCTGCGGGGTCATGGGCACGGCGAGCACGATGGCCCTGCTCGCCGAGACGTGGGGCATGATCCTGCCCGGCGGCGCGACCATACCTGCCGTATTGTCCGACAGGTTGCGTCATGCCGAGGCGACCGGCCGGCGCGCCGTCGAGATCGCGGCCCAGAAGCTGATGCCTTCGCAGGTGATGACCGAGGCCGGCCTTCTGAACGCGCTCAAGGTGTTGCATGCCACGGGCGGTTCCACCAATGCGCTGATCCACATGACCGCGATCGCGGGACGGCTCGGCTTGCAGGTCGACCTCGACGCCTTCGATGCGATCGGCCGCGAGACGCCGGTGCTTGTGGATCTGAAGCCTTCCGGCCAGCACTACATGGAAGACCTGCACAATGCCGGCGGTCTTGCCGCGGTGCTGCTGGAACTGAAGGATCTACTCGACCTCGATCAGCCCAATATCGATGGCCGTACGCTTGGAGAGATCATCGAAGCACACCGGCCCGTGCCGGGCCAGGATGTCGTGCGCGCGGTGGAAGCGCCGTTGTCGCCCACGGGGGGACTGCGTCTGCTCCGGGGCAATATCGCGCCGCGCGGGGCCATCATCAAGCAATCGTCAGCGACGCCCGAGTTGCTTGTCCATGAGGGGCGCGCGGTCGTATTCGAATCCCTTGAGGATATGGCCGCGCGGATCGACGATCCGGAGCTCGATGTGGCGGCGGACGATGTTGTCGTGTTGCGCAATGCCGGGCCGAAGGGTGCGCCGGGCATGCCGGAAGCCGGCTACATACCGATTCCGAAAAAACTTGCCGAGAAAGGCGTGCGTGACATGGTCCGAATGTCCGATGCACGCATGAGCGGTACGGCCTTCGGCACGGTGATCCTGCATGTATGTCCTGAATCCGCCGATGGCGGGCCTCTTGGTCTGATCCGCAACGGGGACAGGATCAGGCTCGACGCCGAAGCCGGACGCATTGACCTGTTGGTTTCCGACGATGTTCTGGAAACGCGTGCAAGCGAGCTACCGACGACGGCGCGTGTACCCGAGCGAGGTTACGCCAAGCTGTTTCAGCAGCACGTCCTTCAAGCGGATGAAGGATGCGACTTCGACTTTCTTGTGCCCGGCCGAACGGCTTGAGCGGCACTGGCGTTATTCTATCGGGTTCTTGCTATGCGACGCCCGGTAGATTTGTTCCTCATGTTCGACGAGCCGTTGAGCGGTCGCCGTCAGCTTCTGGAGCAGAAACCAAAGGTCCCGGCGCTCCTCAGGAGACATATCCTGCAGGAGCGATGCCTGTCGCCGCCGGGCATGCGGCAGCAACCGGGCATGGGCTGCCCGGCCTGCTTCCGTCAACGAAATGATCGTGGCTCGTCCGTCGCTGGGGTCCGATTCGATATCGATCAGGCCGAGTATCTCCAGACGTCGCAGTGTGCGTGAGATCACGCCTTTGTCGACCGACATGCTGTCTGTGATAGCGCGGGCAGAGCAGGGGCCCAGGCTGGCCGCATGGCCGAGCACGCGCCACTCCAGGACGCCGACATCGCTATAGGGCCTGAACGACGGCCTGTTCAGAATGCGAAAGATCCGGTTGATGCGGGCGGTAACGAAATCGCTGGTAGCCAACCCCGAACCGTCATCCGGCAGCCGGCTCCAAGGGTCGGTGTCCAACGTTTCGTCATTCGCTGCATTATCGGCCATTCGCTCGTTCCCTCAACGAATCCTGTAACGGGCGGCAGCACATACATTGCCGCCGATTTCGTCTACGGGAATATGGCAGCGGCGGAAAGAAGGCTCCGCCGCGTCTGCGTTTCAAGCGGCGGCTGCCGCGGCAACGGGCGCTGCCGGAAGAATCCATGTCCGGTCGGCATCTATCTGGAGCCTCACTTCGCTGCCTGGCTCTATCCGGCGGTTGGATTCTATATCGAGAGTCACATTGTGGTTGCCGACCTTGACGATAAGCGTGCGCCGGAAACCGTGAAAGATGTTTTGCTCGACCCGGCCGGATAGCCGTATTCCTCGGCCTGCTTCGCCCCCATCGACGATTTTGAGAGCCTCCGGCCGAATAACTGCGGCGACGCGCGCACCCTTGGTCATTGGCGCGGCGGCTTCGCCCCAGCCGCGCCATCCCTCGGCCTCGACCTCGATAAATTGCTTTCCATCTTCGGTTGCATTCTGGACGACCGTAGCTTCCAGCATATTGGGGCTTCCACAGAATGCCGCGACCTGTGTGTTCGCAGGACGGAAATAGACGCTTTCGGGGTCGCCGATCTGCAAAATATTGCCGTCGCGCATGACCACGATGAGGTCGGACATGGCCATTGCCTCCTCCTGGTCGTGGGTGACGTAGATCGCCGTCACGCCAAGCTTCCTCTGCAGGCCGCGAAGCTCCAGCCGCATTTGCTCGCGCAGCTTGGCGTCGAGGTTGGAAAGCGGTTCATCGAGCAGCAGGACGGATGGCTCGAAGGCGATAGCACGAGCGATGGCGACGCGCTGCTGCTGGCCACCGCTCAGCGCCGTGGCCGGCCTGCTAGCATAATTTTCCATCTCGATCGTGCGCAACGCGGACATGGTTTTTTCGCGAACCACGTCTGCCTTGAGCTTGCGCACACGCAACGGGTAGGCGACGTTGTCGAATACTGTCATATGCGGCCAGATCGCGTAGGATTGGAACACCATCCCTGCATTGCGCCATTCCGGCGGGATGAACTGGCCCCGGTCGGCATCGCTGACGATACGGTCGCCGATGGCGATCCGGCCGGTGCTGTTCTGCTCAAGGCCGGCGATCATGCGCAGCGTCGTCGTCTTTCCGCAGCCGGATGGCCCGAGAAGGCTCACGAAGCTGCCGTCCGGAATGTCGAGTGAAATGTTCTTCACTGCAATGACGGCTCCAAAATGCCGGCTGACATTCTCGATCTTGACTGAAGGCATTAAACGCTCCCTGGAAGAGCGTTCCGCCGGCTTCCATGCCGGCGGAACGAATGTGACTGGATCAGCGGCCGTAAATTTCGGTCGCTAGCTGCAACATTTCCTGTGTGCGCTCGACATCGCTTTGACCCAGAAGCTTCATGTCCCGCAGATAGCCCGCCTGTTCGGGGATATTCGTGTCGCCACCTTCGATTGTGGTGCCTCGGCCCGAGCGGGCATAGACGGCCTGCGCCTCGTCTTCGAGGAAGAAATTGACCAGGAGCTTCGAGGCGTTGGGATGGCTGGCGCCATTGAAAACCGCGACGTCGTAGACGACGTACATAAGGCCTTCTTCCGGTGAAATGGGCGTGATCGGCAGCCCCTCGTTCATCAGCATGTCGGGCATGGAAAGCGGGATGTAGATGAGGAATTCGCCGCGGGCGACCCGGCGTGGATTCTCGCGAATCTGGCGGCTGAAGACAATGTCCTGCTTCACAAGCTGGTCATGATATTCCCGTCCGAACGTACGGTATGTCACGTCGAAAAACAGGCCGCCGCCGCCAAGGGCACGGAAATCGTCAGCGAGGATCTTTCCCTTCCATTTGGGGTCGAGCAGATCCTTCCAGCTCTTGGGCCGCTCGCTTTCGGGAACGAGGTTGGAATTGACCAGTATGCCGTAGGGCTGAACATAGATCGGCACGCGTGTGCCGTCGCTCTCGAAGCCTTTCTTCAGCTTGTGAGCGTTGGGAAGCCATCCGTGCGGCTGATAGAAACCTTGCTTCTCCATCGAATAAGAAGAGAAACCCCCGCTATGCGAGAAGTCCCCGACAATACGGCCCGTGGTTTGTTCCGTGCGGATACGTTCCAGTATCTCACTCGCGCGGCCTTCCAGTATCTCGACCGGGATGCCGTATTTCTCCGTGAACAGCCTGGCGATTTCCGGATGATAGGGAACGCCCAACTGGCCGCTGTAAAGGGTTACCGTTCCCTCTTGCTTCGCCGCCTCGACGACCTTGTCCCATTCGGCCTGTTGTTCCGCCGTCTGGGCCGCGGCGCCATTCCAGGCGAACAATGCCAGTGCCACTCCCGCTACAGCGCATTTTATGCGACGCATCACAATTCCTCCCTGTTCGATGAATGGGCAGCATCCGTCAATGCTGCCCGGATTGTCCTAATGATCACTCGCCGTAGAGTTCCTTGGCGACGGCCAGCGTTTCTGCCGTGGTGCTTGGGATCGGCTCACCCATCAGCTTCACGTCGGTGAGATACCGGATGTTCTCGGGCACCTTGTCGTCGGCACCCGTGATCGTCTGAGCGCGGCCGGACTTGGCGTAGACAAGCTGTGCCTCGTCCTCGAGGAAGAAGTTCATCAGCAATTTGGCCGCGTTCGGATGGGGCGCATTGGCAAACACCGCAACGTCGTAGGTGATGAAGGGCAAGCCCTCTTCAGGCATCACCGCCTTCAGCGGGAGCCCCTCATTGAGCAGCATGTCGGCCACGGAAAGAGGAATGTAGATGGCATATTCGCCGCGCGCCACGCGACGCGGATTGTCGCGAATCTGGCGGCTGAAAACGATGTCCTGCTTGGCCAGCTTTTCGTGGAACTCGCGTCCCAGCGTGCGATAGGTCACGTTGAAAAAGGCGCTGCCGCCGCCGAGGGCGCGGAAGTCGTCGGCGAGGATCTTGCCCTTCCACTTGGGATCGAGCAGATCCTGCCAGCTCTTGGGCATGTCCGCCTCGCTCACGAGGTTCGGATTGACCAGGATGCCGTAGGGCTGCACGTAGATCGCAAACTGGGTGCCGTTGGTCGCGAATTCCTTCTTCAGCTTGGAGAGGTTGGGCATCCAGCCATGCGGCTGATAGAAGCCCGATTCCTCAAGGAATGCGCCGGATGAGCCGCCATTGTGCGAGAAGTCGCCAACCACGCGGTTAGTCGTCTGCTCGGTGCGGATGCGTTCCTGCAATTCGCTGGCACGGGCTTCCAGTATCTCGACCTTGATGCCGTATTTCTCGGTGAATAACCGGGCGATCTCGGGATGATAGGGAACACCCATCTGGCCGCTGTACATCGTCACAGTGCCTTCCTTCTTGGCGGCTTCGACGACGCGCTCCCATTCGGCCTTTTCTTCGGCCGTCTGGGCAATGGCAACTGCAGGCACCAGTGAGGTCAATATTGTTGCTGCGATAAGGTTTACTATGCGTTTCATGGCTTCCTCCCTTGGAATTGCGGCGACTAGAGCGTGCGAAACAGTCTTCGCACGAGCATGAGGTGGATAATCCGCAGGCCGATGACCAATGCGAGCATGAACAGCGCGATGACGCTGACTTCTCCCGTCTTGCTTTCTTCCCAAAGTCTCAGGATGACGATGGAGAGAGGCTCGTTGCCGACGGAGAACAGCAGGACGGACGCGCTCACCTCGCGCAAGACCATGAAGAAGGTCAGCACCCAGCCGACGGAGAAAGCCGGCAACGTCAGTGCGATCAGGATCTTGCGAAAGGTGGTGAGCCAGCTTGCGCCGTGCACCCTCGAACATTCTTCCAGGTCGTAGGAAAGTTGCGAAAGAGCGCCGTTCATCACGCGTACGGCGAGCGGCGTGCCGAGAGTCAGATAGGCGATGAGCAGCGCCCATAGCGTCCCGTAGATCGCGACCCAGTTCGGCAGCACCGCGAAACCCCACAGGAAGGCCAGTCCGACCACGATGCCGGGCATCATCCAGGGCAGCCATGCAAGCAGGTCGATGAGCCGTCTGATCGGCATTTTCGTGCGCACGACGATGTAGGCGACCATGCTGCCGAGGATCATCGTGGCTGTGGCGCCCACCAGTCCAAGAAGCGTGGTGTTCCCAAGCGCGCGCCAGAAGCGCGTATTGTTCCAGACAGCGACGTAATTCTCCATCGTCAGCATGTCGACGGAGTAGAAGCCGTAATAGCGATAGAACGAACTCGCCACGAGCTGGCCCACGGGCGCCACGACGAACAGCAGGAACACGAGGATGCCAAATGCGAAGGCAACCCAGCGCATGCGGCCGAGAGGCGTGATGCGCGGCGTGAAGCCCTTGCCGGTCACCGTCTCGAAGCGGCGGCTGCCCAATGTGCGCCACTGCCAGAAAACGAGCAGCAGCATGAGGGCCATGACCGCCATCGCGACCGCTGTGGCGTACTGGTAATCCGGCACGGCCTGATGATTGATTGCCTGATAGATTTCAGTCGTGACAACCTTGATGTTGGCGGGGAGGCCGAAGAACAGCGGCGACTCGAATGCCTCGATGCCGCGGATGAACGACAGGATGAATACGCTTGTCACGATCGGCAGCATCAGCATCAGCGTGACGCGGAAGAAAGTCTGGATGCGGCTGGCACCCGACATGCGGCTGGATTCCTCCAGCGCCGGGTCCATGGCCCGGAAATTGTCGACGATCAGCAGGAAGGTGAACGGCACGGTGTACTGGATGAGGTGCCAGACTATGCCGCCATGCGAATAGACGTTGATGAGAGGCCAATCGACGCCGGTAAGCCACCGCCACGCAAGGTTGATCGTGCCGACTTGCGGGTTGCCGAGCATAGACCAGCCGAGCGCCGTGAGGATCGGCGGGACGAAGAACGGGATCGTGATCAGAATTTCCAGCGTGCCACGAAAGGGCGTGTCGGTGCGCGTCACGATCCAGGCGAGCAGGATCGCGAGGCCGACACCGATGACGGTTTTGACGAGCGATATAACAACTGTCGTCGTCAACACGCCCAGCGCATCCCAGCGAAGCAGCTTGGCGTAGCCAACCAAATTGTAGGTTCCGACTTCTCCCGGCGGAACCGTGCTGATGCTGCCGTAAAGCAGCATTCCCAACGGATAAAGCGTCAGGACGGCAAGTATCAGGACAAGCAATCCGACCAGCAACTTGCTGACGGGGCCGCCCTGAAGAAACAGCCGCTCACGGAATGTCGGTTCGACGAAGGTCGGCCCGGCGCGATGTAGCGTCGTGTCAGTCATGGGCTTACCCGACCCGATACCGTTCGATGAAGCTCCAATCGAGTTCCATGCCCCAGCCTGCTCCCTCCGGCAGCGTCAGATAGCCGTCCTTGGCTTGCGGGCGATTGAGGAACATCTCGAAGTAGGGAGGATCGAGATCCGGTGGATAGAGCTCGACCGGGCCGGCATTGCTGACCGACGCGACCAGATGGCCGCCATACTGGGCTTCCTGGTGCTGGGTCATCTTGACCCCGAAGGCCGCGGCCATGCCGGCCACGCGGCGCCAAACCGTCGGCCCGCCGCCCCATGTCGCATCGAAATTGCAGACATCGATCGCGCCCTCGACCATCATATCCCGACAACGCTCTGCGCTGACCTCGACCTGTCCGCCAGCGACGGGAACGCCGGTAACAGCGCGCACGCGCGCCATTTCACGCACGTCATTGGCCCAGCGGCAGGGCTCCTCGATCCAGAGCAGATCGACATCCTCGACTCGGCGCGCGAAATCGATCGCCTCGGCGGCGCTCCAGCCCTGATTGGCATCGGCAATGATCAGGAAGTCGGGACCCGCCGCCTTGCGCGCGACCTTGATGCGCTCTGCATCCTCTGCCGGGGACATTCCCGAAAGGTAGCCGACCTTGAACTTGCAGCCCATGGCGCCCGATTCGCGGATGCGCTCCATCTCGCGGCCATAGTCGGAAAGCGAGCGGTCTTCCTCGACCAGCCCGCCCCACACTATGACCTGCAGCGGATCCGAATGCCCGCCCCAAAGGCGATGAAGCGGCTGGCCGACGGCCTTGCCGATAGCGTCCCATTGAGCGCTGTCCACACAGGCGCGGGCACGGGCGCTGATGCGCAGGTCTCGCTGATAGCGGTAGGTTGCACGGTAGCCCAGCTCGACATTGCGCTCGATGTCAAAGAGGTCGCGCCCGACTAGCCGCGGCGCAAGCTCGTTGTGGATGACATCGGCGACATCCTTCGGTGACGTGCCGGAAACCGCGTTGAAGCAGACGCCTTCGACGCCGTCCTCGGTTCTCACCTTCGTAACCACGATGTCTCGTGCCCGGCGGCGCATCTGGTTCGACCGATACTGGCGACCCAGAGGGCATGTGACGGCCACAGCCTCGATACTTGAAATTTGCATCGGCAATATCCTCCGACCGTCAAGACTAGTTATATTAGTTGCCTAGTCAACTATTATTATTGGGCATAAGCCGCTCGATCGTCCATCGACGATGTGCGGGCTCAGGTGGCAATTGTCGCCCAAGCCCCGCCGTAACCGCTCACGGCCTCCTCGTCGAAGCCGAAGCCAAGGCCCGGCGCCGTGGGCAGGATCAGCCGGCCGTCCTTGAACTCGAGCTGCCGGTCCACCAGCCTGCGGAAGTTCAACACCTGATCGTCGGGGAAGAACTCCACGTAGCGCGCATTCGGGAATGCAGCGACAAGATGGACATGCAGGTCGTGGAACCAGTGCGGCGAAAGTGTCACGCCGTAGCTGTCGGCGGTTGCCGCGATACGGCGGAACTCGCTGATGCCGCCACAGACGCACGCGTCGAGCTGGAGAATCTGGGCGCCGCCCTTGTCCATCAGCTCCTTGAAGCGCCAGCGTCCGGCCTCGATCTCTCCGGTAGCGACAGGGACGGGTGTGAGCCGTGCGAGACGGGCATGGTTCTCGATGTCGTCCGGGCTGAACGGCTCTTCGATCCAATAGGGATTGCTCGGCTCGTATGCGCGCATGTAGGCGAGGGCAGTCGGAAGATCGCTCCACGCATTGTTGGCGTCGAGCATGAGCAGGACATCCGGCCCGATGGCCTCGCGGGCAACGCGCAGCCGTTCACCTTCGGAACGCGGGTCGCCTTGGCCCACCTTGACCTTGACGGCATCGAAACCCTGGGCGACGTAACCGGCAAGCTCTGCCGCAAGCCCTTCATTCGTTTTGCCCTCGACATAGTAGCCACCGCTTGCATAGGCAGGAACGGTGTCCTTTGCGGCTGCGCCCAGATAGCGGTAAAGCGGAAGTCCGGCGGACTTGGCGTTGAGATCCCAGATCGCGTTATCGAGGATGCTGATGGCGCGCATGACGCTGCCCGCCCGGCCATGCAGCAGCGCCGCACGGTACATAACCTCCCACAGGCGCTCGACCTCGAGGGAATCCTGCCCAATGAGAAGCGGTGCAAGAAGGTCCTCGATCGCGACAGCAACGATCCTCGCGGCCTTGTGGCCGCCGTAGCAGAAGCCGATGCCCTCCGCGCCATCGTCGGAAACCACCTTTACAAGGCAATATTCCCGCGCGGTGACCGTGCGCGTCGAAAATGACGTGACCTTGTCGAGCGGTACGCGGCAAACGGCAAAAGACACGGAGGCGATACGCGGCATTCATGTGGCTCCACAGTGGAAAAGGTTGGCGGATATTATCCGGATATTTTCGGCTGGCAACTGCTGATCGCTCTTGTGAACGAAAAATATCCGGATAATATCCGCCGCGACATCAGACGCAGTTTCAGGGGAGGGTGCTCGCATATGAAGCTGGAAGAAGAAGACCGTCGGCTCTTGCGCGGCGACTACGGTGACGTTGCCCGAGAGGCAATGGAGTATCAGGTGCAGGTCGGCGAATTCTACGGCGCCGAGCGCATGGTCGCGCTCGCCGAGGCGTCGGCAGGTATCGACTTTGCGATGAACGGGGATTTCGGTCTTGAGACGGCCGAGGCCCTCGTGGAGCGCGGCGGCAAATTCCGGGTCTTTACCAAGAGCTCTTTCCTGGCCACGGAAATGTATCGGCCAGAACATTTCTATTCCCCGCCGGAGCTGATCGAGAAGCAGCAGCGTTATCTGAAGGCGCATCTGCGCATGGGCGCGATACCCACTTATTCGAGCTTGCCCTATCGCATGCCTCAGTTTGGCGAGCAGGTGTCGTGGCAAGGGTCCGCCATCGTCGCCAATTCATGCTTCGGCGCACGCAGCAATCTCGACGGAACGGTCGGGGGATTGATGAACGCTCTCGCCGGGCGCGTGCCGCTGATGGGCGTACGTCTCAAGGAGAATCGGTACGGCACCGTCGCGGTAAAGGTGGCGGCCGAGGTCGAATATTCGGTCGACTGGAGTGCTCTGGGCTATGCTGTCGGCAAGCATCTGCCTGCCCCTAACGAGATTCCGGTTTTCCTCGACCTGAAGCCTTTCGGCGGAATGGGCAACCGCCAGACCTTTGAAGTCAGCATGGTGACGCTTTCGACGCTGGAGATGTACCATATCGTCGGTCTTACCCCGGAGGCGAGGACGCTCGAGGAGGCCATGCCGAATGGCATCAGCCGCGAGATCACGGTCACGCAGGAAGATATGCTCCAGTCCTATCGCGACCTCTCGGTGCCGGAAGGCGAGATCGATCTCGTTGCGTTCGGCGGACACCATATCGAGCTGGACGAGTTTCCACGCATCCTTGCCGCGCTGGAAGGAAGGCGCGTCAAGGATGGCGTGCGTCTTTGGATTTTCACGGGTCCGCAATACAAGGCAATCATCGAATCTATGGGGTGGGACAAGCAGATCGAGGCCGCCGGCGGTGAAATCCTCTACGGCGTCAGCCTCATGTTCATGTCCCCCCGCGATCTCGTCGAGAAGCACGGATTGAAGCGCATCGTCTGCGATTCAGCCAAGATGGTGAAATATGTTCGCGGCTTCGGCATGCAATCGGAGCTTCGCACGGTGGAGCGGTGCATCGACGCGGCAGTAACCGGCCGCAACGATGGTTCGCCGCGGGTACAGGGGAGGCGGGAATGGTAAGCATAAAGGGACGCGGGCTTCAGGGCGAAGTCGAAGGCGAGGCGCTGGTGCTGCCGCGCTCGTTCACCTTCTTCGGTGGCGTGGACTGGAACACGGGACGCCTCACGGTTGGTGATCCCGAACTGGACGGGCAGTCGATCACCGGCCGGATATTCGTATTCAAGGCGCCGTCGGGCGGCCAGGGCACGGCGTGGAAAGTCGGCGAAATGGTTCGCAACGGTTCCGCGCCTGCCGGAATCGTTGTCCACCGCTCCAACAGCGTGATTGTCAGCGGCTGCATCATGGGGAAGGTCCCCCTGGTGGCCGACACCGACATGGACCCGACGGAGCAGTTCCATACGGGAGATATCCTGCGCGTCAACGGACGGGCAGGAACTGTGGAACTGGTGAAGAAAGCCCAGGCGTGAGCATGACCGGAAAGGCGCCGATACCGCACATGCCTGTCGGCGCCTGCGACTGCCATTTCCATATCTTCGGACCGGCTGCGCGCTATCCTTTCGCGCCGGATCGCAGCTACACGCCGCCCGATGCGTTGTTGCCGGATTTCCATCTGTTCCAGTCGCGCATGGGCCTGACCAGAAGTGTCATTGTCCAGCCGAGCGTCTATGGTTTCGATAATAGCTGCACGCTGGATGCGCTCGATGCTCTTGGTAAAGAAGCAAGGGGCGTCGTAGTCGTGAATGGCAGCTTCACGGAAGCCGATATAGCGGCGATGAATGCGCGAGGGGCGCGTGGCGTGCGCTTCAATCTGCTTTTCTCTGGCGGACCGGACGCAGCCGAGATCGAACGTGTCGCCGACCTGATTCGTCCTTTTGGCTGGCATATCCAGCTTCTCATCGATTGCCGCACGCTGCCGCAACTTGCGCCATCGCTGCGCAGGACACGTCTCCCGCTCGTATTCGACCATTTCGGCCACATACCGGCGCCGCTGGCGTTGGCCTCGGAGGGATTCGGTATGCTTGTGGAACTGCTTCGGGAAGGGCTTGCCTGGTGCAAGCTCTCCGGCGCATACCGGATTTCCGAGCACAGGGATGCCGAAAATTGCGAGCCGATTGCTGTCGCGCTGGCGGAGGCGGCTCGGTCGCGTCTCGTCTGGGGCAGCGATTGGCCGCATCCGGGCTACACGAACCCGGAGCCGGGACCTGTCACCCTGCTTCAACGCTTGTTCGATTGGCTTGGGGACGAAGCGATGCAGGCGGTCCTGGTCGACAACCCCGCGCAGCTCTATAATTTCGGCGCGTCCGATAGATAGATACAACTACAGAATGAACGGCTGGCAAGCGGCTCGCCTGCATCGGCGAAACCCGCATGTCGCCGGTCAATCCGACCGTACGAATTCCATCGAGTAGGTGTAGCGTTTCTCCGGATGCATGGCGATCGACGCCTGAACCACATCGCCGGTCGAAGAATGATAGCGACGCACTGTCGTTAGCGCAGGCGCTTCAGGCTCGCATTTGAGATGATCGGCAATATCGGCCGGTATGCGTGTCACGAACATATCGACTTTGGCCCGCTCGATCTGGACGCCGAAATTGCGCTCGATCTCCTCGTGCAAGGTCATCGTTTCTATATCTTTGTTCTGAACCAGGCTGGCGAATTCGAGCGCCATGTAGATGTCGAACCAGCCGATGGGTGTGGCCATGCCTTCAAGCTCTCGAACGCCGCTGATTCGCATCCAGCGGCTACCGGGCTTCAACCCTAGCACGGCGGCAACTTCGGGTTTGATTCGGCACTCGCCAGTGCTGATATGCCGGCGCTTCACGCCTTCCGGATAGCGCAAAAGCTCGTTGAGTGTGCTGACATTCTGCGTGTAGCGCCTCGGCTCCGGATTCCTTGATATCACAACCGACCCGCGGCCGGGCGTACGCTCGATCATCCCTTTGTCGCGAAGGACGCGAAGAGCTTCGCGGATCGTGTGCCGCCCCGCTCCAAAACGTCCGCACAATTCCACTTCGGATTCGAGCTTGTCGCCGACAGGCAATTGGCCGGCTACAATCTCGCTTTCCAGCTTGTCCGCGATGCTCTGGTAGATCGGAAGGAGCAGTTTGGGCCGTCCTCCGGTCCGCTCTCGTCTGTCAATCGTGTCCAAGCCGCTGAACCTCGCAAGTTTTCAATTCAGGTCGTACCGGTATGCCGCGATACCGTCAAAGAGTAGGTCATCATAGGCGGTTGACGGCGAACCTGCCAGTTCATGGCAATCGCCGCCGCACGGGGCGTGCAAGCTCGAGGGCACGGAACCAAGGGAGAGGGAAGGGCGTTTCCCGACCCCGATCCAAGGAGGGTTCCCATGTTTTCCATCTACGGGCATCGCAACGGCCGCAGGGGTGCTATCGAGGCGGAACTGGATGGCATCCGTCATGAAATAGCGCGGCTCGCGGGCAGGGCGTCCAGGCTGGGTGAGCACGCCTATGGCGATACGCGCGAGTGGACGCATGATTTCTACGACGAGGTTTCCGAGCGCATGTCGCGTTTCCTGCCCACGGCGCGCAGAGGCGTGCGGCAGGCGGAGCGTGTCGTTCGGGACAATCCGGGCGCCACGGCAGCGGTGGTGGGCCTTGTCGTGATAGGGCTTGTCGCGAGCATTCTTTACTCCCGAAAATAGACTGTGCGAGGGGAAAATTTGGTAGCGCGGGCAAGTCATGTGCCCGCCTTTGAGCCCATCCGGGCCATGCCTCTTGTCTTTTGCGGCCATTGCGGTTAATCGCCCGCATTCGAAACCCACCTGTGCTTAGTGCCCAAGGAAAGAGATATGGCCAAAGGTAAATTTGAGCGTACGAAGCCGCATGTGAACATTGGGACGATTGGTCACGTTGATCATGGCAAGACGTCGTTGACGGCTGCGATCACGAAGTTTTTCGGCGAGTTCAAGGCCTATGACCAGATTGACGCTGCGCCTGAGGAGAAGGCCCGCGGCATCACGATCTCGACGGCGCATGTTGAGTACGAGACGGAGACCCGTCACTATGCGCATGTGGACTGCCCCGGCCACGCGGACTATGTGAAGAACATGATCACGGGTGCGGCGCAGATGGACGGCGCGATCCTGGTGGTTTCGGCGGCTGACGGCCCGATGCCGCAGACGCGGGAGCACATCCTGCTTGCCCGGCAGGTCGGCGTTCCGTCGATCGTTGTGTTTCTGAACAAGGTCGACCTTGTTGACGATGCCGAGCTTCTTGAGCTTGTCGAGCTTGAGGTTCGCGAGCTTCTGTCGAGCTACGAGTTCCCCGGCGACGACATTCCGATCGTTGCGGGTTCTGCGGTTTGCGCGCTTGAGGACCGCAACAAGGAGATCGGCGAGGACGCGGTTCGCAAGCTGATGGCGGAGGTCGACCGCTACATCCCGACGCCTGAGCGTCCGGTTGACCAGCCGTTCCTGATGCCGATCGAGGACGTGTTCTCGATCTCGGGCCGCGGGACGGTGGTGACGGGCCGCGTGGAGCGCGGCGTGGTCAAGGTCGGCGAGACGGTGGAGATCGTTGGCATCCGCCCGACGGCTTCGACGACGGTGACGGGCGTGGAGATGTTCCGCAAGCTTCTGGACCAGGGCCAGGCGGGCGACAACATCGGCGCGCTGCTGCGCGGCATCGACCGCGAGGGCGTGGAGCGCGGGCAGGTTCTGTGCAAGCCGGGCTCTGTGAAGCCGCACACGAAGTTCAAGGCGGAAGTTTACATCCTGACGAAGGAAGAGGGCGGCCGTCATACGCCGTTCTTCACCAACTACCGTCCTCAGTTCTACTTCCGCACGACGGACGTGACGGGGATCGTGACGCTTCCGGAAGGCACGGAGATGGTGATGCCGGGCGACAATCTGTCGGTTGACGTGGCGCTGATCGTGCCGATCGCGATGGAGGAGAAGCTGCGCTTCGCCATCCGCGAAGGCGGACGTACCGTCGGTTCCGGTATCGTCGCATCCATCACGGAATAAG
>Ga0180223_1001455_pt1 | contig 18302 bp, 19 predicted proteins | sample eDN5th30CKraftOP_FD_151337 | JGI IMG/M metagenome (GOLD analysis project Ga0180223, IMG submission 151337) | Enriched Organic Plus compost microbial communities from Emeryville, California, USA - eDNA 5th pass 30_C Kraft OP (version 2) (version 2) ...
GGAGGCGCGAGCGAGGCGCCCGTGAACGCAGGCGCGTACGCGCCGGAGGAACGGGACGAAGCGGTGTTCGGCGCGCAGGCGCCGAACCGGCCGACCGACCGGATGACGCCGCACCCTGTGACCGGCGGCCGTCTAAAGAACCAATGAACCATCACTATGAACATCGAACCGCACAGCGGCCGATAACCGCCTCCTCCCTCAGGCGCTGGACGTGAAATCAGGCATACTGTAGGGGCTGGCCGCGCGGTATTGCCTGTGCCCCGCGGCATTCATCCGCAAAACACAGGAGAAAACATGAAGCTCACGCCCCTGGCCCTGGCCGTGGCGCTGTCGGCCGCATCCTTTTGCGCGCAGGCGGCCGGCCGCATCGACAAAATCAAGTCTTCCGGCGAAATCACGCTGGGTTTCCGCGAATCGTCCATTCCCTTCTCGTACCGGGACGACCAGCAAAAGCCCGTCGGATATTCCATGGACATCTGCCGCGGCATCGTCGACGCGCTGAAGAAAGACCTGAACCTGCCCCAGCTGCGCATCAAGGAAGTGCCCGTCACATCCTCCACCCGCATCCCGCTCGTGGCCAACGGCACGGTGGACCTGTCGTGCGATTCGGCCACCAACAACGCCCAACGCCAGCAGCAGGTCAGCTTCGCGCCCACCACTTTCGTGACGGCGACGCGTTTCGCGTCGCTGAAGAAATCGAACCTCAAGGACCTACCGGACCTGAAGCGCAAAACAGTCATTTCGACCGCGGGCACCAGCAATATACGCTGGCTGACGCAGGTCAACGCCCAGCGGAAGCTGGGCATGCGCATCATGCCCGCCAAGGATCATTCCGAAGGCTTCCTGACGGTGGCCAGCGGCCGGGCCACGGCTTTTTTCATGGACGACATCCTGCTGGCCGGGCTCGTGGCCAACTCGCGCAATCCCGACGAGTGGGCCATCAGCGAAAAAGCCTATACGGTCGAGCCCTATGGCGTGATCGAGCCCAAGGACGATCCGCAGTTCAAGCAGGCGGTGGACAATGCCGTCAAGGCCATGATGCGCGACGGCACCGTCGAAAAGCTGTATGCCAAATGGTTTACGCAGCCCATTCCGCCGCGCAACATCAACCTGAACTGGCCGATGTCGCCCGCGCTCAAGCGCGTCATCGCCGAACCTACCGATTCGCCGGACCCCAAGGTGTATCAGTAGGGTGTCCGGGCAAGCCGCCCGGCCGCCGTGCACTTACAATACGGCCCATGGAAAAAATACGCATTTCAAAACTGATGGCCGAGCAGGGGCTGTGTTCGCGGCGCGAGGCGGATGCCTACATCGAGCGCGGCTGGGTGCGCGTGGACGGGGTGGTGGTTTCCGAGCTGGGCAGCAAGGCCTACCCCAACCAGAAGATCACCCTGGACAAGCAGGCCCGGCGCCGCCAGACGGCGCGCGTGACCATTCTCCTGAACAAGCCGGTGGGCTATGTGTCGGGACAGGCCGAGCAAGGCTACCGCCCGGCTGTGTCGCTGATCGGCGCGCATACGCAGTACCGCGCCGACAAGTCGCCGCAGCGTTTCGACCCCGCGCATCTGCGCGGGCTGGCGCCCGCGGGCCGGCTGGACATCGATTCCCAGGGGCTGCTGGTGCTGACCCAGGACGGTCGCATCGCCCGCCAGCTCATCAGCGATGATTCCGACATCGATAAGGAATACCTGGTGCGTGTAGAGGGCCGGATAGCCGGCAACGGCCTGAAGCTGTTGAATCACGGGCTCAGCCTGGAGGGCCAGCCGCTGCGTCCGGCCCATGTTTCATGGCAGAACGAAGACCAGCTGCGCTTTGTGCTGCACGAAGGCAAAAAACGCCAGATCCGCCGCATGTGCGAACTGGTGGGGTTGCGGGTGGTGGGCCTGAAGCGCGTGCGCATCGGGCGCATCGTGCTGGGCGACCTGCCGCCCGGCAAGTGGCGCTACCTGAAAGAAGGCGAGCGCTTCAGCGCATAGCCGGCGCGGTCGTCCTGGGCCAGCTTTTCGGCCAGCCAGGGCAGGGCGGACTGCAGGGCGTCGTGCAGGGTATATGGCGGATTGATGATGAACATGCCGCTGCCGTGCAGCCCGAAGCCGTCGGCCGCGGGCTTGTGCACGGTCAGCGTGGCATGCAGCCATTCGACCCCCGCCAGGCGTTCAAGTGCGCGCGCCAGCTCTTGCGATTCGCGTCTTTGCACCAGCGGGTACCACACGGCGTAGCAGCCGGTGGCAAAACGCTTGAGCCCGTCATTGATCGTCTGCAGGGTCTTGCGGTAGTCGGCCTTGTCCTCGTACGACGGGTCGATGATGACCACGCCGCGCCGCGTGGGTGGCGGGAGCAGGGCTTTCAGGCCGTTGAAGCCGTCGGATTCGTACACCGTGGTCTGGCGCATGGCCCGGCGGTCCTGCTGGGTCAGGTTGCGCTTCAGGACTTCGACCTCGGAAGGGTGCATTTCGAACAGGCGCAGGCGGTCGCGGTCGCGCAGGGCGCGCAGCGCCAGCCACGGCGAACCGGGATAGAAATTGGCCACGCCGTCGGGGTTGAAATGCTGGACTTCCTCGAGATAGCGTTCGATGAGGGCGGGCTTGGCCTGAGGCCCCAGCAGCCGGTCCAGGCCATCGATGAACTCGCCGTTGGTGGCGGCCCAGTCGCTGGTCAGGTCATAGATGCCGGCTCCGGCATGGGTGTCGACCACCCAGTAGGGCGCGGGCTTGCGATTGAGGTGGTCGAGCACGTGCACGAAAATGGCATGCTTGAGCACGTCGGCATGGTTGCCGGCGTGGAAGGCGTGTCGGTAGCTAAACAAGAAAAGGCCTCGCAGCGGGGGTCAGGTCGGAGCCAGGCCTTGAAGGGCCCGGGGCAGGGTGTCGATGGCATCGGTGAAAATCGCGTCGCAGCCCCATTGCAGCAATTGCCGCGCCTGCTCGGGGGTGTTCACCGTCCAGGCCGCTATTTTATAGCCTTGGCCATGAACAGCCTGGACCAGTTCGGATGTCGCGTGGCGGCCGTCCACATGGATGGCGATGCAGCCCAGCCGCGCCGCGCGCGATGCCCAGTCGGCGGGCGGAAGGTCGTCCAGGAGCAGGGCGCGCGGCAGGGCGGGGACCGCCCGCATGGCGGCCTCCAGGGCGGTTTCGGAAAACGAGGACAGCAGCGGCGGCACGCGCGCGCCGTCCCACAGGGCCAGGGCGGCCAGCGCCACCTGGCGGCCCGTGTCTTCCTCCCGGCCCGGCTGGGGCTTGATCTCGATATTGCTGGCCAGCCCGTTGGCCCGGGTGAAGGCGGCTATGGCGTGCAGGGTCGGAATGGGCTCGCCCGCATAGGCGGGCGAGTGCCAGGAGCCGAAATCCAGCAGGGCCAGTTCGCGGAAATCGAACCCGCCCGCGCCGCCCCTGCCGTCGGAGGTGCGCTGCAGCGTGTCGTCGTGCAGCAGAACGGGCACGCCGTCGCGGCTGAGCTTGACGTCGTACTCCACCGCAGCCATGCCCATGGCCGCGGCGACGCGCATGGCTGCCAGCGTGTTCTCGGGCGCCAGGCGCCCGGCTCCGCGGTGGGCTATCAGGGCCGGATAGGGCCAGGACATCATGTCCGCAGTCCTGTGGACAGGCTGGCCGGTACAGGGCCGGCGGGCCGCGGGCGGCATGCCGTGCACCGGTGCAGAGGTGGTAAACTGCCGAATTCCATGTAGCATCCCGGGATTCCATGCCTGGCGAACGCTGTTCGCCTTCTCGAGGCACATAAATATAAATCGCCACGTTGCGCGCAAGGCAGGTGGGCGAGTCTGCGAGTCTTATTCATGTTCGATTTTATCCGTACGCACCAGCGTTTGATGCAGTTGGTCCTGCTGATTCTCATTTTGCCGTCGTTTGCGCTCATCGGCGTCAGCGGCTACACCAATTATGTATCCGGCGATCACGAACTCGTGCAGGTGGGCGACTCGGCCATCACGCGCCAGGAATACGACCAGGCGCGCCGCAACCAGCTGCAGCAGCTGCAGGCCAGCCGCGGCGGCGCGTTCGATCCCGCCGTGCTGGACACGCCGCAGGCGCGTTCGGCCCTGCTCGAATCCCTCATCGACCGGCGCGTCATTGCCAGTCAGGCGGCCGAGCACCACTTCAGCGTGTCCGACGCCATGCTGCGCGAAGCCATCGCCTCCATTCCCGAACTGCAGGAAAACGGCCGTTTTTCCGCCCAGCGCTATAACGACGTGCTGGCGTCCATGGGTGTAAGCAGCCGCGAATTCGAACAGGGCCAGCGCGGCGAACTGGCCCTGCAGCGCGTGCTGGGTCCGGTGGCGGCCACCGCCAGCGTGCCGCCCACGGTGGTTCAGGGCCTGGAACAGGCGCTGACCGCGCAGCGCACTGTGCGCCTGCGCGCCTTCGCGGCGGCCGATTACGCCAAGGACGTCAAAGTCACGGACGCCGACATCAAGGCCTGGTACGACGCCAACCAGGAAAAGCTCAAGGTGCCCGAATACGTCACCGCCGACTACCTGCTTCTGGACGAGGCGGCAGCCATGCAGGGCCTGCCCGCGGTCGACGAAAAAGCCATGAAGGACTACTACGAGCAGAACAAGGCGCGCTATGTCATGCCCGCGCGCGTGCAGCTCAGCCATATTCTCATCGAGACGCCGGCCGGCGCCACGCAGGCGCAGCGCGACGAGGCGCGCGCCAAGGCGCAGAAAATCGCCGATCAGGTCGCGGCCGACAAAAGCCGCTTCGCCGCAATCGCCAAAGAGCAGTCGCAGGACGCGGGCACAGCCAAGGATGGCGGCCTGCTGGGCTGGATCACCAAGGGCTCCTGGCCCAAGCCGCTCGAAGATGCCGTGTTCGCGCTGCAAAAAGGCCAGGTGTCCGGCGTGGTCGAGGGTCCGGGCGGCTATCATGTGTTCCTGGCGCATGACGTCCAGCCCGAGCGCGGCGAGACCTTCGAGCAGGCCAAAGGCAAAGTCCAGAGCGAAATCCGCCGCCAGCTGGCGGCCGACCGCTATGCCGAGATGGCTTCCAAGCTGACCGACCTGGTCTATGACGACCAGTCCAGCCTGCGGCCCGCCGCGCAGGCACTGGGCATGCAGGTTCGCACGGCCAGCGGCATCGCGGCCGACAGGCTGCTGCCCGAATCTGACGTGCAAGAGGGCAGCGCCGCTTCAGCTGGCGCCGACGCGGCCGTGCTGGACGATCCGCGGGTCAGGCGCGCTCTGTTCGCGCCGCAAAGCTATGCCGAGAAGCAGAATTCCGGCGTCATCGAGATTTCTCCCGGCGTCATGGTGGTGGTCCGGGTCAACAAGATCACGCCCGCCCATGTGCAGCCGCTGGACAAGGCCCAGGGCTTCATCCGCGAACAGCTGGTTGCCGAACGTTCGCGCGCGGCCGCCCAGAAGGCGGGCGAAGAGGCGCTTGCCGCCCTGCGGAAGGCGCCGGCCGGCGATGCGCCCGAAGGTTTCGGCACGCAGCTTTCCGTCAGCCGCGTCGACCCCCAGGGGCTGGACAAGCCAGTGCTGGATGCGGCGTTCAACGCCCCGACGCAGTCCCTGCCCGCCTACACGGGCGTGCAGGGCGGCCAAGGCTATGTCATTGTGCGCGTGGACGGCGCCAAGGCCGGCGAAGCCAACCCGGCGCTGCGGCAGTCGTTGTCGCTTCAGCTGGCCCAGGCCATGGGGTCCGCCGAACAGGCCGCCACCCTGAAGGCCATGCGCGAGGCGGCCAAGGTGAAAATGCTGCCCGAGGCTCGGGAAGCCCTGGCCGCCGAGGGCGACGGCCAGGGCTGACGAGCTTGCGGGTTCGGCGGTTCCGGACCGCCTGGCGGGGCCGGCGTCGTTCGCCCCGCCGCGGGCGCGGCCGCCTCAGCGCGGCATGGCCACCATGGGCCGCAGCCCGGTCCATACGTTGTTCGCCAGAATCTCCTGGGCCTGCTCGTTGGGATGCATGCCGTCGTCCTGGAACAGGCTTCTGTCCTGGGCCATGCCGTCCAGCAGAAAGGGCACGAACGCCGTGCGGCGCTCGTTGGCAAGCTGCTCGAACAACTGCCTGAACTGCTCGGTATAGGGACGCCCGTAATTGGGCGGGATCTGCATGCCCACCAGCAGGACGCGCGCGCCGGCCTGTTGCGACAGTTCGATGATGCGGGCCAGGTTGTCGCGCGTCATCTGCAGCGACAGGCCGCGCAGCGCGTCGTTGCTGCCCAGCTCGACAATGACGATGTCGGGCGCATGGCGCTGCAGCGCGGCCGGCAGGCGGCTGAGCCCCCCGCTGGTGGTGTCGCCGCTGATGCTGGCGTTGCGCATGGCATAGTCCAGCCCGGCGTCGTCCAGGCGGCGCTGCACGATGCCGACCCAGCCCGAGCCGCGTTTCAGGCCGTATTCAGCCGACAGGCTGTCTCCGAGCACCAGAATGGTATGCTGCGGCTTGTCAGGGCTGACGCCCTGCTGCGCGCCGGCAACCGACCAATACAGGCCAAGCGCGAAAGACAATACTAAACGCCAACGGGTGTGCATGAATCAGGTCCATTCGATAGAAGTCAGGAATCTCAGCCAGCAAGTGGCGGATTCGTCCGGCACGCTGACCATTTTGGATAATGTCAGTTTCTCGGCAAGGGCCGGCGAGGCGCTGGCCATCACCGGAAGCTCGGGGTCGGGCAAGTCGACCCTGCTTGGACTGCTCGCCGGCCTGGATGTTCCCACTTCGGGCCAGGTCAGGCTGCTGGGCCATGATCTGTTCTCGCTGGATGAAGAAGGCCGCGCGGCACTGCGCGCCGCGCACGTGGGCTTCGTGTTCCAGTCCTTCCAACTGCTGCCCAATCTTACCGCGCTGGAAAACGTGATGCTGCCGCTGGAGCTGGCAGGCCGTCCGGCCCAGCAGCCCGCCATGGAAGCGCTGGCCCGCGTGGGCCTGCAGGACCGGCTGCATCATTATCCGCGTACCCTGTCGGGGGGAGAGCAGCAGCGTGTGTCGCTGGCGCGCGCTTTCGTGGTCGAGCCCGGCCTGCTGTTCGCGGATGAGCCCACGGGCAGCCTGGACGAGCACAATGGCGCGCTGGTGGTGGACCTGATGTTCTCGATGCTGGCCGAAAGGCAGGCCACGCTCGTCATGGTCACCCACGACCCGGCGCTGGCGTCGCGCTGCCAGCGCGTGCTGCGTTTGCAAGGGGGCAGGATGGCACAGGAAACGGAGTAGTAATGGCTTTCATCGCGGCATTGTTTGTATTCATCTGGTCGACCGGCTTCATCGTCGGCAAAGCCATCGTTCCTTACTCCGATCCCACGCTATTCCTTTTCATCAGGGTCTGTATCGCGGCAGTGCTGTTCACCGGCATGGCCTTGTATTCCGGCGCACGCTGGCCGGCCTGGCGCGAGGTGCCCAAGCACCTGCTGGCCGGGATCCTGCTTCAGGGCCTGTACCTGTCGGGCTGCTACTGGGCCATCGGCGGCGGCCTGCCCCCGGCCGTCATGGCGCTGATAGGTTCGCTGCAGCCTTTGCTGACGGCCTTTCTGGCCATTCCCATCCTGAAAGAAATCCCCACCCGCAAAATATGGGTGGGGCTGGTCATGGGACTGGCCGGCGTCTTTCTCGTCATCGAGCCGGCCCTGGCCAAGACGGGCAGCGGCGGCTATTCGGCGGGCGTGCTGGCCATCGCCTTCGTGGCCGTGCTGTCCATCACCTTCGGCACATTGCTGCAGAAGTCGTCCATATCGCAGGCCGATATCCGGGTTTCGGCCGTGCTGCAGAACGTGGGCACCATGCTGTTCACCGGGTTTTTCGTGTGGGTGCTGGGCGAGGACCGCTGGATATGGTCGCCCCAGCTGTGGGCGGCGCTGCTGTGGGCCGCCTTCGTGATGACCGGCATCGGCACGCTGCTGCTGGTCTGGATCATCCGGCGGGGCAAGGCCACCACGGCGACTTCGCTGATGTTCCTGGCGCCGCCGCTGGCCGCGGTGGAGTCCTATCTGCTGTTCGGCGACCGGCTGGGGCCCACGCAGCTGGTGGGTTTCGCAGTGGCTACGCTGGGCGTGGTCATATGCAATATGCGCCGTCCGGCCGCGCGTTCAAAAGGAAGGCGGGCATGAGGGCCTTCATCATGTTCATTGCCGCCCTGGCGCAGCGGCTGGCGCCACGGGGCGGGCCGGGGCTGCGCCAGGCCGCGGCTGCCTGCCTGGTCTTCCTGATGTGCGCCGCAGCCGCGCAGGCGCAGGGCTATGTGGCTCGAACGCTGGACAAGCCCGTGCCGGGCGGGGTGGCGGTGGTGGCGCTGGGCTCGTCCGGGCGCGCGCCCCAAGCCAGTTACGACGGCCGGCGCGTGCTGGTGATGCAGGACAGCGACGGCCAGTGGGTGGCCGTGGCCGGCATAGGCCTGAAGACGCCGGCCGGCGTCCGGACGCTGACCCTGCGGGAGGAGGGCGGCGCGCGCGAAGTGCGCTTCCGGGTGGGGACTAAGGTCTACAAGGAACAGCACATCAAACTGAAGAACCAGCGTCACGTCACGCCGGATCCGGACCAGCTGGCCCGCTACGAACGCGAATACCGCGCCCAGATTGAAGCCTACGAGCGGTTCCGCGAGGCCTTGCCCAGCAATGTGATGCTGGACAGGCCGGTGCAGGGCGGCCGGCTGTCCAGCCCTTTTGGGCTGCGGCGCTTCTTCAACGGCGAAGAGCGCAATCCGCACTCGGGCCTGGACTTCGCCGTGCCCCGGGGCACGCCGGTGAAGGCGCCGGCCGATGGCGTGGTCACCATCGTCGATGATTATTTCTTCAATGGCAAGACGGTCTTCCTGGACCACGGACAGGGGCTGGTCACCATGTATTGCCATCTGTCGGCCTTCGATGTGAAGCCGGGGCAGACGGTGAAGCGGGGAGATGTGATCGGCCGCGTGGGCGCCACCGGCCGCGCGACGGGGCCGCATCTGCACTGGAATGTCAGCCTGAACGGCAACCGGGTGGACCCGGCGATATTCATCGGTGCCTTCCAGCCCTGACCCCGATCCGCCCCGAAGCCTGTCCCCGGGCCTGCCGGCTCCCGGCGGCCCGGCTTTGGCCCGCCGTCAGCCCTTCACCCGTACGATTTTCTGCACTTGGGGCACGTGCCGGATGGCGCGTATCACCTGGGCCAGGTGCTTGCGGCTGTCCACCTGCACGGTGATGTGCAGCACGGCGGTGGCCGAGGCTTCGTCGTGCATGGTCAGGTGCATGATGTTGGAGTCGGCGTCGGTGATCTCGGCCGCCATGCGTCCCAGCACCCCGCGCTCGTTCAGGACGGTCACGTCCAGGCGCGTGGACAGATGCCTTGCGGTGTTGGCGTCCCAGGCCACGGGTATCCAGCGCTCGGGCTCGCGCGCCCTTTGGCGCTGCGCCACGGCGCATTCTTCCATGTGCACCACCAGCCCATGGCCCAGCCTGATGCCGCCGATGATGGCGTCGCCCGGCAGAGGGCCGCAGCAGGGGGCCAGCTGCACGGCCTGGCCCTCGTTGCCCTGGATGAGTATGGGGGCGCTGGAGGTGGCGGTGATTTCATCCACGGCTGCCGCCGTCGTGGCCAGCATAGCGTTTTCCGGGGCGAAGCGGCGCGCCACGACGGCGGCCAGCCGCTTGCCAAGGCCGATGTCGGCCAGGATCTCGTCGCGCGAACTGGCTCCGGAGCCTTTGGCGAGCTTTTCCCATTCGGGGTCGTCGGGCGAAGGCTGCGGCAGATTCAGCTGATCGAAGGCCTGGTTCAGCAGGCGCTGGCCGAAGGCCACCGATTCTTCGTATTTGACGGTGCGCAGATAGTGGCGGATTTCGGAGCGCGCGCGCCCCGTGCGCACATAATTGAGCCATTGCGCGCTGGGCCGGGAGGCCGGCGACGTGATGATCTCGACCGAGTCGCCGCTTTTGAGCTCGGTGCGCAGCGGCGAATATTCGCCGTTGATCTTGGACGCGATGGCGTGGTTGCCGATGTCAGTGTGGATGGTGTAGGCGAAATCCACCGGGGTGGCGCCGCGCGGCAGCGAAATAATTTTGCCTTGCGGGGTGAACACATACACCGCGTCGGGAAAGAGGTCCACCTTGACGTGTTCCAGGAACTCGCCCGAATCGCCCGTCTGGCTCTGTATGTCGAGCAGCGACTGCAGCCACTGGTGGGTGCGCTTCTGGAGGTTGTTCAGCGTGGTGTCGTCGTCCTTGTACAGCCAGTGCGAGGCCACGCCTTCCTCGGCCACATGGTCCATGTCCCGGGTGCGGAACTGGAACTCGACGGGTGTGCCATAGGGACCCACCAGCGTCGTGTGCAGCGACTGGTAGCCGTTGAGCTTGGGAATGGCGATGTAGTCCTTGAACTTGCCCGGCACGGGCCTGTACAGCTGATGCAGTGTGCCCAGCGCCAGATAGCATTCGGGCAGGGTGTGCACGATGACGCGGAAGCCGTAGATGTCGAGCACGTCCGAGAAGGATTTTTTCTGCTCCACCATCTTGGTGTAGATGCTGTACAGCGATTTTTCGCGGCCGGTGACTTCGGCCTCGATGCCGGCCGCGGGCAGCGCCACCTTGACCGCCTCGGTGATCTTGCCGAGCACTTCCCGGCGGTTGCCGCGGGCGGCCAGCAAGGCCTTTTGCAGCACGCGGTAGCGGTCGGGATAGATGGCCTGGAAGCACAGGTCCTGCAGTTCGCGGAACAGGGTGTTCAGGCCGAGCCGATGCGCGATGGGCGAATAGATGTCCAGCGTCTCGCGCGCGATGCGGCGGCGTTTCTCGGGGCTGACGGCGCCCAGCGTGCGCATATTGTGCAGGCGGTCGGCCAGCTTGATCAGGATGACGCGCACGTCGCGCGCCATGGCCAGCAGCATCTTGCGAAAACTCTCGGCCTGCTGCTCGGCCTTGGTGGCGAATTCCAGGCGGTCCAGCTTGGACAGGCCGTCGACGATCTCGGCCACGTCCGTGCCGAAGCGTTCGGCCAGTTCGGACTTGGGGACGTCCTGGTCTTCGATGACGTCGTGCAGCAGGGCCGCCATGAGGGAGTCGGCGTCCAGCTTCCAGCCGGCGCAGATTTCGGTGACGGCGATGGGGTGGGAGATATAGGGTTCGCCGCTGGCGCGGAACTGGCCCAGATGGGCCTGGTCGGAAAAGCGGTAGGCTTCCTTGACGCGCTCGACGTCTTTGGCGTCGAGGTACTGGCTGATGATTTTGGTCAGCGGCGCCAGCGATGCGATGGTGCTGGGCGCCGCGGCGGCGGGCAGTGCGGGCGTGGCGGCCTTTTTGCGGCGTCGTCGCAGGCGCGGGCCCTTTTTAAGTACCGCCAGAAAACCTGACGAAGCGCCGCGAAGCCTGGAAAACGCCATACGCCCGCCGATGCGTCAGGTGGGGACTTTGCGCAGCATTTCCAGGCCGGTGACGCCAGCGGCGACTTCGCGCAGCGCGGTGACGGTGGGTTTGTCCTTGGAGTCGATGCGCGGCTCGTGGCCTTGCGCCAGTTCACGGGCGCGATAGGTGGCAGCCAGGGTCAGATCGAAGCGGTTGTCGATTTTCTCGAGGCAGTCTTCGACGGTAATGCGGGCCATGTGAATGAGTATCCTGTAAAGAAAGATTGTGGACTGATCAGGAGGGCGTCTTGCTGATGCCTAGCTGCGTGAAAAGATCGGCATTGCGCGCCGCCTGCGACGCATAGCGCAGGCGCGTTGCCGACACGATTTGCCGCAGTTGCGCCAGGGCGACGCTAAATTCTTGATTAATAATAACATATTGGCACTCGGACGCATGCGACATTTCGCCCCCGGCGGCCAGCAGGCGTTTGGAGATCACATGGGGCGCGTCCTGGCCGCGCTGGTGCAGCCTGGCCTCCAGCGCCTCGATGGAGGGCGGCAGTATGAAAATGCCCACCGCGTCGGGAAAGTGGCGCCGGATCTGGCGCGCGCCTTGCCAGTCGATTTCCAGCAGGACGTCGCGGCCTTCCTGGATGGCGGACTCGATGCGGTCGCGCGGCGTGCCATAGAAGTTGCCGTGCACTTCGGCCCATTCGAGCAGGGCGCCGCTGTCGCGCAGGGCCGTGAATTCTTCGTGGGACACGAAGCGGTAGTGCTGGTCGTCCTTTTCGCCGGGACGCGGCGCGCGCGTGGTGCACGAAATGGACAGCATGACGTCCGGGTCGTTCTGCAGCAGCGCGTTCACGAGGCTGGACTTGCCCGCCCCGCTGGGGGCAACGACCATGAAAATATTGCCGGAATAAGACGACATGGCTGCTCGGGAAGAAAACGAAGACAAAGACAATAGCAGATAGGCGGCGTTTTGTTCAATGTCCGGCCGTGTTTTGGCCGAGTTCTTCCAGAGTGGCGTTGTATGCATGCCGATCCGCGCACAGGAATACGGCGGCGTCGCCGGGATTCATGTTGAAGGCCAGGTCCTCGACCTGGGACCTGGCCTGGGCGGCGTCGCCGACCGCCGTGACGTGCACATCGCCGTCCTGGCTGAACTGCTCGGCGGGAACGAAGTCGGCCACCAGCTCGATGTCGGGTTCGCTGACGACCACATAGGCCGTGAAGGACAGGTCTTCGATGGAGACGTCCAGCACCACGCCTTCGGGCAGGCTGCGGGCTATTTGACTGGAGGCGTTCATGGCGGGGAGGGCTGCGGGCTGCCGAATGAAAAAGTCATGATGTTAGCAGGCGGCAGGTTGGCCCACACGATTTTCGAGTGCGTCCGGCTGGCCGGCAGATGCCTGCGCCATTCCGGGGTGCGCAGGCTGTAGGTGAACTGGATGGCCCGGCCTTCGGGCGCCAGCAGTTCCTGCCACTGGCGCAGGATGGCGCGGGTCTTGGCGGGCGGCAGGGAACACAGGGGCAGGCTTGATACAATGGCGCTGATTTTTCTGCCGGGCGGCACCAGGCGGGCCAGGTCGGCGGCGTCGCCCTGGACGATGTCCAGATGCGAAAAGCGGTTGCGCAATCGCTGCACGAAAGCGGACGAATGCTCTACCACCAGCAGGTCGGCGGGGCGCACGCCGTGGGCGAGCAGCGCCTGGGTGATGGCGCCCGTGCCGCCGCCCAGCTCGACGACTAGGCCGCCGTCCAGCGGCACCTGCCGCGCCATGTGCGCGGCCAGGTAGCGCGAACTGGGACAGATTGCGCCCACCGCGCCGGGCCGCGCGGCCAGCTCCTGGACGAACAGGCGGGGGGCGATGTTCCTGACATATTCCACCAGGCGCGTTGCGCGCCTGAACTGAAGGACACGATGCATCATCAAACCTTTCTTACGATTCAGACGCACGGTATCAGTTACGCGCCCGCTGTGCATTTACCGGTTGTAACCGATAATTCTTCGCGCAAGAAAACATGAAATTCGCCACCTGGAACGTCAATTCCCTGAAAGTGCGGCTGCCGCAAGTGCTGGCCTGGCTGCAGGACAATCCCGTCGACGCCCTCTGCCTGCAGGAGCTCAAGCTGGCGCACGACAAGTTCCCGCTCGAGGCCTTTGCCGACATGGGCTACCGGGCTTGCTGGGCGGGGCAGAAAGCCTATAACGGCGTGGCCGTCATTTCGCGCGCCCAGGCGTCGGACGAGCAGTGCAACATCCCCGGCTTCGACGACGCGCAGCAGCGCATCATCGCCGCCACGCTGCCCAGCCCCGCGGGCGACCTGCGGGTCATCAGCGCTTATTGCCCGAACGGGCAGTCGCTGGACAGCGACAAATACGCCTACAAGCTGGAATGGTTCGAGGCCCTGCGCCGCTGGCTGGCCGCGGAACTGCGGCGCTACCCCAGGCTGGCGGTGCTGGGCGACTACAACGTCGCGCCCGCCGACGAGGATGTGCACGACCCGGCCAAGTGGCAGGGCGGCGTGCTGGTGTCCGGACCCGAGCGCCAAGCCTTCGAGGCCTTGCTCGGGCTGGGCCTGACCGACGCCTTCCGCCAGTTTCCCCAGGAAGAGAAGTCCTTCAGCTGGTGGGACTATCGCCAGATGGCCTTCCGGCGCAATGCGGGCCTGCGCATCGACCACGTCCTGGTGTCGGACGCGCTGCGGCCATTCTGCACAGGCTGCGTCATCGACAAGCAGCCGCGCCGCAACGAGCAGCCCTCAGACCACGCGCCGGTCGTGGCCACTTTCGATTTCTCCGCGGCATGAGCGTGCGCCGCGGCGACGGGAGCTGTCGATGACCTGGCAGCCAGCCTGGCCGGACGAAGAGCCGACCATGTCCGAGATGGACGGCGTGCGCTACCTGCATTTCGGCACCGAGTGGGTGCAGGGCGCCATGCGCATACGCAAGCCGGCCGAGCTCGTCCTGGCCTACACCCAGCAGATGATGGCCTGGCTGCTGTTCGTGGCGCCCGCCTGCAATCAGGCGGTGGGCATACTGGGGCTGGGCGCGGGCTCGCTGCTGCGCTTCACGCTCAAGCACACGCCGGCTTCGGTGGAGACGGCGGAATGGAATCCCGCCGTCACCGCGATGTGCCGCGCCTTCTTTCGCCTGCCCTCCAGCGACAGGTCGTACATCGATCACGTGGATGCGGCGCTGTGGCTGGACAAGCCGCACAACATCGGCCGCTATGTCGCCCTGATGGTCGACCTGTACGATGCCCAGGCCCAGGGGCCTGTGCGCGACTCGCTGGAGTTCTACCAGGGCTGCTACCGCGCGCTGGCCGACGAGGGTGTCATGGCTGTGAACCTGTTCGGCAACCACGAAAGCTTCCCGCGCAACCTGGAGAACATCGGCCAGGCTTTCGGAGGGCAGGTGCTGGAACTGCCCGAAATCGACGCAGGGAACCGGGTCGTGCTGGCCATCAAAGGCCCGCTGCTGCGCATCACCGTGGGCGAACTGCTGGCGCGGGCCGAGCAGCTGCAGGGCGGTTGCGGCCTGCCGGCCGTGCGCTGGGCCAGGCATCTGCTGGCGCAATGCCGCGGGGGCGCCCCCGACAAGGCGCCGGGGCCTGTTGGCCCTTAGCGCTGTCAGGCCCAGGGGCCCGCAGGCCGGCCCCCGAATCGGGCGGATTCCCGGCCCGCACGGCCCGCCCGGTATAGTTATGGTTTATGGCCAAGTGCGGCGGATTCTGAAAAAATTCCCCTGGGGCCTGTGGGCAGGCCCCAAGTTCGGCGGCGCCGATTTTCATCATTTTTTAGGAGCACCCCATGAAGACTTCCCTGTCTGCCAAGGTATTGCTGGGCGCCGCGGCCCTTGTGGCCGCGCTGGCAAGCACGGCGGCGCATGCGCAGTCCGTGGCGGTCACGTCCATCGTAGAGCATCCGGCCCTTGACGCCATCAAGGACGGCGTCAGGCAGGCCCTGCGCAAGGCCGGCTATACCGAAGCCAAGGGGCTGAAATGGCAGTTCCAGACGGCGCAGGGCAATACCGCCATCGCCGCGCAGATCGCGCGCAAATTCGTGGGCGACAAGCCGGACGTCATCGTGGCCATCGCCACGCCCTCGGCCCAGGCCGTGGTGGCCGCCACCAAAAGCATCCCCGTTGTGTACGCGGCTGTGACGGACCCTGTGGCTGCCCAGCTGGTGCCGTCGATGGAGCCCTCCGGCACCAATGTGACGGGGGTGTCCGACCGCCTCGCCCTGGAAAAGCAGATAGCGCTCATCAAGCAGGTCGTGCCCGACGCCAAGCGCATAGGCATGGTGTATAACCCCGGCGAGGCCAATTCCGTCTCGGTGGTGAAGCAGATGCGCGAACTGCTGCCCGGCTCGGGCATGTCGCTGATCGAGGCCAGCGCCGCGCGGACGGTCGACGTGGGCGCGGCGGCGCGCAGCCTGGTGGGCAAGGTGGACGCCATCTACACCAGCACCGACAACAACGTCGTCTCGGCCTACGAGTCGCTGGTCAAGGTGGGCAACGACGCCGGCATCCCGCTCATCGCCTCCGATACCGACAGCGTCAAGCGCGGGGCCATCGCCGCCCTGGGCGTGGACTATCACGACATGGGCCTGCAGGCCGGCCGGCAGGTGGTCGAGATACTCAAAGGCCGGGCGCCTGGCACCATGCCCTCTGAAACCAGCGGCAAGCTACAGCTGTACGTGAATCCGGAGGCCGCCAAAAAACAGGGGGTCGCCCTGCCGGACGCCTTCATCAAGTCGGCGGCGCACGTCATCCGGTAGCGGGCGGCCATGTCCTGGTATTCGCTCTGGGGCGCGCTGGAAATCGGCCTGATATTCGGGCTGGTGGCATTGTCCGTGCTGATTTCCTTCCGCATCCTGCGCTTTCCCGACCTGACCGTGGACGGCAGTTTTCCGCTGGGCGCCGCGGTGGCCGCCACGCTGATCGGAGCGGGGGCCGATCCGTTCGCGGCCACGCTGGGCGCCGCCCTGGCCGGCGCGCTGGCCGGCGCGGTCACCGGCTGGCTGAACGTGCGGTTGCGCATCATGGACCTGCTGGCAAGCATCCTGATGATGATCGCGCTGTATTCGATCAACCTGCGCATCATGGGCGCGCCCAATGTGCCCTTGATTTCGGAACCCACGGTCTTTTCCGTGCTGCAGCCGCCCGGCGTGGCCGACTACGTCATGCGGCCGCTGCTGATGCTGGCGGCGGTGGCCGGGGTGAAACTGGCGCTGGACTGGTATCTGGCCACGCATCACGGCCTGGCCCTGCGCGCCACGGGGGCCAATCCCCGCATGGCGCGCGCCCAGGGCATCGCCACGGGGTCCATGGTGGTGACCGGGCTGGCCATCTCCAACGCCCTGTGCGCGCTGGCGGGCGCCCTGTTCGCCCAGTCCCAGGGCGGGGCGGACATTTCCATGGGCATCGGCACCATCGTCATCGGCCTGGCCGCCGTCATCGTGGGCGAGAGTCTGTTCAATTCCCGCCGCCTGGCGGTCATGACGCTGGCCGTCGTGGTGGGCGCCGTGCTGTACCGGCTGTTCGTGGCCCTGGCCCTTAACGCTGATTTCATCGGCCTGCAGGCGCAAGACCTCAATCTCGTCACCGCCGTGCTGGTCACCCTCGCGCTGGTGCTGCCCCTGCTTCGCCAGCGGCTGCGCGGCAGTCGGAGGCGCCGATGCTGACGGCCCATGACCTGCATGTCACCTTCAACCCCGGCACGCCCATCGAGACCCGGGCCTTACGGGGACTGTCGCTGGACATCCCCGCGGGCCAGTTCGTGACGGTCATCGGCTCCAACGGCGCGGGCAAGTCAACCCTGCTGAACGCCATATCGGGCGAGACGGCGCTGGACCAGGGGTCCATTGCCATCGACGGCATGCAGGTGGCCGGCTTGCCGGTATGGGACAGGGCGGGCATGGTGGCGCGCGTTTTCCAGGATCCGCTGGCCGGCACTTGCGAAGACCTGACCATAGAGGAAAACCTGTGCCTGGCCAGTCAAAGGGGGGCGCCGCGGCGGCTTTCCCGGGCGCTGCGCCAGGGCATGCGCCAGCAGTTCCGGCGGCGCGTCGCATCGTTGGGCCTGGGGCTGGAAAACCGCCTTTCGGACCGCATGGGCCTGCTGTCCGGAGGGCAGCGGCAGGCGATCAGCCTGCTGATGGCGGCGCTGCAGCCTTCGCGCATCCTGCTGCTGGACGAACACACGGCGGCGCTGGATCCGCGCACGGCCGACTTCGTGCTGGGGCTGACCCGGCGCATCGTCCGTGAACACAAGCTGACGACGCTGATGGTGACGCACAGCATGCGCCAGGCGCTGGACGCGGGGGACCGCATCGTCATGCTGCACCAGGGTGATATCGTGCTGGACGTGTCCGGTGCCGAGCGGCAGGGGCTGGACGTTCCCCATTTGCTGGCCATGTTCGAACGGGTGCGCGGCGAGGCGCTTTCCGACGACGTCCTGCTGCTGGACTGACCGGTTTTCCGCCGCGCGGCATCCCTGGCCGTCCCGCGTGCCCGGGCGCGTTTTGCGTAATGCGCTGAAATAGTCGTGTGCACGTTTGCGGTAGCGTTTTCGTTTTATACTCAGCGTTCGTCAAAATTACACTTATACACATCGCAAGCCCGTTCTCTGGGGCGCCCGGTTTGCGTGGGAGCGTTCAATGTGCATCTTCCGCCTGCCTACGCGGCAGCAAGCCCGTGTCTTCATGCTTTCAGCACTCGTTCTGCTTGCCGCTTGCGGTGACAAGCCGCAACAGGCTGGCGGCGGAATGAAAGTGCCGGTCAGCGTCGTGACCGTGCAGCCGACGCGCGCCGAAATCGTGGCAGAACTGCCCGGCCGTGTCGAAGCCATCAAGGACGCGCAGATCCGCGCCCGCGTGAACGGCATTGTCGAGGAAATCAATTTCCGCCAGGGCAGCGACGTCAAGGCGGGCGATCTGCTGTTCACCATAGACCCGGCGCCGTACCGCGCCGCGCGGGCCCAGGCCTTGGCGGAGCTCAAGCGCAGCGAAGCCGACGCGCAAAGCGCCCGGCT
>Ga0180223_1001459_pt1 | contig 18232 bp, 9 predicted proteins | sample eDN5th30CKraftOP_FD_151337 | JGI IMG/M metagenome (GOLD analysis project Ga0180223, IMG submission 151337) | Enriched Organic Plus compost microbial communities from Emeryville, California, USA - eDNA 5th pass 30_C Kraft OP (version 2) (version 2) ...
GGCGTCGAGCAGCGGCTGCACGCCCTTGTTCTTGAACGCCGAGCCACACAGCACCGGATAGAAGGCGCCCGTGATGACGGCCTTGCGGATCAGCTTCTTCAGCGTATCGACGTCCGGCTCCTTGCCGTCGAGGTAAGCGGCCATGGCGTCGTCGTCGAGTTCGACGGCGGCCTCAACCAGCTTCTCGCGATATTCCTTCGCCTTGTCGGCGAGGTCGGCCGGAATGTCGACGGTGTCGAACTTGGCGCCGAGCGCTTCGTTATTCCAGACATAGGCCTTCATGATCACGAGATCGACCATGCCGGCGAAGTTGTTCTCGGAGCCGATCGGCAACTGGATCGCAACCGGCTTGGCGCCGAGACGATCGATGATGTCCTGAAGGCACTTGTAGAAGTCGGCGCCGGTCTTATCCATCTTGTTGGCGAAGACGATGCGCGGAACCTTGTACTTGTCGCCCTGACGCCAGACGGTCTCGGTCTGCGGCTCGACGCCCTGGTTGGAATCGAGAACGCACACGGCGCCGTCGAGCACGCGCAGCGAACGCTCGACTTCAATGGTGAAGTCGACGTGGCCGGGGGTGTCGATGATGTTCAGGCGCTTGCCGTTCCAGAACGCGGTGGTCGCAGCCGACGTAATGGTGATGCCGCGCTCCTGCTCCTGCGCCATCCAGTCCATCGTCGCGGCACCTTCGTGCACTTCGCCGATCTTGTGGCTCTTGCCGGTGTAATAAAGGATGCGCTCGGTGGTCGTGGTCTTGCCGGCGTCGATATGCGCCATGATACCGAAGTTGCGGTAATCCTGGATTGGATGCTGGCGGGCCATGACTTCTGTTCCTTAATTTCTGTTGCTTCGCCGTTACCAGCGATAGTGCGAGAACGCGCGGTTGGCTTCCGCCATCCGGTGCACGTCTTCGCGCTTCTTGACGGCGTTGCCGCGATTGTTCGACGCATCGAGCAATTCAGCAGACAGACGCTCGGTCATGGTCTTTTCGTTACGCTCCCGCGCAGCCGCGATGATCCAGCGGATGCCCAGCGCCTGACGGCGGGTCGAGCGAACCTCCACCGGAACCTGATAGGTCGCACCACCAACGCGGCGCGAACGCACTTCGATGGTCGGCATGACGTTTTCCAGCGCCTGCTCGAACACCGGCAGCGGACCCTGCTTGGTCTTGTTCTCGATCATGTCGAGCGCGCCGTAGACGATGCTTTCGGCGGCCGACTTCTTGCCGTCGTACATGATCGAGTTCATGAACTTCGTGATGACGATGTTCCCGAACTTCGGATCCGGATTGACTTCGCGCTTTTCGGCGGAGTGGCGACGAGACATGGTTTCCGCTCCTGCTTACTTCGGACGCTTCGCGCCGTACTTCGAACGGCGCTGCTTACGGTTCTTGACGCCCTGCGTATCGAGGACGCCGCGGAGGATGTGGTAGCGAACGCCGGGCAAGTCCTTGACGCGGCCGCCGCGGATCATGACCACCGAGTGCTCCTGAAGGTTGTGGCCTTCACCCGGAATGTAGCCGATGACCTCGAAGCCGTTGGTCAGGCGCACCTTGGCGACCTTACGAAGCGCCGAGTTCGGCTTCTTCGGCGTGGTCGTATAGACGCGCGTGCAAACGCCACGCTTCTGCGGCGACTGCTGCAGCGCCGGAACCTTCTTGCGCGACTTCTGCGCTTCGCGCGGATTTGCGATCAGCTGGTTGATCGTCGGCATATTCGCCTTCACCCTTGTTCGCGCGGAGCTTGCGGCTCCGCAAAATTCATTCGGGGCAACCGCCCCACTCTCTTCACGCCGGCCAACCGCCCGCGCAAAACGAAATCGCGCCAGCCGGTCATCGCTGACCGGAAAGCGCTGAAACGCCACAGAGGACCAAAGTTCGCTTCAGGCTTTCGCCCGAAGTCCACCTAGGTCATGCATCCAAATCCAATCTCAGAAGCCAATCGCCCGAGAGACTGATTTTCGTCTTGGCATTGCCTGGTTAGTACCGACAGCGTTTGAGCGTCATGGGTCGAGGTTGGTGCCGTTTCATGCCGGAGCCGAAGCCCGCAGGATGAAAGGTGGTCCGTTCCGACACAGGGAAGCTCACCGCCTGTCGTGAAGTGGCCGGTTTGTATAAGCCATGCAGGGCCAAGTCAAGGCGAAAGGTAATGTAAAAAGCCCGCGCCATTCCGGCGTTTCTGTCATCCGGACCAGATGCGCGCGCATGACGGAGTCTTCAACGGCGAGAATCGCGTGGATACCGATTCCCTCGGCCAAAGGGCCACGGCGAAACGCATCATCCGCGCCCCGCCCCTTCTATAAGCCATTGAATTTAAATAATTAGGTAAAATAATACGTCAATCAGCTCTTCGACATCCGGCGGCGCAGGATGCGCAGCGCCGTAATCGGGACCTCGACAAGGCACGGGACGGGATCATCCCAGGACAGGGTCGCCCAGGCGAGCGGTTTGCGGAAACTGGCCAGATAGCCTGACAGGCCCCCGCGCCATTTTTCCTGCCGGAACAGCGACAGCACCGCCGGGGCATCGCGCAGGACATGCATCCAGCGATGGTCTTTCGCGCCCGCCGCAGCCGGGAGCTGTTCTCCATGGGCCATACGGTAAAGCATGGTGACGAAATCGGTGCCGGCCGCCTCTCCGAGCCCGAGCCAGGCCCAGACCCGTGTGTTGACGTCGAGCGGCTTGAACCGGCCGTCGCGGGCATCGAACTTGAAGTCGATCTCTACCAGCCCTTCGTAGCGGGCTGCGCGCAACAGCTTCTCCGCAACGTCGCGAATTTGCGGCTCGTCCACGATCTCGATGAAACAACTGATGCCGAAATCCGAAGGATATTGCCGCGTCCGGCGAACCGTCATCTCTGCAACCGGCTCGCCCGCCGCCCAAACGCCCGCGTAGGAATACTGGTCGTGGCCTTCGCCCGGGATGTAGTCCTGCACCACCACGCCGGACGCGCCGGACTGCATCGCCGCATCCCGATAAAGGGCGTCCAGTTCCGCGCGCGTATTGGCGCGCCAGACCTTGTCCTGCGTGAAGCTGTTGCGCGCCTCGCGCTGCGCGGGCTTGAGCAGAACGGGAAAGGACGGCTCAAGCGCAGCAAGGTCCGCCGCACTGTCCACCCGGTAGCTGCGCGGAAACGGAATTCCGGCCTGTATCGCAAGCCCGGCCAGGAGCTTCTTGTCGCCAAGCTGTTTCAGGTTGTCCCATGCGAGCGACACCACGCGAAACGCTTTTTGCAGCGTATCGCGGTTTTCCGCGATCAGCTTCACATCGCCGTCCGCGCAGGGAATGAGCAGCCAGTCCTTCAGGCCGCGCGACGCTGCAAGGTCGAGCAGCCACTGCGCGGCACCGGGCGCCTGCGCGCCAGGCCACTCAAAGCTCTCGCGCACATAGCGCGAGAATTTCGGCAACGGATGATCGTCGGTGACGTAGATGACGGGAATGCCCTTGCGGCCAAGGCTGCGCGCAGCCGCCAGCGCACCGTGAACGCCGCCGAGAAGAACAACACCGGCCGGAGGAAGGGGCGCGCTCATCGCTCCCTCGAAAAGGGACCGAGTGCGCGGATTCGCTGCTCCCAATACGGGCTGGCCGTCGCCAGTACGTTGTAGCCGTAATTGACGGCGCGCTTGATCCGGTCGAGCGGCGAAACATCGCTCAACTGCTCGAAGCCGCCCGTGGCAGGATCGTAGCAGAACAGCTTGAACGGCGTGTGATCGAGAATATGCCGCGAAATGGTGTGATTGGGGTCGTTGCCATGCTCTTCGCAGATCATGACGCAATCGCCGGAGAGCAGTTTTTCCCCGCCCGCGATGGCTGCGATCTCGACGCCCTCGACATCGAGCTTGGCGACGTAGCGCCCCTTCGGATCGAGCTTCATTCCCTCCATCAGGGAATCCAGCGTAATCACAGGGACTTTCTCGCCCGCTTCCGAGCCACCGGCAATGGACAGCGCCTCGTGCTTGCGGCCCGACAGATGCGCAACCCCCTCGGTGGCTCCGATGGCGGCTTTCACCGGCGTGAACCGTCCGCCGTTGCGGGATGCATTTCGCGCCAGCCACGCGAAATTGGCGGCCGACGGCTCGATCGCGATCGAGCGATGCCCGCCATACGGGCGGCTCGAAGCGAGCACCGACCAGTAACCGAAATTCGCGCCGCCATCGATCAGCGTGTAGTCGGCGTCCGCGATGCCCTTGAAGAACATCTCGATGTCGAATTCGTAGCGATAGCGCGAGAACAGCAAGAGGCTCCAATAGCCATCGCAGAACGGGAAGGAAAATATCGCATCCTCGTTGAGGCGAACCTCGATCGGCTGCTCGGCGGATAACGCGGACAGCGCCCGGCACCCAGCCGCGAAGCCGCGGAAGTACCATGCGGAGCTGATCGCCGCCCCGGCCTGCATCGCGCCGATCGTGAGGCGCTCACGCGCGCCTGCCCCGGCGATGCCGCCGGTCAGACGATCAAACGTCAGGGCTGGCTTGGCGCCGCGGTCGATCACGATAGGCTGCATGACTAAAGTAATTTTCCAAACAAGACGCTGACAATATTCCGGACCAACCGGGCCCGGCGTTCGCCCATTCGAGGCATCGACGCCACGAACGCAAACACACGGCGCTCAGGCGCCGGCATTAGGTTACGCGTCACTCCCTACTTTCACAGGTAATTCTTGATAAATGTTAGCCTGTATTGGAAGCGACGTTTTAGTGAGTGGTTAATCTTTCAGCACCGCATCGCAATAACACCGGGCTACCTCGGCGTATTCAACGCGGGCTTCGCTTTTTTACCAAAAGCACAGGCTGCCCCGGCCACCAAGGCGAAAACGGCGGCCTCACTCGTCGTCGTCGTCCTCGTCATCATCCTCGTCGTCATCTTCCTCATCATCCTGATGCGGCTGATGCATCTGATCGTCCCAGAGTTGGCGATAGGCCCCATTCTTTTCGATCAAATCCTGGTGTGAGCCACGCTCCACGACCCGGCCGCCGCTGACCACGATGATTTCGTCCATCTCGATCACCGAGGTCAGGCGATGGGTCGACCAGATCATGGTGCGACCTTCTGCCGCTTTGAGCAGCGTGCGGTTGATCGCGGCTTCCGTGGTCTGGTCCAGCGCCGACGTCGCTTCGTCCAAAAGTAGCACCGAGGGATTTCTCACCATGGCGCGCGCAATCGCGATGCGCTGGCGCTGGCCGCCGGACAAGGTGTCGCCGCGCTCGCCGACCAGCGTATCGTAGCCCTTGGGCAGCGACATGATGTGGCTGTGGATTTCCGCTGTCCGCGCCGCGACCTCGACTTCGGCGTCGGTGGCATCCTGCTTGCCGAGGCGGATGTTCTCGCGGATCGACATGTTGAACAGCATGTTTTCCTGAAAGACCACTGCCATGTGAGAGCGCAGCGAATCCCGCGAGACCTTGCGGATGTCGACGCCGTCGATGGCGACGCGCCCTCCCGTCGGCTCATAAAGCCGCAGGATCAGGTTGAGCAGCGTGCTCTTGCCCGAACCGCTCGGGCCGACGATGGCGATGTTCTTGCCGGCTGCGAGCTTCAGCGTCAGGCCGTCGAGCACCTTGGTGTCACTGCCCTCGTAGCTGAAGCTGGCGCGCTCGAACGCGATGCTGTGCCTCACCGGCGGCATGTCCGGCACACCCGGCCGGTCGGCGCCGCGCGCCGGCTCGTCGAGCAGTTCCTGCATGTGGTGGACGGACGCCGCCGACGAGATCGCCAGCGGAATGAAATGCATCAGATGCGCGATGTTGTAGGAAATTTCCCAGAACGCGCTCTCGAAGGTGACAAAGGTGCCGATGGTGATCTGGCCCTTGGTCGCCAGATACGCGCCGATCCCGAGCACGACGAGATGCAGCAGCAACACGGAGACGGTGACCGTGCGCTCCACCATCGAGGACAGGAACGTGGCGTCCGCGATCGAGCGCCGCGCATTGAGGTTGCGGAAGGTGAACCAGCCGAACGCCTTGCGCTGCAGGCCAAACGCCTTCACCACGAGCTGGGTGCCGATGTTTTCCTGCACCATGCCGAGGATCGCAGCCTCGTTGACCTTCTGATCGTAATTCGCCTGCACCGCCTTCGGCGTCAGGACACGCGGACCGATCAGCGTCACGGGGAAAATCAGCAACGCCACCACCGCGAGCTGCCAGTTCAACCAGATCATCAGGCCGATGCCGGCGATCAATTCGAACAGCGGCAGCAGTGCGCTGTTGGCGACCGACTGGATCGCGCTTTCATAACCCGCCATGTCCACCGAGAACCGCGACAGGATTTCGCCGCGCTTGGTCCGGGCGAAATAACCGGCAGGCAAACTCTGCAGATGGTTGAACAGCCGGGTGCGGACGTCGGAGATCACCGCTGCGGACAGCCGCGCGTCCCACAGTTCGTACCAGACCGCCACGATGGAGGTGAGAATTCCGGCGGCCGCGAGCACCCCCAGGATCATATAAAGTGCGTGGAAATCCTCTTCCCCGAGCGCATCGTCGATCAGGTATTTCAGGCTGAGCGGCATGATGACGTTGAACAACGTCTCCACGAACAGTCCGATGCCGACGAACACAAGCCACCGCTTGTAGTTGCGCATCAACGGCCATGTGAAACGGTAGATCGTGGCGAACGCGCCCGCGGCCTCGCTCGCGGTAAAAGCGACGAGGTCCTCATCGTCATCGTCGTCGAGTTCGACCTCGACCGGCTCCGGAATGGGCTCCGGGCGATCCTCGGCAGAAGCAGGCCCGCCCGCTTCCTCACCGGCGCGCTTGTCGGCAATGGAGTCCGGGTTGGTGTTATCCGGCGGTGACGACATCGGAAAAGTTTGCCCAGATGCGCGGTCTTTTATGCGCGGTTGAAAGACGGACGATAAAGCGAAGGCCAGCCGCCTCGGCGGCGACTAGCCTCGCGGACCATACGCGATCAATCGTCGTCTGCAATCTTGTCGAAGAAGGAATAGCGCAGGCTGTCCGCGTCCTCGTACCAGTTACCCGGCCCCTTGCCTGCCTTGAGGGTGGCTTCCCAGGCCTGATCAGTGCGGTCCTCGCGATGGGCGGCGAGATCGAAGCCGTTGCTGAAGAACAGCTCCGACCACTCCCACCAGGTCCCGAGTTTCTTCACGCCGCGCAAGAGGTCGTAACGGTCCATCAGTGCGGTCGGCATGTCGCTCGTCACCGAGCCGAAAACAAATCCGGTCTCCGTCACGCGATTAAGCTCGCGGATACCCTTCACGACCTGCTTGGGTGAGAGGTGGCACAGGCTCGTCTCAAACACGAAGTCGAACGAGTCGTCCTTGAACGGCAGCTTGGTGATGGAGCCGAGCTTATTGTACTTCCGCAGCGCCTTCGGCGTCTTGGCGTGGATGTAGCGATTGTTCTCGACGCCCCAGGCGTCGACACCGCGTTCGCGCAGCGCGCCGACCAGTTCACCGCTGGCAGAACCGGCGATCAGCAGCTTGTAGCCCTTCTTCGGCCGCCACACGATCCGAATCGTCTCCATCAGGTAATCGGGATCGGTGAACTGCTGCCAGACCTGCGAATAAGGCCCGGAATTGCGGTAGTTCTCGAAATAGGCGCGATCGATCTTGTCGGACGGCACATTGCCGGATTCGCCGCGTTCATAGCGCAGCTTCGTCATCTCGGTGGTGATAATGTCGGTCGCAACATCGGAGGAATCGAGCAGACCGTTGAGCGTCGAGTCGAACAGATAGTCGCCGACCAGAACCAATCCCGAATGCTCATGAGGCTCAGGCCGGTGATTGGTCATCACGTCGCGCACCGGCAACCCGCCGGGAATGCAATTCACCGACGACAGCCAGCGATGGATCTTGCCCTCGACGAAATGCGGGCGCGCTTTTCCGAACGAGGCCGGCAGCGACTTGAGCGCGGCGTCGAACAGTTCCTCGTCGGACAGGTTGGCGTAAGCCAGCGCATCGGAGCCAGCGATCAGCCAGTTCAACACGCCGTTGCGGCCGACATCGTGGCGCGCGCCTTCGACGTAAACGCAGCAGCCGCCGAAGGCTTCCGACATCCACCAGGCGCCCGGCACCTTGTCGCCCCAGAACGGTTCGTCGAACAGGATCGACACGCGCAGGTAATGCGCCGGGCGGTCGAAATAGGCGATATGCCGCACCATCGAATGGCGCAGCAATTCGCCTTCCCAGCGCATCGTCGCCAGCCACGAATGCGGCAGGCACATCAGCACCAGGTCGAACTCTTTGGTCACCGGCGCCTTGCCGTTCATCATCTCGAGCGCGTACTTGCCGGCATCGTTCTTGCCGACCTTCAACACGCGGTGGTTGAGGTTGATCTCGGCGTCGATCTCGCTGCGCAGGCCGTGGATCAACTGCTCATTGCCGTTCTGAATCGAGTACAGGCCGATATAGCCCTCGACATCCATCACGTAATTCTTCAGCGCGTTAAGTCCGTTGGTGTTGTGGCTTTCGGTCGCGATGTCGGAGCGCGCCATCACCTTGAGAAATCGCTTAGCGATCGGATCTGCCACTTCTTCGTCGAGCACGTCTTCCGCGCTCTTGAACGCCCAGGGATGCTCGTTGTCGTGCGCGCCGACGCCTTCGTAATATTCCATCGGCGACATCAGGCCGGTGCAGCGTTTGCGGAAATTCGCGATCGCGTTCGCAGTCTCGGGGCCGTATTTGCGGCGCATGCCCGGAATGTCATCGAGCAGTTCACCGTCGAGTTGCACCTGTTCGGCATCCATCGGCACGGTCTGCAATCCGAAATGCTGGATCAGCTCGCGCAGCGGATCGGGACCCGTCATCGAGTAGTCATAGATTTCAGCGACGCCTGCTTCGTAAATCGCGGGCGACGAATCGAATTTGCCTGTCTGGATTTTGCCGCCGAGACGGTTGGAGGCCTCGAAGATCGAAACCTGGCACTCCTGGCCGAGTTTCTTCTTCAGGTACCAGGCCGACATCAGCCCACCCGGTCCACCGCCGATAATCGCGAGATTAATCATTCTGCGCCGTCTGCCCCGCCATCGGCCGGTCGTTGCGCCAGCCTAACGTCAAAATATACAAAGCCTTTTTCGCCTGAAAGGTAGATGAACAGAAGCCTGCCCGGCAATTAAAACCCACGCCCTTCATCGAAAGAATAGGCTCTTTTCAGCGCGTTCCTTGCTCGCGGACAATGGGCGGCCCCATTCTCGCGGGCGGGACTTGGGGCAACCCGTCGCAGCAACGCGGCCCTGTGGCGGGCGCACTGCAACAAAAAGGCCGCCCGAAGGCGGCCTTTTCAGACACGTTGAGAACCGAGCCGTTACTCCACCGGCGGCAAGGCCAGCGGTTCGGCTTCCGGCGCGGCAGGCGTGATCGCCGCCTGCTTTTCGCGCTCGTCCAAAATCAGCTTGTCGCGCTTGGTCGCGACTTCGCGGATCTTGGCCATCGAGGCGCCGGTGCCAGCCGGGATCAGCCGACCGACGATGACGTTCTCCTTGAGGCCCTCGAGCGGGTCCACCTTGCCGTTGACGGCAGCTTCGGTGAGCACGCGCGTGGTCTCCTGGAACGACGCAGCCGAGAAGAACGACCGGGTCTGGAGCGACGCCTTGGTGATGCCGAGCAGCACCGGGGTTCCGGTCGCGGGCTTCTTGCCCTCTTCCTTCGCCTTGGCGTTGTTCTGGTCGAACTCGATCTTGTCGACCTGTTCGCCCGAGATCATGTCGGTGTCGCCCTGGTCGGTGATCTCCACCTTCTGCAGCATCTGACGGACAATCACTTCGATGTGCTTGTCGTTGATGAGCACGCCCTGGAGCCGATAGACCTCCTGGATTTCGTTGACCAGATAGGCAGCGAGTTCCTCGATACCCTTGATCGCCAGAATGTCGTGCGGCGCCGGATTGCCCTCGACGATGAAATCGCCCTTTTCGACGATGTCGCCGTCCTGCAGGTGGATGTGCTTGCCCTTCGGAATGAGGTACTCGCGAGTCTCCTCAGTCTTGTCCACCGGCTCGATCGAGAGCCGGCGCTTGTTCTTGTAGTCGCGTCCGAAGCGGATCGTGCCGGCGATCTCCGCGATGATCGCGGCATCCTTCGGCTTGCGGGCTTCGAACAGTTCGGCCACGCGCGGCAGACCGCCCGTGATGTCGCGGGTCTTGGCGCTTTCCGTCGAAACGCGCGCCAGGATGTCGCCGGCCTTTACCTTGCCGCCGGCATCCACCGACAGAATGGCATCGACCGAGAGCATGTAGCGGGCATCGCCGCCACGCGCGAGCTTCAGCACCTTGCCGTCCTTGCCCTTGACGACGATCGCCGGACGCAGATCGGCGCCGCGGCCGGTCGTGCGCCAGTCGATGACGACGCGCTTGGCGATACCGGTCGATTCGTCGAGCGTCTCGGAGATCGACTGACCTTCGACAAGGTCTTCGAAACCGATGGTGCCCTCGACTTCGGTGAGGATCGGACGGGTGTACGGGTCCCACTCCGCGATGCGCTGGCCGCGCTTGATCGTATCGCCGTCATCGACGCGCATACGCGCGCCGTACTGGATACGATGCGTCGCACGCTCGGTGCCGTCGGCATCGACGATCGCAACAACCATGTTGCGGACCATCGCGACGTTGGCGCCTTCGCTGTTGGTTGCGATCGCGCGGTTGCGGATCACCACCTTGCCGTCGAAGTTCGACTCCACGAACGACTGCTCGTTGATCTGCGCCGCGCCACCGATGTGGAACGTACGCATGGTGAGCTGCGTACCGGGTTCACCGATCGACTGCGCGGCGATAACACCGACAGCTTCACCGTGGTTGACCGGCGTGCCGCGAGCCAGATCGCGCCCGTAGCACATGCCGCAGATGCCGTTGACCAGTTCGCAAGTCAGGGCGGAGCGGATCTTCACCTCCTGCACGCCTGCACGCTGGATGGCATCGACGTGGCTCTCTTCCATCAAGGTGCCGCGCTTGACGATCACCTTGTTGGTCGAGGGCTCGCGAATGTCTTCGCACGCAGTACGGCCGAGGATGCGGGAGCCGAGCGAAGCCACCACGGTGCCCGCGTCGACGATCGCCCGCATCTTGATGCCGAGGTTGGTGCCGCAGTCGGTTGCATTGATGATGCAGTCCTGCGCCACGTCCACCAGACGGCGGGTGAGGTAACCCGAGTTCGCGGTCTTCAACGCGGTGTCCGCGAGGCCCTTACGGGCGCCGTGGGTCGAGTTGAAGTATTCGAGAACCGACAGGCCTTCCTTGAAGTTCGAGATGATCGGCGTCTCGATGATCTCGCCCGACGGCTTGGCCATGAGGCCGCGCATGCCGGCCAGCTGGCGCATCTGCGCCGGCGAACCACGCGCACCGGAGTGGGCCATCATGTAGATCGAGTTGATCTGAGCCTCGCCGCCCTTCGGATTCTTCTTCACCGACGAGATTTCCTTCATCATCTCGTCAGCGATCTTCTCCGTGGCCTTGGACCAGGCGTCGACCACCTTGTTGTACTTTTCGCCCTGAGTGATCAGGCCGTCATTGTACTGCTGCTCGAATTCCTTCGCCATCGAGCGGGTGTCGTCCACGACCTTCCACTTGCCGTGCGGCACGACCATGTCGTCCTTGCCGAACGAAATGCCTGCCTTGAAGGCGTTGTGGAAGCCCAGCGCCATGATGCGGTCGCAGAAGATCACCGTCTCCTTCTGACCGCAGTGGCGGTACACCGTATCGATCACGCCGGAGATTTCGCGCTTCGTCATCAGCTTGTTGACGGCGTCGAACGGAACCTTCGGATGCTTCGGCAGAACCTGGCCGAGCATGACGCGGCCAGCCGTGGTGTCGTACCACTTGGTCACCGGCTTGCCGTCGGCGCCAATGCCTTCCCAGCGATACTTGATCTTGGTGTGAAGGTGGATGACCTTCGAGTACAGCGCGTGCTCGATCTCGGCCATTTCGCCATAGACCTTGCCCTCGCCGCCCAAGCCTTCGCGAAGGATCGAGAGGTAGTACAGGCCGAGCACGATGTCCTGCGACGGCACGATGATCGGCTGACCGTTCGCCGGATGCAGGATGTTGTTGGTCGACATCATCAGGACGCGCGCTTCCAGCTGCGCTTCAAGCGACAGCGGAACGTGCACGGCCATCTGGTCGCCGTCGAAGTCGGCATTGAACGCGGCGCAAACCAGCGGGTGAAGCTGGATCGCCTTGCCCTCGATCAGCGTCGGCTCGAACGCCTGAATGCCGAGGCGATGCAGCGTCGGCGCACGGTTGAGCAGCACCGGATGCTCGCGAATGACTTCGTCGAGAATATCCCAGACCTCGGGACGCTCCTTCTCAACGAGCTTCTTCGCCTGCTTCACGGTGGTGGACAGACCCTTGGCGTCGAGCCGCGAATAGATGAACGGCTTGAACAGTTCGAGCGCCATCTTCTTCGGCAGGCCGCACTGATGCAGCTTCAGCTCGGGGCCGACCACGATGACCGAACGGCCCGAGTAATCGACGCGCTTGCCCAAGAGGTTCTGACGGAAGCGGCCCTGCTTGCCCTTGAGCATGTCGGCGAGCGACTTCAGCGGACGCTTGTTGGCGCCGGTGATGACGCGGCCGCGGCGGCCGTTGTCGAACAGCGCGTCCACAGCTTCCTGCAACATGCGCTTTTCGTTGCGGATGATGATGTCCGGCGCACGCAGCTCCATCAGGCGCTTCAAACGGTTGTTGCGGTTGATGACGCGGCGATACAGGTCGTTGAGGTCGGAGGTCGCGAAGCGGCCGCCGTCGAGCGGCACCAGCGGACGCAGGTCCGGCGGAATCACCGGAACGACCGTGAGGATCATCCACTCCGGCTTGTTGCCCGAATGACGGAACGCTTCGACGATCTTCAGACGCTTTGCGTACTTCTTGTGCTTGATGTCGGAATCCGTCTCCGCCATGTCGGCGCGCAGCTGCGCCTCGAGCTTCTCGAGGTCGAGACCACGCAGCAGCTCGCGGATCGCTTCCGCGCCGATCATCGCCGTGAACGAATCCTGGCCGTACTCGTCCTGCGCCTTCAGATACTCTTCTTCGGACAGCAGCTGACGGTCCTTGAGCGCGGTGAGACCCGGCTCAAGCACGACGTAATATTCGAAGTACAGAATCCGCTCGAGATCCTTCAGCGTCATGTCGAGCAGAAGGCCGATGCGGCTCGGCAGCGACTTCAGGAACCAGATGTGCGCAACCGGGGCAGCCAGTTCAATGTGGCCCATGCGCTCGCGCCGGACGCGCGACAGCGTGACTTCGACCGAGCACTTTTCGCAGATGATGCCCTTGTACTTCATCCGCTTGTACTTGCCGCACAAGCACTCGTAGTCCTTGATCGGCCCGAAGATGCGCGCACAGAACAGGCCGTCGCGCTCAGGCTTGAACGTGCGGTAGTTGATGGTTTCCGGCTTTTTGATTTCGCCGTAGGACCACGACAGAATCTTCTCCGGCGACGCGATCGAAATCCGGATCTGGTCGAAGACCTGGGCCGGCGTCGTCGGATTGAAAAGATTCATAATCTCTTGGTTCATCGTGTTCTCCTTGCGTGCCGATCGTCACCGGCAGCGAATTCGAGAATGTCTTGTCAGCTTGCGCGCCTCGCTCTCGAAAAGGCGCGAATGCCCGGCCGCGAGGCCGGGCAGATAATTTCTGTTACTCGGCCGCCTCGGACGTCGGTGCCGGGCCCATCTTGGAATTGTGCAGGTCGACGTTGAGGCCGAGCGAGCGCATTTCCTTGACCAGCACGTTGAACGACTCGGGAATACCCGCCTCGAAGGTGTCGTCGCCACGCACGATGGCCTCGTACACCTTGGTGCGGCCCGCGACGTCGTCCGACTTCACGGTGAGCATTTCCTGCAACGTGTAGGCCGCGCCGTAAGCTTCGAGCGCCCAGACCTCCATTTCGCCGAAACGCTGGCCGCCGAACTGCGCCTTGCCACCCAGCGGCTGCTGGGTAACGAGCGAGTACGGACCGATCGAACGCGCGTGGATCTTGTCGTCCACGAGATGGTGCAGCTTGAGCATGTAGATGTAGCCCACCGTCACCTTGCGATCGAACTGGTCGCCGGTACGTCCGTCATAGACGACCGACTGGCCCGACTTGTCGACACCGGCGAGTTCGAGCATCTGCTCGATGTCACCTTCCTTGGCACCGTCGAACACCGGCGTCGCAATCGGCACGCCCGGCTTGAGGTTACGGCCCAGTTCAAGGAGTTCGTTGTCGTTCAGCGATTTCACAACTTCGTCGTCGCCGTAGACTTCCTTGAGGGTGCTCTTCAGCGCCTTGGTGTCGGTCTTGCCGTCGCCCTTGGCGAGATAGGCGTCGACCGCCTGCCCGATCCGCTTGCCGAGGCCAGCACAGGCCCAGCCGAGATGCGTTTCGAGAATCTGGCCGACGTTCATGCGCGAAGGCACGCCCAGCGGGTTGAGCACGATGTCGGCATGGGTACCGTCCTCCAGGAACGGCATGTCCTCGATCGGCACGATCTTGGAAACGACGCCCTTGTTGCCGTGACGGCCGGCCATCTTGTCGCCCGGCTGGATCTTGCGCTTCACGGCGACGAAGACCTTGACCATCTTCATCACGCCCGGCGGCAGTTCGTCGCCGCGCTGCAGCTTCTCGACCTTGTCGAGGAAGCGCTGTTCAAGGCCCTTCTTCGATTCGTCGTACTGCTTCCGCATGGCCTCGATTTCGGCCATCAGCTTGTCGTTCGGCGAAGCGAACGCCCACCACTGCGAACGCGGATACTCCTCGAGCACCGCACGGGTGATCTTGGTGTCCTTCTTGAAGCCCTTCGGGCCAGCAATGCCCTGACGGTTTTCGAGAAGGTCCGCGAGGCGGCCGTAAACGTTGCGGTCGAGGATCGCCTGCTCGTCGTCGCGGTCCTTGGCGAGACGTTCGATTTCCTCACGCTCGATCGCCAGCGCACGCTCGTCCTTGTCGACGCCGTGGCGGTTGAACACGCGAACTTCCACGATGGTGCCCTGCACGCCCGGAGGCACGCGGAGCGAGGTGTCGCGAACGTCGGAGGCCTTCTCGCCGAAGATGGCGCGCAGAAGCTTTTCTTCCGGCGTCATCGGGCTTTCGCCCTTCGGCGTGATCTTGCCCACCAGGATGTCGCCGGCGCGGACTTCCGCACCGATGTACACGATGCCGGCTTCGTCGAGGTTCTTCAGGGCTTCTTCCGAGACGTTCGGAATGTCGCGGGTGATTTCCTCGGGGCCGAGCTTGGTGTCGCGGGCCATGACTTCGAATTCCTCGATGTGGATCGAGGTGAAGACGTCGTCCTTCACGATCCGCTCGGACAAGAGGATCGAGTCTTCGAAGTTGTAGCCGTTCCACGGCATAAACGCGACGAGCACGTTGCGGCCGAGTGCGAGTTCGCCGAGGTCGGTCGACGGACCGTCCGCGATGATGTCGCCCTTCTTCACCACGTCGCCCACCTTCACCAGCGGACGCTGGTTGATGCAGGTCGACTGGTTGGAACGCTGGAACTTCATCAGGCGATAGATGTCGACGCCCGACTTGGTCGGATCGAGATCTTCGGTGGCACGGATGACGACGCGGGTCGCGTCGATCTGGTCGATCACGCCCGAACGGCGCGCCGCAATCGCAGCACCCGAGTCACGCGCAACAACGCCTTCCATGCCGGTGCCGACGAACGGCGCCTCGGCACGCACCAGCGGCACGGCCTGACGCTGCATGTTCGAACCCATCAGCGCGCGGTTGGCGTCGTCGTTCTCGAGGAACGGGATCAGCGCCGCTGCGACGGAGACGAGTTGCTTCGGTGACACGTCCATGTAGTCGACGCGATCCGGCGTCAGCTGGATCACTTCGCCGGCATGACGGCAGATCACGAGGTCTTCGGTGAAGCGGCCACGGTTGTCGAGCGGCACGTTCGCCTGCGCGACGCGGTAGCGGCCCTCTTCCATCGCCGAGAGGTACACGACCTCGTCGGTGACGCGGCCGTCCTTCACTTTACGATAAGGCGTCTCGACGAAACCGTACTTGTTCACGCGCGCGAAGGTCGCGAGCGAGTTGATGAGGCCGATGTTCGGACCTTCCGGCGTCTCAATCGGGCAGATACGGCCGTAATGCGTCGGATGCACGTCGCGCACTTCGAAGCCGGCGCGCTCGCGGGTCAGGCCGCCCGGTCCAAGCGCCGAGAGACGGCGCTTGTGGGTGATCTCACTCAGAGGATTCGTCTGGTCCATGAACTGCGACAGCTGCGAGGAGCCGAAGAACTCACGCACCGCGGCAGCTGCGGGCTTCGCGTTGATCAGGTCCTGCGGCATCACGGTGTCGATGTCGACGCTCGACATGCGCTCCTTGATGGCGCGCTCCATGCGCAAGAGGCCGACGCGATACTGATTTTCCATCAGTTCGCCGACCGAACGCACGCGGCGGTTGCCGAGATGGTCGATGTCGTCGATCTCGCCCTTGCCGTCGCGCAGGTCCACCAGCGTCTTGATGACGGAGAGGATGTCTTCCTTGCGCAGCGTGCGATGGGTGTCCGGCGCGTCGAGTTCGAGGCGCATGTTCATCTTCACGCGGCCGACGGCCGACAGGTCATAACGCTCGGCGTCGAAGAACAGCGACTGGAACATGTTCTGCGCGGATTCGAGCGTCGGCGGCTCGCCCGGACGCATCACGCGGTAGATGTCGAACAGCGCGTCCTCGCGCGTCACATTCTTGTCGGCGGAGAGCGTGTTGCGGATGTAGGGGCCGACATTGACGTGGTCGATGTCGAGGATCGGCAGGTCCTTGTAGCCCTGCTCGATCAGCGCCTTGAGGCCCTTCTCGGTGATCTCTTCGCCCGCTTCGGCGTAGATTTCGCCGGTCTTCGGATTGACGAGGTCTTCGGCGAGGAACATGCCGACGAGATCGGCGTCGCTCATGCGCAGCGCCTTGAGACCCTTCTCCTGCAACAGGCGGGCCTGACGCACGGTGAGCTTCTTGCCGGCTTCGAGCACAACCTTGCCCGAGTCCGCATCGACGAGGTCGGTCGCAGCCGAATAGCCGCGGAAGCGGTCAGCCGAGAACGGCACACGCCAGCCGTCCTTGGCGCGCTTGTAGATGATCTTCTTGTAGAAGGTGGACAGGATTTCTTCGCCGTCGAGGCCCAGCGCCAGCATCAGCGAGGTCACCGGAATCTTGCGGCGGCGGTCGATGCGCGCGAACACGATGTCCTTGGCGTCGAACTCGATGTCGAGCCACGAACCGCGATACGGAATCACGCGCGCGGCAAACAGCAGCTTGCCCGAGGAATGGGTCTTGCCCTTGTCGTGATCGAAGAACACGCCCGGCGAACGGTGCATCTGCGAGACGATGACGCGCTCGGTGCCGTTGACGATAAAGGTGCCGTTCATCGTCATGAGCGGGATGTCGCCCATGTAGACGTCCTGCTCCTTGATGTCCTTCACCGACTTCGCGCCGGTTTCCTCGTCAATATCGAACACGATGAGGCGCAGCGTCACCTTCAGCGGCGCAGCATAGGTCATGCCGCGCTGGCGGCACTCATCGACGTCGTACTTCGGCTGTTCGAATTCGTAGCGCACGAATTCGAGCTGCGAAGTGCCGGAGAAATCGTTGATCGGGAATACCGACCGGAACACGGCCTGCAGACCTTCGTCCAGCCGTCCGCCCTCGGGCTCGTCGACCATCAGGAACTGGTCGTAGGATGCCTTCTGAACCTCGATCAGGTTCGGCATCTCCGCGACTTCCTTGATGTGTCCGAAGAATTTGCGAACACGCTTGCGACCGGTGAACGTTTGCTGCGACTGCGCCATCGTGGCCTCTCATTTCGCCGCCTCGCCGGCGGCATCCTCCGAACCGCGGCTGCGCACCGCTATCCGGCTTGAATTTCAAACCCGCCCGGGTCGCGCGCGTGGCCGCGCCGCATCCCAAGACGCAAAATGACGTGCGAAACGCTGGTGCGTCTGCCCGTCAACCAAACCCTAAATTCTCGAACAGCCCGAAATAGCTTTCGTCTCCGACGCCTTTGCCCTTGCGACCCCTGCTGGTCCGGGCGCTCTTTCGTGCTTCCACCCATATGGGCGGTTTTTGCAGCATTTCGAGGGGTACCTCCCCGAACTGCCACACATTGTCGTGTCCGGACCGGCTCCCGGAGGAACCGGCCCGAACAAGAGTCTTACTTAAGCTCGACCTTGGCGCCGACCTTCTCGAGGGTCGCCTTGATCTTCTCGGCTTCGTCCTTGGCAACGCCTTCCTTGAGCGGCTTCGGCGCGCCTTCGACGAGGTCCTTGGCTTCCTTGAGGCCCAGGCCGGTGATGGCGCGGACTTCCTTG
>Ga0180223_1001465_pt1 | contig 18183 bp, 17 predicted proteins | sample eDN5th30CKraftOP_FD_151337 | JGI IMG/M metagenome (GOLD analysis project Ga0180223, IMG submission 151337) | Enriched Organic Plus compost microbial communities from Emeryville, California, USA - eDNA 5th pass 30_C Kraft OP (version 2) (version 2) ...
GCCGTCGCGGCGCCCAGCGGCAGCACCGCCGGCACCGCGAGCACTGCGGCCCGCACATCACCCCGGCGAAGCGCCGTGGCCGCCTCGGCGAGCCGCGCCGCGGAGTCCGGCCTGCCCTCGGGGGTCTTGGCCAGGCAGGACATCACCAGGTTCCGCACCGGCTCGGGCACGGAGTCGGGCAGGGCGGGGGGCCTCTCGTTGATCTGCGCCATCGCGATGGCCACCTGCGACTCGCCCGTGAAGGGCCGGCGCCCGGCGAGCGCCTCGTAGGCGACGATGCCGAGCGAGTAGATGTCGGTCGAGGGCGTCGCCGCCTTGCCGCTGGCCTGCTCCGGGGCGAGGTACTGCACGGTGCCCATGACCTGCCCGGTCGCGGTGAGCGGGACCTGGTCGGCGATGCGGGCGATCCCGAAGTCGGTGATCTTGACGTGTCCGTCGGGCGTGATGAGGAGGTTGCCGGGCTTGATGTCGCGGTGCACCAGGCCGGCCTCGTGGGCGGCCTGCAGGGCGGAGGCGGTCTGCGCGACGATGTCCAGCACGCGGTCGGGCTCCAGGGGCCGCTGGCGCTCGAGGATCGCGGAGAGCGGCTCGCCGGGCACGAGCTCCATGACGATGAACGCCGAGCCGTTCTCCTCGCCGTAGTCGTAGACGTTGGCGATGCCCTCGTTGTTCACGAGCGCCGCGTGCCGGGCCTCGGCGCGGAAGCGCTCGAGGAAGCCCGGGTCGCCCATGTACTCGTCCTTGAGGATCTTGATCGCCACGGTGCGGCCGATGATCCGGTCCGTCGCTCGCCAGACCTCACCCATGCCGCCGATCGCGATGCGAGAGCCCAGCTCGTATCGGTCGCCGAGGATCTGTCCTGCTGTGGGTCTCATCGGTTCAACACCGCCTCTATCACTTGCTTGCCCATTGGTGCTGTCAGGTCGTACGAGGTGCCGCTCCCGCCGTCCTCCACGACGACGGCGACGGCGACCTGAGGATCGTTGGCTGGCGCGAACCCGGTGAACCAGAGCGTATACGGATCGCCCGGCCCGTTCTCGGCGGTGCCGGTCTTTCCGGCCACATCCACTCCGGGGATGGCGGCGAGATGCGAGGTGCCGTCCGGCCGGGACACCACCTGCACCATCATGTCCCGCACCGTGTCCGCCACCTGGGGGCTGACCGGAGTGGCCCACTGCTCGGCGGAGAAGCCGCTGCGCACGCTGAGATCGGGCGCGATCACGGAGTCGACCAGCTGCGGCTTCATGAGCACGCCGTGATTCGCCACCGCCGCGCTGACCATCGCGATCTGCAGCGGGGTCGCCCGCACGTCCTCCTGGCCGAAGGAGGCCAGGGCGGTCTGCGCGTCCGACTGCAGGGTCGGCCAGATGCTCGGAGTCACCTTCAGCGGGATGGACAGCTCCTTGTTGAAGCCGAAGGCCTGGGCGGTGGTGCCGATCTGCTGGCGGCCCAGCGACATGCCCAGCTCGGCGAACGGGATGTTGCAGGACAGCACGAGCGCGTTGAGCAGTGAGACCTGGTCCCCCGGGCCGCACTGGGTGCCGGAGGCATTGGTGATCACCGCGGAGGACTGCGGAAGCTGCAGGCTGGCGGGATTGGGGAAGGTCGACTCGGTGGTGTAGCTGCCCGTGCTCAGCGCGGAGGCGGACATCACGACCTTGAAGGTCGAGCCGGGGTGGTACTCGTCCCCGGCGATGGCCCTGTTGTCCAGCGGCTTGCCCGGGTCGTCGACGAGGGCCTGATAGGCCGCGTCCACCGCGGAGCCGTCGGTGCCGGTGAGCGAGTTGGGGTCGAAGGTCGGCTTGGAGACCATCGCGAGGATGCGCCCGGTCGAGGGCTCGATGGCGACGATGGCGCCCCGGTAGTCGCCCAGCGCGTCCCAGGCGGCCTGCTGCACCTTCGGGTCGATCGTCAGCTGCACCGAGTCGCCCTGGGGGGACTGGCCGGTGATGATGCGGTTGAGGGTGTCGAAGAACTGGCTGCCGCTCGTGCCGGACAGCTCGTCGTTCATCGCCGACTCGATGCCCGTGCGGCCCGCATTGAGCGTGAAGTAGCCGGTGACCGAGGAGTACAACGGGCCCTGCGGATACACCCGCTTGTACTGGTACATGTCCCCGCTGGGCACGGACTCGGCGATCGGCTCGCCGGCGACGAGTATCGAGCCCCGGCGCACGTCGTACCCCTGCAGCGTGGTCCGCACATTGCGCGGGTCCTGGCGCAGCTCGTCGGCGAAGACGCCCTGGATGAGCGTGCTGGCGAGCATGAGCGCGACGAACATGCCGAACACCACGAGGGTGACGCGGCGGAAGGGACGGATCATGATTCGATCACCAGCCTCGGGCGGTTGCGGATGGTGTCCGACAGTCGCAGCAGCAGTGCCACGATGAGCCAGTTGGACAGCAGGGACGAGCCGCCGGCTGCGAGGAACGGCGCGGTCAGGCCGGTCAGCGGGATGACGCGCATGATGCCGCCGACGACGATGAACACCTGCAGGGCGAGGGCGAAGGAGAGCCCGCCGGCCAGGAGCGCGCCGAAGTCGTCCTGGCCGGCGAAGCCGATGCGCAGTCCGCGCGCGACGAGCACGAGGTACAGGCCGAAGATCACGAACACCCCGGCGAGGCCGAGCTCCTCGCCGAGGCTCGCGACGATGTAGTCGGACTGCGGGAGCGGGGTGACGTCGGGGTAGCCCTGGCCCCAGCCGGTGCCGATCAGGCCGCCGTTGGCGAGGCCGAAGATGCCCTGCACGAGCTGGTAGCTGCCGCCGGTGGCGTTGTAGGCGGAGTCGGAGAAGGCGTTCAGCCAGTTGTCGAAGCGGGCTTGCACATACGGCAGGAAACGGCCCGCCAGCAATGCGCCCGCGACGAACAGGGCGAGCCCGATGAACACCCAGCCGGGCCGCCCGGTGGCGAGGTAGATCATGACGAGGAACAGCGCGAAGTACAGCAGCGAGGTGCCCAGGTCGCGCTGGAACACGAGCACGCCCATGGCGAGCAGCCAGAACACGAGGATCGGCCCGAGCGCCCGCAGCCGCGGGAAGCGCAGGCCGAGGAAGCTGCGCCCCACGGTGGCCAGCGAGTCCCGGTTGCGCACGAGGTAGCCGGCGAAGAACACGGCGAGGAGGATCTTGGCGAGTTCGCCGGGCTGGAAGGAGAGCGGCCCCAGCCCGATCCAGACCTGCGCGCCGTTCTCGGCCTTGCCGAGCCCCGGGATGAGCGGCAGCAGCAGGAGGACGACCGCGCCCGCTCCGGCCAGGTAGGTGTAGCGGAACAGGACACGATGGTTGCGCAGGAACACCAGCACCAGGATGCAGGCGGCCAGCGAGATCCCCATCCAGGTCATCTGCCGGTTCGCGGTGCTGCCCCAGCCGGTCAGCCCCACGGCGAGGTCGATGCGGTAGATCTGGGCGATGCCCAGGCCGCCCAGCAGCGCCGTGACCGGCAGCATGAACGGGTCGGCCCCGGGCGCGACGAAGCGCAGGGTGATGTGCACGCCCACCATGAGCGCGGCAAGCACGAGGCCGAGGATGAGCTGCATGCCGCCGAGTGCCACGCCGACGCCGAGCTGCACGAGGAGGATCGCCGCCGCGTTGATCGCGCAGGCGACGAGCACGAGCACGAGCTCGAGATCGCGCAGCTTGTTGCGCGCGCGCCGGGGCTTGGGCACGGCGACCGGACCGTGCTCCGTCGCGGAACGCGGCGGAGCCGTGCTCGCCGGGTGGCTGCGTGCTGAATCCGTCACCGCCTAGCCGCCTTCCGTTCCCAGTCGCTCCACGATGTCCTGCGCGGCCTCCAGCGAGTCGGCGCTGATGGTCTGCTCGACCTTCTGCCTGTCGTAGGTGCGCAGCTCGCTGAGCGGGATGCCGGTCTGCTCGTATACGGAGGAGAGCGAGAACGGCCCCACATTCTGCTGGATGCCCCGGTAGATGATCACCGAGCTGCCGTCGGTGCCGACGTAGTAGCGGGTCTGGGTCCACTGATAGCCGAGGAACAGCCCGAGCAGCACGAGCAGCACGACCAGCAGCGCGGCGAGCACTCCGACGAGCCTGCGGCGCAGATTGCGGCGGCGCTGCTGGGCGACGAGCTCGTCCAGATAGTCCTCGGTGACCGGCTCGAAGTGGGTCTGCTCGACGATCGGGGCGCGGCGCGGGATGAGCCGGCGGGTGATCGGGCGCACATCCGCCGGGGTCTCCTCCGCCTGGAAGACCACGGGCTGCGCCGCGGAGCCGACGATGCGGCGCTGCAACGGCACGGGCGGCGCAGCCGCGTCACCGAACTCCGCCAGGACGATCGTCACGTTGTCCGGGGCGCCGTGCGAGAGCGCCTTGTCCACCATCTGGTCCACGGCGGACTGCAGTGTGCGCCGGGAGCGGAGGCTGGCCAGCACCTCATCCTGGGGCACGTAGTCGCTCAGGCCGTCCGAGCAGGCCATCCACACGTCGCCCGGCTGCGCGGTCATCACCAGCGTGTCGACCTCCGGGGAGGAGTCGACGTCGCCGAGCACGCGCATGAGGACAGAGCGCCGGGGGTGGGAGGCCGCCTCCTCCTTGGTGATCCGGCCGCTGTCGACCAGGCGCTGCACGAAGGTGTGGTCGCTGGTGATCTGGGTGAGCTCGTCCTCCCGGAAGAGGTAGATGCGGGAGTCGCCGATGTGGGCGATGGCGACCTTGTCGCCGACCGTGATCATCCCGCTGACGGTGGTGCCCATGCCCGCGAGCTCGGGGTGGTCGAGGACATGGCGGCGCAGCTCCGCGTTCGCCTCCAGCAGGCGCCTCTTGAGAGCCTCCGCGGCCTGCTCCGGGCTGTCGTACTCGGCGTCCAGCTCCACGAGCATGTTCAGGGTCACCGCGCTGGCCACGTCGCCGCCCGCGTGGCCTCCCATCCCGTCCGCCACGAGGAACAGATGGTCCCCGCAGTAGCCGGAGTCCTGGTTGTTGGAACGGACGCGGCCGACGTGGGACGCTGTCGCGCTCTGGACGACGACCGTCATGCCCTCAGCTCGAAGGTCGTCGTGCCCACGCGGATCGTCGCGCCGAAGTCGACGGGCGTGGGCACGGTGACGCGGGCGCCGTCGAGGAAGGTCCCGTTCGTGGAGTCGAGGTCCTGCAGCATCCACTGCTCGCCCCAGAGCATGAGCCGCGCGTGGTGCGTGGAGGTGTACTCGTCGCGGATGACGAGGCCGGAGTCGCTGGAGCGCCCGATGGTGAGCGGGTCGCGCCCCAGCGGCAGCTCCTGCCCGGTCTTCGGCCCGGAGGTGATCACCAGGCGCGCTGCCGCGCCGGCGGGGGCGCCCGGCTTCCAGCCCGCGCCGGCGCCGACGGCGGAGACCTGCTCGGTGACCGCGTCGGGGCGGGCCGAGGGGGTCGCCAGTCCCGGCCCGGCCGCCGGGACGACGGGCTGGGCCTCGGTCGTGAAGGGCAGCCGCGGGCTCTTCTGCCGCTTCTGCCTGTCGTCCCTGCCCTCCTTCGCGAGCTTGCGCACCGCTCCGCCGAAGAGGTCGCTGCGGATCGCGTAGATCAGGGCGAAGAGGAAGCCCCACAGCAGGATGATGAAGAAGATCCGCAGCAGCAGAAGCGTGAGTTCGCTGACGTCACCCATGACTCGCTCCGCTCGCTCGGGGAATGACCCGGAAGACGATCGTCGTGCTGCCGATGCCGATCTGCGCGTCGGGCTCCAGGGTCGCCTGGGAGACCTTCCGGCCGTTGACGGTCGTGCCGTTCGTCGAGCCGAGGTCGCGCACCATCGCATGGGCGCCGTCCCACACCACCTCGGCGTGTCGCCGGCTCGCGCCCGCGTCGTCGAGCTGCACATCGGCCTCGGTGCCGCGGCCGAGGACGGCGCGCTGCCCGTTCAGGGTGTGCCTGCGTCCGCCGACGTCGAGCACCGGCTGCCAGCTGACCCGGCCGCGCACGGTCACCGAGTCGACCTGCACGACCCCGGGGGCGAGGGAGTCGTCCGGGGCGAAGCTCACCTCCAGGCCGCCGGGGAACTGGTACTGCTGGCGTGTCGCGTGCTTCTGCAGCACCTCGATGAGCTCGTCAACGAGGGTCGGGCCCATGCGGCCCATCCGCTCCGCGTCCCCGGGGGACATGCGGACGGTGAAGCTGTTGGGCGCGAGCACCCGGTCGCGATCGACGATGACCGCGTTCACATCCAGCTCGCGCTTGAGCGCTGCGGCGATCTCCACGGGCTGCACGCCGGACTTGAACGTCTTGGCGAAGGCGCCGTTGACGGCGCGCTCCAGCCCGCGTTCGATGTTGTCCAAGATGCCCATGCGTCTCCAGCCGCTCTGCCGGGGGTCCGGCCTCGGTCAGGGGAAATGTTACTTTGCCCTCCCGTGCGGCTCCCGAACGCCTCGTCGGCTCGGGAGAGACGGCCCCGTCCCCTCGTGCTCGGCGCGACTTTGCGGGGGGCGCCGCGGCGATGTTAGTCTCTGTTGTTCCGTCCGCAGGGCGGAGCGATGCGCGAGTGGCGGAATAGGCAGACGCGCTGGCTTCAGGTGCCAGTGCCCGCAAGGGCGTGGGGGTTCAACTCCCCCCTCGCGCACAGAGAGGATCGGCCCCTCACCCTCGGATGCCCCGCATGGGTGAGGGGCCCTCTGCATCTGCGGGCCGTCGCCTCAGCCGGGGCGAAGGGCCCGGTCATGGCGGCGGCAGGATCGGGGCTGTGCCGAAGGCCACGTCGAAACGGTCGCACCAGATGACCACGGAGAGCATGCCGGCCAGCTCGGCATCGTCCGGCACGGGGTAGTTCTGGTTGCCCTGGTTCCCCTGCAGCGGGCCGAGCGGGATCCACGCCCCGTCGTCGTAGCTGCCCCATGAGGCGGGACAGCCCGCGCAGTCGCCGCCGCTGGGCCGGTCGCTCAGCCAGACATGCAGGTCCGGGCCGTTGGAGGTGTCCAGCTCCTCCAGCCGCAGCAGGCGCGAGCCGTCGACGCCCTGCATGATCAGCGCCCTGCCGGTCGTCGGATGCTCGGCGGAGACGAACGCGCCCGCTGACAGGAGCGTGAACTGCGGTGCCGCCGGGGCAAGCCCAGGGGCCTGCCCCGCCGGCGCGGCCTCACCCGTCGAGGTGGGCGCGCCGGGCAGCGCCTGCTCGACCCGCTGGTCCACCCAGAGGAGCCACGGCTGGAAGACCGCCAGCGCCACCGCCACGCCGAGGGCGCCGAGGACGCCGACGCCGAGGGCCGCGAGCCGGCCGCGGCTCCAGCGGCCTCGCACGGGCTGGGACGCCTGCGCGTGCTCGTCGCTCACCGGGCGTCTCCTGCTTCGCTCGTCCTCTCGGCGCGGTGCCACGCCGCTCGCATCCAGTGTCCGCTGGGCGCGCTGGGGCTGTGCCCCGCCCGCCGCGCCCTGTGGAGAGCCCCGGCTGACGCTGCCGTCCGCCGCGCTCGTCACCCGGAGAGGGTCCCGCGCATCTCGATCGCGATCTGCGAGGCGTCGAGGTTCGCCAGTGCGCTGGCGAGCACGTCCGCGTCGAAGGTGCCGTTGTCGCGGGCGTCCAGCAGGGCGGTGCGCTGCGCCGCGATGACGGCCAGACGGTGCCGGCGGGCGGCCTCGAAGGCCTCCTGCGTGGGCTCGCCCTGCCGCTGCGGCGGCGGTCCCAGGTGCTCGGCGCTGGCTCGGAGCAGCTCCATGATCCGCTGCCGCTCCGCCTCCTCCTGCGCCCGGAGCGCGACCGGGTCGACCCGGGGCGCCAGCGCGCGCAGCAGCGGCCCGATGGTGCCGCCCTGCACGAGCAGCGACAGCGTGGCCACCGCGAAGGCGATGAGCACGAGCACTGAGCGCTGCGGCGTGTCCTCGGGCAGCGTCTGGGCTGCCGCGACGGTGACGGCGCCACGCATGCCGGCCCACACCACGGCGGTGCCCTCGCGCCAGCCCAGCGGCGCCCGCAGGAAGTAGTCGATGTCGGCCAGCATGCGGGTGAGCCGCAGCGCGAAGCGGTCGAGGTCCCGCTCGGACGCCCTGCGCCGGCCGGCGCTCAGTCGCGCGAAGGTCGCCTGCTTGCCCTCGGGCGTGTCCAGCCTCTCCTGCATCCCCTGCAGCAGGGACTGTATCCGGGCGCTGCGGCGGGAGCGCCAGCTCAGCACGCCGAGCAGAGGGGCCACGTACACGGCGCGGACAATGATCGTCAGCAGGAGCGCGCCGGCGGCGACGAGGACGGCGGCGCCCACGCCGGCATGATCCTGCTCGACGCTCGCGACGACAGCCGTGATCTGCAGGCCCATCGTCAGGAAGATGGCGCCCTCCAGGACCAGCTCGACGGTGCGCCAGTTCTGCGAGTCCGAGAGCCGGTGCTGGGCGGAGAGGTCCCGCGGCGCGCGGATCCCCGTCACCAGGCCTGCCACTACCGCTGCGACCAGGCCGGAGCCGCCGAGCAGCTCGGCGGGCACCGAGGCCGCGAACGGTACGGCGAAGGAGATGACCGTGTTCACGGTCGGGTCCGTCACGCGCTTGCGCACGACGAGATTGAGTCCCGCGACGAGGCCGCCGATGAGCAGCGCGATGATGACGGAGTAGGCGAAGCTGCCCACGGCGCCCCAGAAGGAGAACGAGGCCGCCGTCGCCACGATCGCCGTGCGCAGCAGCACGAGCGCGGTCGCGTCGTTGAGCAGGCTCTCTCCGTCGAGCATCGCGACCACCCGTTTGGAGACCGAGCTGCGCCGCACGATCGAGGTCGCCACCGCGTCGGTGGGGCTGACGATCGCCCCGAGCGCGACGCCCCAGGCGAAGCCGAGACCGGGCAGGACGAGCATGAAGAACAGGCCGAGCGCGAGCGAGCTGCCCACCACGAGGACCACCGAGAGCCCGCTGATGGCACCGAACTCGCGCCGGAAGTTCATCGCGGGCATGGACACCGCCGAGGAGTACAGCAGCGGCGGCAGGAGGCCCTCGAGGATCCATTCCGGGTCGATCTGCACCGAGCCGAAGGCGGGCAGGAAGCTCGCCGCGATCCCGACGGCCACGAGCACGAGCGGCGAGGCGATGCCCAGGCGCGGGGCGAGCACGGTCGCGGCGGCGATCACCAGGAACGCCGCCACGATCACGAGGAGCAGCGCGGTCACCCCTCCAGCCTGGCAGGCGGTCGCGGGATGCAGGGCGGCGGCCCTCCGCGCGTCCCCGCTCCAGAGCGCCCCGCCGCGGAGCTCCGCGCCCGCCTCGCGCAAGCTCGGGCCGGGCCCTCCGCGGAGCGAGCCTCAGAGAGTCGAGGCGTCGATGACGAAGCGGTAGCGCACGTCGGAGGCGACGACGCGTTCCCAGGCCTCGTTGATCCGGTCCGCCTCGACCACCTCGACTTCGGCGGCGATCCCGTGCTCCGCGCAGAAGTCGAGCATCTCCTGGGTCTGGCGGAGGCTGCCGATGTTCGATCCGGCGAGCGAGCGGCGGCCCAGGGTGAGCGAGAAGGCCGTCACCGACAGCGGCTCCGGCGGCAGGCCCACCAGCACGAGCGTGCCGTCCAGCCGCAGCAACGAGAGGTACGCGTCGATGTCGCTGGCCGCGCTCACCGTGTTGATGATGAGATCGAAGGAGCCGGCGAGCTTCCGGAAGGTCTCCGGGTCGCTCGTGGCGTGGTAGTCCTTCGCTCCGAAGCGCAGGCCGTCGTCCTTCTTGCTCAGCGAGTGCGAGAGCACGGTGACCTCGGCGCCCATCGCGCTCGCGAGCTTGACGGCCATGTGGCCCAGGCCGCCCATGCCCACCACGGCGACCTTGCTGCCGGGACCGGCGCCCCAGTGGCGCAGAGGCGAGTAGGTGGTGATGCCCGCGCACAGCAGCGGCGCGGCGGCCGCGGGGTCCAGGCCCTCGGGGATGCGCAGCACGAAGTCCTCCGTGACGACGATCGCGCTCGTGTAGCCGCCCTGGGTGATCGTCCCGTCGCGATCGACCGCGCCGTAGGTCAGCGTGTTGCCGCGCAGGCAGTACTGCTCCTCGCCAGCCTGGCAGTTCTCGCACTCGCGGCAGGAGTTCACCATCACGCCCACCCCGACGCGGTCGCCGACGGCGAAGCGCGTGACCTCGGAGCCGAGCGCGGCGACGGTGCCGACGATCTCGTGGCCGGGAGCGAGCGGGTACCGCTGTGCGCCCCACTCCCCGCGCACCGTGTGGATGTCCGAATGGCAGATGCCGCAGTAGGCGATGTCGATGAGGACATCCGAGGCGCCCAGCTCCCGGCGCTGGATCGTCGTCCGCTCCAGGGGCGCGGTGGCAGACGGGGCGGCGAAGGCTTTAGCGGTGCTCACGGGATCACTCCGATTCGTCGTTCTCGCAATGCGTGGTGCGGGAGCCGGTCGGCCCTCGCGCTGGCTCAGCCCGCGGCCGCGGGCGTGGGCGAGGAGGTCTGCCCCGATCCCGAGCCGGTCGACGCGCTCGCGGCGATGGTCTCCACGAAGCTCGCGAAGGCGCTCGCGTCGCTGAGCGAGCCGTTGTACTGCTGCCCGTTGACGATCACCGTCGGGGTGCCCGTCAGCCGGGCGACGCTGGAGTTCGGCAGGGGCCCGGACAGGGCCTGGTTCGTGGCCTTCGCCACGAAACCGGCATAGCTGTGATCGGTGATGCAGGAGGCGACCGTGGGATCGCTCACGCCCGCGCCTTGGACGATGGAGACGAGCTGCTCGTCGGTGAGGCCGGAGGTGCCCTCCTGCGGCTGGTTGGCGAACAGCGCCTTGTTCACGTCCAGGAAGCTCTGCGGCGCGATCGAGGCCACGCAGGCGGCCGCGTTCGCCGATCGGGTGGAGTACTTGCTGCCCAGCGAGCTGTTGTCGAGGATCGCGATGGGATGCACTTCCAGCGTGGCCTCCCCCGCGGCGACGAGACCGGCGATGTAGTCCTGGTTCGTGGTCTCGAACTGGTTGCAGTAGGGGCACTGGTAGTCCACGTAGGTGGTGATGTGCACCGGCTCGGGGTACTGCGACTGGTCCGTGACCACAGGCCCGCCACTGGAGGGCGCCGCTGGCGTGAGCACCGGAGCGGCCTTGCCGTTCTGCCCCTGCAGGAGCAGGCCGTAGCTGGCCATGTTGTTCGGCATCGCCGTCGTCGCGGTCACCGAGGCGAACACCGCCCAGCCGATCAGGGCGAGCACGACGATGGACCCGACGACGATGCTCAGCTGGATGACGAGCCTGTTGCGCCTGCGGCGCTTCTGCTCGGCCTCCCGCTTGAGCCGCGCCTGCTCGCGCAGGTAGTCGCGCCGCTCGGCCTTCGACATCGAGCGGAGGACGTTCTTGTCGAACTGCGCGTCAGGCACCCGTTGCTCCTTCGGTCGGCGTGGACGGCCTCCCCCTGGAGGCGCCACCCCGGGCATTCTGCCAAACAATGCCCTGGAATGACGTGTGAGCCTCCGTGATCGTCGTTCCGCGCCTCACTATGCTGAACCCGACGTGCCAGCGCCGACACGCCTGCACGCGGACGTAAGGAGTGCAAGATGCGTTCACGCTTCGCGCTGGCCGCCGCCGCCGCGGCCCTCGCCCTGACCGGCACCCTCACCGGCTGTTCGAGCTCTTCCCCCTCGTCGACCGGCACGGGCGGCGGCAGCCAGCAGCTTCCCGCCCCGGTCATCGTCGACGTGAGCAAGGTGGGCGGCACGACGGTGAGCGTGCCGCTGGGCAACGTCATCGACGTGAACGTCGGAGGGGACGTCACGAAGTGGTCGGCCGATGTCGCGAACCCCGACATCGCATCCTTCACCAAGGGGCGCAAGGACGGCTCGGCTGAGTTCAACCCCGGCTTCGAGCCGGTGGCTGCAGGCAGCACGGGCGTCACGATGACCGACGGCGCCACGAAGGTGTCGTTCACCATCACCGTGACGAAGTAGGGCGCGGCGGGCGCGACGCGCCCGGTGCGACGACGTCGTCGCCGGCGCAGGGCGGGGCGCTATGCGGGAGCGGACTCCACCCAGATCGCGGACAGCGCGAGCACGCCGAGGTCCACGCCCCCGTCCCGCCCGTCGATCTGCACCGTGCTCACGCCGGCGAAGCGACGGTGCTCGACCACGCGCACGCTCACGCCGGGCAGCAGGCCGATCTCGGCGAAATAGCGCAGCATCTGCGGGTCCGCGTCGGAGATGCGGCTCACACGCAGCCGGGCACCGGCCTCGGCGTCCGCGAGCAGCTCCGCCTTCTGCCTGCGGTCCGCGCCGTCGCGCGTCGGGATCGGATCGCCGTGCGGATCCCGCTCCGGGTAGCCCAGGTGCTTGTCGATGCGCTCGACGAGCCCGTCGCTGACCGCATGCTCGAGGATCTCGGCCTCCTCATGCACCTCGTCCCAGGAGTAGCCGAGCGTGTTCACGAGGAAGGTCTCGATGAGGCGGTGGCGTCGGACCATCGCGATGGCATGCTGGCGCCCCTCCGCGGTGAGGCTGATGCCGCCGTAGGGCTCATGGTGCACGAGGCCCGCGTCGGCGAGCTTGCGCAGCGCCTCGGACACGGAGGAGGTGCGCAGGCTGAGCTGGTCGGCGATCTGCTTGACGCTCACGGGCGCGTCGCTCCACTCGCTGAGCGTGAGGATCACCTTGAGGTAGTCCTGCACCGAGGAGCTGAGCGCGGACACGGGCACATCTCGATTGTAGGTTTCCGCGCTCCGACGGGCCGGGTTCTGTGCGCGGATCGGCGCCGGGCTGCTCTCGGCTGCCGCGCGTCCCGTTCTCCGGGCAGGCGAGCTATAATGTTCGGCATGCCGAACAACCGCGTCGCCGCCCGCCGGGGGAGCCTACTGCGCTTCCTGCAGGCCGCGGCCGGGCTCGGCGGCGGCCTGCTCGCCCTCATCGGCGTGCTCACCGCCCTCATGGGCGCGAGCCGGGGGGCCGACCTCGCCCCCTCCGCCTGGGTGCTGGGCATCGGCCTGGCCGTGCTCCTGGCCGGCGTCGTGCTCACCCGGCTACGGCGGCAGCAGCGCGCCTAGCGCCCGCTCCTCGCACGCCGCCCGGCGCAGCCCCGGCGCACAATGGGTGCATGAGCGAGCTGGATCGCGCGTTCGTCGTGCGCAAATGGGTGAAGCCTCAGGACCTCAACCAGCTGGGCACCCTCTTCGGCGGCGCCCTGCTGCGCTGGATCGACGAGGAGGCGGCGATCGTCGCGATCTACCAGCTGGGCCGCCGTGAGCTGGCCACCAAGTACATCTCGGCGATCGACTTCCTGCACACCGCCCGCGCCGGGGATCTCATCGAGCTGATCTTCCGCATCGTCGCCTTCGGGCGCACCTCGCTGACGCTGTCCTGCCGGGTCGTGAACGTGTTCACGGGCGAAGCGATCCTGGACATCGAGCGGATCGTCTTCGTGAGCATCGACGAGAACGGCGCGGCGACGCCGCACGGCCAGCACACCGTCGCCTACGGCGACGAGCGCATCCCCCGCTCCCGAGAGCCCTAGCCGAGCTCGGGCCGGGGGGCGTCGAGCTGCGGTCGGGGCCGGCGCGGGTGCGGCGGAGGCGAGCGCGGGTCTCCGCGCAGGCTCGGGCTAGCCCAGCAGCAGGTCGCGCAGCTGGTCGACCGAGTGCACGGTGGCCAGGGCCCCCTCCGCCTCGGCGGGCGAGCCGTAGCCCCACTCCACGAGGATCGAGGGGACGTTGTTGGCGGCCGCGCCCACGAGGTCGTAGCCGCGGTCGCCGACGAGGACCGGTCGGTCCAGGGACACGCCGTCCGCCTCGAGCCCGCTCAGCACAGCCGCGATGATGTCCGCCTTCGCGCTGAGCGCGTCGTCCTCCGAGGCGCCCACCACCACCCGGAACAGCTCACCCAGCTCGAAGTGCTCGACGATGAGACGCGCCTGGCGCGCGCTCTTGGAGGTGGCCAGGGCGGTCGGGATGCCGGCCTCGTGCAGATCGGTGAGCAGGCCGAGCATCCCCGGGAACAACGCCGCGCCGGTCCAGGGGCCCTGGTCGGCGGCGAGGCCGCGGTGGATGGCGACGGCCTGCTCCGCGCGGTCCGGCGTCATGCCCAGGGCGATGAAGGCCTCGCGCAGCGGAGGCCCGACGAGGGCGACGAGCTCCGAGTCCGGCGGGACGGGCTCCCCCATCCGCAGGAGGGTCTCATGCATTCGGTCGACGATCCCGGGAGCCGAGTCGATCAGCGTGCCGTCCAGGTCGAACAGGACGGCGGACCAGCTTCGTGAGGGATCCGCTTCGGGATGAGCCACCCGCACTATCTTACGGAACTCGTGCCGGGCGCTGCTTCGGCCGTGGAAAGGGCCCGCTCCGGCCCGTCAGCTCCGGGCGATCGCGGCGAGCGCGTCGGCGTCGGGATCCTGTTCGCCCAGCGCCGCCTCCACGAACTCCCGCAGGACGACGAGACTCTCGGGGCCGGGATCGAACTGCACCGCGGCGCAGTCGGCCGAGACCACGAAGCCCAAGGCCTCCCGGCCGGGCATCACCGCTCCCCGAGCGATCGGCCTCTGCTGCGGCGGAAGCGCCTGGCGCAGCCGCGCCATCGAGGTGAACAGAGGCAGCACACGCCGGCCATCGGTGCTCGCGATCGTGCGCACCCTGGCGTCGTCCACGCCCGTGGAGCCGGTCACGTCGGCGATGAGCGCACCGGCACGGCAGGCCGCGAGCAGCCGGGCGAGCGCGTCGTAGCCCGGTGCGGCGAGCAGGCTGTCGATCGCGGCGCGCAGCTCGGGGAAGACGATCTCCGGCGCCCCTTTGCGCGGTTCACGACGGCGGGCCATCAGAAGAGCCTCGCATGGCCGTGGTCCAGTCCGCGCATCGCGTCGTAGTCGAGCACCAGGCAGCGGATGCCGCGGTCCTCCGCGAGGACGCGGGCCTGCGGCCTGATCTCCTGCGCCGCGAAGACGCCCTGGACGGGTGCGAGCAGCGGATCCCTGTTCATCAGCTCGAGGTAGCGGGTGAGCTGCTCCACCCCGTCGATGTCGCCGCGGCGCTTGATCTCGATCGCCACGCTTCCGCCCTGCGCATCGCGCGCGAGGATGTCCACGGGCCCGATCGCCGTCATGTACTCGCGCCGCACGAGCCGGTGCCCCTCGCCGAGCAGGTCCAGCTGCTCGGCGAGCAGCCGCTGCAGCTCCGCCTCGACGCCGTCCTTCACGAGGCCCGGGTCCACGCCGAGCTCATGACTGGTGTCGCTGTGCACCTCGTGGATCTTCACCAGCAGCACATCGGAGGACTTCGCCTGCGCCACCCGCCAGACCTCGCGCACCCCGGCCTGCCGCTGCAGCTCGTCGGGCTCCTCCACGGTGAGGGTGCACGGCGGGCTCATCCAGTTCAGCGGCTTGTAGCTGCCGCCGTCCGAGTGCACGAGCACGCTGCCGTCGGCCTTGAGCATGAGCAGCCGCTTGGCCAGCGGCAGATGCGCGCTGAGGCGGCCCGCGTAGTCCACCGAGCAGTTGGCGATGACGACACGCACCCGCTCAGCCTAACCGGCGGCGGCGCGGCCGGCGGGGCCCCGGCCGGCCCTCTGCTCGCGCAGGGACTGCACGGTCAGCAGCGCCAGCACGAGCAGGCCGGCTGGCGGCAGGAAGGCCAGCAGGATGCCCGCGTGCTCGCCGATGAAGCCCAGCACCGGAGGTCCCACGAGGAACGCCGCGTAGCCCATCAGCGCCGCCGCCGCGACACGCTGGGGGCCCTGCGGTCCCTCCGAGGCGGCGGTGATCGCGACGGGGAAGCCGAAGGAGGCGCCGCAGGCCCACAGCAGGATGCCCGCCGCGGCGGCAAGGGGCCCCGGCACGAAGACGAACAGGATGATGCCGGCGACGGCGACGAGGATGCTGGCGCGCAGCACCGGCACGCGGCCGAAGCGGTCCAGCAGCGGGCCGCCGAAGAAGCGCAGCACCGTCATCACCCCCACGAACAGCCCGTAGCCGGCCGCTCCGGCCGTGTTGTCCAGATGGCGGCCGTCGACGGTGGCGATGGCGATCCAGTCGTTGGCCGAGCCCTCGGCGAACGCGAAGGCGAGCAGCGTGAAGCCGATGAGCAGCAGCCGAGGGTCGCGCCAGACGCTCAACGAGGCGCGCAGCCGGTCGCGGAAAGGAGGAGCGGTGGCCGTATCGTCGCCGAGCTCCGGGCGGCGCGGGATCCAGTGCACCGCGATGAGACCGCCGAGCAGGATGAGCAGGCCCATCGGCGCGAAGAAGGCGACCACCGGCAGGCCCGCGCCCGCGGTCGCGGCGCCCACGACGGCGCCGAAGACGCCGCCGAGACTGAAGCCGGCGTGCAGGCGGGGCATGAGCGTGCGCCCGTAGGCGCGTTCGGCGTCGGCGCCCTCCACGTTCATCACCACGTCGGCGAAGGCGTTCGAGACGCCCGTGAGGGCGAGCCCGGCGAAGACGAGCGGGCCGCTGTGCAGCAGCGAGGAGCTCGCGCCCACCGCGGTCACGCCCACGGCGAGGCCGACCATCCCGATCACGAGGCTGCGCCGGGCCCCGAGCCGGGCCAGCAGCGGGCCGGCCAGCAGCAGGCCGGCGATGCTGCCGCCGGCCAGGCCCAGCCCGAGCATGCCCACGCTGTCCACCCCGATGGAGAGGTCGTCGCGCACCGACGGAAGCCGCGCCATCCACACCGCAAGGGCGAGCCCGTTGAGGAAGAAGAAGGAGAACACGGCGGCGCGCCAGCCGCGGGCCGGGGCCAGGGGCGAAGGCGCGCCGGAAGAGGAGGCGGAGGCGGCGGAGGACACGGTCCCCCCACGCTACCCGGCGCGCGCTGCGGCGGTGACTACCGCACAGCCCCGCCGCGGCGGCCGCGAGCCGGGGCGGACGCTCCAGGAGCCGCGCCCGGCGCGCCCCCTCCCGGTACTGTGAGGGGCATGACCCTGCCGTCCGGTATCGCGCTGTCCGAGCTGTCCGACACGATCCGCCCGCAGGACGACCTCTACCGGCATGTGAACGCCAAGTGGCTGGAACGCACGCCGATCCCGGCCGACAAGGCGCGATACGGCGCCTTCCACATCCTCGCCGAGCGCGCCGAGGAGGCCGTGCGGGCCATCGCCGAGGAGTGCCGTACCGCGCCCGAGGGCAGCGAGGCCCGCAAGGTGGGGGATCTGTACGCCTCCTTCATGGACGTCGAACGGCTCGAGGCGCTCGGCGCGGAGCCCATCGCCGGCGCCCTGGCCGAGGCGGCCGCGGTCGCGAGCGTGGACGAGTTCACCGCCCTGGTCGGCCGGCTCGAGCGCGGCGGCGTGCCCGGCTTCCTCGGGCTCGGCGTCGAGGTGGACCCGGGGGATCCCGAGCGGTACATCGTCTGGATCGGGCAGGCCGGCCTCGGGCTGCCTAACGAGTCCTACTACCGTGAGGAGCAGTTCGCGGGGATCCGCGACCGGTACCGCGAGCATCTGGCGCGCATGCTCGCGCTGGCGGGTCTTGCGCAGCCGGAGGCCTCGGCGGCGCGCGTCTTCGACCTGGAGACGCGGATCGCCGCGGTGCACTGGGATGTGGTGCGCACCCGCGACATCCAGCAGGCCTACAACCTGCGCAGCTTCGCCCAGCTGCAGGAGCTCACCCCCGCGCTGGCCTGGCCGACGTACCTCGCCGCGCTCGGCGCGCCCGCGGAAGCGCTGGCCGAGGTCGTCGTCGCGCAGCCGAGCGCGGTGGAGGGCATCGCGGCGCTGCTCACCGAGCAGGAGCTGGGCGCCTGGCGGGACTGGCTGGCCTGGCAGCTCGTGCGCTCCTTCGCGCCGTACCTGACCGAGGAGTTCGCCAAGGCGAACTTCGACTTCTACGGCACGGTCCTCACCGGCACCCCGGAGCAGCGGGTGCGCTGGAAGCGCGGGGTGTCCTTCATCGAGGGCGCGATGGGCGATGCGGTGGGCAAGCTCTACGTGGAGCGGCACTTCGACCAGACGGCGAAGGCCGCGATGGACGAGCTGGTGGCGAATCTGCTGGAGGCGTACCGCGAGTCCATCTCCTCGCTGGACTGGATGGGCCCGCAGACGCGCGCCAAGGCCCTGGAGAAGCTGGAGCGGTTCACCCCCAAGATCGGCTACCCGGTGAAGTGGCGGGACTACTCCGCGCTGGAGGTCGACCCCGCGGATCTCGTGGGCAACGCGCGGCGGGTGGCGGCCTTCGCGACGGACTGGGAGCTGGGCAAGATCGGCAAGCCGATCGACCGCGACGAGTGGCATATGACGCCGCAGACCGTGAACGCCTACTACCACCCGCTGATGAATGAGATCGTGTTCCCCGCGGCGATCCTGCAGCCGCCGTTCTTCGACGCGGGCCGCGATCCGGCCGCCAACTACGGCGCGATCGGCG
>Ga0180223_1001467_pt1 | contig 18155 bp, 18 predicted proteins | sample eDN5th30CKraftOP_FD_151337 | JGI IMG/M metagenome (GOLD analysis project Ga0180223, IMG submission 151337) | Enriched Organic Plus compost microbial communities from Emeryville, California, USA - eDNA 5th pass 30_C Kraft OP (version 2) (version 2) ...
CCGTTTTTCTGCCGCTAAACACCTCCAAATGTATGAGGAATCTGTAACGGGTTTGCAGAAAGTTCAATTTTCCGATGCACACAAGGACGTGGCAACCCATCTCGATCGCGCCTTTCAATCGCGATCTTGAATTGGCCGTGATCGACGCCATGGAGCCGCATGTCCTTGCCTTCAGCTGCCGCCGTGTCCCCGACGGATGGATTGATTCAGCAACGAAGAGGCGGGTGGATGTCAGCCCAACCCATTGGCGGGAGTGGCCGGCCGAGACAAGCGCAAGTCGGTGAGACAGCCCGCCGTGTCGCAGATGTCGAAGGTCGCGGGGGTGAGACGATGACCCGATTGAACATCCTCGGCTGAAAGCCGGTCCCACATCCGAACAGGAGTCCATGATATGCCTTTACCCCCCGCATTCAAGGTGGTTCGCCTTGAGCTGGCCCGGTCGAAAGATTTTCCCAACGGCTCTCCACAGCGGGGCTACGAGTTTGTCGCGCCTCTGGATACGGCCGGGCGCATCGATGTGGAACACTGGCGGCAGCATCGGGAGGACTGCCGCGTCCATCGTTTCTGGCAGGGAGAAGACGATCAGAACGGATTGCTGCGCCGCAAGCCCGGCGGCAGCGAGCACGCGCAATGGATTTTCGACTACGACAAAAGCCGCGCCGACGATGACGAGGCTGGATACCGTCTCGGCGCGCATGTCTTCGCTCCTGGCGAATATGTGACGATCCAGGATGAGGATGGGGCCAATACGTTCAAGGTTGTTTCTGTCGATCCGGTTTGAATCAATGCATGGCGGTGGAGCGGATGCGAGCTCCACCGCCGGCGCTTGAAATCATCGGATTATGCGGCCCGGCGCCAATTATGGTCGTCGTCACCATGAGTTGTGGATTTGGCCTTCACATCGGCTGTGCGGATTTTCCGCGTCTGATGATCACCCCATGCCAGAACGCTTCCGAACACGATGAATGTCAGAGCGATTCCCGCAACGACAATGGCTATGCTGATCGGCATGATGCCCTCCTTTTGAGGGCATCATCGCGCCTGTCGTCCGGCGGGTATTGATCTAGGTCAAGCCGGCGATCATCCGGCGCCGGGGCGGCATCGCATTGGCGAGGCACGACGGGGGAGCGTATTCTCGTGCCAGCCGAGTGCTGAGTGATCAGGACACCTTCGGGGAGTCGGGCGTCGCGGCGCCGCTGAATGCGCCGGCCGTGAGCGCCATCCGCACGAGGTCGGAGAGGCTGGCCGCCTCCATCTTGGTCATGACATTGGCGCGATAGATCTCGATCGTGCGCGGGCTTATTCCCAGGTCATAGGCGATCGTTTTGTTGGGATGCCCGGCAACCAGGCCGTCGAGAACCTGGCGCTCGCGATTGGTCAGCCGGGCCATTCGCTGTTCGATGGCGGTGCGCAGCGCCTGATTCTCCTGATCCGTCGCCTGACTGGAGAGTGCGGACCGCACCGATGTGAGGAGCAGTTCGTCGTCAAACGGCTTTTCCAGAAAATCCGCCGCGCCGAACTTCATGGCTTCAACGGCCAGCGGCACGTCGCCATGCCCGGTAATGACGATCACCGGCATCGGGTTGTTGGCTGCCCGCAAGTGCTTGAGCAGGTCGATGCCGCTCATGCCGGGCATTCTCACGTCGGTGATGACGCATCCTTTCGCCTGAGACACGTGCGTGAGGAATGCTTCCGCCCCGCTATAGGTTTCGAAGGGAATCTTTTCGACCTTGAACAGGAATGCGAGCGACTCGCGGATGGCTTCGTCATCATCGATCACGTGGACCACGCCACTACCCGGCATCTGTCAGTTCCTCCTGAGATACGGCGCGCAGGGTGAAGCGGAATATGGTTCCGCCGCCTGGATTGGACTCCACCCAGATCCGGCCGCCATGGGCCTCGATGATGGTTCTGGAGATCGACAGGCCGACCCCCATCCCTTCACGCTTTGTCGTCACGAAAGGCTGAAACAACTGGCTCGCGATCTCCGGCGCGATGCCGGGTCCGGTGTCTGCGACGCTGACGGTCCGCATTCCCTCCGGCTCGTTGGTTGCGGAAATGGCCAGATGCCGCGTCGGGCTCTCCTGCATCGCCTCCATCGCGTTGCGGATCAGGTTGAGCAGGACCTGCTGGATCTGGACCTTGTCCACCAGCACCAGATCATCGCCCCGGGCAAACTGGAACTGGGTCCGGATGCCATAGTTCTTGGCGCCAACCAGGGCGAGGGCGCTCGCCTCTTCGGCGATCTTGGCGATGCTCTCGACCCGCCGCTCGCTCTCTCCCCGGGCGACGAAATCGCGCAGCCTGCGAATGATCTGGCCGGCACGCAGCGCCTGATCGGCCGATTTGTCGATCGCTTCGCGCAGCATGGTCGAGGTTTCATCCGCATTGTCGCCCAGCAGGCGCTGCGAGCCCTTCAGATAATTCGTGATGGCCGAGAGAGGCTGGTTGAGCTCATGCGCGAGCGTCGACGCCATCTCGCCCATGGCGGTCAGCCGGGAGATGTGGACGAGTTCGGACTGCAGTTCCTGCAAACGCGCTTCGGCATTCTGCCGCTCGGTCAGATCGCGGATGAAGCCGGTGAAGAATCTCTGGTTGTTCGAGCGCATTTCGCCGACGGCAAGCTCCATCGGAAATGTGGAGCCATCCTTGCGCTGTCCGACCACGACGCGCCCGATGCCGATGATGTGCGCTTCGCCGGTGCGGATATAGCGGGCGAGATAGCCGTCATGCTCGGCCCGGTAGGGCTGCGGCATCATGATCTTGACGTTCTTGCCGATCACCTCCGCCGGGGTGTATCCGAACAGGCGTTGCGCGGCCGCGCTGAACGACTGGATGTGTCCGCGCTCATCGATCACGATCATCGCGTCAGGCACGGTATCAAGAATTGACTTCAGGTGCGCTTCGCGCGCAGCGGCATTGAGCTGCACATGCCGCAGATGATTGCCGAACCACGCAATGCCGATCCCGACGATCGCGAATGTCGTTGCCCGCGCCATTTCCACCGCGAAGGCAGGATTGCCGACCCCGGATGTCCATATGCCATCCGCCCGGATGAATTGCAGGACCAGGCTGAGAACAGTTGCAGCCAGCCCGGGGCCGAGACCGCCAATGATGCCGGCGATGAGCACGGGCGGCATCAGGAACAGATAGAGCGCCTGGTTTTCCAGCGTCGGGGCAAAGATCGCGCAAGCGGCGAAAACAAGCAGCACCAGCCCGATGCCCAGCGCATATGTCGCAACCGGCCGCTCCTGCAGTTGCAGGAGCATTGAAATCCTATTTGGCGAGTCGTCTTTTGCCTGCGAAGTCAGCATCGTCATGGGAAACACCCCATAACACATTGCTTTGGGGGGACGGATACTCAAAATATCCGAAACCGGGAATAGGACTATCGTCAGGACTACGGGATTTCCCTTATGGAGGATATCTGAATTTCCAGACCGCGGCCCGCCCCGTACTGCTTGTCCCGTAACCAAGGGACATGTCATGCAAAACGTCGCTTACAGCCGCATCTATGGAGATTTTGCCGGTTCGAAGCCCGCCCCGATTTCCGCAACATCCCAGCCATCAGCCGATCCGCTGGAGATGATCGGAGCGTCGATGTCCTTCAAGCGGAACGCCGAAATCTACGGCGAGAACGAGCCCGCTGAATATTTCTACAAGGTTGTTTCGGGAACGGTCCGGACCTACCGCATCCTGGCTGATGGCCGCCGCCAGATCGCAGCCTTTTACCTGGCCGGGGACATGTTCGGACTGGAGACGGGCGAAAACCATGCCTCCTCGGCCGAGGCGGTCTGTGACGTCAAGGTGCTGCTGATCAAGCGGAGCGCCATCGTCGCCATGGCGGCGCGGGACAGTGAGATCGCCCGCCAGCTCTGGACGCTGACGGCCCGCGAGCTCCATCGGGCCCAGGAGCATGTGATGGCGCTCGTCAAATCCGCCGAGGAGCGGGTGGCCGGCTTCCTCCTGGAAATGGCGAGCCGCGTTCCGACTGGCAACCAGGTCGAGCTGTCGATGTCACGTCAGGATATTGCCGACTATCTGGGTCTGACCATCGAGACGGTGTCGCGGACGATGTCCCATCTTGAAAGCACGGCGATGATCGAGTTGCCGAGTTCGCGCCGTGTGGTGTTGCGCAACCGCACCGCGCTGAGGCGGCTGAACGAGTGACCACGGGGCGCTCAACGCATGATCCAGACTGCTTTGAGGGAGGGAGCAACGATGTCCATTTCACCAGCATCCAGGGATGACGTCTGGTTTCCGGGAAACGTGCTCACGCGGTGGTGGCGGACCTGGCTCGATCGCCATCACCAGGTGGAGGAGCTAAGCGAGCTCCCGGATGCAGAGCTTCACGAGATTGCCCATGACGCCAACGTATCATCCGATGATCTGATCAGCCTGGCGGGAAAATGGCCCGATTCCGCGAGCCTTCTTGAGCAGCGGGCGGCGATGCTTCAGGTCGATCTTGCCGCCATCCCGCGGCCGGTCGTCAACGACATGACCAGGCTGTGCGCGCTGTGTCTGCACAAGGGCCAGTGCAGCAGCGATTTGATGACGCATTCTGACAGCCCGGCCTGGCGCGACTATTGTCCGAATAGCGAGGTGCTGGCCAGCCAGCCGAAGTCCGGTGCAGCCGGAAAGTGATGAGCCAAAAAATGCAGCGCGTGACTTTTCCTCTCATGGCCTTTGGTCTGCTGGTGACGCAGCTGTTGCTGGCTGCGACGTCGCCGCTGGCGGCGCAGACGTTGTCCCCGGCCGCCATGCGAGGCTCGGTCTTCGTCCGCGTTCACTGCGCGCAATGCCATGCCATCGGCAAGGTCGGGGCGAGCCCGCTGTCGGAGGCGCCCGCGTTTCGGACCCTGCATCTGCGGTATCCGGTGGAGAGCCTTCAGGAGTCCCTGACGGAAGGCATCGTCACGGGCCATCCCTCGATGCCGGAGTTCCGGCTTGATCCGGGGCAGGCGAGCGACGTCATTGACTATCTGAAGTCGCTTGGAAACTAGCGAACTGCATGGCGGCGGGCGAGGGCGTGGCTTCCATGATGTCACACGCCTGCAATCGAAATCGCCAACAACAATGGAATGAAAAACCGCACGATTTTGACATGGGCGTTTGCGCTCGCGCTTTCAGTTGCCGGATCTCTCCTGTCTCCGGCAGGCGCCCAGGAGATGTACGACTCTTCGGTCCCGGCGCATAACGCGGTTCTCAAGAAAAGCCCGCCGGTCATCACCATCAAGTTCCTGGAAGGAATCTATTTCAAGGATGTCCATCTGATGTCGACGGAGCCGGAGAAGAAGGAATGGCCCCTCGACTGGAAGAAGACAGAGAAGGACGTCTTCAATGTCCGGCTGCGCGTGCCAAAAGCGCTGCCCCCGGGACGCTATGAAATCCAGTGGTGGGCGGACGTCCGCCAGCACTACCATCCCGACGGCGGCGTGATCGTCTTCACCATCGCGCCCTGAGCATTCCCGGCGACGTAAAACGGGAGCGCTGCCAACCCTGACGCGCCGTCTCACGGAGGCGGCAGGGTCATCAGCTGGCGGCGTGCGTCCGGCCTCGCGGGATTGGCGCGATCGAGCTCCTCCAGCAGGCGGCGCGCTCCGGCGGGATCAGTAGCGGCAAGCTGCTTCGCCATCGCAAGAACCGGCCGGTAAGCTGCATCGAAGTCAGCACTGATACGGACCACCTCGATCAGACGCGGCGCAAGCTCCGCAACGACATCGCGTATGCTGGATGACTCGCGCATGCGCACGCCGAGTTCAAGAAAGCGGTCCCGCGCGCGCCAGTAGTCCGTTAATCTCCGGGCGGTGTCGTTGCGATCCGGGGCCTTGCCGGCGGGCTGGGCGAGAACAGCATCAGGGCGCGGATGCAGTTCCGACAACAACGCGACCAGCCGTTCGCCCGGGGAGTCGGTTGTGACGTAGGCCACGCGGGGTGCTTCAAACGTCACGACCGGCCGGTCGTCGGTATTGACCGGGCCCGTCCCGGCAAACGCCGCCAGTTGTCCGGCACCGGCGAGGTACAGGCCGAACAGCGCCATCTCGTCAGTCAGGTCAACGGCCGACAAGCGGGCCCGCAGCTTCGGGTCGGATACGCGGCGGGCAAGCCAATCGGCCGGGTATGTCTTCGGCATGCGGCTTCCGACCAGAGCCACGAGCGGCGTCCCGATGCTGAACTGGGCGAGATAGGCCGAGGCATCCGGAAATTCCGCAAGGAAGGTCCGCACGATCAGGCGCAACGTCGGCAGGTCGAGCTGGTGCAGCGGCAGCCACTGACAGAACAGCCCGTCCTCGGCCAGCAGCGCGCGGATGGCGGCGAAGTGCTCACGGGTATAGAGGGTGCCCGTGCCGTCGATCCATGGATGATAGACGTCGGCGACCACGACATCGTAGCGGCCGCTGGCGGCGCGGACGTAGCGCCGCGCATCCGCCGAATGGATGCTGATATTGGGGTTGCGGGCGATGTTGGGCGCCGCCTTGGCGAACCATGGAAAGGCGTCAACGACCTCGGGCACAAGCTCGACGCCCTCGACCGCAAGGCCGGGGTGATCGCCGGCGGCCGATATCGTGGCGCCCGTCCCAAGCCCCAAAAATAGCGCCCGCCCAGGGGCGGGATGCAGCAGCAGGGGAATATCCGCCTCGCGGTAGTCCGACCGCACGGAAGCAGTGCCGCCCATGCGGAAGCGGTTGTTCACGGCCAGATGATGGTCGCCGGCGCGGTCACGCACGACACTGACCGCGGCCATGATCCCATCCCGGTGCCAGAGCATCGTCCCGCCCGGCGGGATTTCGACGAAGCGCAACGACAGCGGCGTCATCAGCGGGGCAAGCGCAAGCGCCGCCACGGCGGCGCTTGGTGCGAGGGCTGTCCATCGCCAGCTTGGGACGGCCAGCACATAGCCCACCGCGATGAGGACCAAAGCGAGCTTGGCGCCCAGCAACGGCATGAGGATCGGCCCGAACAGAATGGGCGCGAGGGCGGCGCCCGCCGTGTTGGCCGCGAATGCCAGGCCCACGCCGCCGTCGCGGTCGCTCGCGATCTGGGCCAGATGCGCGAACAGGGCGCCCATCGCGACCGTCGGCGCCAGGAACACCGTCGCGGCGACGCCGAGCTCGACGGCGATCGCGCCGGGCACGGAAGACGGCAGGAGACCGCGCAGGATGGATCGAGCGACATCGACCTGACCCAGCGCAATGATGCCGATGACGCAACTGAGCGCGACCGTGCATGAGAGCCAGGTGGCGATCGGCCGGGCGCCGCTGTCGCGCGGAAAGCGCGCCCGCAGGAAGGCGCCGGCTGCGGTCCCGAACAGATAGACCGAGAGCAGGGCGGCAAAGGTGTAGACCGTATTCTCCATGATCTGGCCCAGGGTCCGCACCGCGAGGACCTCGTAGCCGATCCCGAGCAAGCCGGTGAGGAAGAGAGAGATGAGAATATGCGGGTGCCTGATCTGATGTTGCGCCGACAGCGGCTGAGGCCGAGGTGTGACGCGAAACGTCTCATTCGCTCCGGCCGCACGGCTCACGACAATCATTGCCGTCGCGCATGCGAAATTGACCAGCGCGAGCATCCCCAGCGTGCGCGACAATCCGAAGACCGGAATGATCCAGAACGTCGTCGTGAGGGTGCCGACAACCGCACCAAGGGTGTTGGAGGCATAGACCCATCCGACCGCGCCGCCGGTTTGCACACGCGGCGCAAGGATGGACTCGAGTGCCGGCAAGGTGGCTCCCATCGCCAGGGTGGCGGGCAGCAGCACCAGGAATGGCAGGGCAAACGCGACCGCCCATTGACGCGGCGGCGTTGCATCGACCGGCGTCAGCAGCGGTACAAGATCGCCGAGGGCGGGCAGCAGCGGAATCAGAACCAGCGCCCACAGTCCGATCACCAGTTCCAGGCCTGCATACCAAAGTTCGGGCCTGGCGTTTGCGCTGATCCGGCGCGCTGCAAACAGGCTGCCAAGCGCAAGACCGCCGAACAAGGCTGCGAGCACGCCGAGAACAGCAACGATCTCGTGCCCGAACGAATTGGCGAGCAAACGCGTCCAGGCGATTTCGTAGCCGAGCCCTGCAAAGCCTGACAGGCAGGTGATGATGGTGATCAGCAGAATGCCCGGGGCGGGAGCGCTCAGGGGACGCACGTCGTCATGGGTCGTCATCGCACGCTCATTCAACATAAGCGGATGGGGCTCCCGAACGGGAGCCCCATCTTTGGACCAGTTGTCGCCGCTGAAACGTTGGCGATGCTACCGAGGTGTCACTTCTCGGCCTGCTTCAGCTCTTTCGCCAGGTCGGCGTTCTTTTCGACCAGCAGTTCCGGCTCATCCTCGAGGCGGATGAAGATCGGGTTGGCGTAGAACCAGAGGTCCGACCAGGCCGCAACGTCGAAGCTCGAACGCTTGCGCTTGCCGCTGGCATTCGTCTGCATGTGATCGGGGCAGGCCGGATCATCGCACGGGATGGCGGACTGCGGCAGATCCTTGAGCGGGTTGCCCTTGGCGTCCGTCTCGTGCGGCGTGCCAACCGGGAGGTTGGTTCCGCGGACGCGGATATACTGGCTCTTGGTCACGTTCTTGATGGTGAGGGTCATCGTCCGCGACTGGCCGTCGACAGTCCAGGAGTCCTTGTCGAAGGTCGCCAGGATGCGGGTCGAGGTGTTCTCCGGCACCGTGTAGTTGGCGCTGCCGGGACGGACGACGCCGGTGACGTTGCCGCCGATGAAGTCAACGTGGTCGAGCACCGGCATGTTCAGCGGCTGGTGCACGCCGATCTGCACCAGGGACGGGTTGTCGAAGCTGTAGGGGGAGTTGTTCGGGCCGGTCGGCAGGTTGACGGTCAGCGTGACCTTCACGTCGGCTCCACGCTTGACGACGAGGGTCTGGCCCATCTTGGCCTTGCCTTCGCCCTTGGACGAGGCCTCGTATGTCAGTTCGTTGGTGATCAGGTCGCCCATCACCGAATAGGAGTTGCCGGAGCGCAGCCCGTTCACCACGGTCTGCGGCCGCGGCAGCTGATAGCCGGTCGGACGCAGGATGTAGGTCTTCTGATATTCACCCGGATAGAAGTCCTGGGTGCTCTGGCGCACGAACGGACCGAAAGCGCCACGGTTGTGGAAGTCCGAGCTGGCGAAGAAGAACCAGTTGCGGCCTTCGCCCAGCATCGCATCCCACAGACCGCCGATCTTGGCGCCGTAGATGCCGGTGCCGCCGCGGGTCGTCTGGCCGACCGAGTCGATTCCCGGACCGCCGAAGTCCTTGCGATATTCACCGCGGGTGTTGCTGGCCTGGTGACCCGGCTGGGTCTCGAAGCCGAAGGCCACGGTCGGACCGGCATTGTTGAAGTCGCGGAAGTGCTCGATGTTGAAGCCGCGGTTGCCGGCCGGATCGAACACACCGGCGCGCTCGACGTGAGCAGGAACGAAGTAGCTCTCGAGCGGATAGAACTTCTGCATCCACTTGACGCCCGGAAGCGCCTTGTTCTTGTGGTTGAGAACGCCGAGGGTCGGGCCCGTGGCATTCGCGATCTTGCCAAGCCACCGGTGATCCGGCGCTCCACCGCTCATATCCGCGTCGTTGCGGTCGAAGCGGTATTCGTATTCCGCGCCGGCATAGACGTCGCCGATCTTGTTGCCCTGGGTCCACGTGACCTGGCCCGCGATGACCGCGGTGCTGGCATGTTCGTGGCCCGGCACGTTCTGCTCCGTGCCCATATAGGTCATCGTGTTGCCCCAGAGCTTCGCGATGCGAACCATCTCGGGATAGTGATAATCCTGCATGATCTGCCATTCCCACATGGCGCGGTGCGGCAGGCCATCCGGCGAATTCGAGGTCGAGGTGAGAACGTCGCCCTTGAAGCCCCAGCTGTTGACTGTTTGCTCGAACAGCGCGCCCGAACCGGTCTTCGACGAATCGCCTTCCGGATCGTCGAACCGGCAGTCGCGGGTGAAGCTGCCGCCGTGACCGGAATCACCCAGCCATTCAAGGCCGAAGGTGTTGAGCGAGGCGGTGATCATCGTCTGGACGGAGGTGGCGCCGTCGTTGCAGGTGGTGTGGTTGTGAAAGTCGCCGGCCATGTAGCTGTCGGCAAAGGCCGGAGCCACGGACAGGCCCGTGGCGAGTGCAATCGCCGACGCATTCGCGGCGAGTTTGCTCGTTGAACTCTTGGTTGTCATAACGCTGATGCCCCCATAGGCCCGTGAAAAATGATCCAATGATCTAAGGTTTCGAACTGGCCGCGGGGAAGCGATGTTACAGAGTAACAATTCGTAATGCCGGTCCCGCGGATCAGATGAAGCGACGTTATGCCGCGCACATGACGATCTGTCGGCAGTAATATGACTTGCGTCGAAGCATTACTTTGAAACGGGTTTGAACTACTTCCCGGATCGTATGATGTATTTCCGGCGATGTATGATCGTCTCGGCTGAAAAATATGATCTCTTTGTGAGAAGGTATGACCATCTCCGAGATTTATCAGCTACTTGGAGAAGCGTATCGAGTAGCCCGAAGACTCCAGCCGTTCGGGAATCGCATTGAATGCAATGGTGATCCGCTGGCCGCCCTGGTTCGGCGGCACCTCATGCAACAAATAGCTCGGAAAGAGAAACAGGTCTCCGGGCGATGCATCCGGCAGGAACCATTTCACGCCGTTGTAAGGGCCGACCTTGGCGTTCTTGTTGTAGTTGCTGAAAACGAAGTCCGTGCCGCCCAGACTCTTTGTAAAAACCGTCCGCGATGTCGGGTGCAGCTTGGTCAGATAGAGAATGCCGGAGATGAAGCTGTTCGCATGCGCATGAATGGACTGGAATCCGCCAGTCTCCATGACGTTGAACCAGATCTCCTTGACCGACCAGCGCAGTTCCTCGCCGAATAATACCGAGCCGAATGCCACCAGCTGGTCGTGCAGGACATTGCCCAGCCTGGAAAAGCTCTCGTCCTTGTCAGGGTCCACGATCTCGGTGTGGCACAGCAGGTTGGTCTTGGCGTTTGTGGTTCTTTGCAGCGCCTTGATCCGGTCGACATAGGCTGCAACCGAGGCTTCATCCAGAAGCCTTTCCACACGCATGACCGGCGTTGGAAACAGGCCGATAACGTCGCCCATTGGATATTCCCAGTAAACGCAGGCAACGCCGCGCGGCCCGCACAGTATGAGCGGCGCGGGTGGTGTCAAGACTCAATAAAGATCGCGGAACAGGGTCTGCGAATCCTAACTGTCACAATCAAGCAATATTGGTGGGCGGCGGATCAGCCTCTGATCGCGGCCAATGCGTCCCGTAATTGACTCGTGTTCCATTCATGACAATCGACACGTCACCTCCTGCCGAAGTGCCGACAGGCGGTTTGAAAGCCACGACAGCACAGCGCCTCAAGCAGACGGTGCGATCCATCCTGGGTGAGCCGCTGCTGCATTTTCTGGTGCTGGGCGCACTTCTGTTTGTCCTCAACGCTGTGATCTCGCCCGAGGTGCCGAAGGAGCGGCTGATCGAAGTGACGCCGGATGTGCGCCGCTTCATCGTCGAGACATTCGTGAGTGAACGGCAGCGCGATCCAACGCCCGAGGAAGTGGAGCGGCTGATCGATGGCTGGATCATGAACGAAATCACCTATCGTGAATCGCTCGCACAGGGCCTCGACAAGGGCGACGACATGATCCGCGAGCGGGTCATGCAGAAGATGCGCCTGCTGATCTTCAGCAACATTACCGCCGAGAATCCGACCGACGCCCAGCTCACAGAGTGGCTTGATGCGCACCGCGCGCAATTCGACGTGCCCGAGCAGCTCAGTTTCTTTGAAGTGCCGGTCGGCGGTCCGGAATCCCAGGCCGAGGCGGAGGACATCCTGCGCCAGATCGAAACCGGGAGCGAGCCCGAGTCGATCCGGCTGCGCGCGCATACCTTCGTGCAGCGTCCGCGCGGAAGCGTGGAACTGGTGTTCGGCAAGGATTTCGTGGCAAAGCTGACGGCGCTTCCGCTGCACAAGTGGCAGGCTCTACCGTCTCCCGAAGGCTGGCATCTGGTCCGCCTCGAAAAGGTGGTGCCCAGCCGCGCCGTCACCATTGACGAAGTCAGGGGCCCGCTGGTCGGCGACTGGCAGCAGGAGCGCGGCCGCGAGCGCGCGGTGCAGACCGTTCAGGACATGGGCAAATCCTACGTCGTCAAGCGCAGCGATCTGCCATGACCGGTTTATTTGTCCGGATGTCCAGCCGGCTGGCATGGCTGGTGGCCGCTATCGGGGTCATGCTGCCGGCGACCGTTGCGCCGGCGCATGAAGCCTCCATGGCGGTGATGGTGCTGCGGGAGGTCGCGCCCAATCACTATGTCGGATACTGGTCGCTGCCGCCAAGCGACGAACGGTTCCAGCCTATTTTCCCCGAACATTGCACCTGGGTGCAGCCGGAGCTCGATTGCGGCCAGCTCGGCTTCACCGGAAAGCTGAGTTTCGAAGGCCTGGGCAGCAAACAATCGGCCGCCATGATCCGCGTGCTGCCGCAGACCGGCTCCCCCCAGGCCTACACTTTGACGGCGGCGCATCCGGCGGTGACGGTGGCGCGCGAGCCCGGGCGCGATCTCGCGGTCTGGCTCGATCTTGCCGACACCTATGTCAATCTCGGCATCGACCACATCCTCCGCGGCATCGATCACCTGCTGTTCGTGCTCGGCCTGATCTGGATCGTACGCGGCCGCTGGATGCTGATTCACACCATCACCGCCTTCACCATCGCGCACAGCCTCTCGCTCGCTGCCGCGACCTTCGGATGGGTCGGCGTGCCCGAGAAGCCGCTCAATGCCGCGATCGCGCTCAGCATCATCTTTGTCGGTGTCGAGATCGTGCGGATGCGCCAGGGCCATATGGGATTGACCGCACGTTATCCGTGGGTCGTGGCATTCCTGTTTGGCCTGTTGCACGGGCTTGGCTTCGCCACGGCGCTCACCACCCTGGGCATTCCGCAGGCGACACTGCCGTTCGCGCTGGCCTTCTTCAATATCGGCGTCGAGATCGGGCAACTGGCCTTCGTGTTCCTGGTGCTGGCCCTGATGTGGGCGCACCGGCGCGCGGAAGCCACCCTGCCGCAATGGAGTGCGCAGATACCGGCCTATCTGATCGGCGGGCTCGCCTCATTCTGGTTTCTCGAGCGCCTGCAAATCATGTTGTCGGCATAACAGACGAGACGACGCAATGGATCACTCGGCTTTGTTCAAGCGTCATGGGCGCTCCGCGACCACAATCGCGACCCTGGTCGTGCTGATGTCTGCCGGGCCGGCTTTTGCGCATACCGGCGGCGACGTCATCTTCGGCTTCTGGTCGGGCTTCCTGCATCCGATCACCGGTCTGGATCATCTCGTCGCGATGGTTGCGGTCGGACTGTGGGGAGCCCAGCTTGGCAACCCTGCGATCTGGGTTCTGCCAATCACGTTCCCGCTGGTGATGGCATTGGGCGGCGTGCTGGGGATCAGCGGGGTCGTCATCCCTTACCCGGAGGTGGTCATCGCCGCATCGGCGATCGCCCTGGGCCTGGCCGTCGCGTTCCGCATCACCCCTCCATTGTGGATCGCCGCGGTACTGGTCGGCGTCTTCGCGATCTTTCATGGCTATGCGCATGGCATGGAACTGCCGGGCGCCGCCGACCCGGTCGGCTTTGGAGTCGGCTTTGTCACCGCGACCGGCCTGCTGCATCTGTGCGGTATTGCGATCGGGACTTTGACACGATGGCCGATTGGCGGGCGCGTGGTGCAGGCCTGCGGCGCTGCAATCGGATGCGTCGGCGTTTTCTTTCTGTATTCGCTTTGAGGGCGCCATGAAGACCCGGTTTTCAGTCACAGCATGTGCCGCATGGGCTGCGTGTGTGCCGAGCGCTGCCCAGGCCCATCTCGTGGACACGCGGCTTGGCGACTTCTATGGCGGAGCGCTGCATCCGCTGAGCGGATTTGAGTTTATCCTGCCATGGCTGGCGCTCGCGATCCTCGCCGCGCTCCAGGGTGCAAAAAATGGCCGCTGGGTGTTTCTGATTTTCCCCCTCGGGCTGATGATCGGCGCTGAGTTATCGGCCGTGGTGCCTGACCTCACCTTCGTCCCGCTTCTCAACGTCATCGCGACGGCATCCGTCGGCCTTTTGGTCGCGCTGGGCATGGCCCTGCCTTTGCCGCTGTTTGTGTTGCTCAGCGCGGTGCTCGCCCTCGTCGGTGGGTATCAGAATGGGCAGGCCATGGCCGTCGATACCAACCATCTGCTGTTCATCGGCGGCGTCACCGCTATCGGCTATGGCTTCATCGCGCTGACGTCCGCGCTGATGCTCGCCTTCCTCGACGGGCGGGGCGGCTGGCGGCCGATTGCGCTGCGCGCCGGCGGGAGCTGGATCGCGGCAGTCGCCATCATGGTTCTTGGCTTCGAGCTGGCGCGGGTGATTCATGCCGGCTGACGTCACCCGGGGAGCATGATCAGAGTCCGTCGGAACGGATCAGGCTCTCTTGCTCGCCGTTTCGGTTGTCGGCGACAACGGAAAGTCCTGTCCCAATGCGTCGCGGCAAATCTTCTCGAGTTGAGCGCCGCGACTGAAGGACGTTGCGGTGCCAAGCCGGGTCACGCTGTCCGCCGACACCGCCACCGCAAGCTTGATGGCGTCGGTCACCGCAAATCCGGCGCCGAGCGCGTAGGCGAAGGTCCCGCAGAACGCGTCACCTGCGCCTGTCGTATCGACGGCAGAGACGATCGGGGCCGGGACCTCGACCGGCTTTGCGCCGGGGGAGGTCCACGCGGCTCCCCGCGCGCCCAGGGTGACGATGATCTGAAGGCCCAAGGCGTTGGACAGCGTCTGCGCCAGATCGACATCGTCCGCGTCAGCCAGTCCGCACATGCTGTTCGCCAGGGCTCTCAGCTCGGTTTCATTGGGCAGCAGCCAGTCGGTGGACGCCAGGATATCCGGGCGCAACGGGACGGCCGGTCCGGGGTTCAGGATCGTGACTGCGCCGATCTCCCGGCCCCTGCGGAAGCCCTCCACGATGGCGTCCTGTGGCACCTCGAGCTGCGACAGCACGATGTCGACAGGTGTTTCCTGACCGAATGCCTTGGCGACGCGGATGGAATCGAGATGCTCGTTGGCGCCGGCGCCGAGGACGATCATGTTCTCGCCGGCCGGTGAGACCCAGATCGATGCGACGCCGCTGTGCACGCCGTCGATCACGTCGATCGAACTTGTATCAATGCCATGTGCGCTGAAATGGTCGAGCCAGGTTGGCGCGAAAGCGTCCTGGCCGATACAGGTCACCATGCGGACGTCTGCGCCGAGCAGCGACGCCATGACAGCCTGGTTTGCTCCTTTTCCCCCAAGACCCTGGACAAAGCGCCTGCCGAACACCGTCTCGCCAGGTTCCGGCCGGCGATCGAGATAGCTGAAGAGATCGACCATATTCGATCCCACGACAGTTATTCTCGGCGTCTTCATTGTCATGTCACGTGACATCAGGGAAACATCGCAATCACATGCTGCATCAGCGCCTTGGCCTGCGGCGAGAGTCCGCCCCGGCGTCGCCGGATGAGGACATTCCCACGGATGGCGGTGAGATGAGGCGAGAAGAAGCGTGCCAGGTCGTTGTCGCGCGACAAGGCAATCGGGAAGAATTCCGGAAGGATGGTGACGCCGAGGCCGCGCGCCGTTGCGTCGAGGAGGTACTGCACCGAGTTTGTCTCGATGCTGATGGGAATGCCGTGGCTCTTGTTATGGTTGCGCACCAGCCGGCCGAGCGCCGATCCGGCATCGAACGAGATCAGGGAGACCCCTTTCGGCCAGTCGGGGTAGGTCGCAATCACGGTCTCGTCGAAGTGCCGGCGGGAGAAGACGATTGCGAGCTTCTCCCGGAACAGCGGTGTCTGCTGGATATCGAGCGGAAAGTCGGCGTTCTCGTGCACGATCCCGAAGTCGAATTCGCCGGTCGAGACCTTGTTGACGATGGTCGAACTGCTGAACGTTTTGATGCCGATGAAAAGAGCTGGGTTCTTCAGAGACAGGCCGGCGACCAGATCCCACAGCCGGTCGATGAAACTGAAGGTCTCGATCGCTCCGAAGATGATCTCGCCCTGAAGCGACGGCGTGCCCCGGTCCAGTTCGAGCACGGCCGTATCGATGTCATCGAATACGGACTGCAGCCGTCCGAACAGGAATTCGCCCTGCGGCGTCAGGGTGACCCCGCGGGTCGTGCGGCGAAACAACCGGATACCCAGGGTGCTCTCGAGGGCGCTCATCTGCTTGCTGAGCGCAGGCTGGGAAACGCCGATCAGTCCGGCGGCCTTGTGCATGCTGCCGAGCTCCGCAACGCGCAGGAACGTGCGCAAATGCTGATCGACGAATTCATAGGTCCGCTCTGACAAGGCCCCCACCTCTGCCGCCGGGGGTAGTGATAACCTGAGGTTATACCGGCGACAACCCTGGACTTCTTCCGCCCGGTTCGAACTCCTTGCACATTGCCGCGGGGATCAGCGCTATTCCTTTGATGCCCCGCTAATTTCATTCGTCCGGCTTGTTTGACGGTGGCGCCAGCCGCCGGGGGTCTTCTCATGCCTTCACGCGACTTTTATTCCCCAACTGACAAAACACTGTCGCCAGCCGCCTTTACGACCATATGCTCGTTATGACGGCTGCTGCAGCCGGTCATTGGGAATAAATCTCCTCAAACAAGGATCCAACCGATGGGCACGATCACGACCAAAGATGGCACCGAGATCTACTACAAGGACTGGGGTTCGAAGGATGCCAAGCCGGTTGTCTTCCATCATGGCTGGCCGCTGAGCGCGGACGACTGGGACAACCAGATGCTGTTCTTCCTGCAGCGGGGCTACCGCGTCATCGCCCATGACCGCCGTGGCCACGGCCGGTCGACCCAGACCGCGACGGGCCACGAAATGGATACCTATGCCGCGGACGTCATCGAACTTGCTGCCGCGCTGGATCTCAAGAACGCCGTCCATATCGGTCACTCGACCGGCGGAGGGGAGGTCACGCGCTATGTGGCGCGGGCCGAGCCGGGACGTGTCGCCAAGGCGGTTCTGATCGGCGCGGTGCCGCCCATCATGGTCAAGTCCGAGGCCAATCCGGGCGGCTTGCCGATCGAGGTGTTCGATGGCTTCCGCACCGCGTTGGCCGCCAATCGCGCGCAGCTCTTCCTCGATATTCCCACTGGTCCCTTCTACGGTTACAACCGGGAGGGTGCGACGGCCTCGCAGGGCGTCATCCGGAATTGGTGGCGTCAGGGCATGATGGGCGCCGCAAACGCGCATTACGAGTGCATCAAGGCATTCTCGGAAACCGACTTTACCAACGACCTCAAGGCGATCCAGGTGCCGGTTCTGGTGATGCACGGCACGGATGACCAGATCGTCCCCTATGCCGACTCGGCGCCGCTCTCGGTCAAGCTGCTGAAGAACGGCACGCTCAAGAGCTACGAGGGTCTGCCGCACGGCATGTGCACCACCCACCCGGACATCGTCAATCCGGACCTGCTCGCCTTCATTGCGGCGTGAGGGATGAAAGCGCTGTCCGGCGCGGCGGGATCGGCTCGCCGGACAACGCGACCACGTAAAAATCCAGAGCATGATCGGATTCGATCGGAACGGATCATGCTCTGTCCAGCGCGGCGCGTGTGCCTGTGATCTGGTCGCTTGCCGCACAGCGGGTGAAGACAATCTCATATCCTGGTATTGGAGAAGCTGATGACTGAAAGTCTGAATGTCTCGCCCGTGGAGGAAACCTTCCAGGGGAAGGGGGGCCTGAACATTTTCTTCCGCTCCTGGCATCCGGCCGGGCAGCCGCGTGCGGTGATCGTGATCTGCCACGGCGTCAATTCCCACAGCGGCCAGTATTTCTGGACAGCGCAGCAGTTCGTCGCCAGCGGCTTTGCCGTCTATGCCTTGGATATGCGCGGCCGCGGCAAGTCGGATGGCGAACGCTTCTATGTCGAACACGTGGACGATTATGCCAGCGACCTCGGCGCCCTGATCAAGATCGCGAAATCACGTGAGCCTGGCTTGCCGGTCTTTCTTCTCGGCCACAGCGCCGGCGGCGTCGTCGCCAGCATTTATACGCTTGAACATCAGGCTGAGCTTGCCGGCTTCATCTGCGAGAGCTTTGCCTTCCAGGTTCCGGCCCCCGGCTTTGCTCTCGCTGCCA
>Ga0180223_1001468_pt1 | contig 18150 bp, 13 predicted proteins | sample eDN5th30CKraftOP_FD_151337 | JGI IMG/M metagenome (GOLD analysis project Ga0180223, IMG submission 151337) | Enriched Organic Plus compost microbial communities from Emeryville, California, USA - eDNA 5th pass 30_C Kraft OP (version 2) (version 2) ...
CACCGGCTCTCCCCGCGCTTCGTAGTGGATGTCGCCGCACTGGCATCGTCCCATGGCCATGGGCCTTTCTCCTTGCATGATTCTCTTTTTGTTCTCATAATTCGCCAGTCACCGCAAGGGCCGTCCCTTGCTCCTTCATCCCACGCACCCTAGTTGTTCACTCCATGACGCCAGCCGCTCCCTCGCCCACCGACGCCCCCTATCTACAGGGGCTGAATGCGCCGCAGCGCGAAGCGGTTCTGACGACCGAAGGGCCGGTGCTCGTCCTCGCCGGCGCGGGCACGGGCAAAACCGCGGCACTGACCGCGCGCCTTGCCCACCTCATCGCCACGCGGCGCGCATGGCCGTCCGAAATCCTCGCCGTCACCTTCACCAACAAGGCGGCCCGCGAGATGCGCGAACGCGTCGGCCGGATGATCGGGCCGGCGGTAGAGGGTATGCCATGGCTCGGCACCTTCCATGCCATCGCGGCGAAGATGCTGCGCCGCCATGCGGAGCTTGTGGGCCTGCAATCCAATTTCACGATCCTCGATACCGACGACCAGTTGCGCCTGATGAAGCAGCTCATCCAGGCGGAGGGCATCGACGAGAAGCGCTGGCCCGCCCGCCAGTTGGGCGGCCTGATCGACCAGTGGAAGAACAAGGGCCTGACGCCCGAAGAGGTCGGCGCGGGCGAAAGCGAAGTCTATGCCCATGGCAAGGGACAAAAGCTCTATGCCGCCTATCAGGCCCGTCTGCGGGACGTCAACGCCTGCGATTTCGGCGATCTGCTGCTGCATGTGCTGACGATCCTGAAACGCCATCGCGACGTGCTGGAGCAGTATCAGCAGCGTTTCCGCTATATCATGGTGGACGAATATCAGGACACCAACAGCAGCCAGTATCTCTGGCTCCGCCTGCTGGCCCAGCAGCGCAAGAATATCTGCTGCGTGGGTGACGACGACCAGTCGATCTATTCATGGCGTGGCGCGGAAGTCGCCAATATCCTGCGTTTCGAGAAGGATTTCCCCGGCGCGAAGATCGTCCGGCTGGAACAGAATTACCGTTCGACGCCGCACATATTGGGCGCGGCGTCGGGCGTGATCGCGGAAAACGGCAACCGCCTCGGCAAGACGCTCTGGACCGACATCGACGTGGGGGAGAAAGTCCGGGTTATCGGTGTCTGGGACGGCCCGGAAGAAGCCCGCCGCGTCGGGGACGAGATCGAGGCGGTGGAACGCAACGGCGGCTCGCTGGACGACGTCGCCATCCTCGTCCGCGCCCAGCACCAGACCCGCGAATTTGAAGACCGCTTCATCCAGATCGGCCTGCCCTATCGGATCGTGGGCGGCTTCCGCTTCTATGAGCGGGCTGAAATCCGGGATGCGCTGGCCTATCTGCGCCTCGTCAACCAGCCTGCCGACGATCTTGCCTTCGAACGGATCGTCAACGTCCCCAAGCGCGGGCTGGGCGACAAGGCCGTGGAGAAGCTTCACCGCCTCGCACGGGCCGAAGCCATCCCCCTTGCGCTCGCCGCCGCCCGCATCCTTGACACGGACGAGATGACGCCGCAGGCCCGCCGGTCGCTGGGGGCGTTCATCGGCGATCTCGCCCGCTGGCGCGACCGGGCGGCGCAGCTTCCCCATGCGGAACTCGCCCGCCAGATCCTCGACGAAAGCGGCTATACCGCGATGCTCCAGGCTGAACGCACGGCCGAAAGCGCGGGACGGCTTGAAAACCTCAACGAACTCACGCGCGCCATGGAGGAATATGAGACGCTGGGCGCGTTCCTTGAGCATGTGTCGCTGGTCATGGACAATGAGGCGCAGGCGGAAGAACGCAAGGTCACGATCATGACCATCCACGCCGCCAAGGGGCTGGAGTTCGACACGGTCTTCCTTGCGGGCTGGGAAGAGGGGCTGTTCCCTTCGCAGCGCGCGCTCGACGAAGGGGGACTCAACGCGCTGGAGGAGGAACGCCGCCTCGCCTATGTCGCAATCACGCGCGCGCGCAGGCGGTGCGTCATCTTCCACGCCGCGAACCGCCGCATCTACGGCCAGTGGACCAGTTCCATCCCTTCCCGTTTCGTCGGCGAATTGCCGGGCGAGCATGTGGAGGAGGAAAGCAGCATGGCGGGCGGCGCGTCGCTCTGGCGCGCCAACTGGTCGGAGCGGGCCGATCCCTTCGCCGATGTGCAGCGCGGGACCGGCCGTGGTCCGGGCTGGCAGCGCGCCCAGCAAAGCGGACAATTCACGCGCGAGCCGGTGCGAATCGTGGAGGCCCGCGCTTCAGCCGTTTCGCTGGGCAACAAGGGACGGGACGACATGGCGGTGGGACTGCGGGTCTTCCACCAGAAATTCGGCTATGGGACAGTGGCGGAGATCGAGGGCAACAAGCTGGAAATCGACTTCGAAACCGCGGGACGCAAGCGGGTGATGGACAGCTTCGTCAACCCGGCCTGACCTTACAGGAATGCGCCGGGAAGGATGCGTTACCCCGGCGAGGCCCGCCAAATAGAAGTCCTGAGGCTTAACTTCGCATATTTTTGCAGGATGGGACATGGTCGTGGCCGGCAATTCCCACTCCTCTCTCCAAATATGAGAGCCGGCGCTTCACGGGCCCCTCAATAAGCTCCGCACGGATAGGCAAGACGGCATGGCCACCACGATTTGATGAACCGATGTAAGGGGAAGCCTGGTGGAGCCTAGCGGGATCGAACCGCTGACCTCCTGCATGCCATGCAGGCGCTCTCCCAGCTGAGCTAAGGCCCCATCCGATGCAGCCCAAGGATCGAACGCTTGGGGTCAACCGGCTGACTTTGAAATAGTAAGATGGTGGAGCCTAGCGGGATCGAACCGCTGACCTCCTGCATGCCATGCAGGCGCTCTCCCAGCTGAGCTAAGGCCCCGTTCCCATCTTCGAAACGCCGCCTGGGAAGCAGCGTCTTGGGAGCGCTGCCTCTAGAGGGCAGCGGTCCCATTGGCAAGTGCAAAAATCACTTAGTTGTCGTCGTCGCCACTGTCCTTGGCGGCGTCGACGCCAAGGTCGTCATCGCCGCCCAGATCGACATCATTGTCCGGCGAATCGCCGTCGTCATCGACGTCCAGATCCAGATCCAGATCGTCATCGGCCGTTTCCAACTCGCCATCGGCGGTTTCGATGACTTTCTTGGGCGCTTCCTCATAAGGCAGCGGCTGCTTCGACTTGAGCACCGGCTCGGGTTCCCAGGCGTTGCCGCAGTTGATACAGGTGACCGGGTCGTCCTTGCCCAGGTCATAGAAGCGCGTGGCGCATTTCGGGCAGGTACGCTTCGTGCCCCATTCAGCCTTGACCATGTCCGGCCTTGTCCTTCTTCGAAAGTGCTCAAATAGAAATCACGCGGCGCGACAACGTCGCCCGCGAAGCGTCGGGCGCCTTGCCATAGCGGAACCGCGCTGTCAAAAGCCGGGCGCATTTTTTTCCTTATCCTTGTAACGGATTGCATGTGACCGCTTCCTCAGACCAGCCCGCCCCCATGACCTTCACCGCCGCGCCTCCGCTGGCCGGCTCCGTCACCGTGCCGGGAGACAAGAGCATTTCGCATCGCTCCCTCATGCTGTCGGCCCTCGCCGTCGGCGAAAGCCGGATCGAGGGGCTGCTGGAGGGCGAGGACGTGCTGGCCACCGCCGCCGCGATGCGCGCCATGGGCGCCGACATCCAGCGCGCCGATAGCGGCATCTGGCATGTCCATGGCGTCGGCGTGGGCGGATTGCTCCAGCCGCAGTCCGCGCTCGACATGGGCAACAGCGGCACGTCCACCCGTCTGCTCATGGGCCTGATCGCCAGCCATGCCATCACCGCGACCTTCACCGGCGACGCCTCGCTCAGCAAGCGGCCGATGGGCCGAGTCACCGAGCCGCTTTCCCGCATGGGCGCGCGCTTCACGGCCAGCCCCGGCGACCGCCTGCCCCTGACCATGCGCGGCCTGTGCCCCGCCGTGCCGCTTGACTATCGCCTTCCCGTCGCATCGGCGCAGGTCAAATCGGCCATCCTGCTGGCGGGGCTCAACTCGCCGGGCATCACGCGCATCGTGGAACCCATTCCTACCCGGGATCATAGCGAGCGTATGCTCAAGGGCTTCGGCGCGGAACTGAACGTGGAGATCGAGGGCGACGGCACGCGCATCATCACCCTGCGCGGCGAAGCGGAACTGCGGCCGCAGTCCATCATCGTGCCCGGCGATCCCTCCTCCGCCGCCTTTCCCATGGTGGCGGCCCTGCTGGTGCCCGGTTCGCGCATCTTCATCGCCAATGTCGGCCTCAACGCGACTCGCGCGGGGCTGATCGACCTGCTGCGCGACATGGGCGGCGATATCGTCGTGGAGAATGCGCGCGAAGTCGGCGGCGAACCGGTCGGCGACCTGATCGTCAGCGCCTCCAGCCTCAAGGGCATCGAACCGGACCCGGCGCTCGCGCCATCGATGATCGACGAATATCCGGTAGCGTTCATCGCGGCGGCGCTGGCGGAGGGACGCAGCGTCTTCCGCGGCCTGGAAGAGTTGCGCGTCAAGGAATCGGACCGCATCGCCACCATGGCCGCCGGTCTGCGCGCCATCGGCGTCTCCGTCGAAGAACTGGAAGACGGCATCATCATCGAAGGAAGCGGCGGCACGCCGCTTATGGGAGGCGGCCCCATCGCCACCCGGCTGGACCACCGCATCGCCATGAGTTTCGCCATCGCCGGCCTCGTATCGGCGAAAGGCGTCACCATCGACGATATGCGGCCGGTGGCGACGAGCTTTCCCGGTTTCACCGCCCTGCTCCACTCCCTGAGAGCGATGGCATGACCATTATCGCCGTCGACGGCCCCGCCGCTTCGGGCAAGGGCACGATCGCCAGGGCGCTTGCCCGCCACTATGGATTGCCCTGCCTTGATACCGGGCTGCTCTATCGGGCGGTCGGGCTTTCCGTTCTGAAGGCGGGCGGCGATCCCGATCACGAGGCCGACGCGCTGGCGGCCTGTGATTTCGACGCCCCCCTTCTCGACGATCCGGCCCTGCGCAGCGAAGCGGTGGGATCGCTCGCCTCGCGCGTTTCCGTTCATCCAGGCGTTCGGCAGGCGCTGGTCCAGCGCCAGCGCGATTTCGCCACGCAGCCGGGCGGCGCGATATTGGACGGGCGGGATATCGGCACGGTCATCGCGCCCGACGCGGACGCCAAGATCTTCGTGACCGCCAGCGTCCATGTGCGGGCCCGCCGCCGCTATGACGACGCCCTGGCCCATGGCGGCCACCCTGATATGGACAGCCTGATCGCCGACATCCAGGCGCGCGACACGCGGGACATGAGCCGCGATCACGCCCCGCTCCGCATGGCGGACGGAGCGGACTTGCTAGATACGAGCGATTTGACTATAGAAGCGGCCATCCGGCAGGCCATCGCGCTTGTGGATGCTCAGCTTGAAGGTCGCCGGTAAGGTCTGACCCGTCAAGGCGTGCGGTGCTTCCGCGCGCCCTTTTCGCTTTTCTCGCCTGTGCGTCCGCACGCCATGTCCCGCGGATGCCTGTGGCGCGTTCGGCGGCATGGGCAGTTTGGCCAAAGACCATCGGACACAACCGATTGGCCAGCAATGATGAGTGAAGGACCGACTTAATGGCCTCTACGGCATTCCCCTCGCGCGACGATTTCGCCGCGCTTCTCAATGATTCCCTCGGTGGCGAGGATGGCGGCTTCGAAGGCCGCGTCGTCAAAGGCACCGTTACCGGCATCGAAAACGACCTCGCCGTCATCGACGTCGGCCTCAAGAGCGAAGGCCGCGTGCCGCTGCGCGAATTCGCCGCGCCGGGCCAGAAGGCTGACCTCAAGGTCGGCGACGAAGTCGAAGTCTATGTCGACCGCGTCGAAAACGCCCATGGCGAAGCGATGCTGTCGCGCGACCGCGCCCGCCGCGAAGCCGCCTGGGACAAGCTCGAAGCAGAATTCACCGAAAGCGCCCGCGTCGAAGGCGTCATCTTCGGCCGCGTCAAGGGCGGCTTCACCGTCGACCTCGACGGCGCCGTGGCCTTCCTGCCCGGTTCGCAGGTCGATATCCGCCCCGTGCGCGACGTCACGCCGCTGATGGACATTCCCCAGCCCTTCCAGATCCTCAAAATGGATCGCCGTCGCGGCAACATCGTCGTGTCGCGCCGCGCCATCCTCGAAGAAACCCGCGCCGAACAGCGCAGCGGTCTCATCCAGACGCTGGCCGAGGGCCAGATCATCGAAGGCGTGGTCAAGAACATCACCGATTACGGCGCGTTCGTTGACCTCGGCGGCATTGACGGCCTGCTGCACGTCACCGACCTCAGCTACAAGCGGATCAACCATCCGAGCGAAATGATCAACATCGGCGATACCGTCCGCGTGCAGATTATCCGCATCAACCGCGACACGCAGCGCATCAGCCTCGGCATGAAGCAGCTCGAAAGCGATCCGTGGGAAGGCGCCGCCGCCAAGTACCCGGTCGGCGCGAAGCTGTCGGGCCGCGTCACCAACATCACCGAATATGGTGCGTTCGTGGAGCTGGAGCCGGGCATCGAAGGCCTGGTCCACGTCTCCGAAATGTCCTGGACCAAGAAGAACGTCCACCCCGGCAAGATCGTTTCGACCAGCCAGGAAGTGGAGGTCATCGTCCTCGAAGTCGATCCGGAAAAGCGCCGCATCTCGCTTGGTCTCAAGCAGGCCCAGTCGAATCCCTGGGACAGCTTTGCCGAGAAGCACCCGGTTGGCTCGACCGTCGAAGGCGAAGTCAAGAACGCAACCGAATTCGGCCTGTTCATCGGCCTCGACGGCGATGTGGACGGCATGGTCCACATGTCCGACATCGCCTGGGGCATTTCGGGCGAAGACGCGCTGGCGCTGCACCGCAAGGGCGAGATGGTTCAGGCCGTCGTTCTCGACATCGACATCGAGAAGGAACGCATCAGCCTGGGCATGAAGCAGCTTGAGCGTGGCGGTCCGGCCGCTGGGGGCACCGCCGCCGCTGCCGCCGGCCTGTCGAAGAACTCGATCGTCACCGTGACGGTTCTGGAAGTGCGCGACGGCGGCCTGGAAGTCCAGGCTGGCGAAGATGGCGCCGCTGGCTTCATCAAGCGCAGCGATCTGGGTCGCGACCGCGACGAACAGCGTCCGGAACGCTTCCAGATCGGCCAGAAGTTCGACGCCATGGTAACCGGTTTCGACCGCGCCAAGAAGCCGACCTTCTCGGTCAAGGCGATGCAGATCGCCGAAGAGAAGCAGGCGGTGGCGCAGTACGGTTCGTCCGACAGCGGCGCGTCGTTGGGCGACATCCTGGGCGAAGCGCTCAAGGCGAAGAGCGAAGGCTAAGCCTTACTCTTTTGAGATATTGAAGAAAAAATGCTCATCGGATATTTAGTCCGATGAGCATTTTTTATATCGTTTTTCGGGCGAAACGAATAACGTAGTCGTTAATATCTTTGCCGATTCCCTATTAAATGGGGCGAAACCAAAAGGATGAGGGAGGGTCAGATGATCCGTTCTGAACTGATCCAGAAGTTAGCCGAAGAAAATCCGGAGCTTGGACTTCAGGATGTTGAGAGGATCGTCGATCTTTTTTTCAAGGAGATCGTGGATCAGCTATCGTCGGGCGGAAGAGTCGAATTGCGCGGCTTTGGCGCCTTCACGACGCGCGAAAGAGAGGCGCGAACCGGCCGGAATCCGCGCACGGGTGAGCCGGTGCCCGTCTCCGCCAAGCGTGTTCCCTATTTCAAACCCGGCAAGGAAATGCGGGAACGTCTCAACAAAGCATCCGCCTGAAGGCGTCGCTTGACGTCCCGTCCTGGACGCTTCAGGGAAGCAGCGCGCGGACGTGGCGAAATCGGTAGACGCAGCGGACTTAAAATCCGCTTTCCCCTGGAAGTGCGGGTTCGAGTCCCGCCGTCCGCACCAACTGGTGCTCTGGCCCTGCTTCAATGCGCGAGCAAAAGCGGGATACGCGTTTCCCGCAACATTCGCCGTGTGACCCCGCCGAAAACCAGTTCGCGCAAACGGCTATGGCCAAAAGCGCCCATGACGACCCAATCCGCCGCCAGCGAACTTATCGCATCAAGCAGAACCGCCTCCACCGCGTCCCCCCCGCGCGGCCAGCTGTGCATCTGAACGGAAACATCGTGACGGGAAAGATATTCCGGCGCCTCGGTCGAGGGAAATGCCCGCTTGTCGGCTTCCTCGACCGTCACCACATGCACTTCCCGCGCCAGCCGCAACAGGGGGATCGCCGCCTTGATGGCGGATGCGGCTTCCTGGGACCCATCCCAGGCAACGACGGCCCGTCCTGAAATTGCGAAGGATTTCGCGGATTGCGGCATGGCGAGTACGGGCGTCCGGCCGCCCAGCGCCAGGTCCGGAACAATCGGGAGAGGGTCCTGGAAATCCTTGCGCGCGCCTTCCGGCAAAGTCGCAACGATGACATCGGACAGTCTGGCCGCCCTCAACAGCGCGCTAACGGTTTCGCCGTCCACGTGCCGCCACTCCCAGCTTACCCCTTCCCGCTTCAACCGATCCTCGATCTGTATGCGCAGCCGGTCGTCGATCTGCCGCAACTCCTCGGTGATGGCTGGAGCGAAAGCGGCGCCGCCATATATATCCGCTGCCATAAGGCTCGGGGCCGATCGAACCTGCACGCATTGAATATGCGCTTCGCAGCTACGGGCCAGATCGCACGCCGCCTGAAGGCGGCTTTCCGCCCCCAGATCGTCATGAATATGCAGCAGAGCCGATTTCATCCTTCGTCTCCCGGCTAAATCCTCTTTCCTCCCTTTTAGCAGAATGACGGCGCTTTTTCACCATCAGGAAAGGCCGCTCCAGCTATCAGAGGGAAGCGGCGTGGGGTATCGCCATGCCCTCCTGACAGGCTCGGGCGAAATATCCGCTCAATTCCGCATGTTTTGCGGGCATGAGGTCGATGCGGAGATGCATTTCGATCTCCGCATCGCCCACGCGCCTGCGATAAAGGCGCAAGGACGCGTTGGAACACATCTGCTTTATCAGCGTGAACAGGCGCTCCTCCCGTAAACCGGAAACATCGGACGCGTCCGCCACGGTATAAGGCACGCCGTGCGACGCATGGATGTAGATGTCCGTCAAAATACTGAGTTGCGGGTCAGGGAGCGATTGTGCGGTGAGGCGGGCCGAAACGGCCAAGGCTCCGAAATAGGCCGCACGGGCAAACTCTCCCCGCAGAGCCTGCGGTGGTCCCTTTTCCAACGGCTCCCTGCCCCAACGGAAATGCACGCAATTACTCGGTTCGGCGCTTTTTCCCGTTTCAAGCGGTTTCGCGAATCTCGGCTGATTCATGATCCAGTCTCATCTGATGGTTGATGGGTCAGTAGTCTCCCATCAAATTTCAAACCTCCCCTTAGGCAGGTTCTTACCGCGCCATGCGGAATTCACGCATTTCGGATAGCCGGGAAAAATCTGAAAAACGACGCACAATATATTGGAAACGGGTAATTTTGGTCTGAACCTAAATCGATGGCTTTCCGCCACGCCTTACCATCTGCGCAAAATTCGCAAATTATGCCGAACCGGCATATCGACGCTCCAGATCAAGCAGGAAGGTCTTGGCGCCCAATCCGCCCGCAAAGCCGGTCAAGGACCCGTTCTTGCCCAGCACACGATGGCAGGGCACGATCATGGAAATGGGATTCCGGCCGTTCGCCGCGCCCACCGCACGTTGCGCCTTGGGCTTGCCGATCCGGTGGGCAAGCTCTTCATAGCTCCACCTTTCCCCATAACCGATGTCCAGCAATGCCTGCCAGACCGCCCGTTGAAAAGGCGTTTCCGCTAAATCCAGCGGCAATTGAAAGCCGCGCCGTTCTCCCGCGAAATACTGGCCAAGCTGCGTTTGCGTCCGCACCAGCAAAGGATGGCTGGCCGATTCCCTCGACAGGGCCACAGGGACGCGCCGGGGATCGTCATCCTCCCACAGAACAGCTTTCAGCCCCCGCTCGCTCGCCACCAACTTGAGCAGCCCTACGGGAGTCGCAATGACCTTATGCGCCAGCATGGCCGAAATCAGAATCGCGCATCGTGGGAAGTCCTATTGCAGACCTCCTCCCATTGCCCGGTACAATTCGATCATATTGGCTGTCCGCGCCAGGCGGGTGGCCAAAAGGCTCTGTTCCGCCGCATAAAGCGCGCGCTGGGCGTCGAGAGTGGCCAGAAATCCGTCGATTCCCGCTCGGAAGCGGGCCTCCGACAATGTATAGGCGACGCGGGCGGAATCCCTCAGGGAAGTCTGGGCGTTCAACTGCTCCGTCATCGTGCCCCGGCGCGCCAAGGCGTCGGCCACTTCGCGGAAACCTGTCTGCACGCTCTTCTCATATGTAGCGAGCATCGCGTCGTAAGTAGCGCGCGCATAACGCAAATTGCCCTGATTCCGACCGAAATCGAAGATAGGCACACTGGCCGACGGCGCGACCGACCAATAATCGCTGCCGGATTTGAACAGGTTTGAAAGACCCAGGCTCATCGTGCCGAACGCTGCCGTAAGGGAAATCGTCGGGAAAAAAGCCGCCCTCGCCGCTCCGATATTCGCATTGGCCCCGCGTAGCTGATGCTCCGCCGCCGCAATGTCAGGCCGTCTCAGCAGGAGCGAGGATGGCAGATCGTCCGGCAGGTTGCCCAGCACCACATCGCCTTGCGGCATGGCTTCGGGCAGATCATCAACCCCGATCGTCGTCCCCGCCAGAAGGTTCAGGGCATTTTGATCCTGCGCCACCAGCGTCGTCGCCTGCGCTATATCGGCGCGTGCCTGATCGTAGCTGGTCTGCGCCTGCCGGACTTCCAGTTCCGATGCAATGCCCTTTGCGAAGCGGGATTTGGTCAACTCAAACGTCTTGCCGAATACCCCTTCCAGATCGCGGGCGATTCGCAACCTTTCCTGATCGGCGGCCATGATCATCCATGCCGACGCCACTTCCGCGATCAAGGCCGTCTGGGCGGCATTGCGATTTTCGATGGACGCGAAATATTGCTCCTGCGCGGCCTTGGTGAGGTTCCTCACCCGTCCGAACAGGTCGATTTCCCAAGCCGATATTCCGACCGAAGCGGAATAGATGTCGGTGCGGCCGGACCCGCCCGCTCCTGCCCCCTGTTGCTGGACGAATGGCGTGTCCTGATAGGTTGCGCTGCCGTTAAGGCCGACCGTGGGCAATATATCGGCACGCCGCACTTTGAACTGCGCCCGCGCCTGTTCCACATTGGCGAGCGCTATGCGGAGGTCGCGATTGTTCGCCAGCGTCGTGCCGATGACCCGGACGAGACGCGGATCGACGAAGAAGTCCCTCCACGCCGTATCGGCCGGAACCATCGTTTCTTGCGAACCGGCGGCGGGATAGGCCGCTCCGTCGGGGCTGGCGACCGGAACCGGCAGTTCGGGACGCACATATTTGGGCGCCATGTCGCAAGCCGACAGCGTGACCGCCAGACTCATCGAAAACAGCGCTTTTCCCTTGAGACCGTTCATCTTTCTATCAGCTTTCCTGCGGCCGCAACGCGGCATCGTCCTGAGAATGTCCCGACGGATCATGATGCTGGCGGAACAGCCGCTTCACGACGGTGAAGAAGACCGGCACGAAGAAGATCGCCAACACGGTAGCGGACAGCATCCCGCCGACGACAGCCAGACCGATCGCATTCTGACCGCCCGCGCCGGCGCCCGTAGACACCGCCAGCGGCAGGACGCCGAAGATGAAGGCAAAGCTGGTCATCAGAATGGGACGCAGACGCAGCTTGCCCGCCTCCAGCGCGGCCTGCGCCGGCGCAAGGCCCTGCCGCATCTTTTCCTCGGCGAACTCCACGATCAGAATGGCGTTCTTCGCCGACACGCCGATGGTCGTGATAAGGCCGACCTGAAGGTAGATGCCATTTTCCAGCCCGGCCAACGCCGCCATGAGCACGGCCCCGATCACGCCCAGGGGAACGACCATCATCACCGCCAGAGGAACCGACCAGCTTTCATACAACGCGGCAAGACAGAGGAACACGATCAGCATCGACAGCGCGTAGAGCGCCGGCGCCTGTCCGCCCGAAGTCTTTTCCTCGTAGGAAATGCCGTTCCATTCATAGCTGACGCCCGCCGGCAGCTTCATGGCATGTTCTTCCATCGCCTTCATCGCCTCGCCGCTGCTGACGCCGGGCGCGGGCGCGCCCATGATCTGCATGGAAGGAACGCCATTGAAGCGCTCCAGCCGGGCCGGGCCATGTGTCCATTCCGTCGTGCTGAAGGCCGAGAGCGGCGCCATGGTTCCGCTGCTTCCGCGAACGTGCAGGGCGCCGATGGAGTCCGGACTCGTGCGGAAGGGCGCGTCGGCCTGAAGATAGACGCGCTTCACGCGGTTGCGGTCTATGAAGTCGTTGACGTAGGAACTGCCCAGCGCCGTGCTGATCGTGTCGTTGACGTCAGCCTGCGCCATGCCGAGCGCGCCGGCCGCGGCCTGATCGACATTCAGCTTCAACTGGGCCGTATCTTCCAGTCCATTGGGTCTGACCTGCGCCAGGCGCTGGTCGGCCATGGCCATGCCGAGCAGTTGGTTACGCGCTTCCAGCAGCTTTTCGTGGCCTATGCCGCCCACGTCCTTCAACTGGAAGTCGAAGCCCGACGCATTGCCCAATTCCTGAACCGCGGGCGGAACGAAGGCGATGGCCGTGCCCGCCGAAATCTTGCGGAAGGCGGCGTTTGCACGCTGTGCGACGGCATCGACGCTATGGTCCTTGCCTTTGCGTTCGGACCAGTCGCGTAATTTTACGAAGGCAACGCCCACATTCTGCCCCTGCCCCACGAAGCCGAAGCCGGCGAGGGTGAAGATCGACTGCACATCGTGCTTTTCATCCTTCAGATAATAGTCGCGCACCTTCGCCAGGGTGCGTTCCGTCTCCTCCATGGTGGCTCCAGCCGGCAGCGCGACCTGATTGACCATCCGGCCCTGATCCTCGCCGGGCAGGAAGCCCGTGGGCAGACGCAGGAACAGGACGCCCATGCCGACGATGATGGCGGCATAGACCAGCATGGTCCGGCCCCAGCGCCGCTCCACTTTCTCGACACCCCGGCCATAGCGAACGACGCTGCGGTCGAATGTTCTGTTGAACCAGCCGAAAAAGCCCTTCTGCGCGCCATGGCCTTCGCGTTGGGGCCGCAGGATGGTGGCGCACAAGGCCGGAGTCAAAATCAGCGCGACGAGAACCGACAGCACCATCGACGAAACGATGGTGATGGAAAACTGCCGGAAAATGACACCGGTCGACCCGCCGAAAAATGCCATGGGCAGGAACACCGCCGACAACACCAGCCCGATGCCGACCAATGCCCCGCTGATCTCATCCATGGACCGCTTGGCGGCTTCTTTGGGACTAAGCCCCTCCTCCTGGATGATGCGTTCGACATTCTCGACCACGACGATGGCGTCGTCGACCAGCAGCCCGATGGCCAGAACCATGCCGAACAGCGTCAGGGTGTTGATGGTGAAACCGGCGGCATACAATACCGCCAGCGACCCCAGCAGCACGACCGGAACGGCGATGGTCGGAATAAGAGTGGCCCGCCAGTTCTGGAGAAAGATGAACATGACGACGAAGACGAGCATGATCGCTTCGACCAGGGTGTGGATGACCTGTTCGACCGACAGCTTGACGAATGTCGAATTGTCTATCGGGAAGTCATATTTCACCCAGATCGGGAAATTCCTCGAAAGCTCCTTGACCTGCGCCTTGACGGCTTCCACCGTATCCAGCGCATTCGCGCCCGGAGCGAGCTTGATGCCGAATCCCGCCGCCGGATGACCGTTGAACTTCGCTCCGAAGCTGTAATTTTCCGCGCCCAGTTCGACGCGCGCGACGTCAGAAAGATAGACGACCGATCCATCGCTGTTGCTGCGCAGCCGGATTTGCCGGAATTCCTCCGGCGTGCGAAGCCGGGATTGCGCCGTAACCGTGGCGTTGAGCGCCTGCCCCGCCGGCGAGGGCGCGCCCCCGATCTGCCCGGCGGAAATTTGCGCATTCTGCGCCCTGATGGCGTTTTTCACGTCGCCGGTGGTGATCCCCAGATTTGCCATCTTGTAGGGATCGAGCCAGATCCGCATGGCATATTGGGCGCCCAGCAACTGCGTATCCCCCACGCCCTCGACGCGGCTCAACGGATCCTGAAGCGTCGACGCGATGAAATCGCCCGCGTCCATCTGGTCATGGATGCCGTCGTCGGCATAGATGGCCATGACCATCAGAAAGGTCGAGCTGGACTTCGTGACCCGCAGACCTTGCTGCTGCACTTCCTGAGGCAGCAGAGGCGTGGCCTGCGCCAGTTTATTCTGGACCTGGACCTGCGCGATATCGGCGTCGCTTCCCTGCTCGAAGGTCAGCGTAATAGCGAGATTGCCCGCCGAATCGCTCGTCGACGAGAAATAGCGCAGATTGTCGATGCCCTTGAGCTGCTGTTCGATGATCTGCGTCGTCGTGCTTTCCAGCGTTTCCGCGTTGGCGCCGGGATAGATGGCGTTGATGGAAACGGTCGGCGGCGCGATTTCAGGAAACTGCGCCACCGCCAGTCGCTGGATGGACAGCAATCCGGCCAGCATGATGACGATGGCGATGACCCATGCAAAGATGGGCCTGTCGATGAAATAGCGTGCCATGACTTATCGCGCTCCGCCTGCGGGCCGCGTTACCTGTTGGGGCGCGCCGGGACGAACATCCGCGCCGGGGCGCAGGTTCAGCAGCCCTTCCACGATCAGGCGATCGCCTGCCTTCAGGCCGCTGGTCACGATCCATTTGTCCCCTACGGCGCGGTCGAGCTGGACTTCGCGCATCTCCACCTTGTTCCCGGCGTTGACGATCAGGGCCGTGGCGCGGCCCCGCGCATCGCGCGATATGCCCTGCTGAGGAGCCAGGATCGCGTCGCGCCGCTGGCCTTCGACAAGCCTGGCGCGGACATACATTCCCGGCAGCAGCAGGCCGTCCGGATTGGCGAAGGTCGCCCGCAAGGTGACGGCGCCCGAACTCGGATCGACGGTCACTTCGGAAAACTGCATCCTTCCCTCGATCGGATAGACGCTGCCGTTGGGGAGCAGGAGCTGCACGCGCGCGCCGTCCGCTTCGCTCACGCCGCCGCGCTTCAATGCCTGCTTGAGGTTGATGATGTCGGCGGCGGATTGCGTCACGTCGACATAGACCATGTCTGTCCGCTGAATCGTCGCGAGCGGGTCCGCCTGCGCCGTCTGCACGAGCGCGCCGGGAGTAAACAGGGAACGGCCGATCCGGCCGGAAATCGGCGCCTTGATGCGGGTGAAATCCTGGTTCACCTGCGCCGCCTGAACGGCCGCCCGCTGCGCGGAGACATCGGCGCGCGCCTGCTGCGCGGCGGCCATGGCGTTGTCCGCCTCCTGCCGGCTCACGGCATTGATGCCGACCAGTTCCCGGTAACGCTGCGCTTGCAGGCTGGTGGCGCTGATCGACGCCTGCGCCCGTGCCAGATTGCCCTGCGCTTGCGCGAGCGCGGCGCGATAGGGCGCATCGTCGATCTCATAGAGGACCTGCCCCGCCTTTACATAGCCGCCTTCCGTAAAGAGGCGGCGGCGGATCACGCCGCTGATCTGAGGCCGCACTTCGGCCGTTTCCATGGCGGCGATCCGCCCCGGCAGTTCCGCCGTCAAAGGGGCGGTTTCGGCCTTCAACGTCACGACGCCGACGGCAGGCGGCGGTGGAGCGGGCGGCGCTTCCTTGCCACAACCAGTCAGGGCCAGAGCCGACGCGCAGGCCAGCAGTCCGATGATTGTCCCCTTTTGCATCGATCGTCTATCCATTCCGATGGAGTTTGTTGGATTCCGGAATGAACATTCATTCCGCTTGCCGGTCAGGTAAGAAACTGCCATTATCAATTCAAGGGGTTAAAGAGGGGCTGGAAATAAAAATGGTTGCAGTGCAACAGGAACGGAGCGGGCGGGAGCATATCCTGAATACGGCCCGCGACCTGTTCACCACTCACGGTTTTCATCAAACCTCGATGGCCGAACTCGCAGCCGCAGCAAAAATTTCGGTTGGACAGATCTATCGGCTTTTCAAGGGCAAGGAAGACATCATAGAAGCCCTGATAGGCGCGGATATGAAAGACCGCATCGGGAAGATAGAGGAACTCCGTCTCCGCCTCGAAGCAGGGCGGATCAACATCGAACAGACGTTCGAGCATCTCGTTCTGCTGAGTCTTCGCGACAAGGATGAAGCGCTGTCCTTCGACATTCTCGCAGAGGCGTTGCGCAATCGGCCCGTGGGCGAAACCGTAAGCGCCATGTTCCAGCGTTTCCGCCATTTCCTCCGGGATTTCGCGTGCGTGGCCAATCCCGCCCTGTCGGGCGAAGCGCTTGACGGAGCGGAAGAAGTCATTCTCGCCTGTATTTTCGGGCTGGGGCACCGAAGCCTGTCCCTGCCCAATTTGTCCGACGAATGCACGGCGCGCCATGCCGCGCAGATGATCGTCGCCGCATTGAAGGGCGTTAGCTGACGGCCCCTCCTCCTCCTGTGCCGTGATCCGGCGCCTGCCTTTCATTGTGCGGCAACGCCGTCCGGCAGGACCACGGCCGACCAGCTTTTCGCCGGCACCAGATATTTTGCGGCCAGCTTCTGAATGTCGCCCGGCGTGACGCTCAGCATATCCCTGGCCATCGTCTGCATCGCCTGGACATAACGCGGATCATGGGTGGCGCCTTCCATCTGGTTCATCCAGAAAGCATTGCCCGTCCCCGCCCGCATCAACAATTGCTGCATGGGAGCAACCGCCCGCTGCAATTCGTCCTGCGTCACTGCCGTTGCGGCGAGATCGGCCGCCGTTTCCTTCACCACATCGTAGAAATACTTGACCCGGTCGGGCCGCACCTGGCTCGACACCAGGATATATCCGCCGCTTTCCTGGGAAAAGGGCCAGTTGTTCTGGACGTTGGGCGAATAGGCCGAACCCTCCGTGGACCGCAATTTGTCGAACAGGCGGTCGTTGAATATCTGCGTCAATATCTCAAGCTGCCGCGCCTCCCTGGTCAGGGCAAAGCCGCCCGAGGTCGGCCAGGCCATGACGGCGGCCGCCTGTTCCTTGTCGCCTTCATGGCGCAGCACCACGGGTTTTTCGACATGGGCGGGGAAGCGCATCACCCGGTTCCTGGCCGGTGCCGGCGTATCGGGGCGGGCAGACAGCGCGCCGAAGGTCGCGCCCACGGCCTTGATCGCGTCCTCCGCATCCACCTGGCCGAACAATTGCACCTCGATCGGCCCAGAAGCCAGGATCGGCTCCCATGTCGCGCGAAAGTTTTGGGGCGACAGCTTCTCGATTTCCTCGCGGGACGGCGTGCGGAAGCGCACATCCTTGTCATGCAGCAGCCAGTTGAGATCGCGGCCCAGCACGGAATCGGGGGAACGCGACATCGCATCATAGGCAACCATCGCGCCGGTCTTGACGCGCGCTATCGGGGCGGGGTCCCAGCCGGGAGCCGCCAATTTGGCCGCGAAGAGCCGGAGTTGGTCCTTGTAGTCGGCGGGACGGGTGACGGCCTGAAACTCGAAGGCGTCGTCGTCGATGGAAAACTGCATCCCCATCCGGCGGCCGTTGGTCAGATCGTCCAGTTCCCGCTGGCCCAGCTTGCCGATCCCGCTCGCCACCAGCGCATAGTCCGCCGCCCAGCTCGGCACTGGTCTGGTGGGAGAAAAGGCCTGCTGGCCATGGCCGAAGCGGACGTTGATCCGCACCTTTTCGGTTTCGGCGTCATTGGCGAACAGGGTCAGCTTGACACCGTTGGAATAGGTGATGCTCTCCATCCCCTTGAGGCCGATGGGCGCGCGCGACACGACCGTGCCGGGGGGACCGAGCGGCGGCAGGTCGTCCATCGTCACCGCCTTGTCGGCCAGCCGCGCATTGGCGGCGGCCTGCACGGGAGCCGCCACCGCCGAAGCAAGCCGCGCGTCCAGCCCCGGCTGCGCCTTGCCGGTGATCAGCAGCGCGCGGAACACGCCTGCGGAGAACAGCCGGCGGGTGGAATCGAGGATCTTCTGCGGCGTCATGGCGGGCTTGCCCGACCGGAAGATGTCGAGCGCGGCCTGCGGGCTGACCGTGGTTTCGCGGATGTCGACCGCGCTCACCAGATCGGTCGCCTGTTTCGCG
>Ga0180223_1001469_pt1 | contig 18144 bp, 16 predicted proteins | sample eDN5th30CKraftOP_FD_151337 | JGI IMG/M metagenome (GOLD analysis project Ga0180223, IMG submission 151337) | Enriched Organic Plus compost microbial communities from Emeryville, California, USA - eDNA 5th pass 30_C Kraft OP (version 2) (version 2) ...
CTCCGGGGTCACCGGCAGGCCGCGCGAACGGCGCATCTCGACGAAGCTCTGATGCAGCCGATAGTTCATCAGTTCGCTCTGCCGCTCGGCCGGCAGGGCCCGAAACGCACCGCACATGTCCGCGACCAGCGTATCCGAGCCCTCGTCCGGCACTTCGAGGGCCTGCAGCAGGGTGCAGAGCGCGGGGCGCTGCGCGGTCGCGAGATCGCTGTGCCATCCGTGGTTGGCATCATGCTGGCCGATCGCCCGGCCGTTCACAACCTTGTTCGAGATGACGTAGATCTTCGGGAATTCCGGGTCGACATATTCCTCGCGCGTATTGTCGCCCAGTTCGCCGAACACGCTGGTGAATGCCATCAACTGCGGCTTGTCGAGACGCTGGTTGCGCAGCAGGATCACGCCGCTGGTGTTGAAGACATCGATGATCTGCCTGACTGTTTCCGGGGAGGCATTCGCAACGTCCACGTCGAGAATCTCTGCACCGAATTCAGGCATCAGGGGCCGGGTACGCAAGGGTGTCTGCGTCGTCATGGTGGATTCCTCGTTCCTTTTCGGACCATCGAACACCGTCTTCGGCTGAGGTCGTCGCCACCGTCCCGGATGTGATCCATCCAACCCCAACGCCGCGCGTGTTCGCCGGGTGTCAATTGCGGCCACACGTCCCGGTCGCGATCTTGTCCCGCGAACGGCAAAAACTTGACTGGCGCGGGCGCCGCCCGCCGCTGCCGGTGCAAACAAATAAACAAATAAGGGTGCGCGATCAGGCAAGACTGGCCGCCGGGGTGCAACGAACATCCGGGCATCGATACATTGGATGCGCGATCGGGGATGAGCCGGCCCCCCGGTTGCCTGGACACCAGGGTGACCACGATGTTGAACCGCCGGTCTTTCACGAAGCTTTCGCTCGGTCTTGCCAGCGCTCCTGTTGTGGGGCGAATGGGATTGCGCTCGGCGCGCGCCGCCGACAATGATTTCGTCCGTATCGCCTATTCGGTCGACGTGGCGAGCTGGGATCCGATTGCCACCGGGCAGGGGCAGACGGTGCCCATCCACAAGTCGGTTTTCGACATGCCGCTGAGCTTCAGCCCTGATTTCAGCGTTGGTCCAAGTGTCGTCAGCAAAGTGCGCTGGCTCGACGACAAGGCCATGGCCCTGGAGCTGACGCTGCGCGAGGGCGTCACCTTTCACAACGGTGATCCGCTCACCTCCGACGACATCAAGTTCTCGCTGCAGGAACGGCCGGCGGCGGACAAGTCGCTGATGATTGCTGGCCTCTGGGGTGACGGCAAGGTCGCGACGGTCGAGACGCCATCGCCAACGGTCGCGGTTTTCAAGTTCAAGTCACCCTATGTATCGGCGCCGGCCCTGCTGGGATCGATCCCGGCCTACATCCTGCCGCGCCGCTATTATGAGCGGGTCGGCCGGGAAAAATTCATGGAGAATCCGATCGGCTCGGGGCCGTACCGGCTGGTCGATTACGAGCGCAACTCGCGCATCTCGCTGGAAGCCTATGACAAATACTGGGGCGGCGCACCGCGCATCCGGCGCGCGACCTTCCAGATCATGCGCGACGCCAGCGCGCGGGTCGCGGCGATCCAGTCAGGCCAGGCGGACTTCACCAACAACCTGCCGGTGCGCGAGGCGCTGCGCCTCGGCGGCCTGCCGGGTCTCACGGCGGCAATCCATCCGATCAACAGTGCGGTGATGGTGCGCATGGTCAACAAGGGCCTGTTCCAGGACATCAACCTGCGGCTCGCCATGCACCATGCGATCGACAAGGAGGCTCTGTCGAAGGCGTTCTATGGCGGGCGCGCCGTGCCGATCTCGATGTGGGCGAGCGATGGCCCGACCTACGATCCGACATTCAACATGGAGTTCAGTCCGGACAAGGCGAAAGCCTACCTCGCCAAATCCGGTTACAGCATGGAGAAGCCGGCGAAGATCAAGTTCGGCTATGTCGTTGCGCAATTCCCGAACGACTTCGACATCGCGCGTACATTGGTGCAGATGTGGCGGCGCGTGGGCATCGAGGCCGACCTCGAGGCGCTCGAGCAGGCCAAGTATTACGAGTTTGCACACGCCGACAAGCTTGAGATGCCGGTCCTGTTTGCCTGGACGAACTCCTCCGGCGATCCGGAATTGTTCTCCGGCCTGTTCATGGATCCGCGGAAGCGGAATTCCGTCTGGAAGAGCGGCGATATCAACGAGCGGCTCGACCCGCTGCTGGTCGAACCGGATGAAGCGAAGCGCATGGCCGGGTATCGCGCCTTCGATCGCTGGACGATCGAGCAGGGCTACGCGATTCCGATGCTGCTCAGCACGGCGTCGACCGTGCATGCCACGCGCCTGAACTACGTGCCGTATCGCACCGGCTGGGCGCTGCCCTATGCGTGGTCGTTCAGCTGATCTGCTGAGCGCGCTCCACGGTCGCCGCGGTCTGCCGGGTGTGCAAGTGTAGTCCTCGCCGGAGGACGTCACATGCCGCTGCAGAGCCGGGTTGATCCATTCGGGGAGCTGTTTGCCGACGCGTCGCGCGGATTGCTGATGGGCAACCGGGGCGGCCGCTTTCACGATGATGAGCAAGCGCTTGGCTCACGCCGCTGGGCGTCGCGGCAATGGATCTGCTGCCGGCTGTCATTCAATGGGCGGCAACGTGCGGTGTGGGGACGCAGCTATACGGAACTGTTCTTCCTCGATGAGGTGACGGCTTTTGCGGCGGGACACCGGCCGTGCTTCGAATGCCGTCGCAAGGATGCGGAAGCGTTTGCGGCGCTGTTCCCATCCGCGGGTGACAAGCGCGCGCGTGCCGATGATGTGGATCGGGTTCTTCACGCCGAACGGCTGGATGGCCGCGCCAAGCGAAAGCATTTGCTGAGGTTCGGCGATTTGCCCGATGGGGCGTTCATTGATCTGGATGGCAATGCGTATGCGATCCGAGGTGGGCTGCTGCTGCGATGGACATCGGCCGGCTATGTCGCTTGCACGATGAGTGTTGAAGCCAGCCGCATCGTTCCCGTGCTGACGCCGCCCTCTATTCTCTCAGTCCTCACCGCAGGCTATCAACCGTTGTGGCATCCGAGCGCGGTTGCCGGTGGTTGATGGCGATGGTTGAAATGTTCGTGGCGATCAGGTTGGTGGACATCAAGCGCGCCGCAATCTCGGCGTAACCTCGCCCCGCGTGCGGGGAGAGGTCGACGCGCAAAGCGCGGCGGGTGAGGGGGGCTTATCTGCCGACCCTGAATTTTGTTTGACGCCGCCCCTCATCCCACCCTTCTCCCCGCGCGCGGGGAGAAGGAGCAGGTTGCTGTTGCCGCAGCTTCCTTGCTTCCAAAAGCCAATTGTATAACGAGCTTGTGCATTAAAACGCGCAGGCCTTTGCATCAGCCGGCTGCAGCCGGAACATCCGGTCGTCGCTGCCGAGCTCGGTGCCGAATGTCTTCGCCAGCAGGCCGCGCTGGTCGCGCAGCATCACGTCGTCACCGGCGCGGGTGAGATAGAAGTTGCCGTCGCTCGTGTCTGGCTGGCACGTATAGGCGTAGGTGTCCGGCCAGCAGTTCAGCGACTTGCGCAACGTCTTGCCGTCCTTCAACTCGACATGGAATGAGAGCTTGTAGCTTGGCCAGTCAGGCGTCTGCTCCTTGGTCGCCGCGGCCTTGAGCACGGCGATGCGGCGGACAAGCTGCCCCGGATGCGAGGCGAGATGAGCGGCGTCGTAGCTGCGGGTGAGGCAGAGCGCGCCGTCTTCTGACAGGCGCTCGCGCAACGGCCGGCCGAGCCTTGCCCAGGCGGGATTGAGCGCATCGCGCAGTGCGGTGCATTGCGCCACGGGTTGCTTGTCGAGGCGGAATGTCCTGTCATCCGCGCCGGGCTGCACGTATTCGGGATTGTCCTCGTCCTCCTCGCTGCCGCCGCAGCCGCCGACCACGACGAAGCCGTTGTTGTTGACGATCAGCGAGCCGCCGCTCGCGCGCAGGTCGAACGAACCGCCGTCGCAGTCGATCGCGCAGACGGTTTTCCCGCCGGCTCCCTTGCGGCAGTTCAGGCCGTTGGAGAACACGCCCTTGCGGTCGCGGAAGCGGACGAAGGCAGTGACGTTGATGCCGCCGTCGCTGCCGTCGTCGGACAGCAGGTCCTCGCGCGTCTGAGGCACGTCCTCGGCATTCTGGTCCGGCGAGAAGTCGCGGAAGATGTGGAAGCTCGTCACCCGCTGCTTGGGATGCGCGCTGAGATGCGCGGCGTCGTAAGTGCGGCCGAAGCAGGCCTCGGTCTTCAGCGGCAGCAATCCCGGAAGTGGAGAGGAGCGCTGGTCGCTGGTCTGTGCCAGCGCAGGAGCACAGGTGATCCATCCCAAAGCAAGAAGGGCAGATGCAATACGGAAGACAACATGACGTCCGATCATCGTAGGGAACCGCCTTCGTTGATCAGCAGACTAGTCTGGCCCTTGCGACCTGGCCATGGTCGGCAACGGCCAGCGATTGATTTACATGATGCACATCGTCTTGCCGCAGCCTGCCCCCTCTCCCGTTTACGGGGGAGGGGTGGGGAGGGGGTCAGGTCCAGCGGCTGTGATGCCCCTCCCTAGCCCTCCCCCGCACGCGGGAGAGGGAACATGCCGTGCCTGTGGCATGTCCTCGAACAACGTAGAAATATTGATGGATAGTACTCGGCGCAGATGACCCAATCTGACACTCATCATCCTCCCCAATTCACTGCGGCCGGCTTCGCCGAAGGCGTGCGCGTGACACTTCCGGCGCTGCCCGGCATTCTTGCCTTCGGCGTCGCGTTCGGCACCATTGCCGCGCAGAAGGGCCTGTCGTTCGGCGAGGCGATGGCGATGACCACCTTCGTCTATGCCGGCATGTCGCAGCTGATCGCCCTGCAGTCATGGCCCGGCGAATTCACCCTCACGGTCATCCTCTCGCTGGCGCTGGTCACGGCCACGGTCAATCTGCGGCTGTCGCTGCTCACGGCGTCGCTGCAGCCATGGTTCGCGCCGCTGCCGGCGTGGAAATCCTGGCCGATGCTGTTCCTCACCACCGACCTCGGCTGGCTGCTGGCCATGCGCTATCGCGACCAGGGCGGCACCGACTACGGCTTCTATGCGGGCAGCGCGATCCTTGTCTGGATTGCCTGGGGTGCGGTCTGCATTCCCGGCTATCTGCTGGGCGCATGGGTCAGCGCGCCGGAGCGCTTCGGCCTCGATGTGGTGATGCCGGTGTTCTTCGCGGCGATGCTGGTGCCGATGTGGAAGGGCTCCCGGCGGGCCATTCCGTGGCTGATCGGCGGAGGCGTCGCGCTGCTGGTCGACTGGCTGGTGCCGGGCTGGTGGTATCTGGTCACGGGCGCGCTGGCGGGAAGCATCGCGGGAGGATTCATCCATGACCAGCCCGAGTGACGTGGCCGACTACGGCGCCTATGCCGCCATCGCCGCCATGGCGGTGGCCACGGTGCTGATGCGGCTCGGCGGCTACTGGCTGATGTCGCAGGTGAAGCTGACCGCGCGGGTGCAGCGCATGCTGGATGCGCTGCCGGGCTCGGTCGTGCTGGCCTCCGTTCTGCCCGTGGTTGCCAAGGGCGGGCCGGTGGTGATGCTGGCCGTCGTCGGCGCCATGCTGATGATGATCGCGCGGCGCAACGACTTTCTGGCGGTGGCGACCGGCATGGGGATTGCGGCGCTGGCGCGCGGTTTCGGGATCGGCGGGTAGAGCAGCGGCCACCTCGACTGCCACCGTCCGACTTAAGTTGTGCTGCCTTTCAGCACCTGCGTCGCGTTTGCCAGTGTCTGTTCGGGGGTGCCGGAGGCATCGACGTCCGTCCAGTCGAGCGAGCCGAGGTCGTAGCTCTCCTGCTGCTGGGCGACAGTGGCATCAGCATCGGACGCATCGCCGACGCGCTTGCCGATCCGCGCCACGCGCGTCGCGAGATCGGCGGTGAGGAACAGGCCCTGCAACGGCACGCCGAGAGACCGTGCGACCTCGCGCAACCCGGCACGCTCGGCCTCACGGGCAAACACGGCATCGACCACGGCCGAATGCCCGGCCTTGAGCACGCGCCGCGCCTTCTCCGCCAGCGCGGCATAAACCCGGTCACCGGCTTCGCGGGTATAAGCCTCCGGCGGCAGTTTCTCGGTCTCGGCCTTGCCGAACATCACCTTGCGCTGGACATCGGAGCGCAGCACGACCGCTCCGGGCGGCGGCGCAATGGCGGGCGCGATGCCGCGGGCGAGCACCGACTTGCCGGTGCCCGACAATCCACCGACCGCCACCAGCGTCGGCGCAGCCGGTGCGATCAGGCGACAGGCCCAGTCGAAATAGGCTTTGGCGCTGCGGGTGATCTCGGCCTTCTGGTCGTCATGACCCTGGTCGAGCTTGGCGGCCGTCACCTTGGAGCGGATCGCGGCGCGCACGGAGAGGAACAGCGGCAGCGCGGCCAGCGCGTCGAGATCGCCGTCGCGCCTGGTCTCGGCGAGATAGCGGTTGAGCACGATGTTGGCGGGCCCCGGCAGATCGCGTTCGATCAGGTCCATCAGCAGAAAGGCGAGATCGTAAAACACATCGCCGCTGGCGATCAGCGGATCGAACTCGATGGCGTCGAACAGCATCGGCTTGCCGTCGATCAGTGCGATGTTGCCGAGATGCAGGTCGCCATGGCCGCGCCGGATCAGGCCCTGATGGCCGCGCTCCGTCAGCAATTGAATGAGACGCTTGTGCGCAGCACGGCTGGCCTTTGTCAGGCCCGTGATCTTGTCTCCCTCAAACAGGTCGGGCCATTTGGCGAAGGCTTCATCGTTCTGCTCGATATAGAGGCCCAGCGCATCGATCCACGCCGGTGCATCGGCCACCGGCGCCTTGGCGTGAGCCGCGGCAACGGCGCGACCCAATGCGTCCGCCAGCGCGGCGTCGATCCTGCCGGCCGCCGCGAGGTGGTCGAGCGTGCTGTCCTCATCGAAGCGCAGCATGTCGACGGCATATTCCACCGGCTTGCCCTTGCCGCCAATGGCGAGATGGCCACCCTCGTCCGTGATGACGGCCACGCCGTGATAGATCTTCGGGGCGAACGGCTTGTTGACCTCGATCTCCGCTTCGCAGGCGGCTTTGCGCTTCTCCAGGGTCGAATAGTCGAGAAACGGAAAACGCACCGCGCGCTTGACCTTGAGCACGCGATCGCCGGCGAGGAAGACCGCCGCGCCATGGGTATCGATCTGCCGCACCTTCGCGCCGCCATGGGTTGCGGGATCGGCCAGGAAGGCGAACACCGCCGCCTGCGGATTGTCGCTCATCGGCCGCCTCGAGCGGCTTTGAGTGATGGCGCGAATTCGCTTTCAATTTTTCCTGAATCAGCTTTCATTCTTTCTGAGCCTTGAAATTCGATTCGCACATGGTCTACCGGCGCACCACCAACGTTGCCCGCAAGCTTGCCGCCCGCCAGAGCGCCATCGTGTCTGCCGCTCATGCTCTCGCAGCTGAAGGCGGGATGTCTGCTGTACAGATTGTCCCAGTTGCGCGACATGCCGGTATCGCTGCGGGGACCGTGTACCGTTATTTTCCGGCGAAGACCGATCTGGTCGCCGCGCTGGTCGCGGTCCATAGCGAACGGGAAATCGGCGCCATGGCTGCAGCGGCCGATGCCGCGCCCGGCCCGCTGTCGGCGCTTGCCGCCGCAATCGCGATCTTCGCCACGCGCGCGGTGCGCTCCCGCCGGCTGTCCTTTGCTGTGCTCACCGAGCCGGTCGAGCCGGAGATCGACGCCGCGCGGCAGCCGTTCCGCCAGGCGCTGTCCGCCGAACTGGCGCGCCGGATCGGGGCGGTCATCGCCGCGGGAATGCTGGCGGATATCCCCCGCGATCTGGCGGTGGCTGCGGTGATGGGAGCGATGATCGAAGGATTGATCGGACCGTCCGCACCGGACGAAGCAGCGGATGAAGCGCATGTCCGCGATACGGTGCAGACCATCACCCTGTTTGCCCTGCGGGCGCTGGGCGTGGTCGATGCGCGGGCGCGCGGGCTGGTGGTGCAGATCGTGCTGCCGTCCGCCGGAGAGGGCGCGTAGATCCGGCTTCACCGTATCGTTTCCGTTGCGAGCCATTGCGTCACCGCCGCCAGCGCGTCCTCGCGGCTGCCGCCAGCCTGCCGCTTTGCGTTGTAGCGGCGCAGTTGTTCGTCGGCCGATGTGCCGTTGATCGCGATATCGCGGCAGCGCTGCACCCCGTCTTCGCACCCGAGCTCACGTGCGCTCTCCGCAGTCGTGGCGATGATCTCCTCGATCATGTCGATGACTTTCACGGCGCCTGTCCCCGTCGCGAAGGTGCCATGCACGCCATAGCGTTGGGCGCGCCATTTGTTCTCGACGATCACCGCCCGGCCGACGGCGTCGAGCTCCCAGTTTTCGAACGGATGAAGCGCGAGATGATGCACCAGTGTCCGGTAGAGCGCGGCGATGGCGATGGTGTCGTCCAGCCGCGTGCAGGAATCCGGAGCGCGCAGTTCGAGGGTGGGATGCTTCAGCGAGGGCCTGATCGTCCACCAGATGTAACTTGCGTCAGGCACGACGCCGGCATGGACCAGCGCCGCCACATAGGCATCGTATTCGGCCGTGGTGCGGAACAGTTCGGGTATGCCGGTGCGCGGCAGCTCGTCATAGGCCGCGAGACGGTAGCCCATCAGCCCGGTGCGCCGCGATTGCCAGAATGGCGAGGACGCGCCCAGCGCCACGAACAACGGCAGATACGGCAGCACGCGATACATCACGTCGATGCGTTCGTCCGGGTCGGGAAGCTCGACATGGACATGCAGCCCGCACAGCATGTCGCGCTGGCCGATCATCTGCAGGTCCGCCATCACGGCGTCGTAGCGCTCGCTCTCGGTCTGCTGTTGCTCGCGCCACGAGGCGGTCGGGTGCGTGCCGGCCGCCAGAATGGCGAGCCCATAGGTCGCGGCGATCTCCGACACGATGCGGCGCAGGTGGCGCAATTCCGCCCGGGCGGCTGCGATGTCGATATGAGGCGCCGTGATGACCTCGACCTGTGAGCGCAGGAATTCGCGGGCGACCTGATCGCCGCAGGCCTTTCTGACGGCCTGGAAGAATGCGTCGGGTGCGTCCGCGGAAATCTCGTGGGTCCTCGCGTCGACCAGGAAATACTCTTCCTCGATGCCGAAGGAGAATTCGTCAGCCATGGCGACGACCCATCAAGTCGTGATGAAAACCGGAGGCAGACAAAAAGCAAAAAATACCGGCTGCCGGACCGCTGATGCGGCCCGGCGCTCATCTAACGCCCGATCTGTTGGGTGGGTTCCGCTTGGCGGCCCGGCGTCAATGCGCCATCAGCACCGGAACGGTCATCGACGACAGCATGCTGCGGGTGACGCCGCCGAGGATCAGTTCACGCAGACGCGAATGGCCATAGGCGCCCATCACCAGGAAATCGATTCCGGAATCGGACACGTAGGAGAGCAGGGTGCTCTGCACGTCGACCTTCGGTGCAGTGATGCGCTTGAGCTCCGCATTGATGCCGTGGCGCAGCAGATGCTCCGTCATCACCGCGCCCTGGGTCTGGTAGGTCTTGCCGCGCTCGCCGAACACGACGACGATTTCGACATGGCCGGCACGCTGCAGGAAGGGGATGGAATCGGCGATCGCGCGGGCGGCCTGCCGGCTGCCATCCCAGCCGATGGCGACACGATCGAGTTTCAGCCCCTCGGTCTGGATGAAGGGCACGACGATCACCGGCCGTCCGGACTGGAACATGGCGCCTTCGATGATCAGGTCCGCAGGAGACGTCGAATCGCGCGTGGCCTGGCCGACGATTGAAAGGTCGAAACGCCGGCTGATCTGGCCAAACACTTCGGAGGCGCCGGCGAGGCTTGCATCGACGGTGCGGGTGTCGAAAGAGACGCCGGCTCCCGAGGCGAGCGCCGTAAACGCGGCCACCGCGTTTTCGGCATGCTTGAGGCTGTCGGCGCGCTGGGATTCGATGATTTCGGTCGGGATGCCGCCCATGATCGTCGCCGGGATCACCGGCTCGTAGACGAAGGCGATCCCCGTCAGATGCGCCCCGAACGTATGGGCGGCGGAGATGGCATATTTCGTCGCCATGTCCTGCTCGTCTCCCGAAAGGTGGACGACGATATCCTTCAGCATGGCGGGCTCCTGTCCGGCGCGTATGATCACTCAGTCCGGCCGCGACGTCACGACTGTCCTGACCGGATCAAAACTATGAGTGGAGACGCGCGGGGATGCAATGCATCTCGCGCCGATGGCGTCATTTCTTGATGTTGCCGCCGGCGTCGAACTGCGCGAGATACGCCCAGAGATTGGTGCGCTCCGCCGCATTGCTGATGCCGATGAAAGCCATCCGGGTCTTGGGGATGGCGGCTGCAGGATTGCGGATATAATTGTCGAAGGATTCCGCAGTCCAGGTGATGCCGGAATCCTTGTTGGCAGGCGTAAAATTGTAACCTTCGAGCGTGCCGGCCTTGCGGCCGTCGAGCCCGTTCAGCTCCGGGCCGACCTTGTTCTTGGCATTCGGGCCGATGTCGTGGCAGGCGCGGCATTTGGCGTAGGACTTTTCGCCCGCGGCGATGTCCTGTGCCAGGCCGCCTCCCGTCGAGGCCACCAGCAGCACGGCACCAATCATCCATACCTTCATTCGCATCTCTCCTCGCAATCCCTGGGCGCAGACATCATCCCCGTCCGCCGATCCGGAGTTGACCGCAACTTTAGAGCACGTCAACAAAGAGGCTATCATGGCGAAATGAAAGGCGATTTTCGTCATGGGACTTCCTATAGTCGGTGTCGGAGAAACACATGTCCGTGACCTTGCCGGTTCCCGATGCCGACGTTCTTGCGCGCCGCGCCGCGATTGTGGCCGCGCTGCGCAGCATCGTGCCGGGCGAGGGCGTGATCGACGGCGAGCGCGAAATGCGCCCCTACGAATCGGACGGACTCACCGCCTACCGTCAGTTGCCGATGGTGGTCGTGCTGCCGGAGACGACCGGGCAGGTTGCCGCGGTGCTCGGCTTTTGCCATGCGGAGGGCATTCGCGTCGTGCCGCGCGGGGCAGGAACCTCGCTCTCTGGCGGTGCGCTGCCGTTGTCGGATGCGGTGCTGCTCGGCATGGGCAAGTTCAAGCGCATCCGCGAGATCGATTTCGACAACCGCTGCGTCGTGGTCGAGCCGGGCGTGACCAATCTCGCCGTCAGCCAGGCGGTGGAAAGCCGGGGCTTCTATTATGCGCCGGACCCGTCTTCGCAGATCGCCTGCACCATCGGCGGCAACATCGCGGAGAATTCCGGCGGCGTGCACTGCCTGAAATACGGCATGACCACCAACAATGTGCTCGGCTGCGAGATGGTGCTGATGACCGGCGAGGTGATCCGTCTCGGCGGACGCCACCTCGATGCGGGCGGTTATGACCTGCTCGGCATCGTCACCGGCTCGGAAGGGCTGCTCGGCGTCGTCACCGAGATCACCGTGCGGATCCTGAAGAAGCCGGAGGTCGCCCGCGCGGTGCTGGTCGGCTTCAACTCGTCGGAAGATGCCGGCACCTGCGTGGCCAGCATCATCGGCGCCGGCATCATTCCCGGCGGCATGGAGATGATGGACAAGCCTGCGATCCATGCGGCCGAGGACTTCGTCCATGCCGGCTATCCGCTCGATGTCGAGGCGCTGCTGATCGTCGAACTCGACGGACCGCAGGCGGAGGTCGATCATCTCCTGGCGCGGGTCGAGTCCATCGCGGCGGAGTGCGGCGCGGTGGTCTGCCGCGCCTCCAACTCGGAGCAGGAGCGGCTGCTGTTCTGGGCCGGGCGCAAGGCCGCATTCCCGGCGGTCGGCCGCATCTCGCCCGACTATTATTGTATGGACGGCACGATTCCGCGCGCGCAGTTGCCGCTGGTGCTCGCGCGCATGCGCGAGATGTCGGAGACCTACGGCCTGCGGGTCGCCAACGTCTTCCATGCCGGTGACGGCAACCTGCATCCGCTGATCCTGTATGACGCCAACATCCCGGGAGAACTCGATCGCGCGGAGGCGTTCGGCTCGGACATCCTGCGGCTGTGTGTGGAGGTCGGCGGCGTGCTGACGGGCGAGCACGGGGTCGGTGTCGAGAAGCGCGACCTGATGCCGGACATGTTCACGCAGGTCGACCTGGATCAGCAGCAGCGGCTCAAATGCGCCTTCGACGAGAAGGGGCTGCTCAATCCGGGCAAGGTGTTCCCGACCCTGCATCGCTGCGCCGAGCTTGGCCGGATGCATGTCCATCACGGCCAGACCGCGTTCCCTGATATCCCGCGCTTCTAGACTGTTCGCCTCCTGCCATGACGACTCTCACTCCGCGCGATTCCAAGGATGTCGAAGAGGCCGTGCGCTGGGCGCTCGGCCACGGCAAGACATTGGACATCATCGGCGCCGGCACCAAGCGCGGGATCGGTCGCCCGACGCAGACCGATGCGACCCTCGATCTCTCGGGGCTCAGCGGCATCACGCTGTATGAGCCGGAGGAACTGGTGCTGTCGGCGCAGGCCGGCACGCCGCTGTCCGAGATTGAAGCCGCGGTTGCGGCGCGCGGCCAGGAACTGGCATTCGAGCCGCCGGATTATGGGGCGCTGCTCGGTCACACCCGCGGCGGTACGATCGGCGGTCTGCTGGCCGCCAATCTCTCGGGACCACGCCGGCTCAAGTCGGGCGCCGCCCGCGATCATTTCCTCGGTTTCACCGCGGTGTCCGGCCGTGGCGAGACCTTCAAGTCCGGCGGGCGCGTGGTGAAGAACGTCACCGGCTACGATCTCTGCAAGCTGATGGCCGGATCGTGGGGAACGCTGGCCGTGATGACCGGCGTCACCATCAAGGTGCTGCCGCGCGCGGAAACAGAGGCGACCATCATCCTTCATGGTCTTGATGGTGGTGTCGCGGCGCGGGCGATGGCGGCCGCGATGGGATCGTCCTGTGATGTGTCGGGAGCCGCGCATCTTCCGGCGGGTCTTGCGGATCGTATCAGCGGGATCGCTGCTCGTGATGCGGTGACCGCGCTGCGGCTGGAGGGCGTTATGCCGTCTGTCGTGCATCGCCGGCAGATGTTGATGGACATCCTCAAGCCGTTCGGAGCCGCATCCGTTGTCGATGCGGATGCCTCGCGGACTCTTTGGCGGGCAATCCGGGACGTGACGCCATTCGCGATGCAGGCCGCAATGGATGAGCGGGCGTTATGGCGCATTTCGGCGGCGCCGATGCAGGGACCGCAGGTTGGCCGTGTGCTGGCTGACGAAGCCGGTGCGGAGACTTTGTATGACTGGGCGGGTGGTCTGGTCTGGGCGTTGCTGCCGTCGTCCGCTGATGCGGGGCAGGAGATCGTCCGTCGCGCCGTTGCCGCCAATGGTGGCCACGCCACGCTGGTTCGTGCGCCAGCGGCGCTCCGTGCGGCCGTTGATGTATTCGAGCCGCAGGCTGCGGGGGTGGCGACGCTATCGGCGCGGATCAAGGCAGGCTTTGATCCGAACCGCATCCTGAATCCGGGACGGATGTACACCGGGATATAGGTCAATGTGCGGAATGGCGAAGCGACATTGCCCAGGCCGGCGCATCTGTTAACTTGGGTGACCTCAACGGGGTGCTCCGCGCGAGCTGAGAGGCTTTGGCCAACCCGTCGAACCTGATCCGGGTCATGCCGGCGAAGGGAATTGAGGTGATGGTGTTCCCGCCGTTTCCCTGTCCTGTGCCGCTGCCCGGTCGTCAAAGAACGGGGAAGGAATGTCCGTGCCGGACCATCCGATCAGCATTGAACTGCTTGAAGCTCTGCGGCGGCGGCGGCCGCTGGTCCACAACATCACCAACTATGTGGTGATGACCCAGTCCGCCAACATTCTATTGGCGCTCGGCGCTTCGCCGGCAATGGCCCATGCGGTGGACGAGGTCGAGGACTTTGTCGCCATTTCCGACGCGCTGGTCATCAACATCGGCACGCTGTCGCCGCCCTGGGTCGAAGCGATGCGCCGTGCGGCGGCGCGAGCGGTGCAGTTGCGAAAGCCCTGGGTGCTCGACCCGGTGGGATGCGGAGCGACAGCTTATCGCACCGGTGTCGCGGCTGAACTGGCGGCGATGTCGCCCGCGGTCATCCGCGCCAATCCCAGCGAGATCCTCAGCCTGTCCGGTGCAGCGGCGGCCGGACAAAAGGGCGTCGATTCATCAGCGAGGTCGGATGACGCCGTGGCTGCGGCACGATCGCTCGCGCAATGGACCGGAGCCGCCGTCGCGGTGACCGGTGCGATCGACTACGCGACCGACGGCGAGCGTGTCATCGCGATCGAGACCGGCGATCCGATGATGCCGCTTTGCACGGGACTCGGCTGCGGCCTGAGCGCAGTGACGGCAGCCTTCGCAACGGTGGCCCCGCCACTGACGGCGGCAGCGACGGCGCTTGCCGTGTTCGGCGCCGCCGGCCGCGATGCTGCGGCGCGGTGCCGTGGTCCGGGACACCTGCCTGCGGAACTGGTCGACAGCCTCTATCTGATGGACCAGGCCATGCTGGAGCGCGGTGTGCAGGTCGCGTCGGCGTGACATGTTGATGGCGGCGAACGACCAGTTCCGTTTGCGCAGCTCATGCACTGGATTCTCTTGTGTGGTTCGCGTTTTCTGCGGCGAACCGGTTTCCACTTCACCGGAAAACGCTCTAGACCAGACCGATGCAGACGTCATTCACGCTGGCGCAACTGGCTGATCCGCATGTCGCGGAATCAGAGAAGATCCTGCGCGCCTGCGTGCATTGCGGCTTCTGCACCGCGACCTGTCCGACCTATGTGCTGCTGGGTGATGAACTCGACTCGCCGCGCGGCCGCATCTACCTGATCAAGGACATGCTGGAGAACGACCGGCCTGCCACGGCCGATGTCGTCAAGCATATCGACCGCTGCCTGTCGTGCCTCGCCTGCATGACCACATGCCCGTCCGGCGTCCACTACATGCATCTCATCGACAATGCCCGCGCCCATGTGGAGGCGACCTATCGGCGGCCTTTGATGGATCGCTTGCTGCGGGCGATGCTCGCCCGGGTGCTGCCTTATCCCGCCCGGTTCCGGCTGGCGCTTGCCGCTGCGCGGCCGGCAAAGCCGCTGGCATCATTGCTTGAACGGATCGGCCTGCAGCCCGTTGCAGCGATGCTGCGGCTCGCGCCATCGCATGTCGCGCAGGTGGAAAAGCCGTCGCCACATTCCATTGCCGCCGGCCAACGACGCGGCCGCGTGGCCGTCCTGTCGGTGTGTGCCGATCAGGTGCTGGCGCCGTCGATCGAAGCTGCAACCATCCGCCTGCTGAACCGTTACGGCATCGAAGCTGTCCGGCCGCCGGCACAGGCCTGCTGCGGCTCGCTGGTCCATCATCTTGGACGTGAGGCGGATGCATTGGCTGCGGCGCGGCGGAATATCGATGCCTGGATGCGCGAGATCGAAGGTGGTGGACTTGATGCCATCATCGTTGCGGCGTCGGGATGCGGCACCACGGTGAAGGATTATGGCTTCATGCTGCGCACTGATTCGGCCTATGCCGCGAAGGCGAAGCGCGTGTCGGCCCTCACCAAGGACATCAGCGAGTATCTTTCAACGCTTGATCTCGCCGACAGCGAGACTCGGAAACCGCTTGTCGTTGCGTATCATTCTGCATGTTCGCTGCAACACGGACAGAAAATCACACGTCAGCCGAAAGAATTACTTTCCAAGTTTGGTTTCGTAGTGAAAGATGTTGAAGAGAGTCATCTCTGCTGTGGTTCGGCCGGAACGTACAACATCATGCAGCCGGACATCGCGGGGAAGCTGAGAGACCGCAAGGTCCAAAACATTCGCAAGCTTTCGCCCGACGTGATCGCGGCTGGCAACATCGGTTGCATCACCCAGATCGCAGCGGGCACATCAATCCCGGTTGTCCACACCGTCGAGCTGATCGACTGGGCGACCGGAGGGCCGGCGCCAACTGCGCTGGTAGGTGCGAGTGATCGCCACGGCGCCGGTATTCACCGTTGATGGGGCGATCGAGGGGGTTCTGGGATGGCCGCTTCAGCGGTCGGACCAGGCCGTGGGATTGAGCCAAACAGATCGGGAGGTCGATCATGGCGAAGAAGGCAAAGAAGGCGAAAGCCAAGAAGACGAAGAAGGCCACCAAGGCCAAGAAGACAGTGAAGAAGACAACCGGCCGCAAGGTGAAGAAGACGTCGGGCCGCAAGGCCAAGAAGACGTCTGTGAAGAAGGCCAAGGCCAAGTCGGCAAAGAAGTCGACCGGCAAGAAGAAGGTCGCCAAGAAAGTCGCGAAGAAGACGGCCAGGAAAGCGGCCGGCAAAAAGTCCCCCGCCAGGAAGAAGGCGGCGGCCAAGAAGACGGTCGCCAAGAAGAAGACGGTAGCCAAGAAAACTGCGAAGGCGCGCAGCGCACCGCGCAAGCGCACACCTGCTCCCGCGCCGGAGCCGGCGGCGGCTTCCGCCGGGTCTGAGGGAGGAACCAGCTTCCTTGGCTTCCGCGTTCCCGGCACCGAGGAAGGTGGCGAGGGCAACTAGCGCATCTTCTGGTGAAGTGCCTACGGGCGCAGCAAGTGATTCGGGGCGGGCTTCAGAAATGGAGCCCGCTTTTTTGTTGCTCGTGGCTGCAGGCATGAGTGGGAGGTCGGAAGACCTGTGTCTATCCTGTGTCAGAATTGCAACAATGGCCTACTTTCAACGCTTTCCAGACCAAAACCCAGCATGGTTGCCTAAGAAGGCAGCAACTGATGATCCTTTCACCTTGTCGTGAACTACAACTCCCGGGATATTTTCCCGCATTGAGGGCTGGGGGCGGGTGATCTGTCTGGCTCCTCGGCAAGTGCAAGTCAGGAACGGCCGGTTCCGAGGCTGCGTCCATCGAAAGGGGCTAAAATGAAGAAATTGCTTCTCTCTGTTGCGGGTGCTGCCGCTCTCCTGGCCACCCCTGCGGCTGCTGCCGATATGGGCGCCCGCATCGTGACCAAGGCGCCGGTGATCGCCCCGGCCCCGAGCCCGTGGGACATCGCCTTCGGCGGCGGTATCATGAGCGACTACAACTTCCGCGGTATCTCGCAATCCGCGCATGGCGTGGCCGGCACGGCCTATATTGAGCCGCGTATCAACGTCAACGACTGGCTGCAGCTTTATGCGGGTATCGCCGGCACCAGCGTGAAGCTGCCGACGGATCCGAGCGCCGAAGTCGACTTCTACGCCGGTGTGCGGCCGACCTTCGGTCCGATCGCCTTCGACCTCGGTTTCATTTACTACTGGTACCCCAAAGAGACGCAGTTCTGCGGCAACGCATTGTGCCCGGGTTCCAACTCCAATCCTCCGTTCCCCAACGGCAACACGACCCTCAAGAACACCGACTTCTGGGAAATCTATGGTAAGGCCGCTTATACCTTCAACGATTTCGTGACGGTCGGCGCCAACGTCTACTATTCACCGAGCTGGCTGAACACCGGCGCGGACGGCACCTACCTGTCTGGCACCGCCAAGTTCACGGCGCCCGGCACGCTGTTTCCGTCTGGCATCGGTGCTTATCTCTCGGGTGAGTTCGGCTACTACTGGCTGGGCACCAGCGATTATGTTCAGGGCGTCTACTACAACAACGCCAACAACGGCGGCGTGAAATTCCCCGACTACGCCTACTGGAACGTGGGTGTCGGCCTGACCTACAAGGCGTTCACCCTGGACCTCCGGTATCACGACACCGACCTGAGCAAGGCCAAGTGCAACGTGCTCACCGCCGATCCGAAGGCCCGTATCACCAACGGCGTGCCGGTCAACAACACCACGACCTTCGCAGCCTCCAACTGGTGCGGCGAGGCGTTCATCGCCAAGCTCTCCTTCGACACCACCCTGGCTGCGCTCAAGTAAGCCAGCCTCGTTCTCCTCTGATCCTCCAACGGCGGCTCTTCGGAGCCGCCGTTTTTTATTGTCATCCCGGGGCTCGCCGCTATTCGGCGGCCGGGGCGTTGGAGGTCTCTTCGAGACGATGATGGCTGCCATGGCGTGCGAGCCGCAGCCAGCGCCCGTGAAAGACACGAAGTGTCGAACGGTGGCCGATCGACACGATCGTCGTGCCGGGCAGACGTTCCTTGAGCAGCCTGTAGACGGTCTCTTCCGCGGGTTCGTCGAGTGACGCCGTC
>Ga0180223_1001470_pt1 | contig 18113 bp, 13 predicted proteins | sample eDN5th30CKraftOP_FD_151337 | JGI IMG/M metagenome (GOLD analysis project Ga0180223, IMG submission 151337) | Enriched Organic Plus compost microbial communities from Emeryville, California, USA - eDNA 5th pass 30_C Kraft OP (version 2) (version 2) ...
GGCGGGATTTTTTTCCGCACGCATCATTTTATATTTGCAAGCGTTGAGGATCATGCTAACCGGCCGACCTCAAGACGGGGTGGCTCACCAAGGCGCTCCCCAAATGATGTGGACGCATAGCTCAGTTGGTAGAGCAGCTGACTCTTAATCAGCGGGTCCTAGGTTCGAGCCCTAGTGCGTCCACCATTTTTCAATGACTTAGAGGCGAGAGCGCGACGGCGAACCGGCGCGGGGTCCCACTGGGGTATCAGAAGCGGCGCGATTATTTTGCTCGCATCCGAAGTCATTCCCTCCGTGAGCTTCCTGAGCACGGCGGTCTCACGGTCGCCATCACAATCAGGCTGAGCATTCACTTCATGCGCGAGTTCGAGGTTTCGGATTTCCGTGTTTGTCGCTAACCATTTCCCCTAGGCTTGGTATTTGATTGAACGGCGACAGGGGTGGCATGCAGGATTCGAAACAGCGATCGGGTATACGAGACAATCGTAGTCGCGGCCCGGCGCATGAATTTCTAGAATCTAAGGTGGCGAAAGGCAGCGACCTTTCGTTTGTCTCAGCATACTTTACAAGTTTCGCCTATAATCGCCTGTCAGCGACATTAGACGATATCGGTCATCTTCGTTTCCTATTTGGCGAGCCACGATTTCTCGACAGCGTGGATGCTGAAAGCCTCGTTCCGCCAGCATTCTCGTTAGATGAAGATGGCCTATCGTTGACCGAAGGCATGCGCAAAAGTGCCGCTGCGTCGAGATGTGCTGAATGGATCAGAGAGAAGGTCGAAATCCGGTCGGTGAAGCGATCGGGCTTGCTCCACGGCAAACTTTATCACGTTCATGATGGACGACGTGAACACGCGATGGTCGGCAGCTCTAACTTCACTTTGAGGGGCCTTGGCTACACCAACGAACCGAATATCGAACTGAATTTGGTGGTCGATAGCGACCGGGATCGAGATGACCTTCTCAGGTGGTTCGATGAAATTTGGTCGGACAGCAGTTTGACCGAAGACGTGCGCGACGAGGTGCTGGGCCAGCTTGAACGACTTTACCAACACAACAGCCCTGAGTTTCTATATTTCAAGACGCTCTTCCATTTATTCCAGCAGTATCTCTCGGACCAAACCGTAGAGGAAGAGCGCCTGAACGACGCCCGTTTCACCGAAACGGCGATTTGGCAGGCGCTTTTCGATTTTCAGCGGGATGGTGTGCGTGCGCTGTTGTCGAAGCTCGATCGTCACAGCGGCTGTATCCTGGCCGATAGCGTCGGCTTGGGGAAGACATACGTCGCACTGGCTGCGATCAAATGGTTCGAACTACGTAACCAGCGCGTCCTGGTCCTGTGTCCCAAAAAACTTCGCGATAACTGGACGGAGTTTCTCGCGCAGAACAATAGCGAAACTAACCCGCTTCGGGATGATCGATTCTCATTTACGGTCCTGTCGCACACCGATCTAACCCGTACCGCTGGGAAAGTTGGTGACATAAATTTGGGGACGGTCAATTGGGGAAACTATGATCTCGTCGTCATTGACGAGTCTCATAATTTCAGAACTGCATCGCGGGGTAAGCCCTCGACTGACAGCGGACCTGCGCGCCCAAGCCGATACGAAAAGCTGATCGACGAGGTAGTCCGATCAGGTATCAAGACGAAGGTTTTGATGCTCTCGGCAACCCCCGTTAACAATGACCTGTCCGACTTGAAAAGTCAGCTTGATCTAATCGTGGCGAGCAAGTCTGACGCATTTGCTGATTTAGGCGTTCCAAATCTCGCGGGCGTGATCGGCGATGCAAGGCGTAAATTCAAAGACTGGATAAAAGCGGGTGGCAAAGATCGTGACGCCCTGATCAGTCGGCTACCCCCGTCCCTCTTCAATCTGCTCGACGGCGTGACGATTGCCCGATCAAGGCGGCATATCGAGCGGCATTACTCTTCATCGATCGACGCGATGGGTAAGTTTCCCGTCCGGGCGCGCCCCATATCGATATTCCCGTCAATTGACACGGAAGGGGCATTCCCGGCGTTTGCGCACGTGCATGATGAGATCAGCGCGCTGAAGCTTGCCTTGTATAATCCGATTAGTTTTGTGCAGGACCAGTATCGCGCGGAGTATGATCCGGGCGGTAATTTCGATCAAGGCAACCGCGAGCGGTTCCTGATCGGGATAATCAAATCGGGGCTGCTCAAGAGGCTCGAAAGTTCGGTCAACTCTTTTGCATCTTCAATGGCGCGATTGTGCGATCGTATCGACGCTCGCCTGAAGGACATCGAGGCTTTTCAAGCTGGCGAAGTCAGCGCTTTCTCTGATGCTGATCTGCCAGACGAGATCGAAGGAGACGATGAGTTAGAAGTCGCCTTTGAGGTCGGCGGTGCGCTGAAATTCAATCTTGCCCACATGAAGATCGATGCATGGGCGATTGCTCTGGCGGAGGACCGGGCGCGCCTAGATGCCCTGCGAAAATCCGCATTCGAGGTGACACCACAGCGCGACGCAAAGCTCGCTGAATTGAAAAAGATCATAGCGGACAAGGCTACCCAACCATCGATCAACCGCAATGGCGAAGCCAACCGCAAAGCGATCGTGTTTACCGCCTTTTCGGACACAGCGGAGTATCTCTACGCCCAGCTTGCACCATTCGCCAAAGCAATGGGGATCAACGCTGCCCTTGTCACAGGCGGCGGGCAATCCCGATCAACATTGGGCAAGGCCCGGTATCAGGATATTCTGGTAAACTTTGCCCCCCGGTCGAAGGGGCGACGTGCAATGAAAGGCATGCCGCAAGACAACGAAATCGACCTGCTCATTGCGACCGATTGCATCTCTGAAGGGCAAAACCTTCAGGATGCTGACCTGCTGATCAACTTCGATATCCACTGGAACCCTGTGCGGCTGATCCAACGGTTTGGTCGGATTGATCGCATCGGGTCACTCAACGACCGCATCCAGATGGTGAATTTCTGGCCCACGCCGGACCTAAATCATTACATCAAATTGAAAGATCGGGTCGAGGCCCGCATGGCGCTTGTCGATTTATCGGCAACCGGCGACGACAATATTCTCGCAGATGCACGCGATGCGGCTGAGGCCGACCTGAAATGGCGCGACAAGCAGTTGATGCGTTTGAAAGACGAGGTTTTTGACCTTGAGGACGGGCAAGAGGGCGTAACTCTCGCAGAGTTTTCGCTGGAAGACTTCAGGGCCGACCTGCTTCAATTTTCACGGATCAACGAAGAAGCCTTACGCACCGCGCCGATCGGCATCAGCGCAATCGCACCTGCAGAACTGGAGAGCGGCGCGTTCGATCCCGGCGTCATATTTTGCCTTCGCCGCAAGGGTGATGTTCCCAAGGGGCAGGAAAAGGCCGTGGGCGGCCTTGATCCCTTTTTCCTTGTTTACGTCCGCGAGGACGGCACCATCCGGCACAGCTTTGCAGCACCCAAGTCGATCCTCGACGCTATGCGCGCGCTCTGCCTCGGGAGGTCCGAGCCGTTCGAAGCGCTCTGCGCGGCATTCGATGAAGAGACCGGCAAAGGCGCAAAAATGGAGCGCTACGATGCTCTGGCGCTTGCCGCCGTGAACTCAATCAAGGCAAGCTATGCAACGCGAGCGCTAGGTGCGCTTGCAGCGGGACGCGGTGGCAAGCTGGTCGACGAAGGCCAACAGCCACGCCATGAGGGGGATTTCGAGTTGATCACTTGGCTGATCGTCCGGCGCGGAGCCGATATCGCGTGAGCCATGCTCAGGAAACACTTGTCCGCATACGTGATGCGGTAACGGCGATCGGCGGAAAGAATCTGTCTTCTAACGCATCGGCTCTGCTCGGAGCGATCGGTTACGCCAGCCCCAAGACGTTGGCGATCGATACCGGCCCGGCCGAATTTCTTGCCGACTTGGGGATAGACACCGCAAAATTCGGCGAATCGCTTCCACGGATCGCCGCCATCCACTTCCTGTTTCAGCTTACCGGCGACGAACTCCCGGCGCTGTCCCGCAACACCGAGCCACAGACGGGCGCGTCATTCCAGCGCGGAGCGATAGATAGCTTCGTTTTCCTCGCGGTCGATCTTGACGATCAGCCGTGGTCGCGGCGCGAACTGGTGACCATCGTTCGCGAAATCAATCGCGGCTTTGCCATGCCCGCGATCATCTTGTTCCGTCACGGCGGAAATGCAACGCTGGCGGTGATCGATCGCCGGGCAAACCGGCGCGATCCGTCGCGCGATGTCGTCGGCGGGCGGATCTCGCTGGTCAAAGATATCTACCTTGCCAAACCGCATCGCGCCCATGTGGAAATTCTGGCTGACCTCTCGCTCGCCGCTATCGCGCGCAAAAAGGCCCCCGCCGACTTCCGTGACCTTTATGACCGCTGGATCGAAACGCTTTCGGCCGCCGAACTCAACAAGCGTTTCTATGCCGAACTTGCAGACTGGTTTGCGTGGGCCAGCACGAAGCCGGAATTGGTTGCCTTCTCTAAGGGCCAACCTGCGGATGAGGGCGGCAAGGAAGTTGGGCTGATCCGCCTGCTCACGCGCCTAATGTTCGTCTGGTTCATCAAGGAAAAGGGACTTGTCGGCGGCGAGTTGTTCAACCCCAACCGCCTTGCCTCGCTGCTCAAATCCCCGCCGCAATCGGACCCCACAGGCCACGATTTCTACCTCGCGATCCTGCAGAACCTGTTCTTCGCCACACTCAACACCGAGATGGATCAGCGGCGCTGGCGCAAAGACGAGGCTGGGCAGTCAAAGGACTATCTCGGGCATCACGTCTTCCGCCATGAAGCGAAGTTCGCCGATAAGGATGCGGCAGAAGCGCTGTTCAACCAGGTGCCGTTCCTCAACGGTGGGCTGTTCGAGTGCCTCGACACCGAAATCACCAGTCCGGATGATGAGCGCAAGGAACGTGCGGAGAAGGAACGGCAACGGCTCATCCTGCGCGTCGATGGCTTTTCCGATCAGCCGGACAAGCAACCCCGTTTACAGAATCGGATTTTCTACGGTGGCGAGAGTTCGGTCGATCTGTCCGGCTATTACGAAAAGGCCGTGCGCCCGCGCAACGTGTCTGGCCTGATCGACCTGTTCGAGCGCTACAAATTCACGATTGAAGAGAACACGCCGCTCGAAGAGGAAGCCGCACTCGATCCCGAACTGCTGGGCAAGGTGTTCGAGAACCTGCTGGCCTCCTACAATGAGGATACCAAGACTACCGCGCGGAATAAGTCGGGCAGCTTCTATACTCCGCGCGAGGTCGTCGAATTCATGGTCGATGAAGCGCTATTGGCCTATCTCAAACCAAAGCTCGCGCCTGCAAATGACGATGGCGGTATCCGCCCCACAGCCCCCGGCCTCGATTTCGGCGCGGCACCCGGCGAGTTGGGGCTTGAAGCAACCGATAACGGGAAAAAGGCGGACAAAGCCGAAACGCCCAACCGCAACGAAGCCCGCTTACGCGCCCTGCTCGATTTCGCCAGCCGCACCCATGATTTCACGACCCAAGAAGTCGATGCGCTGATTGCGGCGATTGAAAGCTGCAAGGCGATTGATCCGGCGGTAGGCTCCGGCGCGTTCCCGCTCGGCCTCCTACAGAAGCTTGTTCACGCCCTCGCCGTGCTCGACCCGGGCGGTGAGAGATGGAAGGCGCGCAACCGCGCATATTATGTCCGCCGATTGCAAGAGGCGGAGGACATCCCCGCACCCAATGAGCGCGAAAGCGCGACGGTCGCGGCGCAAGCGGAACTCGACAAGTTCGATGCTGCCTTCAACAGCGGCCACTACCCCGACTATACGCGCAAGCTGTATCTAATCGAACGGTGCCTACATGGCGTCGATATTCAGCCGATCGCGGTGCAAATCGCCAAGCTACGCTGCTTCATCAGCCTTGCCGTCGAGCAGAAGGCCAATGAAGGCCGGCCCAATCGCGGCATCACGCCGCTGCCTAACCTCGAAACCAAGCTGGTTGCGGCCAACACGCTGACGCCGCTACATCGTAGCGGCAACGTCATGCTGGTGACGCAGGATTTGCGGACGGCTCAAGGCAAACTGCGGAACGCCAACCGCGCCTTCTTTGCCGCCGCCAACGGTGCGGACAAGCGGCGCGTGCAGAAGCAGATATTGGACCTGCGGCATGAGATTGCCGCGCTGGTGAAGCAGGATGGCATCTTTTCCGGCCATGAGGCAGAACTGCTCGCGCATTGGGACCCGTTTGATCCCAACAGCTTTGCGCCCTTCTTCGATGCAGAGTGGATGTTCGGGCTGGAGCCATCCGCCACCGAAGGCTGGTTCGACATTGCACTCGCCAACCCGCCCTATGTCCGACAGGAAAAGATCGAAAGCTTCCGCATCAACGGCAAGCCGGTGGTCAGCAAAGCGCAGCTCAAGGCCGACTACAAAACTTATGCGGGCACCGCTGACTTGCTCGTCTATTTCTACGAACGGGCGTTACGCCTGTTGAAGCCAGAGGGCGCTTTGGCTTTTATCACGTCTAACAAATGGTACGTTCTTGATTACGGCAAGGGTTTACGCGGTTGGCTGCGAGACAACGCACGAATATTGAAACTGATGGATTTTGGCGATGCCCCCGTCTTCGAGGCGATTGCTTATCCCACTATATTGATCGCCACGCGTCGATCCGCGCCAGGCAAGCCGTCGGACAGCGAAACCTTCGACGCGATGAATTGGGCAGCGGGCGAGCCCGTAGAAACATTCCCTGCTCGGTTCGCGGCAGAGTCTTTTGCCATGCCGCAAAAGGACTTGGCCGCCACAGGTTGGCAGCTAAAACCGGAGGTGGAGCGTCGGCTGCTAGCCCATTTGGCTGGTATTGGGCAAAGCCTAGCGAGCCAAATTGTAGGTAAAGTAACGCGCGGCATTACCACCGGCCTTAATGACGCATTTGTTGTCAATGGAGCGGAGAAGGCCGATCTCATAAAAGGAGATAGCCGCTCCCGCAGTCTATTCGTCCCGTATATGGGAGGACGAAATGTCGATCGCTGGGCGATCCAGGATTCGGACAGATGGTTGATAAAGATCGAATCTTCGGCAAACGTTCATCACCCATGGTCGTCCATGTCGAGTGCAGACGCTGAGAAATGTTTCAAGGAAGCCTACCCGTCGATATTTCAATGGTTTTCTAGGCCCGGCATATTTCAGAAACTGAAGGACCGGGACGACCAAGGCAAGTTTTATTGGGAACTTAGGTCGTGCACCTATTGGGATAAATTTTTCAAGCCCAAGGTTATATCTACGAAAATTTCGAGCCAACCTACCTTTGCAGTTGATATCGAAGGATATACGCTGGCAAACACAAGTTATTTCTTTCAGACAGATAGGCCGCATTTTTGCGCGGCCGTTTTGAACTCGACGGTCGGCGACTATCTTGCACGACAGATGTTCGCGTCAAAACAGGGCGGATTTTATGAGGTGCAGCCATCCGCGTTGGAAAAGTTTCCGATCCCCGGAGCAAGCCCCGTCCAGATTGAGCTGATAGAAACCGCTGTGCTAGCCATTATGTCTGGCGGTTCGGCACCTCGCCTCGAATCCCTCCTGAACGCCTTCGTCTACGAACTCTTTTTCCCTGAAGAGCTGTCCGAGCGCGGGCTTTCGCCCTTTGGCGCTGCGCGGGAGGCGGGGCTCGACAAGCTAGCCGGATTGGACGGCGAAGCGCTCGCTCGCGCCGCCGACGATTGGTCCCGCCAACTCGCCGACCCCTCCACCATACTCTATGCCACCCTGTTCGACCTTCAAAGCATCGACGCCATCCGCATCATCGAAGGGCGCGCCTGATGGCGGTCGCTCCTGCGAAAGCGCCAAAGATCGCGGCAATCAGAATATCGGATTTTCGCGCGTTTCCTGCCTTGGCCCCGGCATCAATTATTCTGGATGGCTGCAACCTGCTGGCCTACGGGGAAAATGGGGCGGGAAAATCCTCGATCTATCGCGCTCTGCGCGGGCTTTTCTCGGTCACCGCGCAAGACATTTTGCCTATGCGCAATGTCTTCACTGATCCGCCGCAACCCAGCGTCAAAGTAACCCTCACGGACAAAAGTGAACTCAACTGGTCAGCAGCGGGGCATCCCACCGCCGATGTTTCCGATACCGCAAGGAAGGCTGCATTTCTTAGCCACACACGCCTGATTGAAATGAATACCGGTACGACGCCGGACGATCCGCCCAACCTGTTTCCGGTGGCGGTAACTACGCTTCTAGCTGACTTCGAGGCTACCGTAGCCGGTGGCGCGCGCCGGAACGTCGGCGAGCTATGGGCAGCTGTGCGAGCCGCGTTTGAGCGTAGAGAGCAATATTCTGGAGGTACTGGCACCCGCCGCCCAAAGAACTATGTGGCGGCGCTTCAAGAAGCCTGCGCGCAGTTCAATGACGGGATGAAGCAGGCGATCGCTGCCCTGGAAGGCCATGCCAAACCCTTGGTTCGCAAACTCGTCGATGTCCTCAGTCAGGACTCCCTCGAATTAGTTGGCTTCACCTTTTACGGCGTGACCTATGACGAAGCCTCGCGGGAACTCCACAACGAGACGCTCATCGCGAACGTAAAGTTTAGAACCCACACACCCGTTGCGCATCAGAGTTTCCTTAACGAAGCTCGTCAATCCGCATTGGCGATTGCCACCTACCTCGCGGGCCGCCTTGCCTGCGTGCCCACGGCTGACGGTTCACTAAAGCTGCTTGTGCTCGACGATCTGCTAATGAGCCTCGACCACTCGCATCGCCGCCCGGTGTTGGATGTGATGGGTGATCTGTTCAAGGACTGGCAGATCATCCTGCTCACGCATGATCGCTTTTGGTTCGAGCTTGCTCGCGAGCAGTTGCTTGGTGAGCCGTGGAAAGTCGTTGAAATTTACGAAAAGGTCGACGGTGACGGCCTGCTCCGTCCCGTATTGTGGGAGAGCAAGGACGACCTCGTAGCCGAGACATTGAAGCAGGCTGGCCGCTTTCTTGACGACAATCAGCCTGCGGCGGCTGCAAACTACGCGAGAACGGCCTGCGAGCTGGCCCTACGTCGTTATTGCCGCAACCATGCGATATCGTTTGGATATGCGGACGACCCGCAGAAGATAAAATTGGAAGATTTGTTAAAAAAGTCCGAAGCCCACGCAAAAGGCGATGCCGATCGCGAGGCGGCATTCACAGAACTCAAGAAATACAAGAAACTGATCCTCAACCCGCTTTCGCACAATCCCACCCAGCCGATCACGAAAGCGGACGTTCAAGCGGCGATTGCAGCCGTAGGCAAGTTGGTTGCCGTTTGCGCACGAAAGAAGACCCCATGATGTTGGATCACATTTCGTCAACAGCCGGAGTGCCGCTATGAAAGCGACCGAAGCCCGGCTGCTGGCCTTCCTCAAGAAGTCACCGCAATTCGTCATCCCGATCTACCAGCGCACCTACTCGTGGACCGAGCGCGAATGCCGACAGCTTTGGGACGACATCATCCGAGCTGGAACCAATGATGCCATCTCGGTCCACTTTATCGGCTCGATTGTCTATATCGAGGCGGGCCTGTCTCAGGTGTCCCACCAAGCGCCTTTGCTCGTTATCGATGGACAACAACGATTGACCACGGTGACGATCCTCCTTGCCGCGCTGGCAGGCGCGTTGGGGGACGCTGAACCAATTGACGGGTTCTCGGCAAGAAAGCTCCGAAACTACTATCTGCTCAATCCGGAAGAGACCGGCGAACGCCATTTCAAATTGCTGCTGTCGCAGGCCGACAAGGCCACGCTGACATCAATCGTCGGCGAAACGGAACCGACTTCTGAGCAGTCGTTGCGGGTGACGGAAAACCATGCCCTCTTCAAGGATCTGATCGTGGGGCAGAAGAGCAACCTTGCCGCGCTCTGCAATGGCCTCGCAAAATTGGTCGTCGTGGATATCGCGCTCAGCCGGGATCAGGACAATCCCCAGCTTATTTTCGAAAGCATGAACTCGACCGGGCGCGAACTTAGCCAGGCCGATTTGATCCGCAATTTCATCCTGATGGGGCTCGAGCCGACGCTTCAGGCGCGGCTTTACGAGCAATTCTGGCGACCGATGGAAGTCGCGTTTGGGCAGGAGGCATATAACTCCCACTTCGACAGCTTCATGCGTCACTACCTCACCGTTAAGACCGGCGAAATTCCCCGGCTGGACGATGTCTACGATGCGTTCAAGGGTCATGCCCGCGCTCCGCAGGTTGCTGCGATGGGGATTGAAGCCCTCGTCAAGGATATTCGCGATTTCGCGCGCTACTACTGCAAAATGGCGCTCAAGGCCGAGGAAGACCCAGATTTGAAACTGGCCTTCGACGACCTTCGCGAACTCAAGGTGGATGTCGCCTACCCGTTCCTGATGGAGCTGTATCATGATTACGCCAGCGGCCTGCTTGCGAAAGACGAACTGCTCGACACGGTGCGCTTGGTCGAGGCTTATGTCTTCCGCCGGGCCATCTGTGCGATACCGACGAACTCATTGAACAAGACATTTGCGACGTTCACCAGAGCGCTCAAGAAAGACCGATACCTCGAAAGCATCAAGGCGCATTTTCTGCTGATGCCCTCGTACCGAAGATTTCCTACCGACGATGAATTCATCCGCGATATGCAGACCCGCGACCTCTATAATTTCCGGAGCCGTAGCTACTGGCTTCGGCGATTTGAGAATTATGGCCGCAAGGAACGGGTGCCGGTCAACGAATACACGATCGAACACATCATGCCCCAAAGCGAATCGCTATCTAACGGCTGGAAGGCAGCGCTTGGGGAGGAGTGGGAGCGTATTCATGCGTCCTACCTGCATACGCTGGGGAACCTCACGCTTACCGGGTATAACTCAGAATATAGCAATCGGGCATTTGCCGAAAAACGGGATATGGAAGGCGGGTTCAAGCAAAGCCCGTTGCGCCTCAACAAGGGGCTAGGGGAACTCGATAGCTGGAACGAGGATACCATTAGGGCGCGCGCCTCCAACATCGCCGCAAAGGCAGCAGCGGTGTGGTCGGCACCTGAGATCGCCGCCGATATCCTAGATGCCTATCGCCCGCAGATTTCGAAATCGGCCTCTTATTCCATAAGCGACCACCCGCACCTGCTGAATACGCCGTCGCGGGAGCTCTTCGATGCGCTCCGCGCGGAAATAATTAAACTCGACCCCTGCGTGAGCGAGGAATTCCTGAAGCTCTATGTCGCCTACAAGGCCGAGACAAACTTCGTGGATGTAGTCCCCCAAGCGAAGCAGTTGCGGCTTTCGCTGAATATCGGCTTTTCAGAAATCGATGACCCCCGCGGCCTTTGCAAAGACGTGTCGGGCCTCGGTCGGTGGGGGAATGGCGACGTGGAAGTCCGCCTGTCAGAAATTGCCGAACTGCCCTATGTTATCGGCCTGATCCGCCAGTCATTAGAGCGGCAACTTGGGAGTGAGGCGGACATCTGATATCAGCCGATAGCCCGAGGTGTCGCCTTTCAATCTTCGGGGCGAGATCGTCCGTTTCGCCACCGATCGAACCACTTCGTCCAGCTTTGTTCAGGGGGCCATTCTTCCCCCTCACGCTTGATCCTCACGACCTCCAGTCGGTTGAAGCCGGTTCTAACCCCTTCGATTACCACGGCACAATCGACATGGCGAACGACTTGACGATCCGGCTCAAGCTCCCACTCCCCGCCGCCATGAACTGCTAGGATGAACCGGCGCGGCTCGCGGCGCACGATCCCCTCAACCGTGTGAAGTGTGCCTAGCGGCATTGGTTAGTCTGGCGATGCATAGCCACCTCTCGTTGTAGCCGATAAGTGACATCGATAAGAAAGTGGCGGTGGTCTGGCAAAGTGAATTGTCACCGATTGTCTGTAGACTGATTGGCTACATGACGGTCCATGTCGCAACGATGGATATTCGAGAACGTCTTGCGAGAAACCTGCGCCTGCTTCGGCAGGAAAAAGGTTGGTCGCAGGAAGCTTTCGCGGACGAGGCGGACTTGCACCGCACCTACATCAGCGACCTTGAGCGTGGAGCGCGCAACCCGACGATTACAGTGGTGGACAAGCTCGCTAATGCCTTGGACGTCCCGCCGGGGCGGCTGCTCGACTAAGGGCCGGACCTACCCCAACCCACAGTATTTCGCTGAATAGCCAGCTTCGGAGGCAAAGCGCTGCCGCCCGAAGAGCCGGAGGTTGGGCCTGAGACGTTGCCGATCTCGATGTATGATGCCGTCCGAGATGAAGGAGGCATTCATGGGTGGCATTGGATCAGGCGCGCGGCGATCAACGCATATCGGCAATGTCGAGCAAATGGTCGCACTCGACATTCGTGTATTGCGGCGGCTGGGCGTCGTTCGCACCGGCGAATGCACATGCGACACGGTGCACTGGTCAGTCGGCGGCCTCAGCACCGCCAGCGCGCGCCTGCGCGTCGATCTCAGCGACATTGAACGTGTTGGCGTCATGGCGATCAGCGGCGATATGCCCGGTCGGGGCATCAAGCAGCATGTCGCCATCGAAATGGCGCCATCGCCGTTCGGTGGCCATCGTTGCTACTTCATCTGTCCGTTGACCGCACGGCGCTGCGAAGTGCTCTATTATGCCGGAGGGCGGTTTGGCTCACGCGAGGCACAGCGCCTCAGCTATGCGGTGCAGGGCATGAATGATCCATCCCGCGCCCGCCGCAAGGCGGCCAAGCTGCGTAGCCGTCTGTGTGGCTCGGGTGGTCAGCCTCGCCCGCGCGGACGCAATCGCATCGATACCGTGAGCCGACTTCGCGAAGCGGAATATGAGGCGAAGGCGCAATACCTTGATCGCCTGCGCACCTTTGCTGATCGGTCTGGTTCCCGGTGAATGCCCAGTGACAGGCGATAACCCGCCCGAGAGTCCGATTCCCAAGCGTGCGGACGCATCGCCCACCTGATTGTATATCAGCGGGTCCTTCCGTAGACGTAAACCGGCACAAACCGGATCGATGTGACGGAAGCTAAAAATCAGCGGGTCCTCGCTCCGGCCCATTGGCCCTATTGCCTCACGATTTCCGCGAAGCGACGTGGTGCCGCCAATATTCCCAACACCGGAGAAACGCGCCGTGCGCGTGCATGGATGAAACCTCGCATTCCTCGATCAACCGCCCCCGAAGCTCCAACAGCCATTCAAGCTGCCGATCGGGATTGTCGCGCCATCCGGCCCAACAAGCGCCGTCGTGACAATCGAAGAGATGCACGCGCGTATCGCCCAACCGAAACAGCGCAACCCTGCCAGGTTCCATGCCGTACCAGCTCACACCAAGCTGCCGTGGCTGAAACGCAACCACGACATTTGCGATCGGGATATTCGCTCGGGAAAGCCTGTTGTTCATGGTAGCGATTCTACCCATCGAAATTGAAGAGAAATCCTCGAGAACCCAGGCTTTCCCCTGACACGGGACCACGCATGATCTTAATGGGGTGATGGTCAACGAAAGGAGATCATCATGCCCGACGACGAACCGCTCGACCGCCCGCATCTGTTATCCCACGCGCAAGCGTTATTTCCCGGCGCTGACATCGACGTGATCCACACACCTGATGAAATCATCCACATCGATGTGGATGGTCACCGCTACACTTTCGAAATCGGCAGCGACGACGACGAATATTATTTCACCGATGGCGAAAACGCCTTTGCGATCCCGCTGATGGAAATTGACGAGGATTTCTAGGATTTCTCCTGACACGGCTTCGGAACCCATCTTAATGGAAATGTCGGTCCCAACCGAAGGAGATGACCGACATGACCATGACGAAAACCTCGCCGACCCAAGCGCCCACCGCCGTCGATCCGAAGGCCGCGCCAGCGACCAAATCCACCCTCGTCACGCTGGAGCAACTCGCAAAGGAAATGAACGTCTCCCCACGCGATGCCCGTATGCTCTTGCGCCTCGCCGCCAAGCAAAAGGGGCTGTATCCTACACTCGGCAAGGACCACGTCGCGCGCCAGCCGTGGGTGTGGGAACCCGGATCGAAGGCTTTGGCGGAAGCGAGGAAAGCGCTGACCGCCAATTCCTGACCTTCACTGAACACTTGAACAGTTCGATCGTATAATTGGCAGTGGGAGCGATGCCCGATACGCCGCAATTATGTGCGATTGCCGTTCAAGTGTTCAGTTTCAGCCGAATGCCCACAAAACAGCGTGTTCGCGCAGCGCCCTTGTGGGCCTTTGCAAGCTGGCGCTGATAGCCCCGTGCGGTGAGTTGCCGCCCGAAATAGCTTGCGTCCACCTCGGGCAAGTCCCGTGATTGCAGAAACCGATTATAGCTGTCGCGCAGGGTCGCCGATGCCGTGATAGCCTCCTCGGTCTTTCGCGTCTTCTCGCGCAGCCAAAGGCCCATAACGTCCTGTTCCTCGAAATACTCGTCAGTCGCCAGCTTGACCGATTTGGGCGGGTTGAGCCCTTGCTTCCGCCATTTCCGTGCGCCCTCCATCATCCACGCCAATATTGCCTCATGCTCCTCGCGCAATTTCGCCTCGAGGTCGGGATCGGGGCGTTTCGGCACGTAATCCAGTTCGAGCAGGTGAATGCGCCGCCGCATGGCCGGTCCTACCGACTTCAACTTGGGCAAGTGGTTGGTCGCGATCCACACCTTGAAGGTTGGCCGGTAGGTGAACAGACTCTTGTAAAGGAAACGGGCCGTCACGGGGTCGCCCGCGACCGCGCGTTTCATTGTCGCCTCGTGCCAGCTACCGCCCTGATCGGTCTCGCTCGAAGTTACGAACCGCGCTCCCGCGATATGGGCCATCGCGGTTTCATGGGTTCGGCCTTTTCCCTCCACGAAAGTCTCGGCCGCCGCCTCGCGATGATAGGTGCCCATGATTGAGGCCAGCGTGTTGAAGAGCACTCCCTTGCCGTTGCCTCCGGGGCCATTGATGATCAGCAGCGCGTGCTCCGTTACACTGCCCGACAGGCTGTATCCCGCCCATCGCTGGAGGAACTCGACCTTCTCCATGTCACCCCGGCATATCTGTTGGATGAAGAGGTTCCAGCGTTTGCATTCTGTCCCGAAGTCAGGATCAACCGAGGTCCGGTTGACGATGTAGACGCCCGGTTTCGGGGTAATCGGCGTGGGCTGTTGTTTGAGGCTGTAAACGCCGGTCTTCGTCCCTACCAGCAAAGGCGCGGCGTCGATCTCGCCGGCGGACACATGAAGCGCCTGGTCGCGCTTGGCGAAGCCCTTCACATTGCGCACAACATTGAGTGACCCCTTCCACTTGGGATCAATGTCTTCCCGACCATCAAGCAGATCGCGGATCAGGCTGTCGATGCGCAAGGAGATATCCTTTTCCCACGTCTTGCCGTCCTTGATGATCCATGCGTCCCATTCGGGAACGTAGCGGACAAGGTGCCCGCATTGCTCGCGGAACAGGTGCGCCGCTTCGCTCTCGGATTTGATGTTCCCGCTCATGCCGCCCGCTCCCGCTCGGAGGCCAGCGCCTCGATATGAGCATGAATCTCGGAAGCCAGCCACGCGACGGAGTGATCGCCGATGCGGACGCGCTTGGGGAATTTGCCCGCCGCTTCCAACCGCAGCAGCGTCGAATTTGAGACCCTGATACCCAGCTTCGGCAGATCGCCTCGGGTGAGCAGGAGCCTATCTTGAATATGTGCCGTCATGTTCAATCCTTTCGTTGTCGTGATGACGGCAACGAAATATTCCCAGACGGCGAAGAGATACCACAGGGCTTGATGTGCGCTACGCGCGGGCTTCTGCTGTAATGTGCAGCGGCTAGATTGGACCCGATGAGAATTGGGCCAAGAGCCGGTCGAGGCGCTCGTCATAAGCTTCGGTGATTTGGTGATAGATGGCGATCACCGCTTCGGGAAAGCTCCCGATATAGCGTTTCTCCTCCGCATCGTAGGTGCCCCGGCTCGGCGGCACTTCGGGCACGATTTCGACGAGGGCGCGGACAATATCATAGACCAGCATCGCGCGGATTTCCTGACTGTGCCCGGCATCCTCCGATTGCTGATAGCGAAGGCATCCGCGAAGATAGTCGGCGAAGACGGTTAGTTCCTCCAGTTGGACGCGCAGGGCATCGAAGTCCGGAATGGGTGGCGGCTTCGAATCCTCCGGCCATGTGGAGAACATCGGTCGCTGTGTGGGGTCCAGCGCTTCGGTAAGGCGCTTCAAGGGGTTGATGACCTGCGTTTCAAGCCAGTTGGCCCGTTGCGTCAGGCTCCTATTCATCGGCGCATTTGGAAGATCGCATGGCGTGGTTGCGATGACCTGCCGATAATGATGGCCGACCTCCTGCAACCGCACCTGGAGTTGCTTTACCCGGTCGTCGTGGGTGCGGTCCGCCAGTCGTAGCGTTTTGCGCAACTCCGCCATGAAGGCGTCGCCAAATTGCGTTTCATTCGCCCTTCCCCAGTTGTTCAAGGACCTGCCCCCATTCCTCCAATGCTGCGCGCTTCTCCGGATCGTAGCCGTAACGGTTATAGACGGCTGCCACACCTGAAATCGTGCCGGAGATATGATTGAGCACCTTTTCGACGACATGCGGCGCAACGCTGGCCCGCGCCATGCCCGAAGCCGCCGTGCGGCGCAGATCATGGAACCGCCAATCGTCCGAACCCGTCGCTTGCCACAGCCGCCGCAGCGCCTTCGAAAAGCCGCTGACAGGCGAGCGCCGCGTGGTCGTGAACACATAGTCGCAATTCAGGAAGCGGGGCGCGTCGGCGAGCAGGTCAAGGGCATAGCTGCTGAGCGGGACGACATGCGGCTTGCCGTTCTTCGACCGTTCGGCGGGGATGACCCATTGCTGCGCGTCGAAATCGATTTCGCTCCAGCGCATTTCCGCCAGCTCGCCGCGCCGCTGGGCGGTGGCGAGAAGCAGCGGCACATAATGGCGGAAGGGATAGACGTCATTGCGGCAAGACAGGAGCACCGCCTTGATCTCATTGTCGCTGAGCACCCGGTCTCGCGACACCTCCTTGGTCGGCGCCTTCAAGCCATTGATCGGGCTGATATCGATGATGCCGCGTTCGACACACCAGTTGAACAGCTTGCGGACATTGGAGAGGATGCGGTTCGCCTGATAATGCGCGCCGCGTTCGACGGCCGCATCCATGATCTCCAGCACGTCGCGACGCTTGATATCGCGGATATCGCGCTCGCCGAACACGGCGACGAACTCACGGTTCAATATCCGCTCATTTTCCATCCACTTGCGATTGCGCACCTTGGAATGCTGGCGGATGAAGTCCTCGACGATGGTATGGACGCGATAGCCCGGCTGGCGGCGGCGTTTGGCTGGATCGGTGCCCTCGTCAACATGGCGCAGAGCATCGATCGCCTTTTCTCGCGCCTTCGCGAGTGTCAGCCGCGGATAGATACCGAGTGACATTCGCTTTTGGTTGGTCCCGTAGCGGTATTTGATGTTGAAGGTCTTGCGCCCTTCGGGGGTCACCCGAACGCTGAGGCCGGGACAATAGAGATCATGGACCTCGTAGCGTCGCGCCTTCGGTTTGAGAGATTCCAATTTCTTGTCTGTAAGTGCTTCGCGCATGTGCCATCCTTTCGAATGGCGCACTAAACATCACATATTTTGGGCAATCTCAAAGGAATAACTTGCCGTGGACGATGCGGAACGGAAAAGTTTTTCCTGAGATGATCTGCAACGGGTGATAGGATGACCGGGGGGGCGATCAGACCGAATCCTTGCGATCCTGCACGTACCAAGCGCCGCGTGCCATTTTCTAGATTTTGGGGTCTCACGTAATTGCGTAGGCAGCAGTATAGCTAGCGGTCAGGCGCGGCTATCCCCGCCCAATTCCTCGTCAACGATCGCATCGACGCTCTTGGCCAAAACCCCGCCCGCCAAGCCTTCGGAGATCCGTTGTCCCAGCAGCGTTTTCAGTTCCTGCCATGCGGCACCTTCATCCGTATCGGCGGGAAACAGTCGCTCAATCACATATTGCTCGATGGTCTTGCCCTGCAACGCCGCCAAGGCTTTGAGGCTCCGGTGCTGCTTGTCGGTAATATCAATAGTCAGGCGGCTCATTAAAAACCTCGTGTATCGATCAGACCGAATCCGCGCAATTGCGTGGGTGATCGCGCTCATACGAGATAGCGCATAGCCACCAATTATACGCCATTTCGTATATTGAGCAATTATCCCG
>Ga0180223_1001473_pt1 | contig 18103 bp, 15 predicted proteins | sample eDN5th30CKraftOP_FD_151337 | JGI IMG/M metagenome (GOLD analysis project Ga0180223, IMG submission 151337) | Enriched Organic Plus compost microbial communities from Emeryville, California, USA - eDNA 5th pass 30_C Kraft OP (version 2) (version 2) ...
TGACGCGCAGGGCGACACCGCGCGCTTTGCCAGCATCGAAGGCGAATACGCCAAGGCGCCCGACGTGACGCGTGAACGCATGTACCTGTCGACCATGCAGGAAATCATGGAAAAAACCGGCAAGATCGTCGTCGATTCCGGCGCCGGCAACAATATGCTGTACCTGCCGCTGGACAAGATCGCCCAGCAGGCCTCGCGCGCAGCGTCCTCCGATTCCGCGGCCGCGGCGTCGGCCGGCGCGGCCGCCTCTTCGTCCTCCGCTTCCAAGCCCTCCGCGGGCCAGGCGCGTCCCAGTCCGTACGGCGGCAGTTCGCCCAACGGCCAGGATGTTCTGGTCAATCCTTATTCCCGCTAACCGGAGGCCGACGATATGCAACGTTTCTTTCCCTACCTGATCGGCCTGGTCATTCTGCTGGCCGTGCTTTCTTCCTGCGTGTTCGTGGTGCGCGAACGCGACGCCGCCCTGGTTTTCGCCCTGGGCGAAGTGCGCGACACCATCACTGAGCCGGGCCTGTATTTCAAGCTGCCGCCGCCGTTCGAGAACGTCGTCATCCTGGACAGGCGTCTTCAGACCATCGAAACCAAAGACCCCGAGCGCATCCAGACGGCTGAAAAAAAGAACCTGCTGATCGATTCCTTCGTCAAGTGGCGCATCATCGATCCGCGCCAGTACTATGTCACCTTCGGCGCCAATCCCCGCGCCGCCGAAGAACGCCTCAGCGCCCAGATCCGCGACGCGCTCAACGCCTCGGTCAACGTGCGCACCGTCAAAGAGGTCGTCTCCAGCCAGCGCGGCGAGATCATGAAGGAAATGCTCAGCACGGTGGACAGGCGCGCCAAGCCCCTGGGCGTCGAGGTGGTCGACGTGCGCCTGCGGCGCATCGATTTCGCTCCCGAAATTTCCGAATCCGTCTACCGCCGCATGGAAGCCGAGCGCAAGGAAGAAGCCAACCGCCTGCGCGCCACCGGCGCGGCCGACAGCGAGAAAATCCGCGCCCAGGCCGACCGCCAGCGCCAGGAACTGCTGGCCACGGCCTATGCCCAGGCCCAGAGCATCCGGGGCGAGGGCGACGCCAAGGCCGCCGGCATCTATGCACAGGCCTACGGCAAGAACCCCGACTTCTACAGCTTCTACAAAAGCCTGGAGGCCTACCGGTCGGCGTTCTCCAAGTCCAGCGACCTGCTGGTCCTGAAGCCCGACTCGGAGTTCTTCCGCTTCTGGGGCCAGGCAAAGGGGGCCAAGCCCTGACCGGCAAGACGGACGGCAGGGGGCCCGCGACGGCGCGGGTCCCTCGCGCCCCTTGCTGCAAAGGCATTTGGGAATAGCGCCACAACACGCTACAATACGCCGTAAGTTGAAATACATCCGCAAGCGACTCGGCGGGCTTACGCCCCCTGGTCGCTTTTTGTTTGGCTATTGCTTCTCGTTACCTAGTTACATTGCCCGGAAATCGCATGACGTCCACCTGGTTGCTGCCGGAAAGCCTGGCCGATATTCTTCCTGCCGAGGCGCGCCGCATCGAAGAGCTGCGGCGCGAGCTTCTGGACCTGTACCGCACCTATGGGTTCGAGCTGGTGGCCCCTCCGCTGGTCGAATACCTCGATTCGCTGCTGTCGGGCTCGGGCACCGACCTGAACCTGCGCACCTGCAAGCTGGTCGACCAGCTTTCAGGCCGCACCCTGGGCGTGCGGGCCGACATCACGCCGCAGATGGCGCGCATCGACGCCCACCTGCTCAATCGCCAGGGCGTGACGCGGCTTTGCTATTGCGGCACGGTGCTGCACGCGCGCCCGGCGGGGCTGCTGTCCGACCGCGAACTGCTGCAGATCGGCGCCGAGCTGTTCGGCCATGCCGGTGTCGAGGCCGACATCGAAATCATTCAGCTGGCGCTGGAAAGTGTGCACTGCGCGGGCGTGCGGCATGCCCGGCTGGACCTGAATCACCCTGGCGTGGTGCGCGCCATCATCGACGCCGACCCCGCGCTGGCCCCCGTGGCCGCCGAGGTGGCTGAACTGCTCAGCACCAAAGACGTCCCCGGCATCCGCGAACTGGGCAGGCGCCTGCCCGAAGTGCGTGAAAGCAGCATCGGCGCACTGGCCGTCCTGCCCTCGCTGTATGGCGGCGCCGACGTGCTGGCCAAGGCGCTGCACGTGCTCCCTTCACTGCCGCCCATACAGTCGGCCGTGGCCGACCTGCGGGCCCTGCTGGACGCCCTGCCGGGCTACGACTTCAGCATCGACCTGGCCGACATGGGCAGCGGCTATGGCTACCATTCGGGCGTGGTGTTTTCCATCTATGCCGAGGGCTGGCACGATGCCCTGGTCAAGGGCGGCCGCTACGACGGCGTGGGCAAGGCTTTCGGCCGCGCGCGGCCGGCCACCGGCTTCAGCCTGGATTTGCGTAAGCTGTCCGCCGGGCTGCCTCCGGCGCCCCTGTCCAAGGCGATTTGCGCACCCTGGGGCAACGAGCCCGCCCTGGTCGAGGCGCTGCGGGCGCTGCGTCAGGCCGGCGAGGTTGTCGTGCAGGCCCTTCCCGGGCATCCGCACGACCTGGACGAATTCACCGTCGACCGCGAGCTGGTTTTCGTCGACGGGGCATGGCAGGTAAGGGCGATACGCTAGGGCGCTTCACGCGCCCGTGTGTCGCATGGTTAAACCTCTTTTGGCGGCCTGCTCGCAGGCCAGAATTTTTGATACGTTATGAGCAAGAATATCGTTGTGATCGGCACCCAGTGGGGTGACGAAGGCAAGGGCAAGATCGTCGACTGGCTGGCCGAGTCGGCCCAGGGCGTGGTGCGTTTCCAGGGCGGGCACAATGCCGGCCACACCCTGTGGATCAACGGACGCAAGACGATTCTGCGCCTGATCCCCTCGGGCATCATGCACGAAGGCCTGACCTGCTATATCGGCAACGGCGTCGTCCTGTCGCCCGAGGCGCTGCTCAAGGAAATCGGCGAACTCGAAGAAGCCGGCCTGAACGTGCGCTCGCGGCTGATCATCTCGCCCGCCTGCCCGCTGATCCTGCCTTACCACATCGCGGTGGATCAGGCGCGCGAATTGCGCAAGGGCGCCGGCAAGATAGGCACAACTGGCCGCGGCATCGGCCCGGCCTACGAAGACAAGGTCGCGCGCCGCGCCCTGCGGGTGCAAGACCTGTACGATCCGGCCATCTTCGACGAAAAACTGGCCGAGGCGCTGGACTACCACAATTTCGTGCTGACCCAGTACCTGGGCGCCAAGGCCGTGCCGGCCGAGCAGGTGCGCGACGAAGCCATGTCGCTGGCCGGCCAGATCGAGCCCATGGTGGGCGATGTGTCGTCCCGCCTGTATGCCGCCCAGAAAACCGGCCACAACCTGCTGTTCGAGGGTGCGCAGGGTTCCCTGCTGGACATCGACCACGGCACCTATCCCTTCGTCACCAGCAGCAACTGCCTGGCCGGCGCCGCCGCCGCCGGCGCGGGCGTGGGGCCCCAGTGCCTGGACTATGTGCTGGGCATTGCCAAGGCCTACACCACGCGTGTGGGCTCGGGGCCTTTCCCCACCGAATTGCTGGACGACACCGGGGTGCGCCTGGCCACCGTAGGCAAGGAATTCGGCTCGGTCACGGGCCGGCCGCGCCGCTGCGGCTGGTTCGACGGCGCCGCCATGAAGCGCTCGGTCATGATCAACGGCATATCCGGTCTGTGCATCACCAAGCTGGATGTGCTGGACGGCGTCGAAACCATCAAGATCGGGGTGGGCTACCGCTACAAGGGCCAATTCCTGGACGTGCTGCCCTACGGCGCCCACGCCACCGCCGAGGCCGAGCCCGTGCTCGAGGAAATGGCCGGCTGGCAGGAGTCGACCGTGGGCATCACCGACTACGACAAGCTGCCGGCCAACGCCCGCCGCTATCTGCAGCGCATCGCCGAAGTCTGCGACGTGCCCATCGACATGGTTTCCACCGGTCCGGACCGCCTGGAAACCATTGTGCTGCGCCATCCCTTCAAGGGCTGACCGTATTCTTCCGAAGGGTCCGTGCCCGCCGGCCCTTTGCGTTGGCGCGGCGGCAGGTTTATGATGACGCTCCTCGAAACAAAGCAGAACAGGAGAGTTCCCATGGCCGTTCCTCCAAGCACGGACCGCGATCTGTGGGTCAGCTGGGACGATTACCACGGCCTGATCGAACGGCTGGCCCTGAACATCCACGAATCGGGCTGGCGGTTCGACAAAATCATCTGCCTGGCGCGCGGCGGCGTCAGGGTAGGGGACGTTCTGTCGCGCATCTACGACGTGCCGCTGGGCATATTGGCCACCAGCAGCTATCGCGAGGCGGCCGGCACCCAGCAGGGCGCGCTGGACATCGCGCAGTTCATCACCATCACGCGCGGCACGCTGGACGGCAGCGTGCTGCTGGTGGACGACATGGTCGATACCGGCCTGACCTTCAATCGCGTCTGCGCGCACCTGCGCGCGCAGTTTCCGGCCATCACCGAAATGAAAAGCGCGGTGCTGTGGTGGAAGGGCCATTCGCAGGCGACGCCCGATTATTTTGTCGAGAAGCTGCCCACCAACCCCTGGATACACCAGCCCTTCGAGGATTACGACAGCCTGCGTCCCCACCAACTGGAGGCCTGGGTGCGCAAAGGCGTGCGCAATTCGTGATTTCCGGCGTTTCGTGCTAGAATGGCAAGTTACTCGATTGGCATATTGTTGGTATATTGCCAAATGACATTGCGATTCACACTGGCACTGCCGGGATCCGTACTGCCAAGTGTGTCCCGCACTGCAAATTGTGGCCCGCACACTGCCAATTGGGGTCTGACCGCCAATCGATCCACGCTACCAATCATATTTAGGGGCTTATTCGTACATGCCTACCGTTCGTCTTAAAGAAAACGAGCCTTTCGAAGCCGCGCTGCGCCGCTTCAAGCGCACCATTGAAAAAATCGGCCTGCTGACCGAGCTGCGTTCGCGCGAGTTCTACGAAAAACCCACCGCCGAGCGCAAGCGCAAGCATGCGGCGGCGGTCAAGCGCCATTACAAGCGCATCCGCAGCCAACAATTGCCTCCGCGCCTCTATTGATTGATACCGGATTCATTTGTACAAGAACTTCTAGCCCGGGTCGATATAGCCGACGTCGTCGGGCGATATGTGCAATTGCGCAAGGGTGGGGCCAATCTGCTTGGCCTCTGTCCTTTTCATAACGAAAAATCCCCATCATTCACTGTCAGTCCCACCAAGCAGTTCTACCACTGCTTCGGCTGCGGCGCACACGGCAGCGCGATTACCTTCCTGATGGAGCACACCGGGGCCAGTTTCCCCGAGGCGGTGCGCAGCCTGGCCGGCTCGGTCGGCATGGTGGTGCCCGAAGAGCCGCGCAGCCCTGCGCAGCAGGCCGCGACGCGGCGCCGCAAGGCAGAAGTTTCCCGCCACCAGCAGATTCTGGACGCCGCACAGGCCCACTATCTGCGCAGCTTGAAAGCCTCGCAGCCGGCGGTGCGCTACCTGAAACAGCGCGGGCTGACCGGCGAGACCGCCGCGCGCTTCGGCCTGGGCTGGTCGGGCAATGACAGGCGGGGCCTGGCGGCCGTGTTTCCCAACTACGAGGACGCCCTGCTGGTCGAGTCCGGGTTGGTCATCGAGTCCGAGGACGGGCGGCGCTATGACCGCTTCCGCGAGCGGGTCATGTTCCCCATCCGCAATATGCGGGGCAATATCATCGGTTTTGGCGGCCGACTGATAGCCAAGGGCGAGCCCAAGTACCTGAACTCCCCGGAAACCTCGCTGTTTTCCAAGGGGCAAGAGCTGTACGGCCTGTGGGAGGCGCGTGCCGCCATACGCAGCGAAGGCTGCGTGCTGGTGGTGGAAGGCTATATGGATGTCGTCGGCCTGGCGCAGCAGGGCGTGGAAAACGCCGTGGCCACGCTGGGCACCGCCACGACGCCGCAGCACATACAGAAGCTGCTGCGGGCCAGTGACAAAATCGTCTTTGCCTTCGACGGCGACAAGGCCGGGCGGCGCGCCGCGTGGCGCGCCCTGCAAGTCTGCCTGCCCCTGCTGCGCGACGATGCGTCCATCCGGTTCCTGTTTTTGCCGGCCGAGCACGACCCTGATTCCTATGTGCGCGAATTCGGCGCCCAGGCTTTCCGGGCCGCGCTGGCCGAGGCCGCGCCGCTGTCGCGCTTCATGCTGGACGAACTGGCATCCCGGCATGCCATGGGCGAGGCCGAAGGGCGGGCCGCCTGCGTGCACGAGGCCAAGCCGCTGCTTGCCATGATGCCCCCCGGCACGCTGCGCATGCAGATCGAGCGCGAATTCGCCAAAAGCGTGCAGCTGACGCCCGAAGAGCTAGGCGCCATGCTGGCTGCCGCGCCGCAGGCCCCGCCGGCGTCCGGGCACGATGCGGCGCCCGGTCCGGCGGACCACGACCGCGGACACGACGGCTATATGGACGACATGCCGTTTGCGCAAGGGCCGGACGAGCCCTGGATGGAAGAGCCGGCCCATGTCCGGGCGCCGGCGGGCAGGCCCGGCCGCCCGCAGCGCTCGCGCGCCGTCACGCCCATGGCCAAGCGCCTGCTGCGCCTGCTGCTGGCCCATCCCGAACTGGTGGACAGCCTGGGCGAACAACAGCTTGAAATCCTGGAGCAGGGCCCTCATCTGGTATTGGTAAGAGAGCTGATCGCGCTGGTCGACACCAGCGGGGCCCGGCATATCGGCGCGTTGCTGCAGACCGTGGACCCTGCCACGGAACTGGCGCAGGTGCTGGGCGGTCTAAGCACAGAAGTTCTGGAACAGGAAGACCTGCCGGACCCGCTGGCTGAATGGCACGACGCGCTGCACCGTATCGAACTGGAGGCCCTCAAAGCAGAGCAGTCCGAACTGATCGCGTCAGGCCTGAAGGACGAAGCGGCACGCCAAAGGTATCAAAATTTGACACGGCGGTTGACGCTTCTTAATGGTGCGACGACGCGTTAACTGCTGTAAAATCGAAAGTTTCGCACACACGATATGTGTATGTATTGCACAACATTTTGTCGTAGCCCGGTAGAAGCCCGCAAGCCATTTTCCAGCCTTGTCATTGACGAATCAAGGATTTTTCAATATGGGCATTGCGCGCGATATCGGATGTCGGCATGCATGCATGAACCCTGTGCGAAGTGAGTTTTGCCCCGCGATGCCGCGCCTGCGCGGCTAGCAAATTTGCGCCTACGGAAGCGAATATGACCCAAGCTACTGGTAAGACCTCCTTGGCAGCTGAAGAAGCTGTGAAAAAGACGAAAACGGCCGCAGCGACCAAAAGCGCCGCCAAGACGGCCGTCAAGGTGGGGGATGCCGTCAAGCCCGAAAAGACTGCAGCCAAAAAGGCGCCGGCCAAAAAGGCCGCCGCGCCCAGGAAGGCCGCGGTCAAAGCCGTCAAGCCCGCGGATGGCGCCGTCAAAAAAACCGCCAAGGCGGGCCGGCCCGCCCCCACGGGGCGGCGCCCCGGACGTCCGTCCAAGTCGGCCAATAACGATGCGGCCACGTTCAACGACGACGACGGCGATATCGAAGCCGAAGTCATTCCCGACTTCAAGCCCATGTCAAAGCGTGGCGGCAAGCGCGGCAAGGGCGACAAGGACGTCCCCGCGCGCGGCCAGATGACGCCCGAGGAACAGGAAGCCCGCCGCAACCGCCTGAAAGTGCTGATCAAGCTGGGCAAGGACCGCGGCTATCTCACGTATGGCGAAATCAACGACCATCTGCCCGACGACCTGGTGGACGCCGAAGCCATCGACGGCATCATCAGCACCTTCAGCGACATGGGCATCTCGGTCTACGACCAGGCGCCCGACGCCGAATCGCTGCTGCTGAATGACAACGCCCCCGTGGCCTCCAGCGACGACGACGTCGAGGACGAGGCCGAGGCGGCGCTGACCACCGTGGATTCCGACTTCGGCCGCACCACCGACCCGGTGCGCATGTACATGCGCGAAATGGGCACGGTCGAACTGCTGACGCGCGAAGGCGAAATCGAAATCGCCAAGCGCATCGAGGACGGCCTCAAGCACATGGTCATGGCCATTGCGGCGTGTCCGACCACGGTCAATGAAATCCTGGCCCATGTCCAGCGAGTGCGCGACGGCCACGCCCAGATCGACGAAGTCGTGGACGGCCTCATCGACGAGGAAGGCGAAGAATACGCCGGCGCGGGCGTGTCGGTGGACAACGACGAAAACGAGGACGGCCCCGCCGGCGGCATGAGCAGCAAGCAGCTCGAGCACCTGCGCACCAAGTCCCTCAAGAAATTCGAAGTCGTGGCCCACTGGTTCGACAAGATGCGCAAGGCCTTCGAGTCGCATGGCTACGAAGCGCCCGAATACGTGCAGGCCCAGGAGGCCATCCTGAACGAGCTCATGGGCATCCGCTTCACGGCCAAGATGGTCGAGAAGCTGGCCGATACGCTGCGCGACCAGGTGGCCCAAGTGCGCAAGCTCGAACGCGAAGTCCTGCACACCTGCGTGGACCGCGCCGGCATGCCGCGCGCGCATTTCATCAAGGCGTTCCCCGGCAACGAGACCAATCTCAACTGGGTGCTGGACGAAGTCGCCGCCGGCCATCCGTACTCCGAGACGCTGGAGCGCCACGTCCCGGCCGTGCAGGAACTGCAGCAGAAGCTCATCGACCTGCAGGCCCGCGTCGTGCTGCCCCTGAAGGACCTGAAGGACGTCAACAAGCGCATGGCCACCGGCGAAGCCAAGGCGCGCAAGGCCAAGCGCGAAATGACCGAGGCCAACCTGCGCCTGGTCATTTCCATCGCCAAGAAGTACACCAACCGCGGCCTGCAGTTTCTCGACCTCATCCAGGAAGGCAATATCGGCCTGATGAAGGCCGTGGACAAATTCGAATACCGCCGCGGCTACAAGTTCTCCACCTATGCCACGTGGTGGATCCGGCAGGCCATCACGCGCTCCATCGCCGATCAGGCTCGCACCATCCGCATCCCGGTGCACATGATCGAAACCATCAACAAGATGAACCGCATCAACCGCCAGATCCTGCAGGAAACGGGCTCCGAGCCCGATCCGGCCACCCTGGCGCAAAAGATGGACATGCCCGAGGACAAGGTGCGCAAGATCCTCAAGATCGCCAAGGAGCCCATCTCGATGGAAACTCCCATCGGCGACGACGACGATTCCCACCTGGGCGATTTCATCGAGGACACCGGCACGCTGTCGCCGTCCGAATGGGCTCTGCACGGTTCCATGCGCGATGTTGTCAAGGAAGTCCTCGATTCGCTCACGCCGCGCGAGGCCAAGGTGCTGCGCATGCGCTTCGGCATCGAAATGAGCACCGACCAGACTCTCGAAGAGGTCGGCAAGCAGTTCGACGTCACGCGCGAGCGCATCCGCCAGATCGAGGCCAAGGCGCTGCGCAAGCTGCGCCATCCCAGCCGGGCCGACAAGCTCAAAAGCTTCCTGGAAGGCCAGTAGCCGGGCGCACAGGCTCGACAAAGCTCAAGGGCTTCCCCGGAAGGCCGGTAGTCACCGCTAGGGCCGACCCGGATGCCCGCTCAAGCAAAACGGGCCCGGCGGGGGCCCGTTTTGCCGTTGCCGGGAAAGCCTGGGCGCGGCCGCCTGGCGGTCCATGCGGACGGCTGTATGCATGGCGCGTCGCGGCGGCCGACGGGCCGCGAGGCATGCAGGCCCGGTGCGCGGCAACCGCTGCGCACGAGTAAGGGCCATGCCATTCAGGAGTACCGATAAATGACCCGCAACATCAAGATAGCCCTGGCGGGCGCCGGTGCCTTCGGCGTCAAGCACCTGGAAGGGCTGGCCAATATCGAGGGTGTGGAGGTTCTGTCGCTGGCGGGCCGCAGGCTGGATCAGACCCAGGATGCGGCGGCCCGCTTCGGCGTGCCCCATGCCACCACCGACCTGGCCGAAACGCTGGCCCTGCCGGGGCTGGATGCCGTCATATTGTGCACACCCACGCCCATGCACGCCCGCCAGGCCATGGCCTGCCTCAAGGCGGGCAAGCACGTGCAGGTCGAGATCCCGCTGGCCGACAGCATGGACGACGCGCGGGAAGTCGTGTCGCTGGCGCGGCGGCAGGGCCTGGTCGCCATGTGCGGCCATACGCGCCGCTTCAACCCCAGCCATCAGTACGTGCGCGGCCGGATCCAGGCCGGCCGCTTCCGCATCCAGCATCTGGTGGCGCAGACCTTCTTTTTCCGGCGCAGCAATGCCAATGCGCTGGGTGAGCCGCGCAGCTGGACCGATCACCTGCTGTGGCACCATGCGGCGCACACGGTGGACCTGTTCATGTACCAGGACGGGGGCGACATCGTGCGCGCCCATGCCGTGCAGGGGCCGCCGCATCCCCGGCTGGGCATAGCCATGGACATGTCCATACAGCTGCAAAGCAGCACGGGCGCGCTGTGCTCGCTGGCGCTCAGCTTCAACAATGACGGGCCGCTGGGCACCACCTTCCGTTATATCGGCGACAGCGCCACTTATGTGGCCAGCTACGACGATCTGTTCGACGGGCGCGGCGGGCAGATAGATGTAAGCCAGGTGGCGCCGTCCATGAATGGCATTGAATTGCAGGACCGCGAATTCATCGCCGCCATACGGGAAGGTCGCCAGCCCAATGCCAGCGCGGCCGATGTGCTGCCTTGCTACGAGGTGCTGCATGGGCTGGAACAGCAGTTGCGCGGCGCCGGGCCGTTGTAAAAATGCATGTCGCATATATTCAAATGAGAATTGTTGCTATTATTGATAGCTTCATGCATTCGACGCTTTTGCTCTGCCTTCATGACATGTTCCGTTCCTTCCCGCAAAGGCTGGCTCGCACACTATAGCGAGCTTTTCGGCGCATGGCGCCGCAGCCATGCGGCGCGGGAAGACGGCGAGGACGCCATGCACGATACCGTACTGGGCATGCTGGAGAACGGCGTGGGCGCCATCGAGGACCCGCGCGCCTATATGGCCAGGGGCGCCTCCAACCGGCTGATCAGCCGCCACCGGCATGCCAGAGTCCTGGACATCGCGCCGTTGGACGAGCTGGCCGAAGCCGAGCATCCCGCGGCGGCCGGCGCCGACTCCGGGGCGCAGTTTCAGCAATTGGCCGACGCCCTGGTGGCCGCGCTGGAAGAATTGCCCCTCAAGTGCCGGCAAATCTACGTCAGGCATCGTCTCGAAGGCTGGAGCCATACGGAAATCGCCCGCGATATGGGGCTGTCGCGCAGCATGGTCGAAAAGTACATGACCCGCGCCTTGCGCGCCATCAACGAGCGGTTACAAAACTATGGGCCGTATTGATTCCGGTGACTGCTTCGTCCGGACGTCTATATTCATGATAGGGTATGCAATGCTTGCGGCGGCCGCTTGCCGCGCTTCCACCCTTGTACGATGAGTCTTCCCAATCCCGCCGACGATCTCGAACCCCCGCGCGATGCCGCCCACTGGTTTGCGCGCATGCAATCCGGCGAAGCCACGGAGGAAGACTGGCGCGCGTTCGAAGCCTGGCGGCGGATGGACCCCGAGCATGATCGGGCCTACAAGAATCTGGGGTATCTTTGGGAAGCGTCGCTGAAAGTGCCCGAACAGCGTCTGCGCGGCCTCATGCTTGACACCGGGGCGGCGCCGAAGGCGGGGTTGCGCAGCTTGCACCTGCCACGGCGCCGCCTTGGCCTGGCATTGGCGGGCACGGGCGTACTGGCCGCCGCAACCTGTTTCCTGGGCGTGGCCGACTGGAGCGGCCGGCTGCTCGATACCGTGACGCTGTCCACCCGAAAGGGCGAGCGCCGCCAGACAGCCTTGCCCGATGGCTCCGTACTCGACCTGAACACTGACACGCTGGCTGTGGTCCGGTTCTACGATAATCGGCGGCTGGTCAAATTGCGGCGCGGCGAGGCGTTTTTCAATGTCCGCTCCGAGGCAGGCCGTCCCTTCGTGGTGGATGCCGGCATGGGGCGGGTTACCGTAACGGGTACGCGGTTCAACGTGCGGCGCGACCCTCAGGCGCTGCGGGTCAGTGTGGAATCCGGATCCGTGCTGGTGCAGTCCAGCCGCTGGTGGCATCGAAGCGAACGCCGCCTGGCGGCTGGCCAGCAGGCTGTCGCTCAGGCGGACGGGGGGCTGGGCGCGGTAAGCGCCGCCGATATCGGCAGCATCGCGGCCTGGCAGCGCGGCAAAGTCATCTTCGACAATGAGCCCCTGGCTCACGTCATCGACGAAATGAACCGCTACTTGGCGCAGCCTGCGAGGCTGGAAGCGGTGCAATTGCGCGAGTATCGCCTCTCTGGCGTGTTCCGCGTCGACAATCCCGATGCCATGATCGATGCGTTGCCCGCCATTGCGCCAGTCCGCGTGCAGCGTCTTGCCGACGGACAGGTACGCATCATGGCTCGCTCCAGGGGCGTTGTTACAAAATAATAGTGGTTCTCATTCCGGTGGTGCCGGGGGTTGCGCGTCTGAGTAGATGAAGGGTGGTCTTTCCCAGCGGAAAACTTCCCGCAGCCCTTGAACACAACAACAGCGCGCTTGCACGCGTGCATTTTCATCGGAAGCTCCACACGTGAATACTGAAACAGCACTCCATGCCCGCAGCGCCGCGGGGCCGGCACGTTTGCGGCCCATGCTGGCGGGCATGACTTCTCTGGCCATTTCCCTTGCCGCGGCCTCCAGCCTCATGCCGGCCCCCGCCTGGGCCCAGGACAGCGCCGTCCGGGTCAGCATCCGGTCGCAGCCCCTGGGTAGCGCGCTGCTGCAGCTGGGGGCGCAGACACCCTTGCAAATATTCTTTTCGCAGGATGTGGTGGCCGGACTGAATGCCAACCCCGTATCGGGCGATCTGGCTCCCGAAGAGGCGCTGCGGCAACTGCTGCATGGCACTGGCATCGAATATGTCAGAAATGGCGACAGCATTACCCTGACGCGCCCCGGAGCGGCCTTGGCCGCGCAATTGACGCCGGTTACGGTGCAGGGCGGCATTCTGGGTAACCTGTCCCGCCCATACGCAGGCGGTCAGGTCGCAACCGGCGGCAGCCTTGGGCTGCTTGGCGCCGAAGACGTCATGGACACGCCCTTCAGTACGGTCAACTATACGTCGGACCTTCTGTACGACCAGCAGGCGCGTACATTGGCCGACGTGGTGGTCAACGATGCGTCGGTGCGCACGACGACCTCCACCGGCGGTTTCGGCGAGGATTTCCAGATCCGCGGCTTCGCGGTCGGCAGTGGCGACGTCAGCGTCAACGGCCTGTACGGCCTCGTATCGGCCAGCCGCGTGCCGGTGCAGATCATGGATCGCGTCGAGGTGCTGAAGGGGCCGGGCACGTTGCTGCGCGGCATTCCTCCCGGGGGCAGCGTGGGCGGCGCCATCAACATCGTCACCAAGCGTGCGGAAGACGAACCCCTTACCCGGGTGACGGCGGGCTACATGAGCCAGTCCAACTTCACCGCCCAGCTAGACATGGGGCGCCGCTTTGGCCAGGACAATGCCTGGGGCGTGCGCGTCAACGGCATGAAGCGCGGCGGCGAAGCGACCACCCGCGATGGCGAGCAAGGGCTGGACATGATCGCTCTGGGCGTCGACTACCGCGGCCGGCGCCTGCGCTGGTCCATGGACGCCATCCATCAGGAAGACGTGCTGGAAAATATTCGTTCGCAAATGGGGTTCCAGGACGATGTCATCGACCTGCCGGATCCCCCCGACGGACGCACCAACTTCTTCCCGGGCACCCGCCTCACGCAGCGGGACAGCACCATCATGTCGCGGCTGGAGTACGACTTCACAGACCGGATCACCGGCCATATCGGCGCTGGCTACCGCGATGGCAACAATCGCCAGATATTCCCCACCGCTTTCTATCCGGCCTCCGACAAGAATGGCGATTTCGGCGTCCTGACCACATACTACGACTCGTACACCAAGACCTTCAGCAGCGACACGGGGCTGACGGCGCTGTTCAGTACGGGCGCCATAGACCATCGGCTGGCAGTGGGGGCTACGTATCTGGAGCAGGAGTCCGGCTATGCCTATGCACCGGGCTCGGAAATCGTGTCGTCCAATATCTACGATCCCCTGCCGATCGGCGCCGGTCCCGGCACGCGGCCCGATCCGGAGCGCAGTTCGGAAACAGGGCTTGTCAGTTTCAGCATCGCGGATACGCTTTCGTTCGCGCAGGACAGGGTCTTGCTGACCCTGGGCGCGCGCCGCCAGACTGTGGACCAGGACAGCTACGACACGGTCACCGGCGCCAAGACCGGCAACTACCGCGCCAGCACGGTTACTCCCCTGGTGGGCCTGGTCGTCAAACCGCTGGACAATGTGTCGCTGTACGCCAACCATACCTCGGGGCTGTCGGCGGGCACTGTGGTGGGCCCCAGCTACAGCAATGCCGGCGAAACCCTGGCACCGTACAAATCCAAGCAGTATGAGGCCGGTGTCAAAGTTGATTGGGGACGCGTCACAACTACAGCCGCCGTATTCCAGATCGAGAACCCCTCGGCGCAGGCCGACGAGAACAACGTCTATGGCTATTTCGGCGAGAAACGCAACCGCGGCCTGGAGCTGACGGCCTACGGCGAACTGATGCCCGGGCTGAGGCTGATGGCCAGCGCCACATTCATAGACGGCAAGCTCACCAAGACGCCGGGCGGCCTGTACCAGGGCAACCGCGCGCCCGGCGTTCCGGCCAGCACCTACAACCTTGGCCTGGACTGGGATACGCCGTGGGTCCGGGGCCTGAGCCTGAACGGTCGCGCCATCCGTACTTCGTCCATGTATCTGGACAACGCCAATACGCGCGGCTTGCCAGGCGTCACCCGCTTCGACGTGGGCGCGCGCTACAGCACCGAGATCGCAGGCAAGTCGGTGGTGCTGCGGGCCAATATCGAAAACGTCACGGACAAGCGCTATTGGCTGGCGGCCAGCACCTACGCCACCAATGCCGCGGGACGCACGTATATGTTGTCCGCATCGGTCGACTTCTGACACTGTGGCGGCAACGCGGCCCGCCATGCCCTGGCGGGCCGCTGTTCATTCAGGTCCCGGCAATGAACAGCCGGCGGCATGTGCGGCAGCTGTTGCGGCCGCGCGTTCCGAGCCGGCTCAGCCCCCTTGCTTCGCGGCGCGCATGCCGTCCCGCAAAGGGTCCAGCAGCTTTTTCAGGCCGTTGTGGTCCAGTTCGCGCATCAGCGCCAGCAACTGGCCCAGTTGGCCTTTTGGAAAGCCTTCGCGTGCAAACCAGTTCAGGTAATGGCCGGGCAGATCGGCAATGAGGCGGCCCTTGTATTTGCCGTAGGGCATTGTGCGCGTCACCAGCAGCTGCAGGTCTTCGGGCCGCATGGCGTCAGTGGAAGATGTTGCCGGCCATTTTCTTGAGCAGCCGGCGCAGGGCTTCGTGCTCGCTGGCCTTGAAGCCCTTCAGGGCGGTTTCCAGGAGATCGTGAGCCGGCGGCCAGGCCTCGCGAAAGCGCGCCCGCCCATGATCCGTCAGGTAGACGCGCATGCGGCGGCTGTCTTCGGGGTCGGGGCGGCGGCGCACCAGCGCGCGTTCTTCCATCTGGTCGATGACCCGGCTGAGCACCGGCTGGCGCACGACGATGGCGGTGGCGATCTCGCCGATCTTCTGGCCGTCTTTTTCGTATAGATACTGCAGCACCCGGAAATGGATGTAGGTCAGGTCCAGCTGGCGCAGTATCGTGTCGCGCAGGATCTGGTCCAGGCGAAAAATGATCGACGCCATCTGGAAAGCAACATTATGCTCGAGGCCGGCATCCGGCATGGGCGTTTCATCGATGGGCATGCCGCATTATATCTATTCTACGAAGCCGCCGATCCGGTGGGCTGGTGGTTGGCGGCGCGGAATATCTGCGAGGCGACCCAGGGGTGGGCCATGGCGCTTTTGATGACCGTCGTGCGCACGTCGTCGGGCAGGAAGGTGACTTCGCCGTACAGACAGGACCATTTCTGGCAATGCTCGACGATGTCGCGCTCGCGCGCCTCCCAGGCCTCGAGCGCGTCGGGAATCTGCTGCGGGCCGGAAATGCCTTGCAGCGCCGCGGCCAGCGCCAGGCCGTTCTGCATGGCCATGCCGCCGCCCTGGCCCAGGTTGGGCGGCTGTGCGTGGGCGGCGTCGCCCAGTATCACTGTGCGGCCCGATGACCATGCGCTGCATTTGATGGTGCTGTAGACGCCCCACGATACTTCGTCGCCGATGCGTTCGATCAGGTGCGCCCATTGCGGGAAGGTATCGCTCCACAGCTTTTTGTCGACACGGGTGTCGCGCGCGGCGGTGTCTGTGGCGGGGCAGGTCAGCGCCAGATAGGTGCATTCGCGGTTGACGGGAGTGATCAGAAGCCGGCGCGTGCCGTTCCAGTTTTCGATGTATTTGCTGGCGTCCCCGGCCGGAACGTCGCCGGGCCGGGCCGGTATCATGGTGCGCAGCGCGCCCTCGGCGGTCTGTTCGTGCAGGGTTTCCAGGCCCAGCGCCTGGCGCACCTTGGACCAGATGCCGTCGGCGCCGATGGCCAGATCGGCGCGCACTGTCTGGCCATTGGCGAACTGCAGCTCGCCGCGGGGCGTGGCGCCGATGACCTCGGCGCTGGTGACGATTTGCACGCCGGCGGCCAGGCAGGCATCGCGCAGGGCGCCCAGCAGTTGGCTGCGCAGCGTGGTCATCAGGCGCCGGTCCGGCGGTATGACGGCCGATTCGATGATGGCGTTGTTGTTGTCGCGCTGCTCGAAATGCGTGCCGCGGAACGCATCGCGCACCGCCTGCTCATAGGCGCCCAGGGCCTCGAGCACTTTGAGCCCGTTTTCCCAGATATAGATGCCCGAACCGTTGGCGCGCAGCTCGTTCTGCCGCTCGTACACGGTGACCTGCCAGCCCGCGCGGGCCAGGGCGGCCGCAGTGGCCAGCCCGCCCAGTCCGCCGCCCGCTATGATTGCCGTCAATTGCTTTGCCATGTCGCTTCGTCCGTCCTCAAACCGCATAGGCCAGTTCAGTGCCGCCGCGCCGAGCCAGATCGCGCGGCGCCGGACGTGCAACATACCATTCGCTCAGCAGGCCGTCCACGTCCTGCATGAAGAATGAGCGCTTCCAGGGCAGGTCGACCTCGCGCTCCACGCTGCGTCCTTGCGCTTGCAGGCGCTGCAGCGCGGCGTCCAGTTCGGCCATGTCCTTAAGTTCGAACGCCGCATGGTGGTAAGCACCGCCGCCGGCCTTCACCAGCACCAGCGCATGGCCATACTGGGGCAGGGAGGGCCGCAGGTAGACGGCGTCGTCTTCCCGGCAGGCGATCGCCAGGCCGCCGATGCGTGTGTAGAAGTCCAGCATTTCATCCATGCGCGCAGTCTGCAGTACGGCATGCGTGATGCGGTAAGGGTGGATGGGCGCGGATTCGACGAAGCGCAGGGTGGGGTCGGTGTCGTAGCGCCCCTGGGTAAAGGGCTCGGCCGAGGCGGGATCCCACTTGCTGGTGATGAGCTCCATTTCGCCCTTCAGCACATTGCGCCAGTCCTTTACCGTGTCGCAATAGAACTCGTTGTAGTTGCCGTCCGGGTCGAACACATAGACGCTGTGGGCGACCTGATGGTCCACCGTCATGTCGATTTCGACGTCGCTGTTCTGCAGGTTCTTCCAGGCCTGCACCAGCTCGGCCTCGTTTTCCAGCTCCCAGGCCAGGTGGTTCAGGCCCGGCGCCAGGCCGATGGTGCCAGGCAGCTGCAGCAGGCCGTTGCGTCCATAGCGGTCCACGCCTTTGGTGGTCTGCATCATGCCCAGGTCATGGGGCGTATGGCCGGTGCCCAGAAAAGTGGCGATCAGGTCGGGCTCGGTGAACTCCACATTCAGGCCGCAGACCTGGTTGTAGAATTTTTCCGAAGCGTCCAGGTCCTCGACCCAAAGGTTCACATGGCCAAGCCGGCGCGGCCGGAAATAGGCATTTGCCGTGTCTGTGGCGGAGGCGGTCTCGGTACTGATGGTGCTCATCGATGTGTTTCCTGTAATGTATGCGGGTTGGCGGGTTCAGGCCGCCGTCCGGGCGGGGCGCAGCAGGGCGAGCAAGGCCACGAGCACCACGACCTCGACGACCACGAAGGACCAGAAGGCGATGGTGAACGAATGCG
>Ga0180223_1001479_pt1 | contig 18067 bp, 20 predicted proteins | sample eDN5th30CKraftOP_FD_151337 | JGI IMG/M metagenome (GOLD analysis project Ga0180223, IMG submission 151337) | Enriched Organic Plus compost microbial communities from Emeryville, California, USA - eDNA 5th pass 30_C Kraft OP (version 2) (version 2) ...
CCGTTCCGGTATCGGTGACGGCGAACAGCTTGCGGCTGCCTTCGCCGGGCTGTTCGGCGATCAGGCCCATATCGGCCAGCAAAGTGAGCGTCGGATAGACCACGCCCGGACTGGGCGCATAGACCTGCCCCGACAGGCTTTCGATCTCGCGGATCAGGTCGTAGCCATGACGCGGAGCGGCGGCGATCAGGTGCAGCAGGATGAGTTGCAACATGTCGTTGGTGAAGAGCCGCCGCCGCCCGCCGCTACGCCCGCCTCGGCTGTCTCCGCCAAAGGGATCGCCACCAAAGGAGCGGGAACGGCCGCCGCCGCCAAAAGCCCGGCCGAAGCCGTCGGGACCGGCAAACCGGTCTCGCCCGTCATGGTGAGAAGAGCAGCCTCCATGACCGCGATGAGAAATATGGAAATGCATCTTAATCTCTTTGCTATTTCGTGATGCATCCAGATATATCTTAAAAATCGCGCCATGCAAGATTTAAGATATATCTTTTTATGGTTAAGATGCGGACAAAAGAGCCAGGCACCGACCCCTTCGGTTCCAACGACCACAAAAAACGGCGCGAACCAATATATCCGCGCCGTTCCTTGAAATCCCGATACCGCCCGGTGACGGGTGTAATCAATCCGGCTTCTTCGCCACACTGACTAGCGCGGGACGCAGCAAGCGGTCCTTGATGGTGTAGCCTGCCTGCATTTCCACCAACACGGTGCCCGGCTCCGCATCGGCGGAGGGCACTTCCATCATCGCCTGATGCTTGTTGGGGTCGAGCGGCTGGCCGATCGATTCCACTTTCTGGATGCCGTTGCGGCCGAACACGCTTTCCAGTTCACGGCCCGTAGCTTCCAGACCCGCTACCAGTCCCTTGAACTTTTCATCTTCCCGCAGCTCAGCGGGGATGGCCTGAAGCGCGCGGGCCAGATTATCAGCCACTGACAACATGTCGCGGGCAAAGGAGGTGGAAGCATAAGCCCGCGCGTCCGCCAGCTCCTTTTCCAGCCGACGACGCACATTCTGCGTTTCGGCATGGGCGTAAAGCACGTCCTGCTTCGCTGTCGCCAATTCATTTTCAAGGGCGGTCAGGCGGTCCTCCGCCCCGTCGCCTGCGGGCGCCACATCCTCGGGAAGCTGATCCACGACTTCGGTATTTTCGATATTCTCTTTGTCTTCACTCATCTCATCAATCTCGACAATGTCTGGGCGGTGAAGTCCACCATGGGGATCACCCGCGCATAGTTCAAGCGCGTGGGGCCAATCACGCCGACCACGCCGACGACCCGGCCATCGCCGCCCCGGTAAGGGGCGGCTATGACCGAAGAACCGGACAGGGAAAAGAGCTTGTTTTCCGAACCGATGAAGATTTTGGTGGCATTGCCCGCCAGCGCGCTTTGCAGCAGGCCGAATATCTCCTGCTTGCCCTCCAACTGCTCCAGCAATTGCCGCACCCGTTCCAGATCGGCCGCCGTTCCATCGTCCAGCAGATGTGACTGGCCACGGACGATCAGCACGGGGCGGTCGTCGGCATCCTGCGACCAGATGGCGATGCCGCGCTCGATCAATTCACGCGCCGCGCCTTGGAGCGCGTTGCGTTCGCTCTCCAACTCCTGCCGGAGGAGGTCGCCCGCCTGATTGAGGGTCAGGCCGGTGAAGCGTGCGGACATGAAATTGGCCGCCTCCGCCAGCAAGGAAGGCGTGATGCCTTCGGGCAGGTCGAGCACGCGGTTCTCGACGGAGCCGTCCTGCCCCACCAGCACGGCCAGCGCCTGACGATCATTGAGTGGCACGAAACCGAACTGGCGCAGCACCGGCTCGCGCTTGGGAACCATGACGATGCCCGCGCAGGCGGACAGGCCCGACAAGGTCGCCGTCGCGGCGGACAGCGCTTCTTCGATCGGGCCGTTTTCCGTCAGCCCCGCCTCGATAGCGCGCCGCTCCTCCTGTGAAGGCTCCGCAGCCTGCATCATGCCGTCCACGAAGAGGCGCAGGCCCGTTTCGGTCGGCATCCGCCCGGCGGAGGTATGGGGTGCGGCCAGCAGTCCCAGTTCCTCCAGATCCTGCATCACGTTGCGGATGGAAGCAGGCGACAAGCTGAGCGAGGCGATGCGGCTGATCGTGCGCGACCCGACAGGAAGGCCCGTGCCCAGATAGCTTTCCACCACCAGACGGAACACGTCGCGCGCGCGCTCATTTAATTCCGAGATCGGGGTGACCGCCATGGGCACCTATCTAGGCAAGACGGGCGCGCCGCTCAAGTGTCGGCTTTGCGGTGCTGGGTGGGCTTCAGCATCGCTTCCAGGCCCAGCATCCGGGGCACGGAGGCAATCATGGCGCGCAGGCGGCCATAGCGCGCGTCCATGCAGCCGGATTGATATTCCAGACGCGTGGGCGCATCCTCCCCCCGGGTCCATTCGATGACATAGCCGGGCATATCGGTGGCGAAGCGCTCGCAATTTTCTCCATGGGTGATTCGCCTGGTTGTGCCGGATGCGGGGCGATAGGCGTCAAGGGCGCTCAGGAACCGCCGATATTGCGCGGGGGTGACGGTAAAGCGCGTAGGGCCGGGGACGGCGGTGAAGCGTTCGGGCTCGATCAGGCCCGATCCATCAGGCGTGACGCGCAGGGTATAGCTGGGACAGGTGCCGAAACAGGGGCCTGCGGAAAAGCGAATCGTGTCCCCGGCCCGCACCGGCGTTTCCAGTTCCGCCTGATCCATGGCACACCCGGTCAGCGCCGCCACCGCCGTCAAACCCATCATTATCCGCATAGCCCACTTCCTTTTCCCGCTCTTTATTCCCTATCGGCACTGGCATGACACCGCAACGGACGCTAAGCCCCACCCCCTGAACGCTTCGGAGAAGAAATATATGCGTCCTTCCGGCCGCGCGCCCGACCAGATGCGCGAAATCACCATGGAACCCGGCTTCACCATCCATGCCGAGGGGAGCTGCCTTATCAGTTTTGGCGACACGCGTGTGCTGTGCACCGCCTCGGTAGAGGAAAAAGTGCCGCCTTTCCTGCGCGGCAAGGGTTCGGGCTGGGTTACGGCTGAATATGGCATGTTGCCCCGCGCCACCCATACGCGCGGCAGCCGGGAAGCGGCCAAGGGCAAGCAGTCGGGCCGCACACAGGAAATCCAGCGGCTCATCGGCCGCTCCCTGCGCGCGGTGGTCGATCTGGAAAAGCTGGGCGAGCGGCAGATCGTGGTCGATTGCGACGTGATCCAGGCCGATGGCGGCACCCGCACAGCGGCCATTTCGGGAAGCTGGGTGGCGCTGCGAATCGCCATCGACAAGCTGATCGCATCGGGCGCTCTGAAGGAAGACCCTATCGTACAGAAAGTCGCGGCGATCAGTTGCGGCATCTACAAGGGCACGCCTGTGCTCGACCTCGATTATGCCGAGGACAGCAATGCCGAAGCGGACGCCAACCTGATTTTGACCGGCGACGGCAAATTCGCCGAAGTGCAGGCGACCGCCGAAGGCGCGACCTATGACGAGGAAGAATTGCTGCGGCTGCTGCGGCTGGCGCGGATCGGCTGCGCGAATATCTTCGCGGCGCAGGACAAGGCGACGGGGCGTTAAAAACTTCCTTCCCGGCATCCATTCGCTTCGCGCCCTTCGACTGCCAGCCCTGGCAGGCGTTCAGGATAAGCTGAAGTCGACAAGCGAACGGTGATATAGGAACAGGCATGAGCGACGATTTCGGACAGGAACAGGCCATCCGCAAGCTGGGACCCGGCAAGCTGGTGATCGCCAGCCACAATGCGGGCAAGGTGCGGGAAATCGGCGATCTGCTGGCGCCCTATGGCATTGAAACGGTGTCGGCGGGTGCACTGGACCTGCCCGAACCGGACGAAACGGGCACGACCTTCATAGCCAATGCGGAACTCAAGGCGTTGCAGGCCGCGGATCTGTCCGGCCTGCCCGCGTTGGCCGATGACAGCGGCCTGTGCGTGGACGCACTGAACGGCGATCCGGGCATTTTTTCGGCGCGCTGGGCGGGACCGGACAAGGATTTTCGGCTCGCCATGCAGAATGTGTGGGACGCGGTCGAGGCCAAAGGCCCCGATGCTGGCCACGACGCGCATTTCGTCTGTGCGCTGGCGCTGGCATGGCCTGACGGGCATGTCGAAGTGTTCGAAGGGCGGGTCGACGGCACGCTGATCTGGCCGCCTCGCGGGCACAAGGGCTTTGGCTATGACCCGATGTTCAAGCCGCTTGGCCATGAAATCAGCTTCGGCGAGATGGAGCCGGAAAAGAAACACGCGATGAGCCATCGGGCGGATGCCTTCGCGAAGATGGTGGCGGCAGTCTTCTGAAGAATATGGGGATCGTGCTCCTGCCTTCGTGGGAGCACCGCGCGCCAAAATTGGAAGGACGCAACACCCCAAATCCCCACTCATTCAGCACCCTTCCAGCCGCAAGCGCTGGCCGCGCATGGCAAAGCGGTCTAGGAACGCTCACCCATGTCGTCCTCCCCCCTCATTCCCGCATCGGTCTCGGCCGATCCTATCGCCTTATATGTGCATTGGCCGTTTTGCGTTTCCAAATGCCCCTATTGCGACTTCAATAGCCATGTGCGGGATCAGGTGGATGCCGACGCATGGCGAGACGCGTTGCTGACAGACTTGCGGCATGAAGCGGATCTGACTGGCGGACGGCCCTTATCCTCCATCTTCTTCGGCGGCGGCACGCCTTCGCTGATGCCGCCCGCAATCGTGGCCGCGTTGATCGAGGCAGCGACGGTCTATTGGCAACCCGTTTCCGATCTGGAAATCACGCTGGAGGCCAATCCCAGTTCGGTGGAGGCGGCGCGCTTTGCCGATCTGGCGGCGGCGGGGGTCAATCGCGTATCGCTGGGGTTGCAGGCGCTGGAGGATGAAGCATTGCATTTCCTCGGCCGCGCGCATGACGTGCGGGAGGGGCTGGCGGCGCTGGATGTCGCGCAATCCGTTTTCGCGCGGGTGAATTTCGACCTCATCTACGCGCGGCCGGGGCAAAGCGAACGCGGCTGGCGGGCGGAACTGGCGCGTGGCCTATCCTTCGGGACCGATCACCTCTCGCTCTATCAACTCACGATCGAGCCAGGAACGCGCTTCGCGACGCTGGTGGCGCAAGGCAAGCTGGTGCCTGCCGATGGCGATCATGCCGCGACGCTCTATGAACAAACGCAGGAAATGACGATGGCTGCGGGCGTCCCGGCTTATGAGATCAGCAATCACGCCCGGCCGGGGCAGGAAAGCCGCCACAACCTAACCTATTGGCGCTATGGCGACTATGCCGGGATCGGCCCCGGCGCGCACGGGCGGCGGCTGGGGATGGCGACGCTGCGCCACAAGAAACCGGAGAACTGGATGAACGCAATCCAGCGCAACGGCCACGGATTGCAGGACGAGGAGGCGCTCGCCCCGCAGGATCGGGCACGCGAAGCTCTGCTGATGGGATTGCGCCTGGGGGAAGGCGTCGATCTGGAACGGATTGCGGCGCTTTCTGGCCTGCCGGTGGCGGATTTGATCGATGCAAAAGCGGTGGAACGGCTTTCCGGTCACGGCCTCGTCGCGAAAGCTGGACAGGCGCTGCGGATCGAACCGGCGGGCATGTTGCTGCTTGATGCGATCCTGCCGGAAATCGTAGCCGTCTGACGATCAATCTCCGGCGCGGTTGTCGATCCGAGCAATTTCCTCATCCAGATCACGCAGTACTTCGGCCCGGATTTCATCCGACATCTTCATGGCGCGCGCAGCCTCCGCCCGAGCCTTGATAAGGCCTGCCCGGGCCGCATTACTGGCCTGCGCCTTGATCGCGGTTTCGCAGATACGGACGCGGATATGACGGCGGCCATCGGCGCCCACGGTTTCCCGATGACTGACGGTCTGATCGCCATCGCAGCCATTGCGAACGTCGACATTGGGAATTCTGCGGCGGATGTCTGCCTCGCTCGGGATGGCATAAGCCTCCATCCCCGCATCGGAAACACGGGCGACAGGCGGAACCGGCGGCAAGGGGGGAACCGGCGGCACCATGTCAGCCGCGGGTGCCATTGGCGCGGGCGGCGCGACGGGGGCCAAAGGCACGGCGTGATGGGCCTGCGCTACGGCCGGCGCGGCGGGCGGCGCGTCCACCGCCTCCGGCGCATCGGCCGTTTGCATGGTCGCGGGTTCATCCGCATGGGCAGGCTGAGCGACCAGATCAGAAAGCCGCGCGAAATCGACGGCTTCCACCTGTTCTGTAATAGCTGACATCTGCCGCGCGGCCCGCCCGCCCGACGCCGTCAGGGCCAGTCCAGTGACCGTCACCAGCCCCACAAGGGCCATGCCCCAGCTGATCCGGCGGAGCGAAATTTCATGGTTCGAGAGCATTTTCAGCCTCCCCTTCAAGGCAGCGATGCGGGTGAGATGGCAGGCTCCGGCGAATTGACGCCCACCTGCCGCCTTCAGGATGGCGCGGCCATAGGCATGGGCCTGATCCTGACCGTAGAGCGCCAGCACGCGGGCGTCGCACGCCTGCTCCTGATCGGCGCGATAGGCCCGATAGGCGATCCATGCGACCGGATTGCACCAATGGATCGCCAGCAACAGCAGCGCGGCCATGTTCGCGGCCAGATCACCATGGTCGTGATGCGCCCGTTCATGGGCGATCGCCATCGCCTGTTCCTCCGCGTCGAAGCGCAGTGCGAAATCGACCGGCAGCACGATATAAGGGCGCAACACACCAAAGGCGAGCGGACCGCCGGCCTGTGGGCTGGTGATGATCCGAATGCGCCTTTCCTGCTCAATCAGAGTCGCGCCCTCCAGCATATGCTGCCGAAAACGGATATAGCCGACCAACTGCAAGGCCAGGAAAGCGACCACGCCGCACAGCCAGACCGCGATTGCGATTTCCAGCCATGGCGCGCTGGATGCGGCGTCGGCTGGAGACGAAACGGATATAACGGTCATGAACTCGGGAATACCGGACTGATCGACGGCCGTCTGGAGCGGAGACGGCGCCGCGACCTGCCTTGGCAAGGTGGGCAACAGCATCCGCGTCAGCGGCAATGCCCAGAGCCAATAGGCGACCCCCGCCCCTATCCACCGCGCGACCGGGCGGCGGACCATCATGACCAGCGCCATCAGTAAAGTCGTGGCGATCAGGGTTTCAGCGAGCCAGATGCTCATGATTTCAGCCCCTTCAATATGCCTTCCAGTTCCGCGATGTCATCCGCCGTCAACTGGTCCTGCTGGGCAAGCTGGGCTACGAGCGGCGATATACGGCCGCCGAACAGGCGTTTGACCAGCCGCCCGGATTCGCTCGCGACATAATCCTCCCGCGCGACCATGGGGCGATAGAGAAAGCGGCGCCCGTCCTGATCAGCGGCGATGATGTCCTTCGCCATCAGGCGGGACAGCAGCGTCTTGACCGTTTGCACGCTCCAGCCGCGATCCGCCGTCACCCGGCCGGCAACGTCGGCGGCGGTGAGTGGCGCCCGCTGCCACAAAGCCTCCATCACCACCAGTTCGGCTTCGCTGATCTTTTCACTGACAGCCATGATGCGTTTCGAGTCCCGAGTCCTCAACTACGTCTGTAATCGCATTGACTACAGACGTAGTCAATAGGCTGGCCAAGGATGGAATACGCCCATCACGTCCGAACCTGTCGATATATTTTACATCCGCTTCCATCGACGCGAAAGCGTTAACCTTTGAAAGGGCGCTTTTCTGCCGACCTATGGCTCTGGCACGGCGCTTGCTTCCTGTCAGGCGTTCCCGACCGTTTAACTACTCGGGGGACGCAGGCCGGTCTCCGCCGCGTCCCCCACCCGGTCTTTCCTTCCCGGCAATGGCGTACGAAAAAGGCGGCCCGAAGCGCCGGACCGCCTTCCGAAATTCCCGTAAGGTCGTTCTTCAGCTGACCAGAGCGACGCCCTGATCCGTCATCAGCTGGTGCAGTTCGCCCGCTTCATACATCTCCATCATGATGTCGCTGCCACCGACAAATTCGCCCTTCACATAAAGCTGGGGGATAGTCGGCCAATCGGAAAAGCTCTTGATGCCCTGCCGGATCGACTGATCCTGCAACACGTCGACACTTTCATAAGCTACGCCGAGATGTTCCAATATGGCGATGGCGCGGCTGGAAAAGCCGCATTGCGGGAAAAGCGGCGTGCCCTTCATGAAGAGCACCACGTCATTGCCATTGACGATCTCGGCAATCCGCTGCTGCACGACGTCGGTCATCTATTGAGTCCATTCCTGTCTGGCGCCATCATCGTGCAGGCGCGAACATTATTCCTGCCGCTTAGTTGGGAACGGCAGTGGTCAGTTGCAAGGCGTGGAGGACGCCGCCCATCCGGCCGCCCAGCGCGGCATAGACGGCGCGCTGTTGCGCGACGCGTGTCAGGCCGCGAAAACTTTCGGATACCACGCGGGCGGAATAATGATCGCCGTCGCCGGCCAGATCGGTGATCTCCACCTGCGCGTCCGGGATCGCGGCCCGGATCATGTCGGCTATTTCATCGGCGGCCATCGGCATGGCGGCTTCCCCGTTCCTGCAGCTTACTGGGCTTCGATGAACTGGCGGCGAGCGATCACCTGCTGTTCTTCCAACGCGGTACGCACAGACGCTTCATCAATGTCGACGCCCGCCTGCGTCATGTCGCCCAGAAGCTTGCGGATCACATCCTCGTCGCCCGCTTCCTCGAAATCGGCCTGCACGACGGCCTTGGCATAGGCGTCGGTCTCTTCCGGCGTCAGGCCCATTCTGGCGGCCGCCCATTCACCGACGAGGCGGTTGCGGCGCGCCTGAATGCGGAATTGCATTTCCGCGTCATGCGCGAACATATTTTCAAAAGCCCGTTCGCGATCGTCAAAAGTGGTCATGCTATGCCCTGTCAAAAGCTCGTTGGTCATCTTCGCAGATATGCCGAACCGCGCGCTTAGGCAACGGTCGGAACGAGCCAGGGCTTTTCGGCCGCAAGCCTGTCCTCATAACGGTCGATTTCGCTCCTGTTATCCAGCGTCAGACCGATTTCATCCAGACCACCCAGCAGGCAATGCTTGCGAAAAGGATCGATCTCGAACGCGAAACGATCCTGGAACCGCGTCGTCACCGTCTGATGTTCCAGATCCACATGGATCGGATCGCTCTTCGCGACCTCCATCAGCCGGTCGATCGCTTCCTGCGGCAGAACCACGGTCAGTATGCCGTTCTTGAAGGCGTTGCCCGAAAAAATGTCCGAAAAGCTAGGCGCGATCACGACCTTGATGCCAAGGTCCGCCAACGCCCATGCCGCATGTTCGCGGCTCGACCCGCAGCCGAAATTGTCGCCCGCGATCAGAATCGGGCTGCCCGCATATTCCGGATCGTCGAAGACGTTGCCCGGTTCCTTCCGCAGCACTTCGAACGCGCCCTTGCCAAGCCCGGTGCGGCTGATCGTCTTGAGCCAATGCGCGGGGATGACGATGTCGGTGTCGACATTCTTCATGCCGAACGGATAGGCCCGGCCTTCGACTTCAGTCAGTTTTTCCATCAGCGAACCTGTTTCGTCTCCGTAGCGGGGCCATCTTCGGCACGACCCAACGTCGCCGCCATGGCGGCGCTCGCCAGCGCGCCCAGCGTAAGCAACCAGAATATCTTCTTCATGCGACCGCCCCTTCCTTATTATCCAACAGTTCGCGCACATCGGTCAGGCGGCCCGTTACTGCCGCCGCCGCCGCCATGGCCGGCGAGACGAGATGCGTGCGCGATCCTGGTCCCTGCCGCCCCATGAAATTACGGTTGCTGGTCGACGCACAGCGTTCGCCCGCGGGCACCTTGTCCGGGTTCATGCCGAGACAGGCCGAGCAGCCCGGCTCGCGCCATTCGAAGCCCGCTTCCTTGAAGATGCGGTCCAGCCCTTCGGCCTCCGCCTGCAACTTCACCAAGCCGGAGCCAGGAACGACCATCGCCTGCTTGATGCCGCTGGCGACATGACGACCCTTGAGCAGAGCGGCGGCAGCGCGCAGATCCTCAATCCGACTATTGGTGCAACTGCCGATGAAGATATGCTCGACCGGCACGTCCTGCATCCGCTGGCCCGGCGTCAGCCCCATATAATCGAGCGACTTCTGCGCGGCGGCGCGCTTGGAGGCATCGGCAAAGCTTTCCGGGTCCGGCACCACCCCCGTCACGGCCACCACGTCTTCGGGACTGGTGCCCCAGGTGACATTGGGCACGATGTCGGCGGCGTCGATCACCACCACCTTGTCGAACACGGCGCCTTCGTCAGTCTTGAGCGTCTTCCACCAGGCTACGGCGGCGTCCCATGCTTCGCCTTTCGGAGCCATAGGGCGGCCCTTCAAATAAGCGAAAGTTTTTTCGTCCGGCGCGAACAGGCCGGATCGCGCGCCCGCCTCGATCGACATGTTGGCAACCGTCAGCCGTCCCTCGATAGACATGTCGCGGAACACCGAGCCACGATATTCCATGACATAGCCGGTGCCGCCCGCCGTACCGATATGCTGGCAGATGGCGAGCGCCACATCTTTGGGCGTGACGCCAAAGCCCAGTTCGCCGTCGATACGGACTTCCATCGTCTTCGATTGTTTGAGCAGCAGCGTCTGCGTGGCAAGCACATGCTCCACCTCGCTGGTGCCGATGCCAAAGGCCAGCGCCCCCAGCGCACCGTGCGAACTGGTGTGGCTGTCACCGCATACCAGCGTGGTGCCCGGCAGCGTGAAACCCTGTTCCGGCCCGACGACATGGACGATGCCTTGCTGCGGATCGGTATCGCCGAACAGGCGCACGCCGAATTCGGGCGCATTGCGCTCCAGCGCAGCCAGTTGCTGCGCGCTTTGCGGGTCCGCGATCGGGATGCGGTTGCCGGCGGCGTCTCGACGCGGCGTAGTGGGCAGGTTATGATCCGGCACCGCCAGCGTCAGGTCGGGACGGCGCACTTTGCGCCCGGCAAGGCGTAGCCCCTCGAACGCCTGAGGACTCGTCACCTCGTGCACAAGGTGGCGATCGATATAGATCAGACAGGTTCCATCGGGACGGCGTTCGATGACGTGGAAGTCCCAGATTTTTTCGTAGAGAGTGCTCGGCTTGACCATGATCCCTTCCCCCTAGACCTGTCAGGCGCGGGACGAAAGAGGAAATGGAGCCTGAATCGGCTGTTTCACCGCATCGTCAAGCAAGAAAGTTATATGGCGCGATGGTCCGCGACAACCCGGCCAGCCGCGGCGACTTCCGCTTCGTGGCTTTCCTCGCGCCATGTTTCCGCCAGAGCAGCAGCTTCCCACTCGCGCATGGCCGGAAGCGCCAGCATATGATCCACCCAGCCCCGCGCCACCGGCCCGACATCCAGTCCATAGGTCCGCACGCGAAAAGCCACGGGCGCGTAGAAGGCGTCGGCGGCGGTAAATGCCGAACCGGCCAGGAAAGGACCGCCAAAGCGCGCCAACCCCTCCTCCAACAATTCCCGCAGGCGCGCGATGTCGCGATTGAGCGCGGGCGATGGCATGTGCAATTCCACGCGGATGCCGACATTCATCGTGCAATCCTGACGCAGGGCGCCAAAGCCGCTGTGCATTTCCGCCACGGCGCATTGCGCCCATGCGCGGACGGCTTCTTCCTGCGGCCAGACAGCGGGATGGCGGTCGCCGAGATAGAGCGCGATGCCCAGCGAATCCCAGACGGTCCGATCGCCATCGACAAGGACGGGCACCTGTCCGGTCGGCGAAAAATCGCGGAAGGCCGCATAGTTGCTGACCTGCGTGAAAGGCTCGATCCGGTCGGCGAATGGTATGTCCAGCGCCTTCATCAACACCCATGGCCGAAGCGACCAGCTCGAATAATTGCGATTCGCGGTGATGAGCGTGAAGGGCATGGGCCAGCCTTTCCATGGAGCGATCCGGCATGACGATACAGCGTCGCTTCTGGCCGTAAAAGTCGGAACGGCGCATAAGTTTCGCAAGGCCATTTCACGGGACGGCAAAAAGACGACCCGGAGCAGGAGCACTCCGGGCCGCCAGCCCTTCCTTGTCGCAAGGCGCATGGGATACCCCCTGCGACATGGTCCTCACGGCGCCAGCCGCGAAACCCTTTCTATGCGGCGAACTGGTTCATGGTGTTGCGGACGCCGCCCGCTTTCAACGCGGCTTCGCCGGCGAAATATTCCTTGTGATCGTCGCCGATGTCGGAACCCGACATATTCTGATGCTTCACGCAGGCGATGCCCTGGCGGATTTCCTTACGCTGAACCCCCGCGACATAACCCAGCATACCCGCATCGCCGAAATAGTCCTTGGCCAGATTGTCGGTGCTGAGCGCCGCCGTGTGATAAGTCGGCAGCGTGATGAGGTGATGGAAGATGCCAGCCCGTGCAGCCGCATCCTTCTGGAAGGTGCGGATCTTCTCATCGGCCTCGACGGCAAGGTCAGTCGCGTCATAGTCTGCGCTCATCAATTTTGCACGGTCATAGGCTGACACATCCTTGCCCTCCGCCTGCCAGCGGTCGAATATCTGCTGGCGGAAGTTCAGCGTCCAGTTGAAACTGGGCGAATTATTATAGACCAGCTTCGCGTTGGGGATGACTTCGCGGATGCGGTCGACCATGCTCGCGATCTGTTCGACATGCGGCTTCTCCGTTTCGATCCACAGCAGGTCCGCGCCGTTCCGGAGCGAAGTGATGCAGTCGAGGACGCAGCGATCCTCGCCCGTGCCGGAGCGGAACTGATAGAGGTTCGACGGCAGGCGCTTTGGACGCAACAGCTTGCCGTCGCGGCTGATGATGACATCGCCATTACCGATCCCGTTCAGGTCGACCTCATCGCAGTCGAGAAAGCTGTTATACTGATCGCCAAGGTCGCCCGGCTCGCGGCTATAGGCGATCTGCTTGGTGAGCCCCGCGCCCAGCGAGTCCGTGCGGGCGACGATGATTCCGTCGTCCACGCCCAGTTCCAGAAAGGCGTAGCGGCAGGCGCGGATCTTCGCCAGGAAGTCCTCATGCGGGACCGTGACCTTGCCGTCCTGATGGCCGCATTGCTTTTCGTCGGACACCTGATTTTCGATCTGGAGCGCGCAGGCGCCCGCCTCGATCATCTTCTTGGCGAGGAGGTAGGTCGCCTCGGCATTGCCGAAGCCCGCGTCGATGTCCGCGATGATCGGCACGACATGGGTTTCATGATTGTCGATGGCATGCGTGAGGCGCTGGATTTCGAACTCGTTGCCGGTTTCGCGGGCCTTGTCGAGATCACGGAACAGGAGGCTGAGCTCGCGCGCGTCGGCTTGGCGCAGGAAAGTGTAGAGTTCTTCGATCAGCGCGGGAACGCTGGTCTTTTCATGCATCGACTGGTCGGGCAGCGGGCCGAATTCGGACCGCAGCGCAGCGATCATCCAACCGGAGAGATAGAGATATTTGCCCTTGGTCGATCCGAAATGTTTCTTGATTGAGATGAGCTTCTGCTGCCCGATGAAACCATGCCAGCAGCCGAGCGACTGGGTATAGGCTGCCGGATCGGCGTCATAGGCCGCCATGTCGCGGCGCATGATCGCGGCGGTGGCGCGCGCAATGTCAAGGCCGGTGTGAAAGCGGTTCTGAAGGCGCATCCGGGCGACGGATTCGGGTGCGATGCCGTCCCAATGAGCTTGCCCGCCGATCAGCGTGCCGGCTTTCGCGATTTCCTGCTGGTAGGTCATGAGCGTCAATTCCGTAAAAAAGAGAACTGGCGCCGATTTAGGGGGGCGGGATCTGTCCGGCACTCGCTTTTAAGTTCAGTTGTCGATCTTTACAAAAATCTGGTGTAAAGTTGTAAAGCCTGCACAGGAGCATTCTTCAGATGGCCAAGGATCGTCCGGTTTACATGGGGCCGCGCTTGCGAAGGTTGCGCCGCGAACTGGGGCTGACGCAGGCCGACATGGCGGCGGACCTGGAGATTTCCGCATCCTATGTCGCGCTGCTGGAACGTAATCAGAGGCCGCTAACCGCCGATATGCTGCTGCGGCTGGCGCGGACATACCGGCTGGACATGAGCGAACTGGCGGGAGACGGCGGCGCGGAGCAGACAGCGCGTTTGCAGACGGTTCTGAAAGACCCGATGTTCGCCGATATCGACCTGCCCGCCCTCGCGACGCAGGATGTCGCGGTCAACTATCCCGGCATGACCGAAGCTCTGCTGCGGCTCTACACCGCCTATCGCGAGGAACAACTCGCGCTGGCCGACAGGGGCGCGAACATGGACGGGGAACGCATGGAGGCCGGAGACGCCCCTGACCCGGTGGCGGAATCGCGGCGTTTCGTGGCGGCGCGGCGGAACAGCTTTCCGCTGCTGGACGATGCGGGCGAAGTGCTGGCGGCGGAGATCGAGGGCGCGGGCGACCTCCATGCATGGCTCAAGGCAAAGCATGGGCTGCGGGTGCGGCGATTGCCTTCGGAGGTGATGGCGGGGTCGATGCGGCGGCTGGACCGGCATCGCGACGCAGTGCTGATCGACGATGCGCTGGACGGGGCCAGCACCAGCTTCCAGCTTGCGCTGCAGATCGCCTATCTGGAGATGCGGGAGGCCTTCGATACGCTGCTGAAGGAAGGGCAGTTCGCCAGCGAAAGCGGGCGGCGGCTGACGCGGCGGGCGCTGGCGAGCTATGGTGCGGCGGCGATCCTGATGCCCTACACGGCCTTTGCCAAGGCGGTGGAGGCGCGGCATTACGATATGGAGGCGCTGGCGCGACAGTTCGGCGCCAGTTTCGAACAGACAGCGCACCGGCTGACCACCCTGCAAAAGCCGGGGCAGGAGCGCGTGCCTTTCTTCTTCATCCGGGTCGATCCGGCGGGCAATGTCAGCAAGCGGCTGGACGGGGCGGGCTTTCCCTTTGCGCGCCATGGCGGGTCATGCCCGCTCTGGTCGGTGCATCGGGTGTTCGAAACCCCGCGCGAGGTGGTGACGCAATGGCTGGAGCTGCCCGATGGCGAGCGGTTCTTCTCCATCGCGCGATCAGTGCGGGCGGGCGGCGGCGGATGGGGAGCGCCGCGCGTCGACCGGGCGATCGCGCTCTGCTGCGCGGCGGAGCACGCCCATCGGCTGATCTATACGCAGGATACCGCGCCGTCAGAACCGACGCCCATCGGCGTGACATGCCGCCTGTGCCACCGCAGCCAGTGCCTGGCGCGATCCGCCCCGCCCATCGGCCGCGACATGTTGCCCGACGATTTCCGGCGCACCCATGCACCCTTTGGATTTGCGGACGGGTGATGGCGGACGACGGCCAGACCTTGCCGTTAAGCGGAACGTGCAAATGATAGAACCGCCTTTGTTTTGGGGATGGAAATGGCGGACGACGGCCAGCTTGGGACAACCCATCTCCGTTCGGGCTGAGCCTGTCGAAGCCTGTCCTGAGCGACGCCGCAAGCGGCGTCGAAGGGCCTTCTACTGAGCGCCCTACGGTCGACCTGGCCCTTCGACTTCGCCCACGGCGAACGGAGATGGGAATAGCAAACCGTCCACCTTCCCACCCAAATCAAACAGAAACGTGGAACCACATACCCCTCACCCGTCGATCAGGTCGAGATAGGCGACGACATCATTGTCGGTGGCAAGGAACAGGCCGTCCTGCACATCGGCCGGCTGTTGCTCGGCGATAAGGAGGGCTTCGTTCAACGGGCCATAGAAAAGAGTCGTGGCCGCCCCGCCTTCCTGCGTGTCGCTCAGATGATAGAGGCGGACCGTGGCGGATTGGTAAGTCGTTCGCATGGGGCCGATTATCCGCCCCAAACGCTCTACTGGCAAGGCAAAGAGGTTTTTGCTTGCCATGATTTTCGGATCGTCAGGTGATCTCCCTGACTTGAAAACGCTTTAGCGGCGGTCGGAAACCTTGATGCCGCTCGCCAGCTTGTTCGCGCCGATCTTTACCGCGTCATCGGTGAAATTGGCGACGAAGCTGCTGCTGCGCGAAAGCCCCGGCACGAAGGACGCGCTGTTGCCCGCGATGGAGAGGCCCGAACTGTCATGTTCCCGGCCTTCGGGGGCGACGGTGATGAAAGCGCTGTAATTATCCTTGTCCTTGCCCTGCACCATTTCATTGCCGGTGATCGTGCCGCTCGCGCCGTTGGGCAGGTCGATCATATAGTTGGTGAGGTGCCCGGCGCTGTCGTCGAAGCTGTTGCCGGTGATGGTCACGCGCGGCGTGCGGGTTTTCAGATAATGGCCGCCATCGCCCTGATCGAAACGGGAGCGAGTGACGGTAAGGCTGCCATAATGGCCGATATAGATGCCATGCGCGCAGTCCAGGTCACGGTCGCATCGGCCCAGATGGCGAAAGGTCGACTTGTCGATGGTCACGCTGCTTCCCGGCGCATCGCCGGAGAGGATGCCTTCCTCGCTATTGCGGAACAGGCTGTTGGTGACGGTAAGGTTGCCGCTTTCCAGACGGATGCCCGCGCCGTTGCCGTCGGGCACGCGCAGGTTCTGAAAGACGATGCCGTCCACCTTGCTTGCGCTGCCGCGCAGGACCAGCGCCGCCTTGCCCTCACAGGTCGCGCCATCGAATATGGCCGTGCCGGGGGTCGCTGCGGTAAAGGTGACGTCGCCGCCCTCCTGCACCGCGCACTGGCGATAGGTGCCGGGCGCGATCACCACCGTGCCCTTCGCATGGCCGATAGCGTTCACGGCATCGGCGAGCGAACCGAACGCCTGCCCCGTTTCCGCGACGGTGAAGGGCGCGGGGGCCACCTGCGCCAACGCGGTGGCGGCGACGGCGGCGGAAACGAGCACGATGGTGGAGAGGATACGCATGAACGGCATGTAGCCCCTGCCCGGCGCGCGGCCAATGCAGGGACATGGTTAACGGATTCCTGCCCCGTTATGGGACGGTCGTGACGCCAAGTGTGAGGGAAGGGAGAAAAGTCTCTGCCGGAACTCCTTTCCCCCGCCGACGTTGCCATAGCGAAATCATTGGCAAAAGGGAGAAATTGATGAACCGAGTCCTTCTGAGCGGCGTCGCGACTTTATTAGTCGTGGGGACGTTGCCGATGGCGGCGTTCGCGCAGGCCAGCTTCACTGGCGCGGGACAGACCACCGAGCTTGATTGCGGAGGCGAGTCCGCCTCCATCACGGGTGCGGGCAATCAGGTGCATATTTCCGGTGATTGCCGTCTGGTCACTATCGAAGGCGCAGACAACCGCGCCCACCTGTCCATGGCCAAGGGCGGCACCATCCGCGTCACCGGCGCAAGCAACGAAATCCACTGGTCGACGCCGGATGGCTCCCGGCCCCGGATTCAGATAACGGGCGCTGACAATCGCATCAGCCCGATGAAGTGAACGGCGGGCTGCGATCCGATCAGTCCAGATTGGGCCGCAGCCACCTTTCCGCCGTTTCCACATCGACGCCGCGTCGCTGGGCATAATCCTCCAACTGGTCGCGGCCGATGCGGGCGACGCCGAAATATTCCGCCTGCGGATGGCCGAAATAGAAGCCGCTGACCGCCGCCGTGGGGAGCATGGCGAAGCTTTCCGTGAGCGTGATGCCCGTCGCGTGATGGGCGTCCAGCATGTCGAACAGCAAGGGTTTCAGGCTATGTTCCGGGCAGGCGGGATAGCCCGGCGCGGGACGGATGCCGCGATATTGCTCCTTGATGAGCGCTTCGTTGGTAAGCTGCTCACCCTCCGCATAGCCCCAGAGCGCGGTGCGGACATAATGGTGGAGCCGCTCGGCGAAGGCTTCGGCCAGGCGGTCGGCCAGCGCCTTCAGCAATATGTCCGAATAATCGTCGATCGCATTCTTGAAGCGGGCCAGATGCGGCTCAATGCCGTGGAGCGACACCGCGAAACCGCCGATCCAGTCGCCGTCCGGGCTGATGAAGTCGGCAAGGCACATGTTCGCCCGCCCTTCCCGCTTGGCGATCTGCTGGCGCAGCATGGGGAGGCGGACATGCTGTTCATCCTCGACATGGACGATGATGTCGTCGCCTTCGCGGGCGCAGGGCCACAGCCCCGCGACGCCGCGCGCGGTCAGCCATTTTTCGTCGATGATGCGGTCGAGCATCTTCTGCGCGTCGGCAAACAGGCTGGCGGCGCTTTCGCCGACGATGTCATCGGTGAGGATCGCGGGATAATTGC
>Ga0180223_1001480_pt1 | contig 18063 bp, 14 predicted proteins | sample eDN5th30CKraftOP_FD_151337 | JGI IMG/M metagenome (GOLD analysis project Ga0180223, IMG submission 151337) | Enriched Organic Plus compost microbial communities from Emeryville, California, USA - eDNA 5th pass 30_C Kraft OP (version 2) (version 2) ...
AGGGCTCACCGGCTATTCGGCGGCCGTGATCGCGCCGCTGGCGGGCTCGGTGGTGTCGCTCGAAGAGGATCCGGAATTGTCCCGGCACGCCCATGCGAACTGGCGGGACCTCGGCCTCGCCAATGTAACGTCGGTGACCGGGCCGCTGACGGCCGGGTGGCCGCAGGCGGCCCCCTATGACGTCATTCTGGTCAACGGCGCCACCCAGGTGGAGCCGGCAGACCTGTTCAGCCAGTTGAAGGACGGCGGGCGGCTGGTCCTGATCGCCGGAAGCGGTCCCGCCAGCAAGGCGACCCTTTACCGGCGTTCCGGCACGGACGTCAGCGGCCGGCCGATCTTCGACGCCAATGCAGCCCTCCTGCCTGGCTTTGCGAAGGCGCCCGCCTTCGTATTCTGATCCGGACGAAACGCAGGGCAACCTTGCACTCGGTGCAACTGTGGCATCGAAGCGCCAGCCCCAATCTTTCCGCATCCGTTCATCCACAAGGGGTTACGGAAAATCCTGAACCTGCTTATTGTGGAGGCGTTGAAGAACCGGTGGGCGCGTGCGTCAGGGCGCGCGTGGCGTGGGGTCTATTCATGGCTTTGGAGTGGCGTCGAGCGCTGTTATCTTCGGTCGCTGTAGGGGCGGCCGGTTTGATATTCAGCGGACCCGGGCTTGTGGCCCCGGCCAGGGCGGATACCCTCGAATCCGCGTTGATTCAGGCCTATCGGACCAATCCGCAACTGAATGCCCAGCGGGCTGCGACGCGGGCGATTGATGAAAACGTCAGCATCGCCCTGTCGGGATATCGCCCGCGTATCAGCGCGACGGCGAGCCTCGGCCAGCAGTATCTCGAGCAGGTCGCCGAATCGAATACGCCGGGAGCCCCGGCGACGGTGCGCCAGGCCGGCGACGTGACCTTCAAGAGTGTCGGCGGGACGATCACCCAGACCCTCTATAACGGCTTTCAGACCGGCAACCGCACCCGTCAGGCCGAATCACAGGTGTTTGCCGCCCGCGAGACATTGCGGGTGGCCGAGCAGCAGGTGCTGCTGAACGCCGTGACCGCTTACATGAACCTGCTACGTGACACTGCGATCCTCGACCTGCAGCGCAGCAACGTCCGGGTGCTGGAGGCGCAACTGCGCCAGACCCGCGATCGCTTCAACGTCGGCGAGATCACCCGCACCGACGTGGCCCAGGCGGAATCCCGCCTCGCCGCAGGCCAGTCGTCCATGCAGCTCGCCGAGGGCAATTTCACCGCGTCGCGCGCCACCTACCGGCAGGTGATCGGTGTGGAGCCCGGGAAGCTGGCGGCCGGCATGCCGGTTGACCGGTTTTCCCCGAAGACGCTTCCGGCTTCGATCAATGCCGCGCGGGGAGCGAGCCCTGCCGTGACCTCGGCGATGTATAATGTGGACGTCGCGCAGCACGCCGTGAAGGTGGCCGAAGGCGCGCTGCTCCCCACCGTCAACCTTCAGGGATCGATTTCGAAGAACTGGGGGTCGCAGCAGAGCCTCAGCGTTCTGGAAACCTACGGTTACGGTGTCGTCGGCCAGTTGTCGGTGCCGATCTATCAGGGCGGCGCCGAATATGCGGCCGTGCGTCAGGCCAAGGAGACCCTGGGCCAGCGGCGGCTTGATCTCGACACCGCGCGCGAGCAGGCACAGGCCACCGTGGTGCAGGCCTGGGGTGGCCTTGAGACCGCCCGCGCGCAGATCGAATCCACCCAGGCCCAGGTGCGTGCGGCTGAGATCGCCCTCAACGGCGTGCGTGAAGAGGCCCGCGTCGGCCAGCGGACCACTCTCGACGTGTTGAACGCGCAGCAGGAACTGGTCAACGCCCGCGTGGCGCTGGTCACCGCCCAGCGCGACCGCGTGGTGGCCTCCTACACCGTGCTGTCGGCGGCCGGACGGTTGTCGCCGCAGATACTCGGACTGAAGATCCCCAACTACGACCCGGTCATCCACTACAATCAGGTGCGCGACAGCTGGGTCGGCTTGCGGACGCCGGACGGCAAATAAGCCGGCAGGGCCGGGACAAATGACGACGTCCATCGGAATGCGTGTTTCCGGCAGAGTTTGATCGTCCGAGCGGTGCAGTGTGCGTCAAGGCCGCGGGCCGTATCCACAAGGTTGCGGCGGCGCGATCACTTGCAGGCTGCCGGAATTCGCGCCTGCGCGATATTGTGCAGGCAATGATTCGGCTGATTCCCCGCGGGCCAACGGATTCAGCTCTATCCAGTTAGCGTCATGAGGAATGCGGCATGACCCAGTTTGCCAAAGCGCAGGAACCCTCGATGGAGGAAATCCTGGCGTCAATCCGCCGCATCATCGCCGATGACGATGCCGCCCGGCCCGCCCCGGCAAATGCTGCGCCGGCCAGCTTCGCGCCGACGGTGCCGCCCGCATCGCCGGGGCTGCACACGGTTCCTTCGCCGTCCCGTCCGGAAACTCCGCCGTCGCCGGTCCTGCCCGAGCGGGCCGAAACCGCGCGGCCGGATGCGTCGTCACCCAGCCAGCCGGATGATACGGCGGAAGATATCCTTGATCTGACCGAGGAGATGACTGCGGCGCCTCCACCTGCTGCTGCGCCGGCCTTCCGCACCATCGATGCGCAGCCTGACGTCGTGTTCCACGAGCAGCCTGCCGCCGCTGCGCCTGCATCCACACCCGTGCCGCCGGTGGTGGAAGAGATGCGCCGCCCGCGTCAGGCTGTGAGCGATGAGGAGGCGCTGCTGTCGCGCCCGGCGACGGCGGCCGTGGACGCGGCGTTCAACTCGCTCGCGCACACCGTGCTGGTGCAGAACGCCCGGACCATCGACGATGTCGTGCGCGACATGTTGCGGCCGATGCTGAAGACCTGGCTCGACGATAACCTGCCGGGATTGGTGGAGCGGCTGGTCCGCGCCGAGATCGAGCGCGTCTCGCGAGGGCGTTGACCTTCTCATCAGACGAGCAAGCCGAAGGGGTTACTTCACGCCCTCGAGCGTTGCTACGTCTCGTCTTCCTTCCAGAACTCGCTCCAGTTCATCAGCAAAGCGATCGAGCAACGCATATTCCGTCAGAAACCGAACGGTTGCGGAGCACTGAAGCTCGCGATCGAAGTCAAAGTCGGTCGTGAGATCGACCCGGACCAAGAGGTGGCCTACAGCGTTGAATGGCGATACCGCTATTCGCAAATGGCACTGTCCGAAAATTTCCGCCTTCAGGAGCGGCGGAGATTCCGTCGGAATAGGATAGATGCGCAAGGCACGTAGGAATTTGTCGGTGATCGTTTGACGATCAATCCCCCAAGCGTGCCCCTTGCCAGAGTATCCATTAGATTCAACAAACGCCCAGAGCCCGCCATCCCACTCGTCATCCGGCGAGTATTCCAGTTCAAGCTTTGCCACGCGCGCTCCCCTGAATTTACTCCGCCTGTTCCGCGTGCTTCTCCAGTTCCCGCGCGAACCACCAGCCCAGCGCCGGCAGCACGATGGCGGCGACGACAAACATCGGCACGGCGCCCACCCGGTCGATGACGAAAGAGAAGACGCCGACGCCTGCGCTCTGGCTCAGATAAAGCGCCGAGGAAAAGATCGCGAGGGCGGTGCCGCGCGCTTGCGGCGTCATCTGGGTGGCGTTGGTCTGCAGCGTGTTGTGCAGCATGTAGAAGCCGAAACCGATGGCCGTGACGGCGACCGGAGCCAGCCACCAGGCGAAGCCTGCCGCCAGCACGAGGAAGCACACGCCGAGAATCACGCCGCCGATGATCGTCAGCCCGCGCTGGCCCAGCCGCCGCACCAGCACATTGATCGAGCCGACATAGATCAGTCCGCCGATCGCGAAGGTGCCGACGATGATGCCGATGGTGGAGAGGCTGAGGTTGAAGCGCAGGTGCAGGTCGGCGCCGATATAGGCGAAGACTCCCCAGAACATCGCGCCCTCGATCGCCACGGCGAGGATGACGATGCGTGCCCAGGACGATGACAGCACGGTGGTGTATTCGGCGATCATGCCGCGGGATTTCTGGTCGGGATGTTTCGGCTCGTGGGTCCGCGGATTGGTGAGATATTCCCAGGTCACGCCGATCGCCGCGATGGCCAGCAATCCGGCCAGCAGGAAGAAGACATTGCGCCAGCCGAACCAGTCGCCGAGCACGCCGCCGGCGGCCTGGCCGAACAGCAGGCCGGAGATGTTGCCGGTGAGGTAGCGGCCGAGCACCTGCTGGCGCTGGTCATAGGGGGTGACGTCCCCCACATAGGCCATGCCGAGCGGGATGATCCAGCCGGCGAAGACGCCGGACAGGAAGCGGACGACGGCCAGCGACTCGACCGTCGGCATCAGACCGCAGGCGAAGACGAACAGGGCGGCGAGGCCGCAGGTGAGGGCGACCGCCCGATATTTGCCAAGGGCGTTGCCGCCGGAGCCGAGGAAGAGCTGGCTGAGCCCGTGGCCGATGCCGTAGGTCGTCACCACCATGGCGACCGAGCCGACCGACACATCAAAATCCGAGGCCATGGCCGGCAGCAGCGAATCGGTCACCCGCACCATGGCCTGGCTGGCGAAGCCGGCGATGGCCAGGAACACGATCGACCGGACGGGAATGGCCTCTGGCGGGGACAGCAACTGCAGCCTCTCTGGGATCAGGAGTTCCGGCTCTTGATCGTGGATTGCAGCCGCCGGGGCAACCCCGCTGGGGGAATGCCGCCATGGCCGCACCGCATGCCCGTTCAGTCAGTATTGACTGAAAAAATTTGACTTGGAGAGGGGTGGCAGGCTTTTTGGCCGGCAACAACCCGAAACCTGAAAAGACCAATGATCGACAAGACCTACCAGCCATCCGAGGTCGAAGGCCGCATCTATCAGGCCTGGGAGCAGGCGGGCGCGTTCCGCGCCGGCCGGCCCGAGCGCGCCGCGGCCGCGACCTATTCCATCGTCATCCCGCCGCCGAACGTCACCGGCTCGCTGCATATGGGCCATGCGCTCAACAACACGCTGCAGGACATCCTGTGCCGGTTCGAGCGCATGCGCGGCAAGGACGTGCTCTGGCAGCCGGGCACCGACCATGCGGGCATCGCCACCCAGATGGTGGTCGAGCGGCAGATGATGGAGCGGCAGGAGCCGGGGCGGCGCGAGATCGGCCGCGAGCAGTTCCTTGAAAAGGTCTGGGCGTGGAAGGCCGAGTCCGGCGGCACCATCATCAACCAGCTCAAGCGGTTGGGCGCGTCCTGCGACTGGTCGCGCGAGCGCTTCACCATGGACGAGGGCCTCTCGAAGGCCGTGCGCAAGGTGTTCGTCGAGCTGTATCGCGAAGGGCTGATCTACAAGGACAAGCGGCTGGTCAACTGGGACCCCAAGCTGCTCACCGCCATCTCCGACCTTGAAGTTCTGCAGATCGAGGTGAAGGGAAATCTCTGGCACCTGCGCTATCCGCTCGAAGGCGAGACGTTCAATCCGGAAGACCCGTCGACCTATATCGTCGTCGCCACCACGCGGCCGGAAACGATGCTGGGCGATACGGCTGTGGCGGTGCATCCGGAGAACGAGAAGCTCAGGCACCTGATCGGCCGCCATGTCGTGCTGCCGCTGGTCGGCCGGCGCATCCCTATCGTTGGCGATGATTATGCCGATCCGGAGAAGGGCACCGGCGCGGTGAAGATCACCCCGGCCCACGACTTCAACGACTTCGAGGTCGGCAAGCGTCACGACCTGCCGCAGATCAGCATCCTTGATATCGAAGGCCGGCTGGCGCTGAAGGAGAACGACGACTTTCTGCGCGATGTGCCGGCGTCCTCCGAGCTTGATGAAACGCTCGCGCTTGACGGGGTCGATCGCTTCGCCGCGCGCAAGCAGATCGTCGCGCGCCTGGAGACGCTGGGTGTCCTCGACAAGATCGAGCCCTACACGCACACCGTTCCGCATGGCGACCGCTCGAACGTTGTGATCGAGCCGTTCCTGACCGATCAGTGGTATGTCGACGCCAAGACGCTGGCCCAGCCGGCGATTGAAGCGGTGCGCGACGGCCGCACCACCTTCGTGCCGAAGAACTGGGAGACGACTTATTTCAACTGGATGGACAACATCCAGCCGTGGTGCATCTCGCGCCAGCTCTGGTGGGGCCATCAGATCCCGGCGTGGTATGGCCCCGACGGCCGCACCTTCGTTGCTGAAACAGAAGATGAAGCGGTTGCCGATGCGCTCGCCTTCTATGTCACCGAAGGCGCGATCTCGCCCGACGAGGCTGAAGCGATCGCGCAGGATGAGGAGCGCCGCACCACCTACCTGAACCGCGATGAGGACGTGCTCGACACCTGGTTCTCGTCGGGCCTGTGGCCGTTCTCGACCTTGGGCTGGCCGGACGAAACAACCGAGCTGAAGCGCTTCTATCCGACATCCACGCTGGTGACCGGATTCGACATCATCTTCTTCTGGGTCGCGCGCATGATGATGCTCGGCCTTCATTTCAGAAAAGAGGTGCCGTTTCACGACGTCTATATCCATCGTCTCGTCCGCGACGAGAAGGGCGCGAAGATGTCGAAGTCGAAGGGCAATGTCATCGATCCGCTGGGCATCATTGATGACTACGGCGCCGATGCGCTGCGCTTCACGCTGGCGCGTGCGGCGGCGCAGGGCCACGACATCAAGCTTGCTCCGCAGCATGTCGAGAACAACCGCAACTTCGCGACCAAGCTCTGGAATGCGGCGCGCTTTGCCGAAGTGAACCAGTGCGCCACGGTGCCGGGCTTCGATCCGTCGACGGCGCAGGAAACGCTCAACCGCTGGATCGCTCACGAGACCGCGAAGGCGCGGGGCGAGATCACGACGGCGCTGGAAAGCTATCGGTTCAACGATGCCGCCGGTGCAGCCTATCGTTTTGTCTGGAACATCTATTGCGACTGGTATCTCGAACTCGCCAAGCCGGTGCTGACGGGTCCCGACAATGCGGCGAAGGATGAGACCCGTGCGATGGTGGCCTGGGCGCGCGACGAGATCGTCAAGCTGCTGCACCCGTTCATGCCGTTCATCACGGAAGAGCTGTGGCGGGTTACTGCGCCGGGTTTCGAATCGTCAGGGACGCACAGTGCTTCATCCTCCCCCCTTGCGGGGGAGGGGAGGGAGGGGGGTGAGCAACACCCTCCGGCATCTATGGTACCCCCCTCTCCATCTCTCCCCCGCAAGGGGGGAGAGAGGAGTTCCATGTTGGTGCTGACAGGATGGCCAGCCCTGCAAGGTCTCGAAGACGAGGCTGCCGAAGCCGAGATCGGCTGGGTGGTGGATCTCGTCACCACGATCCGCTCGGTGCGGGCGGAGATGAACATCCCGCCGGCGACCTTGATGCCGCTGATCCTTGCCGGCGCGACCCCCGAAACACGCGAACGCGCCGGGCGCTGGATCGACATGATCAAGCGTCTCGCCCGCGTGGCCGACATCTCGTTTGCCGATGCGGTGCCGCAGGGCGCGTTGCAGCTTGTCATCCGCGGCGAGGTGGCGGCGCTGCCGCTCGCCGGCGTCATCGATCTCGATGCCGAGCGCGCGCGCCTGACCAAGGAGATCGCCAAGGTCGACGCCGACATCAAGCGTGTCGATGCCAAGCTCGGCAATCCGGATTTCGTCGCGCGTGCGCCGGAGGAGGTGATCGACGGCGAGCGGGAGAAGCGCGAGGACGCCCAGGCCCGCCGCGACCGCATGGTCGAGGCGCTGGAGCGGCTCAAGGGCGCGGCTTAGTCTGGCTTCCCCACTATCACGCTCGTCGTCTTGTCGTCCCCGCGAAGGTGGGGACCCGGTACCCCGTGCCGTCGCCAATGTATTTCAGGGGCAGCCACGAGGTATCGCTGAAACGTCTGTGTTGACTGGTTGCCCGTCTCCGCGGGCATGACGCCGGAGAGATTTGGTTCGGACGGGGTCCGTATCGGTCCCTTGTCTGCGCTGGCTAACGCGGCGTCGGGCTGCCGTTGTCTTCGGACGGTGACGGCTGTTCCAGCGGATCGGCCGGATCCTCCGAAGGCATCGGCTTGAGCAGCCTGGAGGTGGCCCGTTCGAACGGGCCGCCCCATAGCAGCAGGATGAATGTCAGCACGATGCCGATGAGAAAGACCCGCCACGCGCCGGTGCCGCAGACGATGCCGATGCAGGCCGCGAGCCACGTGCAGGCCGCTGTCGTCAGCCCATGGATCCTGAAGTTGTTGTGGATGATGACGCCCGCGCCAAGAAAGCCGATGCCGGTCAGCGTGCCCTGAACCACCCGGCTGTTGGCGTTGATGTCTCCGGCATCCGCCAGTGACAGCACGACGACCGCCGCGCCGAGACTGACCAGTCCGAGCGTGCGCACGCCGGTCGGCTTGTTGTGCAGGTCGCGGTTGAGGCCGAGCGCCGCCCCGGCAAGCATCGCGGCGAGCAGTCTCAGAACGATGTCCCAAGTCTCCAGCATGGAGCGACCATAGAGCATGATCCCGAAAAGGGGCTACCGGTTTTCGGAAAAGCTCATGCCCAAACAACGATATAGGTGAGAAAGACCTGATCCTCTGAAAGTTGGATCAGGCCTTTCTCCGGGGCACCCGAATATCATGCTCGGGTTCCGGGCATGGCTGCCCCACCGCTATCTCCCTTTCACTTGTGACGTGCGGCATGCCATCACCTCGGGGTTGGGGCTCCTGCCGGGGCTTCGGGAGCCTTTGTGTTGAAGACACGTTCGGTCGTTCTTCTGTTCGCCATTCTGTGGCTGATCGGCATTGCGTTGCGGCTGACGATCCTCGCCGTGCCGCCGGTGATTCCGGCGCTGCGGAGTGAACTGTCGCTGTCCGGCACCGAGATCGGCATTCTCACCGGCCTGCCGATCGTGCTGTTCGCGGTGGCGGCGCTGCCGGGCTCGCTGCTGATCGCCCGGACCGGCGCATTGGCAACGGCGATCACCGGATTGCTTCTGGTCGGTATCGCATCCGGCCTGCGCGGTGTGGCCGGCGATGTCGCGATGCTGTTTCTCGCGACCATCGGCATGGGGGCCGGCGTTGCGATTTCCCAGCCGGCGGTGGCGGCGCTGATCCGGCGCTGGCTGCCGCATCGCGTCGGGCTGGCGACGGCGATCTACACCAACGGATTGCTGGTGGGTGAGATTCTTCCGGTGGCGTTGTTTCCGCTGGTCATCGCGGCGGTCGATCAGAGCTGGCGCGCGACATTCTTTATCTGGGCGGCTCCTGTGCTGGCGATTGCCCTCATCGTCATGCTGCTGTCGCCGCGCGATCCGGTGCCGGTCACCGTGAGCGGCCGCGCCCGCTGGTGGCCGGACTGGCGGGATCCGGAGATCTGGCGCGTCGGTTTCGTGTTCGGCAGCGCCAATACGATGTATTTCGCCAGCAATGCCTTCCTGCCGGGCCAACTCGCGGAAGTCGGCCGCTCCGATCTTATCAGTCCCGCTTTGACCGCCCTCAATCTCGGCCAGTTGCCGGCATCGTTTCTTCTGATCGGGCTGGCCGGTTATCTCGAACGCCGGACCTGGCCGTTCGTGGCTTGCGGCGTGATCGCATTGATCGGCATGGCCGGCGTGGTGACCACGGCAGGCGTGCTGACGGTGGTCTCCGCCGGACTGATCGGCTTTGCCGCGGGCGGCGCCTTCGCGCTTGGCCTTGCGCTGCCGCCGCTGCTGAGCGCGCCTGAAGATACGGCACGCATGTCCGCGGCGATGTTCACGGTCAGCTACACCGGGGCCGTGGTGATCTCGGTGCTGGCCGGCGCGTGCTGGGACCTCACCGGCAGTGCGGCCTTTGCATTCGTCCCGATCGCGATTGCCGCACTGCCATCGCTGCTGCTTGCGCCGACCATCCGCTTCCAGCGTCAAACTGTCTGATCGATTTGCCGCGCCGCATGATCCGGCACAGTATCGAAGCGGGATGCGGCTGATGGGATGTCATCAAATCGTTGCGGCAGGTGTCGCCGCCCTATGTTTTGCCGGGACTGCGCTGGCGCAGGAGAGCCCGCGCCCGGACGCGGCGACCTGCGCCGCAGCGATCCGGGCTCTGTTAGCCGATGTCGCTGCGCGCGACCTCGATACGTCAGCCGGGCCGCCGCGCAATGCCTTCCTGACGTTGAATACATCCGCAATTGCCGAGGCCGGGGTGCTGGATCGCCTGACGGAGGCCGGTGCTCGGCCCGGGCCGCTTCACTGCATGCCGGTCGCGGTGAAGGACAATTTCGACACCTACGACATGCCGGTCACCGTTGGATCGCTCTCGCTGGTCGGCAACCAGCCACCGCGCGATGCGGAATTCGTGGCGCGGCTGCGCCGGGCCGGCGCGATCATCGTCGGCAAGACCAACATGGACGAATTCGCCATGGGCATCGGCGGCATCTCCGGCGCGGGCGGCCGGGTCGGCAATGCCTACGATCCGAACCAGAGCGCCGGTGGTTCGTCGAGCGGTTCGGGTGTCGCCGTCGGAATGGGCTGGGTGCCGATCGCGCTCGGCAGCGACAATTGCGGCTCGCTGCGGATTCCGGCGGCCTACAACGGAGCGGTGTCGCTGCGGCCGACCTATGGGCGCTTCTCGACCGAAGGCCTTTTCCCGATCGGCTTCGTCAACGGTGTGCCGGGGGCGATTGCCCGCGACACGGCCATGCTCAGCCGCGCCTGGACGGTGCTGTCGGAGACCTGGAAGGTCGATCAGGCGCAGGCCCCGGATGCGTTGCGCGGCAAGCGTATCGGCATCCTCGGCCGTCTTGGCCTGGACGGGTTGTGGAGCGCGGGTGACGAGGCGACCCGTACGACATTCGACGCCGGTCTCGACATGATGCGCACCGCCGGTGCGGAACTGGTGAAAGACGTGCGGATCGATGACTTCGACCTGCGCCTCGGCACCGAATTCATCGCCGGCTTTGCGCCGAAGGTCGATGCACTGCTGACGCGCTATCCCGGTCCTCATCGCGACTGGCGCGACATCTGCCGCTCGGGCCGCATCCGCCCGGAGTGGAGCGCCAGCGAATGCATGAAGGTCGCAGCGTCTTCCCCGAAGCGTGAGGCGGCGGCGCGTGATCGCGTGGCCGCCAACCGGTCTCGTGTCGTCGCGCTGCTGGATCGTCTGAAACTCGACGCCATCGTCTATCCGGTGGATGGCCGCGGTGGCGCGCAGGCGAACGTGTCTCCGCACATCACCTGCTACATCGCCGGCGGTTCCGGTCTTCCGGCAGTGGCCTTTCCGGCGGCGCTCGACAGCCGCGGCCTGCCGATCGGGCTGGAACTGCTGGGCCGCCCGGATGCCGATGAAAGCCTGGTGGCGATGATGGGCGCCTTCGAGGCGCTGCGCGGTGCATTCCCGGCACCGCCTGCTGCTGCCGCGCGAAGGGATATGGCGGGGTTCGATCTCTCGGACATCAACAACATCCATCTCGAGATCGGCTATCGCGCCTTCCGGTCCCGCAAGAGCAGGGCGCAGGGCGACCTCGCGCCGGATCGCTTCCGCGCATTGACGGACGACGTCATCCGCGCCTGGCAGCGATGACGGAGTGGAGAGCAGCCGTCGTCAAACACCTTGCAGGCCCGCTATCGGAACGGCTTGCTCAGAAAGCGTGAGCCCTTCAGCCCATAGCGCCAGGGCTGGTCCACCGCCTTGCTGATGCCGATGCGCGGGCCGATCGCGAGGTCGCCTGCGGTGGTCCTCGCCCGCAACTCGAATGGTGGTGCATCGATGGCGTTGCCATTCAGCGCATGGGTGATGCCGAGCGCCTCGCACAGCCGGCCGGGGCCCGAACACAGCAGCCGCACGTCGTCGAGCCCGCGCCGCTCCCGCATCACCTCAAGCCCGTGGGTGGGCTCCAGCGCGCGGATCAGCACCGCGCTGGCGCTGCCGTCCGCCTCGCAGACGAAGTTCACGCACCAGTGGATGCCGTAGGAGCGGTAGACATAGACATGGCCCGGCGGGCCGAACATCACCGCGTTGCGCGGCGTGCGGCCGTTGAAACTATGCGCGGCGGGGTCGGTGTGATGATACGCCTCCACCTCGACGATGATCCCGCCGACGCCGTCCACCAGCAGCGTCGTACCGATCAGGTCCGGCGCGACGGTGTGGACGCTGCGGTCGAAAAAAGCCTGGCGCAGGCGGGAGGGGCGGGGCATCTCGGGTTGCGTTCCTAGCCGCAACCTCGCGACTTGTCATGGTCCCAGGCCCCGCATCGTGCGACGACCTTTGCCGTGCCATTGCCGTTAACCATAGCATGCTGGTTTCGCTACCCGGGAGCCGGCGCCCGGGAGGCGGCCGATCGATTGGGAATCAGTGTTCCCGCTCCAGCCCGTCGGCATCGATGTTCGGAACGACGCCCGTCCGGGCGGCCTGCGCGTCGATCTCCGCCGCTTTGTGCCGAAACTCCGAGGACAATTCCCGAAGCTCCCGGGCCGTCCCGAGGTCAAAGCAGTTCTGTGCGAGCCTGACGCACGTGTCCGCCTGCATCCTGAAATAGGTTGCGAGCATCATTCGGCGATCCCTTTCTGGGTTTTTGTTGAGCGGCCGTCTTGCTTGGAAGAAATTCATGCAACGCGGTATCGTTCCGCAGCAGAACGAGAATCCGCCCGCAGCGCTTCACCGGGCGTCGCTTCGGCCGCGGCGTCACACCCGCGAAGCCGGGCATCCATGGGTGCGCGTGCGGGTCTTCGCGCTGCACCAACGTGGAGAAGTTTCTCACCGCTCTTAATCAGTAGCTCGGAATTTCTGTGTCATCACAGCAACACGTCTGGAACATTTGAAATCTGACGGGCTGGAAGGTCCCCATGTGCCGCGATTTGGCCATAGGGTTTCACGAGATGAAAAGAGCTGTACGGCAGACCATATAACAGGGTCGCCAACGTGTGAGGTCGGGGGTCGCGGTTCGTCCATGGACGCAAAAACAAATTTGAAGTCGACGCTGCCGAGCCGGCACGTCACAGAAGGCCCGGAGCGCGCGCCGCACCGGTCGTACTACTATGCGATGGGCCTGACCCGTGAGCAGATCCACCAGCCGTTCGTCGGCGTCGCGTCCTGCTGGAATGAAGCCGCTCCCTGCAACATTTCCCTGATGCGCCAGGCCCAGGCGGTGAAGAAGGGCGTCGCCGCCGCCGGCGGGACGCCGCGCGAATTCTGCACCATCACCGTGACCGACGGCATCGCCATGGGCCATGGCGGCATGTACGCCTCGCTGCCGTCCCGCGAGGTGATCGCCGATTCCGTCGAACTCACCGTGCGCGGCCATTCCTACGACGCGCTGGTGGGGCTCGCCGGCTGCGACAAGTCCCTGCCGGGCATGATGATGGCGATGGTCCGCCTCAACATCCCGTCGATCTTCATCTATGGCGGCTCGATCCTGCCGGGCTCCTTCCGCGGCCAGACCGTGACCGTGCAGGACATGTTCGAGGCGGTCGGCCGCCACACGACCGGCGCGCTGTCCTCCGAGGACCTCGACGAGCTCGAACAGGTTGCCTGTCCCTCGGCCGGCGCCTGCGGGGCCCAGTTCACCGCCAACACCATGGCGACGGTGTCCGAGGCGATCGGCCTCGCATTGCCGTACTCGGCCGGTGCGCCGGCCCCCTACGAGATTCGCGACCGGTTCTGCATGACCGCCGGCGAACAGGTGATGGAACTGATCAAGCTCGGCCTGCGCCCGCGCGACATCGTCACCCGGGAAGCGCTGGAGAACGCGGCGGCGGTGGTGTCGGCTTCCGGCGGTTCGACCAATGCCGCGCTGCATCTGCCGGCGATCGCCCATGAGTGCGGCATCAAGTTCGATCTGTTCGACGTGGCGGAAGTCTTCAAAAGAACACCGTATGTCGCGGATTTGAAACCGGGCGGCCGTTATGTCGCCAAAGACATGTTCGAGGTTGGCGGCATACCGCTTCTGATGAAGACGCTGCTCGACCATGGCTATCTCCACGGCGACTGCATGACCGTCACAGGGCGGACGATCGCGGAGAACTTGTCCAAGGTGAAATGGAATCCCGACCAGGATGTGGTGCGATCGGCTGACAAGCCGTTGCTCGCCACGGGCGGGGTCGTCGGGCTCAAGGGCAACCTCGCACCCGAAGGGGCGATCGTGAAATGCGCCGGCATGGAGAAGGTGACCTTCTCCGGCCCGGCCCGCTGCTTCGACGGCGAGGAGGCCTGCTTCGAGGCGGTCCGCAAGCGCACCTACAAGGAAGGCGAGGTTCTGGTCATCCGCTATGAGGGACCGCGCGGCGGCCCCGGCATGCGCGAGATGCTCGCCACCACGGCCGCACTCTACGGCCAGGGCATGGGCGGCAAGGTCGCCCTGATCACCGACGGACGCTTCTCCGGCGCCACCCGCGGCTTCTGCATCGGCCATGTCGGGCCGGAGGCGGCGGTCGGCGGGCCGATCGCGCTGGTTCGCGACGGTGACATCATCGACATCGATGCCGATGCCGGCGTGCTCGCGGTCCGGGTCAGCGACGAGGAGCTGGCGGCCCGGCGGGCGCAGTGGATGCCGCGGGAGACGCATTTCGGTTCGGGGTATCTGTGGAAGTATGCCCAGCAGGTCGGCAACGCGCGGGACGGCGCGGTGACCCATCCTGGCGGGGCGCGTGAGACGGCGTGCTATGCGGACATTTGATGCTCTGAGCGTCGGTCTGATCGTCCTGAGTTTCGGCTGTCTGCCGGCGAAGGCGTTCGACGGTCAGACGTCGCCGAGTGTCGAGATCTCGCCAATGGAGGCGTTCCGGTCCGGAACCAGGGCGCTCCAGGCTGGCGAGAACAGCAAGGCCGTCACCTCGCTGCAATACGCTGCCGACAAGGGCCATGCCGCCGCGCAGTGGAAGCTCGGCCGCATGTATGCCAGCGGCGAGGGGGTCAAGCGGGATGACCTCAAGGCATTCCGCTACTTCAGCGGCATCGCCAACATGCATGCTGAGGATGCACCGTTCACGCCGGAGGCGCGGTTTGTTTCATCCGCTTTCGTATCTCTTGGCCGTTACTATCTGACAGGAATAGAGAATTCGTCCGTCAGGGCCGATCCCGACCGGGCCCGGGAGATGTTCCGCTATGCGGCCTCCTATTTCGGCGATGCGGACGCCCAGTACAACCTCGGGCGCATCTACCTGGATGGAAAGGGTGTCCCCAAGGACGCCAAACAGGCGGCGCGCTGGCTGCGGCTGGCGGCCAACAAGGGCCAGTACGAGGCGCAGGCGCTGCTCGGGAACATGTTCTTCGAGGGCGACAAGGTGCCGCGCCAGGCCGCGCGCGGGCTGATGTGGCTGATGCTTGCCCGCGATGGCGCCGGGCCGGATGACGACTGGGTTATCGAACTCTATAGCGGCGCGCTCAAGCGGGCGACCGACGACGAGCGCGAAATGGCGCTGATCTACCTCGAAAACTACATGAAGACCCGCAAGGACTGACCTGCGACCGTGTGCCGGTTTCGGTCGGTGGGTTGCCTGGCCGTAGGCCGTAGGATGGGTAGAGCGCAGCGAAACCCATCATTCAATTGAATGCACCGCTTCAAGTGATTTGAAGAGTTTTTTTTGGTGGGTTTCGCTGCGCTCTACCCACCCTACACGTTCCAACAAAAGCTAAGCCGTCTCCGGCTGGCGCGGCTCGATGTCGAACTCCGCCACCACCGGCACATGGTCGGACGGCCGCTCCCAGGCCCGGACATGTTTGTCGATCACCACGCCGGTGAGCCGGTCCGCGGCTTGCGGCGACAGCAGCAGGTGATCGATCCGGATGCCCCAGTTCTTCTGCCAGGCGCCGGCCTGGTAGTCCCAGAAGGTGTAGAGGCCCGCCTCGTCGGTGGCGGCCCGCAGGGCATCGACCAGGCCGAGGTTGAGGAGAGACTGAAACCGTGCGCGCGTTTGCGGCAGGAACAGCGCGTCGGTCAGCCAGGCTTCCGGATTATGGACATCGGCGGCGGCGGGAATGATGTTGTAGTCGCCGGCCAGGACCAGCGGCTCTTCCAGTTTCAGAAGCTCATCCGCATAGGCGGTGAGCCGATCGATCCATTTGAGCTTGTAGGGATACTTGTCGGTATTGGGTGGATTGCCATTGGGCAGATAGATCGAGCCGACCCGCAGGACGCCCGCATCGGTTGAGATCACCGCTTCCAGATAACGCGCCTGCACGTCCTCGTCGTCACCCTTGAGCCGGGGATGGACCTCGTCGAACGGGACCTTGGACAGCAACGCCACGCCGTTGAATGTTTTTTGCCCATGGACGGCGACATTGTAGCCGAGCGCTTCGAAAGGCTCGCGCGGAAAGGCCTCATCGAGACATTTGATTTCCTGCAGGCAGACGACATCGGGCTGACGCTCGGCGAGCCAGGCCGTCACGCTGTCGAGGCGCTGGCGGATTGAATTGACGTTCCAGGTTGCAATCAGCATGGGGACTCATTTTTGTTTGGAGGGCGACCATGCCTCAGCCCGCCGGCTGCGGAAAGTCATGCTGCTTCGCACAACAAAAATTTGCTCCACACCATTCTGACTGGCCCATAACCTGCAGAATGGTCCGTAACGTGCATAAGCTGTGACAATATGGTACGAGGGGGTCGCTGAAGCCGGGATCATAACCGGGCGGTGGCTGGGGAGCAGAGGGGACCGCGAGATCGGTATGCCGATCCGGTCAGTTGTCGATGGCAAAGAAAACGTTGCTTGCGGGCCTGGTTGTGGTGATCGCTGCGGCCGGCGGCGCCTATTACACGCAGGGCCTTTGGCGTCCTTCGGGCGCGGTCGCGCAGGCCCCGCAGCCGGCCAATACGCCGCGCGCCGTTCCGGTCGACGTGATCGCCGCCGCCAAAAAGAAGATGCCGGTCCGGCTTGAACTGCTCGGCACCGTCACGCCGCTGGCGAGCGTCGCGGTGAGACCAAGGATCGACAGCGAGATCATCCAGGTCCACTTCACCGATGGCGCGGTGGTGAAACAGGGCGATCTGTTGTTCTCGCTCGATGGCCGCGCGATCGAGGCGCAGATCAAACAGATGGAAGGCGCGCTGGCGCGCGACAAGGCGCAGCTTGAAGGCGCCGAGCGGGACATCCGCCGCTACACCGAGCTGGTGCAGAAGAACGCGACGCCGATCAACAACCTGGAAAATGCCAGAACCCAGGCCGGCGTCTTCAGCGGCGCGGTCCGGCAAAGCGAAGCGCAGATCGAGAATCTGAAAGTCCAGCTCAGCTACTGCACCATCCGGGCGCCGATCAGCGGCCGCGTCAGCATGGCCGCGGTCAAGGCCGGCAATTTCGCCCGGCAGGCCGATCTGCTGCCGCTGGCGACGATCATCCAGACCTTGCCGATCTACGTCACCTTCCCGGTGCCCCAGCGGAATCTGTCGGAGCTGCGGCAGGCGGTTGCTCAGGAAACCGCCAATATCGATGCGGTGATCCCCGGCGACACACGGCGCGCAACCGGTCAGGTGACGATGATCGAGAACACCGTGGACGCCACGACCGGCATGGTCGCGGTACGCGCGACAATGCCGAACAAGGATGAATTGCTGTGGCCCGGCACGCTGGTGACCGTGCAGCTGACCCTGCGCGAGGACGACGCTGTTTCGGTGCCGACGGTCGCGGTTCAGGTCAGCCAGCAGGGCACCTTCGTCTTCGTCGTCAAGGACGGTGTGGCCAGCGTGGTGCCGGTCAAGGTCGCCCGCGTCGTCGGCAATGAATCGGTGATCGACAGCGGCCTGGCGGGCGGCGAGACCGTGGTCACGGACGGGCAGCTCCTGCTGACCAACGGAACGCACGTCTCTCCACGTCGAAAAGCTGGAGCCTGATCCATGGGCCTGTCCGAACTCAGTATTCGCCGGCCGGTCTTCACGACGCTGGTGATGGCGACGATCATCGTCTGCGGTATCTTCGGCTACAGGCTGCTGTCGGTTTCGGCGCTTCCGGCGGTCGACTTCCCGACGATCTCCATCACCGCGACACTGCCCGGCGCCAGCGCCGAGACCATGGCGGCGTCGGTGGCGGCGCCGATCGAGCGGCAGCTCTCGACCATCGCCGGCATCACCTCGCTGACCTCGACCTCGGCGCTCGGCCAGAGCTCCATCACCGTTCAGTTCGACCTCAATCGAAATATCGACGGCGCAGCGCTCGATGTGCAGTCGGCATTGACCATCGCCCAGCGCCGCCTGCCGATCGAGATG
>Ga0180223_1001487_pt1 | contig 17948 bp, 14 predicted proteins | sample eDN5th30CKraftOP_FD_151337 | JGI IMG/M metagenome (GOLD analysis project Ga0180223, IMG submission 151337) | Enriched Organic Plus compost microbial communities from Emeryville, California, USA - eDNA 5th pass 30_C Kraft OP (version 2) (version 2) ...
CGCGGGCGCCGGCGCTGGTTCCTGGGATGGCGTTTGCAGGGCCGGCAGGCGAATGACCGGCGGCGTATTCTCGACGGCGGTGACCGGCAATTCGGTGGAGGACGCTTCGCCGATTTCGATCGGGATGGTGGCGCTTCGGTCGCCGTCAATCGAGCCGGTCACGTCCTCCGGCTCGCTGCTCTCGGCACCGAAGGTCAGGCCGGCCAATTGCGGGTTCGGTGTCGCGGGGGGCTGGATTACGATCTCAATCTCTGGCTCGGGTGCCGTGACGTCCGGCGCGCGGACAATGGTGTCGCGGAGATCGCGCAGGCGGTCGAGTTCGCCGGCGCGGCGCAGCGCCGCATGGATTAGAAACTGCCGCCATTCCGGATGAGTGCCCAGGTCCATCAGCGGGCCGCGCGCGACAACCTCGTGCTGCGCCAGCACCAAACGCGTGCCGCCCGGCGGGATGAGCGCCAGGGCCAGAATCGATATGGCGAGAGTTACGCCGCCCACTGAAATAATTCGGAAGATCGGCAGCATGACTTGTGCATAACTGAGTCGCGGGAAACGCCAAAGGCTTGCCGTTGCTCATTTTTTATCCGGCGCGAAACTGTAAATTGCACGCATTGCGAGTCGCGCGCCGATGCCGGCCTTCCCCGGCCGAACGCCGGGCCGGTTCGCGCGGCAATTGCGCGACCCGCTCGCGCTTTGTTAGATGACGCCGCGCCCGCCGCGAGGCACTTCGGCGGCGTCGGGCCCGTAGCTCAATGGTTAGAGCCGACCGCTCATAACGGTCTGGTTGCAGGTTCGAGTCCTGCCGGGCCCACCAGATCTTTCAAACTCTGTATTTCCGCTCACCCGCAAGAGCGCCCATACACATTCAATGAGGAGCACGAGATGACGATCAAGCGTTTCGGTTCCGGCGGGAAGGGCGCGGGCGGTCAGCCGCTTCCCTTCGCCCGGGCCGTCCAGGCCAATGGCTGGCTCTATGTGTCCGGCCAGGTCGCGATGGAAAACGGCGAGATCGTGCGGGGCGGCATTGTCGCCGAGACCCGCAAGACCATCGAGAACGTGATCGCGATCCTGAAAGAGGCGGGCTACGGGCTTGAGGACGTCGTGCGCGTTGGCGTCTGGCTGGACGATCCGCGCGATTTCTGGAGCTTCAACGGTGTTTACGCTGAGTACTTCAAAGACCATCCGCCAGCGCGGGCCTGCGTGCAATCGAGCATGATGGTCGATTGCAAGGTCGAGATCGATTGCGTGGCCTTCCGCGCCGACAAGATGTGATGCGCAGTTAGCTGATGCGGCCACGCGCGACGACCGGCCAGACATCCCACGTTTTGCCAGCCGCATTCGTCCCGTCTGCTGCCGTCACATACACCTGATCGACCAGATTGCTGACGACGCAGGCATGATTGGGCACGATCCTCACCCGGTCGCCGACTTTGAGGCCGATGGGGCCCTCGCTCACCAGCCGGCCGTGCTCCTCCGATAGCTGGTCGATGCGGATGTCGTCGCGGCCGAGGATATGGCCGTAGTCCGGCAGGCCGAGCAGGTCCGACGTCAGCGCCTTGCTGCCGGCGTCGATGATGGCGCGGTTCGGCGCCGGCACGGAGACGACTGTTGCCAGGACGGTGAGGGCGCAATCATCCCAGCCGCAGGCGCCGCGCGCGACCAGCGAGCGGTCGTTGTAGACATAAGTGCCGGCGCGATACTCGGTGGTGACGGGCGCATCGCCCGCCTTCGCCATCGACGGCGTGCCGCCCGAGGTAATGACCGGCACAACGATGCCCCTGGCTTCGATCAGAGACTTGGCCCGCGTCATGAAGGCCTGCACGGCGGCGGCGCCGTCCGGCGGCGGATAAGTCATCAGGCCGCCGAAGGTGAGGCCGGGTGACTTTGCGATGACCTGCGCCAGTGCCGCGGCGTCTTCCGGCGTCGCCACGCCGCAGCGATGCGCGCCGGTGTCGCATTCGACCAGCACGGCGAGCGGTCTGGTCTCGCTGGCGAAACGGTAGCTGAGGCCGGCAACAACCGTCTCGTTGTCCGCGACTACGCTCAATCGAACCTTATTAGCCAGCGCCGCCAGCCGGTCGAGCTTCTCGGCGCCAATGATGTTGTAGGTAATCAGGACGTCCTTGATCTCCGGTGTTCCGGCGACCATGGCCTCGGCTTCCGAGACCTTCTGGCAGGTCACGCCGATGGCGCCAGCGCGCAGCTGCATGGCGGCGATCTGCGGCAGCTTATGGGTTTTGATGTGCGGGCGCAGCTTCAGGCCATGGCGGTCGGCGTAGTCCTGATGCCGCCTGATGTTGCGCTCGACCTTGTCGAGGTCGATCACGACAGCCGGCGTCGTCAGCTGGGTCAGGGTTTGCGCTCCGTCGTCCACATGCGCCTCCCGCATCAGGCAATGATCCTACCGGTTGCCGGCCGGATGCCACCAGTGGCCGCGTAGCGCGATGCCCTCGATGAGGATCCGCTTGTTGCCGTTCATCCGCTCGCCGGTCGAGTCGGTATAGGGAAAGCTGCCATCGCCGACGGTGAAGATGGTAGCATCTCCGGCCGAGCCAGGACGCAAGGTGCCGAGGTCGGGTCGGCGGATGGCGGTGGCGACATTCGCCGTGGTGGCGCGGATGACGTCGGTCAGCGGTGTGCCGAGACACAGGAACTTCGACAAGGTCGTGGCCTGGTCGAACACCGGGCCTTCCAGATTGAGGCTGTGGACGTCCGACGAGATCGTATCCGGCATGAAGCCGGCGTCGAGCATGGCGCGGGCGACCTTGAAAGAGAACGAGCCCATGCCGTGACCGATATCGAACAGCACGCCGCGCTTGCGCGCTTCGAGCACGGCGGTTTTGACCGCGCCTTGCCCGGTGATCGGTGAGTTGGGGAAGGGGCGGAAGCAGTGCGTTAGCGTATCGCCCGGCCGCAGCCGTTCGAGCACCTCCTCCAAGGTCGGCGGTGGCTCGTCGATGTGCACCATCAGCGGCATCGACAATTCCTCGGCGACCTGCAACGCGATGTCGAGCGGTGCCGCGCCCGAGGTGCCGCTGGCGTTGCGGCCGACACGCACCTTGATGCCGACTATGGTGTCGCGGTTCGCACTGGCGACTTCGACGGCGTCGGTCGGGCTCATCAGCCGCATGTCGCTGCTCTCGCCGACCATGATGCGCTTGGAGAAGGCGTAGATGCCAGCGAAGGACACATGGATATAAGCGAGAATGCGCGGCTCGCTCGGTTCGATGACGTGCTTGAGGAAGCCCTTGAAATTGCCGGGGCCCGCGCTGCCCGCATCGATCAGGGTGGTCACGCCGCTGCGCCGGGCGAAATCGGCCGCATCGACGCCGAGCGATGTGCCACCCCAATAGACATGGGTGTGCAGGTCGATGAAGCCGGGCGTCACAATCCGGCCGCTGACGTCGCGGACATCGGCGCCGTTCGACGCGGCGATGCTGGGCTCGATCGCTGCGACCTTGCCGCCGGCAAAGGCCACATCGGCAACCTCATCAAGGCCCTGCGCCGGATCGATGACCCGGCCGCCCTTGAGGATCAGATCGTAGCTCATGTCATTGTCGTCCTGTTGTCGTGAATTGGAGCGGCGCGATCGGAGAGGCTCTAGTCACCGAGAGGGCCGTCGGCTCCCTCATTGGTCGCCTTCATGAGTTCGTACTTGATGCGCCGCATGCGCTCCTGCGCTTCGCGCGGCTTGAGGTAGGCCGTCGAGGTCGCGAGCAGGTCGATGGCCGCGAGCAGAGCGAAACGCGATGCGGTCGGCTTGAGCGCATCCGGCGCCTCGGGCACATGAAAGCCGAGCGCGATATCGGCCACGGCGGCGAGCCGGCTCTGCGGCTTGGTGATTGCGATGACCGTCGCGCCATATTGCTTGGCGACCTTGGACGCCTCGATCACTTCGGTCATGTTGCCGCTGGTCGAAATCGCCAGCACGACATCGCCGCGCCCGAGCGTCGCCGCGATCATGCGCATCAGCCGCGGGTCGGACGAGTGATTGACGGCGATGCCGAGACGGAAGAAGCGGTTCTCGACCTCGGCCACGGCGACGGTCGAGCCGCCGCCGACGCCGAAAGCCGCAAGCTTTGAACAGCGGGCAATTGCCTCGGCCGCCTTTTCGACGTCGTCCTTCTGCAACTGCTGCTCGACGGCGTTGATGGCGTTGCGAATTTCCTGAAACACCGATCGCCATAGCGCTGGACGCGCGAGATCAGTGCCGACATGCGGCGGCAGTTCGAGATAGATGCGGCCGACGGCCATCGCCTGCGCCAGCTTGACCTTGAGTTCGCGCACGCCGCGGCAACCGACCGATCGGCTGAAGCGCGTGACCGTCGGTTCGCTGACGCCCGCGCGGCGGGCCAGCTCGGCATTGCTTGAATGCACGGCGAACTCGACGTCGGCGAGCAGGGCAGTGGCGACCCGCTGTTCGGACGGACTGAGCGTCGGCCCGATCTGCCGGATCACCGACACGATATCGCCGACACCGAAACCGTCGCTCGCGGCCGTTGTCGCGACCTTCCTTTTGCCGCCGGTCCGTTTCGCCGGCTGAAGCGCGGTCTGCCTTTTTGCCTGTCGAACCATAGCTTTGTCCTTCCCGGCACCCCTGTCCGGTTCGTAATAAAGTTACGAGCGCGACCGGCCGTATCGCAAAAGGGACGGTTCGACACGTTTTTGATCTTGAACTTTACCACGATGTGTATGTAACTTTCAAACAAAGGATCATAATGACGGTGGAAACAACCGGCGCGGGGCGGGTCGGCCCGCGCCACGAATGAGACAGCGCAGCCGGCTTGTAGCGTTCCGAAAAAAGGGGAGGATGACGATGAAATCCGCATTGAAGCATTTGGCGCGCGGCGCCGCGGCGCTCACCGCCGCACTGTTTCTCAGCGCCCAGGCTCAGGTCTCGGCCCATGCAGCCGGCGTGCTTCGCGAGGCCACGATCGGCGAGCCGCCGCCGCTCGACGTCATGGTAACGACCGCCGACGTCGCCACGGCGATCGGGCGCCACATGTTCGAAACGCTTTACGCCTGGGACTCGACCTACAAGTCGCAGCCGATGCTGGCCGACAGCGAGCGCGTCGAGGATGGCGGCAAGACCATCGTCATCAAGCTGCGCGAAGGCGTCCAATTTCATAACGGCAAGGAAATGACGGCGAAGGACGTCGTCGCGTCGATGGAGCGCTGGGGCAAATTCGGCGCCCGCGGCAAGCTCTTGATGGCCAGCGCCACCTCGGTCGAGGCTACCGGCAAATATGAAGTTACGCTCAAGCTGTCGTCGCCGAACGGCGCCTGGAAGAACCTGGTGTCGGACGTCAATGGCGGTCTTGCGATCTATCCGGAAGAAATCGCGGCCAAGGCCACCGGCCAGCCGATCGAGCAGAAGGACTACATCGGCACCGGGCCCTACAAGTTCAAGGAGTGGCGGCCGAATCGCTATGTCGAGCTCGAAAAGTTTGCCGGCTACAAGCCGCGCAAGGAAAAGGGCGATGGCTTCGCCGGCGCCCGGGTCGCCAATTTCGATACGATCCGCTTCATCCCGGTACCGGATGTCGGCACGCGCGTCAGCGGCGTGCAGGCCGGCGATTACGATTATGCCGAGATGATCTCCGGCGACCTCTACGACCAGCTGAGCAAGGACAAGTCCGTCCAGGTGCAGCGGACCAATGCGCCGATCTTCGGGCTGTTCTTCATGAACTCGAAGGAAGGCATCCTGAAGGACAATTACAAGCTGCGCCGCGCCATCCAGACCGCGCTCGACAAATCGCAGGCGCTGCGCGTCTCCTTCGGTTCCAAGGACCTTTGGAAAGCGGAAGGCTCGATCGTTCCGAAAGACACGCCGTGGTACTCGACCGCGGGCATCGACGGTTACAGCCCGCATGACGCCAAGAAGGCCAAGGAACTGGCCAAGGAATCCGGCTATACCGGTCAGCCCATTCGCCTGCTGGTCTCCACGAACTATCAGGCGCATTACGACCAGGCGGCCGTGTTCACCCGGCAACTGGCCGATGCCGGCATCAACGTTCAGATGAACGTTGTCGATTGGGCGACGCTCATCAAAATGCGCGGTCAGTCCGAGCAGTGGGACATCTTCGTTACCCACCATTCGTTCTTCCCCGACCCGATCCTGTTCACCTTCCTCAATGCCAGCTATCCCGGCTGGTGGGATACTGCGAAAATCAAGGCGTTGCGCGCCGAGCTTGTGAATTCGTCCGATCAGGCGGCGCGCAAGGCGACCTGGGACAAGATCCAGGCCCTGATCTACGAGCAGGTGCCGGTGATGAAAGTCGGCGATGCTTATACGTACGACATCGCGTCGCCTAAGCTGAAGGGGCTAAACCCGAACGGCCCCGCGTTCTGGAACGTCTCCACCAAGTAGTCGGCCCATGTGATCGCGGCGGTTCAGAGCCTGCCAGGCCTGAACCGCCCGTTGCTTTGCCATTCGTCGCGCAGCACCCGGCAGGTTGGAATGTGGGCATTTGCACTGAAGCGCGCAGGGGCGATGCTGGTGACGCTCTGGGCGGCGTCGGTGATCATCTTCGCCTTCATTCACCTCATCCCCGGCGACCCGATCTATGTGCTGCTGGGCGATACCGCGACCCCGGATCAGGCCGACCGTCTACGTCGCGAGATGGGTCTCGATGACCCGATCGTGGTGCAGTATTTCCGATGGGCCGGCCACGCGCTCACAGGCGATCTCGGCCAATCGATCTTCTTTCAGGCGCCGGTCGCGTCGGTGATCGCCGACGGAGCGGAAACCAGTATCCTGCTCGCCACGCTGACGATGATCTGGGTGGTGCTGATCGGTGTGCCGATCGGTGTCATCGCCGCCGTACGGCAGGGCACTTGGCTCGACCAAACCCTGTCCGGCGGCGCCATGCTGATGGCGTCGGTGCCGACCTTCTGGGTCGGGCTCTACCTGATCCTCATTTTCGCCGCGACACTCGGCTGGCTGCCGAGCTCGGGCTATCCCTCGATCTTCGAGGGCGGTCTCGGCAATCTGCGCTATCTCATTCTACCCAGCCTGACGCTGGCCGCGCCGAATGCGGCGCTGATCCTGCGGCTGACGCGCGCCAGCATGCTCGACGTGGCGCGCGAGGACTATGTGCGCACCGCTCGCGCTAAGGGCATCCGGCCCTGGCAGGTGGTCACCCGGCACATCTTGCGCAATGCGCTGCTGACGGTGGTGTCCGCGTTTGGCTTCACCTTTGCTGCGCTGTTGTCCGAAGCGGTGGTGACTGAGACGGTTTTCGCCCTGCCGGGCATCGGCCGGCTGGTGGTGCAATCGATCCTGCGCCGCGATTACCCCGTCATTCAGGGCATCATTCTGGTCATCGTTGTCATCTATCTGGTCATCAACCTGATCGTTGATCTCACCTATCGTTACCTCGATCCGCGGGTGGAGCTGCAATGAGTCGCGCCGCCCTCACATTGTGGCTCACGCCCTTCCTGGCGCGGCCGATCGCGCTGATCGGGCTCGGCGTGCTGCTGGTCATGGTTTTCGCCGCGATCTTCGCACCGTGGTTGGCGCCATACGATCCTTACGCGATGCAGCCGATCGCCCGTTTGATGCCGCCCGACGCCGCGCACTGGTTTGGCACTGATCAGTTCGGTCGCGATACCCTGTCGCGCACCGTCTATTCGGCGCGCATGGCGCTGCTGATCGGCTCGGGCGTCGTATTCTTCGCCTTGGTCACCGGCGTGCCGATCGGCGTGCTGTCGGCGCTGTTTCCGCGCCTCGGCCATGTGCTGATGCGCATGGTCGACGTACTGATGGCGTTTCCCTCGCTGCTGCTGGCGCTCGGGTTGATCGTTATCCTCGGGCCGAGCGTCGTCAACTCGATCCTGGCGATCGGCATCGGCTTCATGACGACGACGACGCGCATCGTCTACGGCCTGTCGCTGCGCCTGCGCGCCGAGACCTATGTCGAGGCGGCGCGCAGCATGGGTTCCGGCACGGCCTGGCTGGTGTTCAAGCACATTCTGCCGAACCTGATCTCGCCGCTTCTGGTGCAGGCGAGCTTCGTCTTCGCCTTCGCGCAGTTGGGCGCGGCCTCGCTCGACTTCCTCGGGCTCGGCGCGCCGCCGGAAATTCCGAGCTGGGGTAACATGCTCGCGGAGTCGCGCACCTTCATCACGCGAGCGTCGTGGCTCTTGTTCTTTCCCGGCCTGATGATCGTGCTGACGGCGTTTTCGCTAAACCTTGTCGGCGATGCGCTGCGCGACCGGCTCGATCCGCGCTTCCGCGACGTCTTCGGCGGCGAGGGCTGAGCGATGCTGAAGGTGAGCGATCTCACGGTTTCCATCGGCGCGGAGGCGGCGCCGGTCGATATCGTCGCCGGGGTGTCGTTCGAGATTGGCAAGGGCGAGATCCTCGGACTGGTCGGCGAGAGCGGTTGCGGCAAGAGCATGACGTCGCTGGCGGTGATGGGGCTGCTGCCGCAACCCGGCCCGCGTATCCGCGGCGGCCGCATTGAACTCGCCGGTGCCGACGTGACGCAGCTTCAGCCCTGGCAGCGCGTCGAGGCCGGGCATGGCCGCATTGCCATGATCTTCCAGGAGCCGATGACCTCGCTCAATCCGGTGCGCCGCATTGGCGACCAGATTGCCGAGGCGGTGCGTGTGCACGACGGAATCTCCGGCGCGGCTGCGCAGGCGCGGGCGCGCGAGTTGCTGGACCTCGTGCGCATCCCGGACGCCGCGCTGCAACTTTCGGCCTATCCGCATCAATTGTCGGGCGGCCAGCGCCAACGCATCATGATCGCCATCGCGCTCGCCTGCCGGCCGCAGGTGCTGATCGCCGACGAGCCGACCACGGCCCTCGATGTTACCATCCAGGTCCAGATCCTCGGCCTGCTGCGTGAACTGTGTGGCCGGCTCGACATGGCGATCCTGTTCATCACGCACGACATGGGCGTGATCGCGCAATTGGCCGACCGCGTCGCCGTGATGTATGGCGGCCGCATTGTCGAGACCGCGGATGTCGGGCCACTATTCGGCGCGCCACGTCATCATTATACGCGTGGGCTGATGGACTGCATGCCGGCGTGCAATCTCGGCGTCCGCCGCCTGCCGACGATCCCCGGGCAGGCGCCGCGGCCGGGCGCGATCCGGACCGGTTGCGTGTTCGCGCCGCGCTGCCGCGCGGTGCAGGATCAATGCCTTGCTGCGCCGCCGCCGCGCCTGGCGCTGGGCGAGGGCCATGAGGCCTTGTGCGCCTTTCCGCTGCCGGCTGGAGGCGCGTCATGAGCGAGACGATCCTTCGGGTACGCGATCTCAAGACCTCATTCGACGTCAAGCGGTCGGGGCGCAAGTATCGCGTCCAGGCGGTGGACGGTGTTTCGCTGTCGCTGGCGGCGGCTGAAGTGCTCGGCATCGTCGGCGAATCCGGCTGCGGCAAGACCACGGTCGGCCGCTCCATCGTGCGACTGGTCGAGGCCGACAGCGGCGCGATCGACTTCAAGGGCACCGACGTGCTCGGCGCCGGCGGGTCGGCGTTGCGCGAACTGCGCCTCAATCTGCGCATGGTTTTCCAGGATCCCTATGCATCGCTTAATCCGCGCCGTTCGATCGGCGACTCGGTCGCGGAAGCGGGTGACATCAACAAGGTCTTCACGAGTAAAGCCGAACGGGCGGAGCGCATCGCGGAAACATTGACCGCGGTGGGGCTGGAGCCGTCCTTTGCGTCCCGCTATCCGCATGAGCTCAGCGGCGGCCAGCGCCAGCGTGCAGGTATAGCCCGTGCGATCCTGCCGACGCCGGCGGTAATCATCGCCGACGAACCCGTGTCGGCCCTCGACGTTTCGGTGCAGGCCCAAGTGCTCAATCTGATGATGGATCTGCGCGAACAGCTCGGCTTGTCGATGTTGTTCATATCGCACGACATGGGAGTGATCGGCCAGGTCAGCGATCGTGTCGCCGTGATGTATATGGGCCGCATTGTCGAACTGGCTGAAGCGAACACAACTCTCAATCATCCGAAGCATCCCTATACGCGGGCGCTGATGGCGGCCGTGCCGCGGCCCGATCCATCGCAGCGCATCGCCGGGGCCATCGAGACCGGCGAACCGCCGAGCCAGCTCAAACGGCCGGCCGGATGCGCTTACGCCGCGCGCTGTCCGCTGGTCAGCAGCCGCTGCCTCGTCGAGGCGCCGGAGCTGCGGACTGTCGAAGGTCGAGGATTGGCAGCCTGCCACAACTTGTAGCGGGGCCCCGAGTCCTGCCGGGCCCACCAGCTTGCCCTCACGTGCCCAGAGACCTCAGGCCGAATCGGCTATGATGCCGCCGGGTCCGCGGGAATTTGCAGCAATGCCTGCTGACGGATGCAAAGGCCGGTCCTCAAACCGCTGTCGCGCCGCGATGGCGTCGGCGGCATTGGTGTTCGCAGTGGTGCTGCCGGCCGAATGTCTCGAAAGCGCGGCGGTTGAGCGGTCGGTCATCGTCCGCGAGCACGCCGGCTGGAACATGGACTGCGAGGCGATCGCAGCGCCGCCTCTGTTCCTCATAACCCCGCCATCGCATGGCAAGGTGTGTGCGAAAGCGCAGATCATCACGATTGCTTCGATGCATGCAGGTACCGAATCCCAATGCATCGGCCGTGAAGTCAGCGGGGTGAGACTTATCTATCAATCCGATACTTCGCATGATGGCGAAGATGTCTTGGTTTACGGCGTGCAATACCCGTCTCGTTTCCATGCCGTTTCCGTCACGGTGGATATCGGTGCCGCGGCGCCCGGCAAGGTGAGCATCGCGGATGCGCCTCTGGCGGCGCAGCCGCGGCAGGCGCCAGGACCCATGCCGGTCTGCCCTCAATTGGTCTTTTGAGGCGGTCGAGCCCAACCGATCTCGCGGCAACCTTCAACGTTCGCCGAGCGTGCGTGCCGCCAAAGCAGCCGCCGAGGTTCGATTCTCGACGCCGAGCTTGTTGAAGATCTGTTCGAGATGCTTGTTCACCGTGCGGGGGCTCAATGTGAGAATCTCCGCCACGTCCCGGTTCGACTTTCCGCGCGCGATCCAAAGCAGCACTTCGGCCTCGCGCTGCGTCAGTTGCAGCTTGTCGCGCAGGATGTACTGGTCGTCCTTCGGATCGCCGTCGATCAATCGCAGCAAGATCTGATCGGCGCCGATCTGACTGATCAAGGACAGTTCGAGCTGAATGCCGGGGCCGGCTGTGCTGATGTTGATCGAGTCGGCGGTGCCCGATGTGCTCCGGTCATGGTGACGAGCCAACCAGCCGCGAATCTGCTCCGGCAGCAGGTCGCGCTCCGCATTGAAATCGGGAAAGGCCTTGCCGAGCAGTTTGCCGGCCTGCGGCGTGGCCCACAGCACCTTGCCGGCGCGGTTGGCTGCGAGCAAATAGCGGCCGGAGGCGTCGAGCGCCGAGCGCGCACTCTGCGAGATGCGCGCATTGGCGAGGTGGACGCGAATCCGCGCCAGCAGTTCGTCGGGCGAGATCGGTTTGGTGACGTAGTCGACGCCGCCCGCATTCAGCCCCTTGATGATGTCTTCAGTCTCGCTGAGGCCGGTCATGAAAATGACTGGCACATGGCTCACGGCCACGTTCTGCTTGAGCCGGCGGCAGATCTCGAAGCCGTCAATGCCGGGCATGACGGCGTCCATCAGAATGACATCGGGCGTGATCCGCTCGGTCAGCGACAGCGCCTGTTCGCCATCGAGCGCGACCAAGACGGTCATGCCGGCGCCTTCGATGGCGTCGGTCAGCATGCGTAGAGTATTGGGCGAATCGTCAACGACCAGAACGATGTCGCGCGGTTCCAGGTTAGCCATGACCGGCCCTGAACGTCTCGAGGACGGCCATGTAACGCTTGAGATCGAAGCCATCGGAAAGCGCTCTCATGTAGCTGACAAAATCACGATGAATGGACGAGTCGTTCTCGATCGCATCCAGCTTGTCCTGGATGCCGCGGACGTAGCCAATCTGGCCGAGCCGGATCAGGTCCTCGATGTCGCGCTGCGACGGAACCATCGAGGGTGTCAGCATGGCGGCATTGATGGGCGACGTCGCCGCTTTCTCGTCGTAGACCCACTGGATGTTGAGCAGCGCATGGATCTTGCCGAGCAACTGGCGCAAGTCGAAAGGCTTGATCAGGTAGTCGTCGTTGACGGGGAAGGGGGCGACCTTCTTCTTCGGATCGGGAGCGAACGCGGACAACATGACGATGGCCGGGCGATCGCGCGTTTGACGGAGCCGTTGCGCGACCTGCCAGCCGTCCATGTCGGGCATCGACACGTCGAGTAGGATCAGGTTCGGCCTGTGTTCTTCCGCCAGCGCCAGGCACTCGGCGCCATTGCCGGCGGTGAGGATCGTGAATCCCAGCGGCTCGAGCAGATCACGCACCAGGTCGCGATGGTTCTCTTCATCGTCGACGACCATGATGGTCTGCCGGTCGCCGATGTAGCCGCGAACGCGATCTTCCATGATGGAGGTGGCGCGCGGGTTGAAGGACTCCGAGAGCAGCAGCCGGACGCGGAATGTACTGCCTTCTCCGACCTTGCTGGTCACCGTGATCTCGCCGCCCATGACCTGGGTGAGAAGTCGGGTGATGGTGAGGCCGAGCCCGGTTCCGGCCGCCTTGCGATGGCCGGTCATGCGGGCGCGTTCGAAGGGCAGGAAGATGCGGTCGAGATCGTCAGCATGGATGCCGATGCCGGTGTCGCTGACGATAAACTCGGCGACCTGGCCGCGATAGGCCATCCGGAAGGTGACGGAGCCTTCGTCGGTGAACTTGATGGCGTTGGACAGCAGGTTGATCAGGATCTGCCGAAGCCGGTTCTCGTCGGTCTGGATGGCGAAGGGCATTCGCTCCGGCGGTTCGAAATGGAAGGCGATGCCGCGTGCCGCCGCTTGCAGCCTGAACATGTCGACGAGCTGATCGAGGAACTCCTTGGTCCGCACCTCGTTGCGGTCGAGATGGAAGCGGCCGGCCTCGATCTTGGAAATGTCGAGAAGGCCGTCAATCAGACCGGAGAGGTGCTCGGCGCTGTGGCGGATGACCTTGACCGCGCCAAGGCGTTTGTCGGGAATCGCGGGATCGCGTTCGAGTACCTGGGCATAGCCGAGGATGGCGTTGAGCGGCGTGCGCAGCTCGTGGCTCAGGCCGACGAGGTGGCGGCTCTTGGCCTCATTCGCGGCTTCGGCGACTTCCTTGGCACGCTGGAGCTTGGCGTCAGTGCGCTTGTGCGCCTCGATTTCGCGCATCAGCAGGTCGGTCTGGCGTGTCATCTCCTCTTCGGCGACCCGGCGGCTTTCCTGTGCGAGCACGAGAAGCCAGGCGCCGATGCCGGCGATGATCGTGAGGATGAAATAGACTGTCCAGAGCGCTGACTTGAGGCCGTTGCGGTCGAGCGGGGTGTCGGCCGGAATCTGGAAGTAGACGAGCGACAGGACGGCCGCGATCAGCCCGGAGAACAGCAACAGCACGCCGAGATAGCGGCCGAGGTCGGTATTGATCGGCTTGACGGCCCACACCGGCAGCAACCGCTGCATGTGCTTGAGGAACTGGTGCGAGACGCGGGCATGCGGTTTGCACAGGTCGTGGCAGCGCGCCTCGAGCGAACAGCATAGCGAGCAGATCGGCCCCGAATAGGCCGGACAGGGCGCCATGTCCTCGGTCTCGAAATGATGCTCGCAGATCACGCAACGAGCGGTCTTTTGCTCGCCCCAGTCGCGCGGCTGCCGGGCGATGTAGTAGGCGCCGCGCGTGACATAGGCGATGGCGGGGGCCGACACGAACGCGATGGCGAGGGTGAGAAACGCCGCCAGCGATTGCAGGCTGCTGCCGAAGGCGCCGGTCAGCGCGATGATGCCGCCCGCGGCGGCTAGGAACATCGCGCCGACACCGACCGGATTGATGTCGTAAAGATAGGCGCGCTTGAACTCGATCATCGGCGGGCTGAGGCCGAGTGGCTTGTTGATGACGAGATCGGCGACCAGCGCGCCGACCCAGGCCACTGCGACGATGGAATAGTAGCCGAGGATGCGCTCCAGCGCCTTATAGATGCCGAGCTCCATCAGCATCAGCGCGATAGCGACATTGAAGACCAGCCAGACCACGCGGCCCGGGTGGCTGTGCGTCAACCGCGCGAAGAAATTCGACCACGCGATCGAGCCGGCATAGGCGTTCGTCACGTTGATCTTTAGCTGCGATACGATGACGAAGACGCCGGTGAAGGCGAGCGCCAGATTCGGCGACGAGAACATGTAATGGAACGCCACCAGATACATCTGCGTCGGTTCGGTCGCCTTGTCGAGCGGCACCATGTGACGGATGGCGAGCACGGCCAGAAACGAGCCGGCGAGCAATTTCAACACGCCGGGAATGATCCAGCCGGGCCCGGCCGAGAGGTAGGACAGCCACCAGGCGATCCCGCGCTTTCGCGCCGGCAGGAAGCGCAGGAAGTCGACCTGTTCGCCGATCTGCGCGATCAGCGAGAACACGACGGTCGATGCCATACCGAACATCAACAGGTTGAAGGAATTCTGGCCACCTTGCTCGAGGCCGGCATAGTTCGTCCATTCGTCGAACAGCGAAAGGTCTGCGAAAGCGATGAACACAAAGGGCAGGAGGTGGAGGCCGATCCACAGCGGCTGCGTCCATAGCTGGAAGCGGCTTATGAAGGTGATGCCGTGCGTCACCAGCGGAATGACCACCAGCGAGCTTATCACGTAGCCGACCGACAGCGGGATATCGAAGAACATCTCGAGCGCCAGCGACATGATCGCGGCCTCGATGGCGAAGAACAAGAACGTGAACGAAGCGTAGATCAGCGACGTGATGGTTGAGCCGATGTAGCCGAAGCCGGCGCCGCGCGTCAGCAGGTCGATATCGACGCCATAGGTCGATGCGTAATAGGCGATCGGCAGGCCGGTCAGAAAAATGAGGGCGCCGACGAGAAGGATGGCCGCTGTGGCGTTGGTGAAGCCGTAATTAACCGTGATCGTGCCGCCGATCGCTTCGAGCGCCAGAAATGAGATGGCGCCAATGGCGGTGTTGGCGACTCGCGAGCTCGACCACCGGCGTGCGCTCTTGGCTGTAAAGCGCAGCGCAAAGTCTTCGAGGGTCTGGTTGGCGACCCACTGATTATAATTGCGGCGGACGCGCACGATCCTCTGCTGCACGGTCATCGCCTGCCGACCCTCGTCAAAGCGCGCGCCACGTGTGGCCTTTCGCTGTTCGATCCGGTTTGTTCGGCCCCGGTTAACGGCGCGAAATCAGGCAGTGTGCGCCGCAAAATATTGCACAAGCCGGGTCGCGGAAAACCGGCGCCGTCACGCCTTAGAACCCCTTGATTGACGGGAATTCTCATACGGCATTCGACGTAAGCGTATACGTCAATCGACGTATGCTGCAATGCATCAATTGCGGTCAGCATTCGGACGTGGGGGAGCGGATTCATCGCCTCCTCGGTCTTAACCAGGTTCAAGAGGCGTCCGATGCCAAAGAAACCGCCTACAGGGCTTCAATCACCCCTTCGCCGTAAACTGCTTGTCGGCACCGCCGCCGCGTCGGCTGCCGCCGTGCTGGGCGTGCCGCCATCGGCGCTCGCCCAGGCCTTCCCGACCGCCAAGGTCAACACCACCGGCCTTGCCGTGACCGACACCGAAGTCACCGTCGGCATTCTGCATTCGGTGACCGGTACGATGGCGATCTCGGAAACCGGTTCGGTGCAGGCCGAAAAGCTGGCTATCGAGCAGATCAACGCCGCCGGCGGCGTGCTCGGCCGCAAGATCAAGTTTATCCAGGAAGACGGCGCCTCCGACTGGCCGACCTTTGCTGAGAAGGCGAAGAAGCTCCTGGTCAACGACAAGTGCGCTTCGGTCATGGGCTGCTGGACCTCGGCGTCGCGCAAGGCCGTGCTCCCGGTGTTCGAGCAGTACAACGGCATGCTGTACTACCCGACCTTCTATGAAGGTCTCGAACAGTCGAAGAACGTTATTTACACCGGCCAGGAGGCGACCCAGCAGATCATCGCCGGTCTCGACTGGGTGGTGAAGGAGAAGGGCGCCAAGTCCTTCTACCTGCTCGGCTCCGATTATATCTGGCCGCGCACCTCGAACAAGATTGCGCGCAAGCACATCGAAAACTTCATGAAGGGCACGAAGGTGGTCGGCGAAGAATACTTCCCGCTCGGCCACACCCAGTTCAACTCGGTCATCAACAAGATCAAGCTGACCAAGCCCGACGTGATCTACGCCATCATCGTCGGTGGTTCGAACGTCGCTTTCTACAAGCAGCTCAAGGCGGCGGGCATCGATCTCTCCAAGCAGACCTTGCTGACGATCTCGGTAACTGAGGACGAGATCGACGGCATCGGCGGCGAGAACATCGCCGGCGCCTATGCCTGCATGAAGTACTTCCAGTCGCTGAAGAACCCGAACAACGAGAAGTTCGTCGCCGCCTTCCACAAGATGTGGGGCGACAAGACGGTCATTGGCGACGTGACGCAGGCCGCCTATCTCGGGCCGTGGCTGTGGAAGCTCACGGTTGAGAAGGCGGGATCGTTCGATATCGACAAGGTGGCGGCCGCGTCTCCCGGCGTCGAATTCCCCGGCGCGCCGGAAGGCTACGTCAAGATCCACGAGAACCATCACTTGTGGTCGAAGACGCGCGTCGGCCGCGCCCGCGCTGACGGTCAGTACGATCTCATCTACGAGACCGCGAACCTGGTCGAACCCGATCCCTTCCCCAAGGGCTACCAGTAAAGGCCGCCGACTGGTCCTCAACGATCACGTCCCGGCGGCGGCGCCGCCGGGACGCCTCGACCCTCTTTCATTCCAGGTCGGCTCACAATGCGCGCCGCTGCCGGCGCGCGTGCGGAGGCGCAATGTTCGACTATTCGCTCGGCGAGCTCGGTTCCATTCTGGCGATGCAGGCTTTCGCCGGCCTCATCCTGTTCTCGGTCTTCGTTCTCATGGCGCTCGGCCTGGCCATCATCTTCGGCCAGATGGGCGTGATCAATATGGCGCATGGCGAGTTCATGATCCTCGGCGCCTACATGACCTACCTGACCTCGCATATCTTCCAGGCCTATCTGCCGGGCGCGTTCTCCATCTACTTCTTCGTCGCCATGGCCGTCGCCTTCATCGTGTCGGGCGCTGCGGGGCTCGCGACCGAATGGCTGCTCATACGTCATCTTTATGCGCGGCCACTCGATACGCTGCTCGCTACCTGGGGCCTTAGCCTCATCATGCAGCAGGCGTTTCGCTCAATCTTCGGCGCGCGCGAAGTCGGCGTCGAACTGCCGCAATGGATGATGGGCGCCCTGCCGGTCACCGACGTGATCGAGGTGCAGATCAACGGCCTGTTCGTCATGGGCCTGACATTCGCGATCACCGCGGTGGTGGCGCTCTTGCTGTTCCGCTCGCGCTGGGGCCTTCAGGTGCGCGCCGTGGTCGCCAACCGCACCATGAGCGGCGCCGCCGGCATCGACACGCGGCGCGTCGATCGTCTCACCTTTGGCCTCGGCTGCGGCATCGCCGGCGTCGCTGGCTCGGCTTTCACCATGATCGGCTCGACCGGTCCGACCGCGGGCCAGCTCTACATCGTCGACACCTTCCTCGTCGTGGTGTTCGGCGGCGCACAGAGCCTGCTCGGCACCATCGCTTCGGCTTTCACCATCTCGCAGTCCCAGTCGACTCTCGAGTTCTTCCTCACCGGCTCGATGGCCAAGGTGCTGACGCTGCTCGTCGTCATCGGGCTCTTGATGCTGCGCCCGCAGGGTCTGTTCGTCCTCAAGGTCAGAAGGTGAAGCGATGTCGCCGGCATTCAACAAGAAACTCGACCTCGAACTTTTCGGCTTCCTGCTGCTGGCCGTTCTCCTTGTCGTCATCCTGCCGTTGACGGTCGATGCGTTTCGTCTCAACCTGATCGGCAAGTACCTCACTTATGCCTTCGTCGCGGTCGGCTTGGTGCTGTGCTGGGGCTACACCGGCATTCTGA
>Ga0180223_1001488_pt1 | contig 17941 bp, 19 predicted proteins | sample eDN5th30CKraftOP_FD_151337 | JGI IMG/M metagenome (GOLD analysis project Ga0180223, IMG submission 151337) | Enriched Organic Plus compost microbial communities from Emeryville, California, USA - eDNA 5th pass 30_C Kraft OP (version 2) (version 2) ...
AGCGTCGACGCCGCTCAGGGCCGGAAAGAATTTCCATCTTAATGCTATTACCAGTCATAATGTGAACAGTAGTCCTATCACTTATTTAAGTGGCAGAAACTGTCCGGGCAATTAAGGGGCTATTCCATATCATTCCGGTCTATAATGAGGCGGAAGGTTTGGCAGATTTGCTCGCCAAGCTTAACGTGATTGCTGACAGAACAGCTACCGAGTTTGGGATCGCCATCAAATTCATCTTTATCGACGATGGTAGCAGCGATGACAGTTTTACCCTGTTGAAAGCACAGGACTTTGGAAACCGTCCAGTGCGGCTGCTCCGCTTTTCGCGCAATTTTGGTAAGGAAGCAGCACTTTCTGCCGGGATAGACGCAGCCCTTGACGCGGACGCAGCGATATTGATGGATGCCGACCTGCAGCACCCTCCTGAAATGATCGCCGATTTCGTGCGCATATGGCAAACGGAAGGCGTCGACAGCGTCTATGCCTACAAGGCCAATCGCCGCGCATCGGAAGGACTGGTGAAGGCTGCGCTGTCGCATATGTTCTTTTGGGTCATCAATCGAGACCTTCCATACAAGATACCGCCGGGTGCCGGAGATTTTCGGCTGATCAATCGGCCCTTTATGGACGCCCTGCGCAGTTTGCCGGAAACTGATCGCTTCATGAAAGGCCTCTACGGCTGGGTGGGGTTTCGTCAGACTGGAATCCCTCTTGACCCGCCCCCGCGATTACGAGGCGCAAGCAATTATAATCCTCTCCGGTTGCTATTGATGTCGCTTGGCGCAATTACCAGTTTCTCGACCACACCTCTGCGCCTGATGGCGCTGGTCGGTACGGTCATTGCCGCGATCAGCCTCATATATGGCAGCTATATCGTTACCCAGCATTTCCTGTTTCCGACCGTTCCGGTCGGCGTCGTTTCGATCCTGGTCCTGATCACTTTCTTTGGTGGCGCGCAGCTTATGTTTCTGGGGCTCCTGGGCGAATATATCGGTAAATCCGTGCTCGAGTCCAAGAAACGTCCGATTTACATTTTAGCTGAGGATGTCATCCGCAAGGAAAGCGGCCATGCGGATCGCGGATGATTTCGGTTTGGGCCGCGGACATGATCAGGTGATCTTGTCGCTGCTCGAAACCGGAACGCTGGACGGCACCTCCGTGATGACAGGCGATGCAATGAGGCCTGAAGATGTCGCTCGCTTGCGAACGCTGCGCGCTCACGGCGCGAAAGTTGGGCTGCACCTCAACCTCACACAGGTAATTCCGGGAAACCATACCGTATGGCCATTGTCTGTCCTCATGCGGCCTCGATTGAACGCGCCGATGCTGGATGAAATCAACGCCTCGCTGTCCCGGCAGGTAGATGCATTCGTCGACCTCTTCGGCAGTCTGCCCGACTATTACGACGGCCATCAGCACTGTCATTGCTTTCCGGCAATAGTACCTCTTGTGACACGCCTGCCCTACAAGACAGAAACATGGGTCCGCGCGCCTCTGCCTGCCACATGGGCGGGGCGATGGCTCAATGTTCGTGCAGGTGGCGTGAAGGTACTGGTCATCATGGCGTTTGCGGCAAGAGCACGATCAGCCTTTATCAAAGCAGGGCTGAAAACCAATCGCGATTTCTCGGGCTTTCTTCGCCTCAATAATCCTTCCAGCGTGCAACGATGGCTGCCCCGCCTTCTCTTCCAAGCGAAGCCCGACTGTTTGATCATGCTTCATCCCGGTGACGATACAGATCAGATGCAATGTGCCGGACACGCTTCCGGAAGCCGTACCATTGAAGCCCGAATCCTGATGGAAAGTCCGATAAAATGACGAAGAGCCGTTCTATTCTCTGCGGCCTGTTTCTGCTTCTTTTGATACGGCTTCTGGCCATGATCTGGGTTCCTCTGACAGACCCCACTGAAGCACGATATGCCGAAATCGCACGCAAGATGGTCGAGACTGGTAACTGGATTACGCCGCAATTTGATTACGGTGTGCCTTTCTGGGCCAAACCGCCACTGCACACATGGCTGTCGGCGGCAGGGATCGCCGTCTTTGGTGCAACCCCCTTTGCTGCGCGATTGGGAATACTACTGGCAACCATGGCAACATTGCTCATCCTGTGGCGATGGGCCTGCACGCTCACCGACCGCAGCACAGCTGCAATTGCCGTGTTGGTTGCCGCGAGTTCCGGCTTGTTCTTTGTCTCTGCTGCGTTTGTCCAGACCGATATGGTTCTGACACTCGGCGTCACCGCCTGCATGGCCGGATTTTACAACGGTCTGGCAGGAAGTCGTCGCTGGGGCTGGCTTTTCTTTCTGGGACTGGCGATCGGGCTGCTCGCAAAAGGCCCCGTCGCAGTCGTTCTGTCCATGACACCGATCACTGTCTGGATGTTTTGGCGTGGCAACTGGAAGGATATTGCCCGTCTGCCGTGGGTTGGTGGCGTCCTGTTATGCGCCGTGCTGGTCATACCGTGGTACGTCGCAGCAGAAATGGCCACACCCGGGTTTCTTCACTATTTCCTGATCGGTGAGCACATCCAGCGTTTCCTGCAGCCCGGCTGGACAGGCGATCTCTATGGCGCAGGCCGTGAGCACGCCCGAGGATCGATCTGGCTGTTCTGGATCGTGGCAGCGCTGCCATGGAGCCCCCTGCTGCCCGTTCTTTTGTGGCGGCTGCGAAAGACCTATACGCCGGATGGCAGCGGCCTTCACCTTTATCTGCTTCTGTTCGCTCTGACACCGTTGGTGTTCTTTACCCTGGCCGCGAACATCCTTCTGGCCTATGTGCTGCCCGGCATACCGGCTGCAGCGCTGCTTGCCGTTATCATATGGACCCGGACAAGCTCTACTGGTGCAGGATGGCTCAAGCTTGGTCTCGCCGAAGTCCTCCTGATCTTTGCAAGCTTAACGGCTGTCTCGTTCCTTGGTCTGGATCGGTCGTTCATGCCCACTGAAGCGCGACTGATAGCTGACTATCGGGGTCCTGGCCGGCTTGCCATTCTGGACGCACGCAGCTTTTCTGCTGAATTCTATACGCAAGGCAAAATAGCACGACTGAAGACACCGACAGACCTGGCAGCATGGCTCAAACCGGGCGACGGGGTTCTGGTAGCCAAGGATCAGTACGACGCCTTTGCCAGACAATTTGGGGACACGATCAAACCAATATCCGAGGATCGCAAATACCTGTTATTCGTCCCGGTACCGATTACCGCTGGAGGAAAGTGAGGCGGCGGGGCGGCACCCTTTTGTGTCAGGAACCGCTGCAGCTACCGATGCTCCGCATTCCTCGACACTAGCATTGCACCGCATCGGCCCACACATAAAAGCGATATCCTGGCGGACACGACCGCCACAATGACAGAGCCGACCATGTCGAGCGGATAATGGACGCCGATGTAAATCCGCGACCATGCCATGACGATGCCGCAAACCACTGCCGCCCAGGCGGCAACCTTGCGCCCCATCATGAACAGGACTGTCGCGCAGCAAGCGAAGACAATGCCGTGGTTGCTCGGGAAGGAGGAGTTTGGACGGTGAGCCACCAGAGTATGTCCCAAACCGACCATGAACGGACGGGGTCGGAACCAGACCAGCCCAATCAAATAGCTCAACGCGACAGCAACAAGCAGTGCTAACGCGATGGAGATCGCGGTCTCACGGGATTTATTCGCGTTACGCAACCATAGCGCTATCAGGTAAATCGGGACCAAAAATTGAAGATATCGGCTGATGAAGATCGCAAATTCGACTACAAGCGCGTTGGGGGACGGACCCGCATTCAGATATAAAAACAGGTTGGTATCGAAACTCGGCATACTCTGTACCCTGTCCTTTACGGCAACTGCGATAATTCCTGCAGCAAAAGCCCGCGATTTTCGCTTTTGTTACCGAAGGATAGGAGGTGTTTGGGTTCCCGATAGCACGAGCCTCCGGTTCCTGATGGCACGATAGTCCGGGTTCCCGATAGCACGAGACTATCCACAGGTTTTCCACAGGGTGGAACAGGCTCGAAAGCGAGCAGCATCCGGCCGCCGGTCTCGATCTCGGTAAACAGGATGTAGCCGGGCAGCGGTTGGCGCCGGATAATGTCGCGCAACTCGAAGGCGAAGCGCTTGAAGGGCGAGAGACTTCCCGATTTCAGGTGCAGGTGATGGAAATCGAAACGCCAGCCGTTTTTCTGCCGGCCACCATGTTTGCGCACCAGGCGATAGAGCCAGCGTTCCAGCCCGCCGGTCAGATTGAAATAGGCACGGTCGATGGTGAGGATCAGCGCGTCATCCAGAACCGCGCTGTAGAACCAATCGGGCACGATCATCTCGATGCCGTCCGGACGGCCATTGGCATCGATGCGTTCATGCCATTCGTTGATCCATGAAAAGCGATGGCGCCGTCCGTTGGTGCGCTGGCGGATCGACGTTGCAACCGTGGTCGATTGCAGGCGGTCCAGCGCCGCTTTCAGGCGCTGATAGTCCCGCAGGGAGGTTCCGCGCCCTGTGAACGTGAGTATCTCATAGGGCGTTGCCGCTATCAGCCGCGAAGTGCGCAGACCGGCATCCCGCGCTTCAACAATCTGACTGGCCGCCCAGATCAGAATATCGGCGTCCCAGATCGTCGCCATCCCGTGATCGGGCACGGCTTCCACACGGATGGAGACGTTGCCCAAGGCAAAATCGATGGGGCGGACGCGGTGCGATTTGGAAAGGGAGAAGAAGGGATAGGCCATGAGGTCCTGCGCGTCTCGTGGCGCGAATTCACCGGGTAGCGCCCGAAACAGATCGAGTTGCCCGCGTTCCAAAGAGGGTCGGTGCCGAGCTGCCATCGGGGAACTGCAGCTGCGTTCAGCGCGTGATGCGTTTGGGCGAGGTGAATGGCGTCACCGGTAGAGGCTTCGCCGGGAGCACCTGCCCACGCGGATCGGAAGTGGAGGTAACCGTTCCTCGCGCGACCCAGGCCGCGAGATCCTCGACCGAATAGACCACGCGGCCGCCGAGCTTGTGATAGGCAGGTCCCGTTCCGTAGGTCCTGTGCTTCTCCAGCGTTCTCGCAGAGAGGCTGAGGAAGTCGGCGGCTTCTTTGGTGCGCAGGTAGCGTGGCGGCAAAGCGGCGAGATCGGGTCGCATGAGGTGGCCTCCGTGGTTGTGCAGGATGCCGCTGACGATCAACGGCATGACATGCGCACGATGGCGAAGGCGCGTCGGCATGAGGGATGAGGAAGATTGCAGGGGTGAAATCCTCACCCCTTGGTCAGGCGTGAGATTCAGCGTTTGCGACGCTGGCGCAGGAGGTCACGATAGCCGCCATCGATGAGGGCGGTGGCTGACCGGACAAGAGCGATGACAGCGGCGCGCAGGGCGGATGTCTTCCACGGCTCGGCGCGAACGCGCTCCTCTCCGTAGATCGCGATGGCAATTTCACGATAGGTCGCGTGATTGGAATTTCCGTCAGCGGCTTGCATCATCAGACGGAAGCGTCGGCGTTGATATGGCGTTACCCTGGGGTCGCGGCGCGCTGGTTTCGCGGCCAGTATATGCCAGAACCGGAGAACGGCTTCGAGCCGGTCCGGCAGATCGCCGTCAAGTGGCAGCATAAGTGCGGGCTGCGCATCGGGGCTGATATCAGCCAGGATCAGATACTGAGTGTCACCCCGGCAGCATGCACCATACGTCCCCTCTGGTCCGCGGATGACATCAACAAGATCGACGGATAGCGCGGCCGACGAAGGGGGTAGAAAGTCGGGGGTGGCACCAAGGATCAGTACGGCCGGATTGGCAAGGGACGACCAGATAACCGGTTGGTCGAGCGCGGAATGTTTGGGGTCTGCCGGGAAATCGTAACCCCCAGCGACGCTGGGCATCATCCGAAAAGGGAAGATGTACGGCGTCTTGTGTTAGAAGATCATCGAAGCTGGCCTGATAGGCAGCGTTACGGCGTAAGCATTCCCACGCGACACCCTCAACGGGCAGCGCATCGTAGAATTCATACTGACTCTGGTCTCGCCAGCGGGACGTATCCGGCTTCATTGTTCCGCTCCCGGTTGAAATTGCACAGGTGGAGCGTGAAAAGATTCCGGCGCATCTATCGGGATGGAAGCCGGAATGGAGGCATGGAGTGATGTCCGCAGGGCATCACCTCGGGGTCGGCGGCGAGGTCAGTCGCGATCTGCCGGACGCTGGAGCAGCTGGCGATAGCCGCTCTGCGTCATCCAGCGCGCCCGTGCCAGATGGCTGTCATGGACTCGCCTTGCGCGCTCGGGTTCCTGAACAGGGTCGATGCCGAACAGCACATTAACAGCTTCGGCCCATTCGGCGCCATCGTCAGCGGCATCGAGCAGTCGCATATAAAGCTTGATATGCGCACGGTCATACTCGGTGAGCTCGTCGCTGACGGGCGCAACGTCGTGGAAGGATGGGGCCGCAGCTGTCATGTCGAAGATCGTCGTAAGGCATAGGCCTCCGCCGCAGATCGGTGAAGGCGCCTGCGCCGATCAACCGTCGTAGATCTGCCGGTGTTTTTTCTCATCCTGGCCATGAACCAACAACACTCCTTGCCCGCGTTCCGTGGACAAGAGAACAATCCCTGCAGCTTCAAGCGCCCGGCGTACCTGATCCCGTGTTGTCTCATACACCTCGAGCCGGTTCTCGGACTCGAGGCGCTTCAGGGCAGTCAGCGATATTCGGGCCTTGTCAGCGAGCGTCTCCTGCGTCCAACCCAGCAACGCGCGTGCGGCCCGCGACTGTCGAGCGGTGATCATGCATGATCACCTCCCATCGCGACCGGCGCGCATTCCAGAACTACGGCTATTTTAGTCGTTCACGCCCGATCCGCCACATGAATTCGTCGAATCTGGTCAGAAGGTTATTTGCACACGCCAGCACGCAGGCCGCCTGATTCGTCAGCATGATCGGGTATATGGCCTTTTAAGGATTGCAAAGCTGATTGTCAGGCGTTTGATCCCCAAACGCTCCATCGGCCGCAATCATGATGCGTTTGCGTATCTTGATCTTTGCATTTTCCTCAAGACATGATATGTATTCAGATCAACGGTGTGCAAAAGATCCGCAAAGGCATCACATGAAGGTGGAAGCAGAAGCTTTGGCAGCGATTGGCGACCATTTTCGCCGCGCCCGACTGGCAGCCGGACTGACGCAGGAGCAGGTGGCGGATCTTTCCGGCATTTCGCGGCCGCGCTACCGCGATGTTGAAACCGGAGCAGCGGCAGCACGCACCACGACCTTGATCAATATTGCCCGGGCGCTTGGTCTGGAAATGATGCTCGTTCCGCAGGCGATGGTGCCGGCAATCGAAGCGCTCTTGCACCCGGAGGCCGAGGACGACCGCCCCGCCTTCAGCCCGCAACCGGAGGACAACGATGATAGTCGCCGCTGAAACCATCGCGTCACTGGACGTGTTTCTGAACAGCGTGAAGGTTGGCACGATCGTCAGGACGCCGGGTGATTTCAACGCCTTCAGCCTTGATCCGGCCTATCGCGCGACCGGCGGCATTCCGGTTCTGAGCCTATCGCTGCGCGCGGCATCAGGGGGCTTGCGCAAGGATCCGCGACCCGTCGCAGGCAGCCTGCCACCCTTCTTTGCCAACCTGCTGCCCGAAGACCGGCTGCGCGAGGCGATGGAAAAGCACCATGCGGGCAATGTGCGGTCGGGGAATGATTTCGATCTCCTTGCCACCCTTGGTGCGGATTTGCCGGGGGCCGTTCGGGTGCTGCCCAGTGACGGTCAACCCGGCATCGGGGCGGCGCCATCCCAAGGGCGGCCCAAGGCCCGCTTCTCGCTGGCAGGCGTGCAGATGAAGCTCTCGGTGATGAAGAACACCGGCAAGGGCGGTGGACTGACCTTGCCGCTCGGGGATGACGAGGGCCAGTATATTGCGAAATTCCCCTCGACCGCCTTTCCGGGCGTCTCGGAGAACGAGTTTGCAAACCTCGCGCTTGCCGAAGCCATCGGCATGGACGTGCCTGAGCGGGAACTGGTCAGCCGAGACCAGTTCGAGGGGATTCCCGAAGAGTTCGAAACACTTGCCGAGGGGCTGGTCCTGCTCGTACGGCGTTTTGATCGCGGGACAGACGGGCAGCGCATCCATATCGAGGATTTCGCGCAGGTTTTCGGCCTGTACCCGGCGCGTAAATATGATGGCGCCGCCTCCCACGACATCGCCTCTGTGCTGAATGTTGCGATCTCGCCGTTCGCCGCGCTGGAGTTTGTTCGGCGGCTGACCTTCTCGGTGGTCATGGGCAATGGCGACATGCACCTCAAGAACTGGTCGCTGATCTATCCGGGCGACGGCGACACGCCCGCTCTTGCACCGATCTACGACATGCTTTCGACCGTTCCTTATATTCCGGCAGATGGGCTAGCGCTGTCTCTGGGCGGCGAGCGAGCCTTCAAGGGCCTGGCTCCGGCCCGCTGGAAGACGTTTGCCAATCGGGCAAGGCTTCCCGAGCCAGCCGTGCTCAAGGCCGTTGTCGAAACGGTGCGGCGGATTGATGCGAAATGGTGGACACTGCCCGAACGCGAGGTGGTCCCGCCGCTCGTGCTGGAACGGATCGACGCCCATGTGAAAACCATGATCCCGATCCTGACCGGCTGAGCAGTTCCAGCCCGGACAGGTCACCGGGTCTGGCGGCTTTCCCGCGGGCACGGGAAAGGCCCCGACCTTGCGGTCGGAGCCTTTGTTCCGCGCCTCAGTCGCCGCGGCGACCGTTGGGGCGGGACCAGATGAGGGAGAAGGTTTCGCCGTCTTCTTCGTCGAAGAGATTGGCGTAGATCGGAGCGTTGAAGCTTGGATCGTCCAGCTTGAGGCCCAGATAGTCGCGGCCCTCGTTGGAGCGCTTGGACCAAGCGGCGCCGATTTCGGCGCGACCGACCAGAACGCGGTGGCTGGGGGCGTTCTCGCCGGTGGCGCGCAGGTCGGGGATGATGCGCACGCCCTTGGCCTGGACGCTGAGGGTGACGATTTCGCCGGTGAATTCGTTCGAGCCGGTCTTCTTGAAGGTGCCGATGGTTGCCATTTTAAGTCTCCGTTTTCCGTTTTCGAGCCCGCACCATTGCGGCCTCTATGGCGATCGACCGGCCGGAGACGAACGCTAGCGCACCCCCTTTGGGGGCTGGACAGCACAGGAGAAACTTTCTTGTTCCGCGCGGAATGTCGGCTTTGCCGGCAGGGGAAGAAAGTTGTGACGACGCTGTTGCGCTAGAGCGGTCGAAGCGCATCGCGCTGGTTTTCGGCCAGATCAGGCCATTGAAGAGGCCGTTTGGAGCGGTCGAGACACGGGGGTTGAACGGGGACGGTGGCAACCTCGAGGCTGCATCAGTATGACCTGACCGGCCTAGCCGGCCTTTTTGTCACCCCGCGCCTCAGGCCCTGCGCATCTCTTTTTCCGGCCTGTTCCACCAGCTCGCCCAAACCGGGTTCTGGTCAGTCGACGAACCCTGGAGCAGGCAGTCCTGCGCCCCTATGGGCCGCGTTTGTACCTCACGCTGCTCCGATGCTTGCCCGCTATCTACCACCATATCCGAGGCGAAGAGGGCAGATGATCCGTATCCGCTGGTGGTCGCCAATTACGGATCATGGTGGTTCAGGTACGTACGAAGCCGTCGGCTGTTGGGCCGGTTGCCAACGTGCCCGCAACGCTCAGGAATTAAACGGTCAAGTTTATGCGAATATTGAAAATGCAGGCACAGGACGATGACCTGACGGGAATCCACTCGCCACTATTGCATCCTGCAAATATCGTTGTAGTATGAGTGCATGGATGATCAATCAGCCGTTGCCGCCCTTTCCGCCCTCGCTCACGAGGATCGCCTTGTGGCCTTTCGCTTGTTGGTTCGTGCTGGACCGGACGGTATGGCCTCGGGTGAGATTGCCGAGGCTCTGTCGATCCCGCCGACGCGAATGAGCTTCCACCTGTCGGCACTTGAGCGCGCCAAGCTGCTGCGCTCCTGGCGCGATGGTCGTCGCATTCTCTACGCCGCAAGCTATGCTGACATGCGCAGCCTGCTGGTTTTCCTCACTGACGATTGCTGTTCCGGTAAACCGGAAATCTGCTGTGATCTTAGTCAAATTGCTTTCCAATGCGAACCGGAGAACTGCCGTTGACCGTCACGATCTATCACAACCCCGCTTGCGGCACGTCGCGCAACACCCTCGCCATGATCCGTCAATCCGGCGAGGAGCCTCATGTCATTGAGTATCTGAAAACGCCGCCAGCGCGTGACGAACTGATAAAACTGATCAAGGCAATGGGCATCACGCCGCGCGAGCTCCTGCGCGAGAAGGGCACACCTTATGCCGAGCTCGGCTTGGGCGATCCATCCCTGACCGATGATGCGCTGATCGATGCAATGATGGCGCACCCGATCCTGATTAACCGTCCAATTGTCGAGACGGAGAAGGGAGCGGCCCTCTGCCGCCCGTCTGAAAAGGTTCTGTCGCTTCTTGCCAATCCGGTATTGTCCTACGTCAAGGAAGATGGCGAGGTCGTGACACTGCCGGACCTCAAGTCATGACGGACCCCGTTTCTTTCGATCTGCCGAACATTGATCTGGCACAGCTTCAGCCAATCGACGGCGAAGCGCTCGCTGATGCCAAAGGGCCGACGCACCCGCCACGTATTCTCACTCTCTACGGCTCCATCCGGGAGCGATCCTATTCGCGACTCCTGTCGGAGGAGGCCGGAAGGCTGCTTCGATGGTTCGGCTGCGAAGTCCGTACATTCGACCCACGAGGTCTGCCGTTGCCGGACGGAGCCGAACCCGATCATCCAAAGGTGAAAGAACTTCGCGATCTGGCCGATTGGGCGGAAGGTATGGTGTGGGTCAGCCCCGAACGGCACGGCGCGATGACGGGCATCATGAAGGCGCAGATTGACTGGATCCCGCTCAGTCTTGGAGCCAAGCGCCCAACCCAGGGAAAGACGCTTGCGGTGATGGAAGTGTCCGGAGGCTCCCAAAGCTTCAACGCCGTGAACCAGATGCGCATCCTTGGACGCTGGATGCGAATGGTGACGATCCCAAACCAGTCATCGGTCCCAAAGGCGTTCCTGGAATTTGACGATGCCGGTCGCATGAAACCGTCTTCCTACTACAGTCGCTTGGTCGATGTCTGTGAGGAACTGGTGAAGTTCACCTGGCTCGTGCGCGGTCGTTCTGCCTACCTGACGGATCGCTATTCCGAGCGCGTCGAAAGCGTAGCTGAATTGTCCAAGCGCGTGAACCAGCGCGCCATCTGACTCTCACAGGAACATTTCCATGCTGGCTTTTGCGATCTTCGTCGCCACCCTCGCTTTCGTCATCTGGCAACCAAAGGGCCTCGGCATTGGCTGGTCGGCGTTGGCTGGAGCTGCTGTTGCCCTTCTTACCGGTGTCGTCGGTTGGGGCGATGTCGGTGTCGTCTGGCACATTGTCTGGGATGCCACCTTCACCTTCGTCGCGCTGATCATCATTTCGCTGATCCTTGACGAAGCCGGCTTCTTTTCCTGGGCTGCGCTCCATGTCGCTCGATGGGGCGGAGGAAAGGGGCACAGGCTGTTTCCGCTGATTATCATTCTGGGCGCTGCGATTGCGGCTGTCTTTGCCAATGACGGGGCGGCCCTCCTGCTCACCCCGATTGTCCTTGCGATCCTCCTGCGTCTCGACTTTCCGCCAACGGCCGCGCTCGCTTTCACAGTCGCCTGCGGCTTCGTGGCTGACACGACCTCGCTTCCACTCATCGTCTCCAACCTTGTCAACATCGTCACGGCGAATTTCTTTGATATCTCCTTTGGCCGCTATGCCGCAGTTATGGTTCCTGTGAACTTTGTCTCGCTCGCTGCCACGCTCCTCGTCCTATGGGTCTGGTTTCGCAAGGATATTCCTGCGATCTATTCCACCAGCAGTTTGGAAGAGCCGCGTCACGCCATTCGTGACATGGCCGTCTTTCGCACAGCCTTTCCCCTGCTCGGTCTCCTCCTCGTCGCCTATTTTGTCACGGGGCCGCTGGACGTGCCGATCTCTCTCGTGACGGGGGCCGCGGCGCTTATCCTGCTTGCTGTTGCGGGCCGCTGGCTGTCTGGCGGAAGGGACGCAGTGGTACCACTTGGTAAGGTGCTGCGTGGCGCACCCTGGCAAATCGTCCTCTTCTCAATCGGCATGTATCTCGTCGTCTACGGGCTGGGAAATGCAGGCCTGACGGATCTGGCGGCGAGCGTTCTGCTCTGGCTCGCGGCGCAAGGAACATTCGTGGCCACGATCGGCACTGGCTTCCTTGTCGCGGTGCTGGCCTCGGTGATGAACAACATGCCGGCCACCCTTGTTGGTGCGCTTGCCATAGACCGGGCCGACGTCCCGGCGTTCACGCAGGAATTGATGGTCTACGCCAACATCGTCGGTAACGACCTTGGGCCGAAACTCACTCCGATCGGCTCGCTTGCGACACTGCTGTGGCTTCACGTTCTTACAGGGAAAGGACAGCGGATCACATGGGGGCAATATATGAAGGTCGGACTTGTGCTGACGCCGCCAGTTCTTCTCGTTACGTTGATTGCGCTTTGGGCCTGGCTACCCATCGTGTCGTAACAAAGAATGCAGGTTACGATTCAGCGGGCCTGAGCTGAGTAAATACGGAGCCGACGATAGGATAGTCGTCTCTCTGATTTTGTGCTGAAACTCTTACAGAACTCCGAACGTGGCGTACATCTGCGCACCAGACTGATGCGTAGTATCAACGGATAATGGAGACCTACCGCCACGTTCTGGCTACAGGAGTATTAAGTTGCGAACCGAACAGCCGAAATGAGGGTCGCAAGCGGATATAAGGAAATAGCTGACCGGCGGAAATGAGCTCCAAGTAACTACGTTCAGTATTTTATGTGCGAGCGACACTGGCATCAGGGGTAGTTGCGATCATACCCGCTACGCGCAGGAAAGCCGTCACACCCACCGCGGCCGCACCGATGACCGACAAGATGAGTTGCCAAGTTTCGGACGGCATCATGTGCTTGACGATACCGAGCGTGGCGTAGAACCCGGCCATACCCGCCGGAGCGACGAAGGCCAGAGCAATCAGCAAACGCGCCCAGATCGGGCGGATCAGCATGAGCAGGCCCTGACCGATTGCCAGTGTCAGACCGGCGGAGAGAAGACCGACGACGATGCCGCCGAGCCAGCCTGCCCCTGTGCCATAGGCCCAGATACCTGCGTTCAGGCCGATGAGGAACGGCAGGGCAAAAACGGCGAGATTGAACAGCAGCCAGCACATGGTGCCGATGGCTGCGATGGAGACGAGGATTCCGAGAATGATCATGGTGGTGTCTCCGTGCAAGGGATTGAACGGTCGCGCCTTCCACCACCACCATGGCGCAAAGCGGAATATAGCATGAACACGCCTGCCTGCGCGAGCCGAAATAATCGGTGGTTCCGATCATCCGGCTCGTGGCGATGGGAAAGGCAGAGCTCACGCGCTGCCTGTTCCGAAGCGATAGACCGGGATGCCCATCTTGCGGGCTTTGTCGGCCAGGTTGTCCTGAATACCGGTGCCGGGGAAGATGATGACCCCGATCGGCATCGTGGAGAGCATCTGGTCGTTGCGCTTGAACGGTGCTGCCTTGGCATGTTTCGCCCAGTCGGGTTTGAACGCGACCTGTGCGACCTTGCGGTTATTGGCCCAGGTTGCCGCGATACGTTCCGCGCCCTTGGGCGATCCACCGTGCATCAGCACCATGTCCGGGTGCTTGACGTGGACCTGATCGAGCTTGGCCCAGATCGTCCGGTGATCGGTGGTGTCACCGCCCGAGAAGGCGATCTTCGGTCCGGCCGGCAGCAGCACCTCGTTGTCGGCCCGGCGTTTTGCGGCGATGAAGTCGCGGCTGTCGATCATGGCCGAGGTCATCTGGCGATGGTTGACCCGTGAGCCGGAGCGTTGCGACCAGGGCGTACCGGTGGTGCGCAGATAGATGTCGGCGGCGGTATCGCGGAAGGTTTCCATGCTGTCGCGGCGCTCGATCAGACTTTGGCCCGCGCCGATCAGGGTTTCGAGCTGGACGGATTTGACCTCGCTGCCATCCTGTTCGCGCTGAAGGCGCTTCTGTGCCTGCTCGTTATCGTCGAGTTTGGTCTCGATCCGCTCGACAGCGCGGTGGAAGGTGTTGACGGTGGACCAGAGGATCTCGTCGAGGTCGAAATCGAGGCTGGTGTCGGCCATGGTGGAAATCAGGGCGTCGAAGATATCGGAGACTGCGCCCTGGATGACGTGATCTTCGGGTGTGATCCGGGGATCGACCTCGTCTTCGGAGGGACGGTAGCCGTAGAGTTCGAGTTCTTCGATGGCATGGCCGGTCGGGGACGTGCTGTGATCTGGTTCGAATTCGTCGTGTGCGTGCATGGGATGCTTCCGTCAGTTGGACCGCGACCGTCGCGGCCTTCATGGCGACGAAAGCCCACGGGCGCTCCGGTCTGGCAGCGCGAGCCTCTGGCGAGGGCCTTGATGGCAAAGCCCGGCTGATTTGTTTCGCGCTGTAAAGGCGGGTGGACCGGGGTCCCCACGCGACCTATCGCGTGGGGTGGTTTCCCCGCCGACGGAAATCAGTCGGGCGCCGCCATTGCCTGACCGGAGCGTTTGTGGGCCGATCGCCCTCTCGGAAGGCCAAGGCGCGGTCCTCTGCTGATGACAGGATGCAGCCTATGCGCATGACAGGATCGGAATGTCCCGATCACGGCCCCGTACCGGCTATGCGATTGAAGCCATGAAGCGGCTGACGTCCTCGGGAGCGATTTGCACTCGGATCTCTGCCCGAACGGCATCCAGCCCGTGAGTTGCGAGATCTTCGTTGAAGTCCCCCATCATGGGCGAGAGCGTGATGGCCTCGATCCCGGCATCAACCGCCCGGTCCACCAGGCTATCACGTGCGCTGTCACCTGCGGGATCGTTATCGCGGACGATATAGAGCCTGCGCAGGTGCGGCGGGAACAGGATGGCGGCGAGATGTCCGGCCGAGAGCGCGGAAACCATCGGCATAGTGGGCAGAACCTGACGCAACGACAGGATGGTCTCGATACCTTCCCCCGCTGCCATGACATCCTGCGTATCCCCAAAACGAACCGCATGTCCGAGCAGGTCGCCCATTGCCTTCCTCGGCGGATCGACAGGTGCCTTGCCGGAACCGTCCGGGGCCAGCCATGTGCGGTGTGCGCCGGTGATCCTGCCATCGAGGTCGGTGACGGCGGCGATCATGGCGGGCCATATTTCGGTCGGGCCATCGTCCTCGGGCCGCCAGTAGCAGTTGGGGTGAAAGCGCAGATTTGCTGTCTGGCGTAAATCCGTAATGCCGCGTCCGCGTAAATACGCTTCTACGGTACTGCCGATCAGCGGCTGCGTCATGCGCCAGAGGCGACGTGCGGCCTCGGATGATCCCGATGGTACTGGCGGTCGGGACTGACGGGGTGGCGGCTGTGGTTCAGGATGCGGCAGGCTGAGGAAGCGCCGGGCTTCTTCGGCAACGTCTGCGAAGTCGATCAGACCGAGCGAGTCCCGGATCACGTCCAGCAGATCGCCATATTCCCCCGTGGCCGAGTCCTGCCATTTACCGGCAATGCCTTTCACGCTGTCGTGCAGCCGGACGAACATGGAGCGGCCGGCCGTGTTTCGGACATCGCCAACCTGCCAGTAATTGCCCTGTTTGCGGCCATTCGACAGATAGTGGCGGCACACCGCCTCGGCCTGTCGGCCGAGACGCTGCGCCAGTTCGGAAGCGTTGAGACGCGCCATTATGCGGCCTCCCGCTCACCGATGCGTTCAACCGGGAAGCGGTTAAGCAATTTACCGATGATCGCCGGTCCCGTTGCACCCACCGGCACGAAGAAGCGCAGTTTCCACGAGATAATCTCGCTGAAGAGACCATAGGCCCGCAGCCGGTCGCGCATCGTGTCAGTAAAGCCGGTCAGTTCGATCCGGTTGGCGCCCATGACCCGGACGCGGCGCAGTTGCAGCCCCTCGGCCAGATCAAGGATCGTGCGACCTTCGATCAGCGCGGCATAGGCGCCATCCGGTGTCAGGATGCTGGTGACGCCACTGGTCGAGGCATTGGCGGCCCAGACAGGCGATACCCGGCGACCTATGATGCGCTCGCCCTCGTCGGTCTGGAGCCGATAGACGCGGGAGGAGTCCTGCGGCAGGCGTTTCCAGATCGGCAGCAAGAGCCCTGTCACCATATGCAGGATATTATCGGTGAACTCCGGCACCTCGGCCAGTTCCGCCTTCCAGCCTGAGCTGAAGGCGGCACGGTCGGCCTCTATCCAATGGGTCTCGCCCATCGCCCGCACCGGAATGTTCATCGCCTCCATGGGCCGGATCAGCCGCACGCGCCGTTCGATCTCGCCATCATCCAGCATGACGCTGGTAGTCGGGATCTGCACGGCGGCACGACCGGATCGCTCGTTGATAAGCAATCTTGCGCGGGGATCATCCAGTTCCGCCAGGGCTGCGTCGAGCGTGACCGGCTGATTGCGTTTGCGCTCTGTCAGGGACAGGAGCCGCGTTTCCGCGCCGGTGCCCGGATGGGTGTGGATTACCTGCCGGTCGGTGACGATGAAACTTTCGGCCTTCAGCGTTTCCAGCCCCATGTCATAGGTGCCGGATGCAATCGCCCCGTCGATCCGCGTCTGCAGAAGCTGCTCGAAGGCCGAGAACAGAATGCCCTGCAACTCGATGGTCAGCGCCAGCAGGCGGTTGAGGAAGGTGGTGATTGGCGGCAGTTCGTCCTTCACCCCGTTGCTGTCCATCAGCTTCAGCCCTGTGGCGGACTCAAACCGCTCCAGCGAGCATCCCTCGACCTTGCCGCGCACGATCAGCAGATAAAGTTGGCGCAACGCATCGCGAGCATAGGCGGATTCCAGATTATCCTCGGGTCGGAACAGCCCCTGACCACCAGTCTGGCGCTGGCCGCGGGTGATCGCGCCCAGCGTGTCGAGGCGGCGGGCGATGGTCGAGAGGAAGCGCTTCTCGGCTTTGACATCCGTGGCGATGGGCCGGAACAGCGGCGGTTGCGCCTGATTGGTGCGGTTGGTGCGGCCCAGCCCCTGAATGGCGGCATCTGCCTTCCAGCCCGGTTCCAGCAGATAATGGACGCGCAGCCGTTGGTTTCGCGCCGAGAGTTCGGCGTGATAGCTGCGTCCCGTGCCACCGGCATCAGAGAAGACCAGAATGCGCTTCTGGTCATCCATGAAGGCCGAAGTCTCGGCAAGGTTGGCAGAGGGTGCACGGTTCTCGACCGCAAGACGTGCCGATGCACCGTCGCCCTTGCGCACGATCCGGCGCGAACGCCCCGTAACCTCCGCCACCATATCCGTGCCGAAGCGCTGCACGATCTGGTCGAGCGCACCCGGGACAGGTGGAAGCGAACCCAGCTGCTCCAGCATCTCGTCACGTCGCGCTACAGCTTCGCGGCACTCAACCGGCTGACCGTCGCGGAAGACGGGGCGTGACGACAGGTTGCCCTCGCCATCGGTGAAGGGTTCATAGAGCTGCACCGGAAAGGAATGCTGCAAATACGAGCCGACATATTCCCTCGGAGTGACATCGACGGAAATATCGTTCCATTCCTCGGTCGGGATCTCGGACAGCCGCCGCTCCATCAGCGCTTCGCCGGTCGAGACGATCTGGATGACAGCGGCATGGCCCGCTTCCAGATCGGCCTCAATGGAGCGGATCAGGGTCGGAGTTTTCATGGAAGTCAGCAGATGTCCGAAGAAGCGCTGCTTGGTGCTTTCAAAGGCCGAACGTGCCGCCGACTTCGCCTGCCGGTTCAGCGTTCCCTCGCTGCCGGTGATATTTGCCGCTTCCATGGCTGCATCGAGATTGTTGTGAATAACGGCGAAAGCCCCGGCATAGGCATCGTAGATGCGGCGCTGTTCGTCCGTGAGCTGATGCTCGATCAGTTCATATTCGACGCCATCAT
>Ga0180223_1001489_pt1 | contig 17936 bp, 15 predicted proteins | sample eDN5th30CKraftOP_FD_151337 | JGI IMG/M metagenome (GOLD analysis project Ga0180223, IMG submission 151337) | Enriched Organic Plus compost microbial communities from Emeryville, California, USA - eDNA 5th pass 30_C Kraft OP (version 2) (version 2) ...
GCGCCACCGACGCCTTGTCGCGCATCGCCACCGCGGTGGCGAGTTCCGACGGCTTGAGCGTGCTCAGCACCGCGAGCGCGACCTTGGCGCCGACGCCCTGCACCGTCTGCAGCAGCCGGAACCACTCGCGCTCCACATCGCTCTGGAAACCGTAGAGCCGGATCATGTCCTCGCGCACATAAGTCTCGATCGAGAGCGTCGCCGCCTCGCCCTGCGCCGGCAGGCTTTGCAGCGTGCGCGCCGAGCAATGCACCTGATAGCCGACACCATTCACGTCGACGATGACGAAGTCGTCGCTGTAGCTGTCGATGATGCCCTTGAGCTTGCCGATCATGGTGCCGCGATCTCCCGCCTAACGCCCACCGCTCGGACGCAGGTCCCTCGTCTTGCGTTCCCTCCCCCCTGGCGGGGGAGGGACAGGGAGGGGGGCAATCCCGATCTCTGCGCAAGCCGACACCCCCCTCCCCACCCCTCCCCCGCGTCCAAGTCGGATATTTCCGACTTGGACTTCGAGTTGGTTTTCAAACGCGAGAATACTCGCGTTTGATTGGGGGAGGGAGCAGGCTGTGCCAAGCTGCGAGGCACTCGATCACCATATTCGCCTCTAAAACTCGTTCTCATCCCGCAGCCACCTTCAGCACCACGCTCTGGCGGTGATGCGCATGGGTGATGGCGATGGCCAGCGCGTCGGCCGCATCGTGGGTGCGCGGATCGGCCTTCGGCAGCAGCACGCCGAGCATCATCCGGATCTGCGCCTTCTCGCCATGGCCCGCCCCGACGATCGTCTTCTTCACCAGATTGGGCGCATATTCGGCGACGCTCAGTCCGTGGATCGCCGGCACCAGCATGGCGATGCCGCGCGCCTGGCCGAGTTTCAGCGTCGCCGATCCGTCCTTGTTGACGAAGGTCTGCTCCACCGCCGCCTCGTCCGGGGTGTGGTCCTCGACCACGCGCCGCAGTCCGTCATGGATGGTCACCAGCCGCACGGCGAGCGCCGCCTTGTCGTCGGTCACCACCGAGCCGCAGGCCAGGAACGTCAGGCGGTTGCCATCGATCTCCACGACGCCCCAGCCGGTGCGGCGGAGTCCGGGATCGATGCCAAGGATGCGAATCGGGCGTCTCATGTTCTCAGTATGTACCGCCGGTGCACCGACACGACCAGATTGCCGTCATGCTCCAACGGGGTTTCCCCACGGCGGCAAACCACGTAGGGACGGCTCTCCACACTGAATCCCGCCCCGTGACCGATCTTCTCGACCAGCTTGCCCTCGGCACCGTCATTGCGGACCCGCGCCTGCCCTTCGCCATGGGCTGCGCTTTGCTGGCCGGCGTGACGCGCGGCTTCTCGGGCTTCGGGTCTGCCCTGATCTACATCCCGCTGATGAGCGCGCTCTACGGGCCGCAGCTCGCCGCCGGTTCGCTGGTGCTGATCGATCTCGCGGTGGACGCCATGCTGCTGCCGAGCCTGTGGCGGCGGGTGCAGTGGCGCGAGGTCTGGCCGATGGCGGCGGCCGCCATCATCGCCGGCCAGTTCGGCACGGTGATTCTCGAACATGCCGATCCGGTGATGCTGCGCTGGATCATCAGCGCCATCGTGCTGGCGGTCGTTGCCGTGCTGGCCCTGGGCTGGCGCTACCACGGCCGGCCGAAGCTAATCGTCACGCTCGCGGTCGGCGCGCTGTCGGGCCTGCTGGGCAGTTCAGTGCAGATCGCCGGCCCGCCGGTGATCATGTACTGGCTGGGCAGTGCCGGCGATCTCGCGGTGCTGCGCGCCAATTTCATCGGCTACTTCACCCTGCTCACGGGCGGCCTGTTCGGAACCTATTTCTGGCGCGGCATCATCACCTCGGAGGCCGTCGCGCTCGCGCTGTTCACCGGCCCGGTGCAGATATTGGCGACATGGCTTGGGACAAAGCTTTTTCACGTCGCCTCGGCGCGCGCCTATCGCTCCGCCGCCTACGTCGTCATCGCGTTGGTGGCTTTGGTGAGCCTGCCGCTGTTCGACAGCCTGTGGGGCCGCTGATCAGGACCCTGATCAGGACTTGGCCGGCTCCACCCGGCTCGCCAGCGCGACGCCGACCGTGGTGAAGACCAGCGCGATCAGGACCGGCACGCCGGGCACTTCGTCGAGGACAAAATACGCCGCCGTGCTGGAGAGCAGCGGCGCGAGCGCCACCAGCGTCGCCGCGCGGCTCGGGCCCAGCCGCTTGATGGCGATGCTGTAGGTGAGGAACGCCACCATCGCCGACAGGACGCCCTGCTGCAGCAGCTGGAGCCCGATCTCGCCATAGAGACCCTGCTGCACCGCATTGATCACGCCAGGCAGACCGAACGGGGCGACGATGATCAGGGACCAGACCGCGATGATACCGGTGGCCTGCATCGCCGTCATGCGCGCGAAGGGAAAGGCGACCGTATAGATCGCAAAGGCCACGTTGGACGACGCGAACAGCAACTGGCCGAGCCACACATAGGGGCCGCCGGCCAGAATTCCGTAGGACCCGGCGATCAGGATCGCGATGACGATCAGACCAAGCCCGATCAGCCGCGTCCGCGGGATGCGGGCGCCGAAGATCAGCCAGGTCATCACCGCGACCGACACCGGAATGACACCGCTCGCCACAGCGACGGTGTTGGCCACGGACGTCAGGCGGAACCCTTCGGCCGCGCCGATGAAGAACGGCAAGCCGCCGCAGAACAGCCCGAACAGCACGGGCCATGGCAGTTTCGGGAACAGGCCGGCGCGCAGCCAGAACGGCGCGAGGATCAGAGCCGGCGGCAGGAACCGCAGCACGGCAATCGACATCGGATCGAGCGCGCCGGTGACGCCGTGACGGGTGACCACCGGCCAGGCCGCCCAGATGGACAGCGTGCCGCAGGTCGCAGCCAGACCGATCGCCAGATCACGCCACGACAGGCTGGGCGCGAGCGTCCGCGCCGTGGCGGCATCGGTCTCCTGCGGTGAGGACGACGAACCCGCCGAGGTCTCGCTCACGCGCTGAGCTTTGCCATCAGCGTGTCCGACAGCTCGAAATTCGCATAGACGTTCTGCACGTCGTCATGCTCGTTGAGGATATCGACCAGCTTGATGAGCTTCTCGCCCTGCTCGTCATCGACTGCGATGGTGTTCTGCGGCTTCCAGATCAGCGCCGCCTTGCGCGGATCGCCGAATTTCGCTTCCAGCGCCTTGGTGACGCCGCCCAGCGCATCCTGCGCGGTGTAGATTTCGTGGCCGTTCTCGGAGGAGACGACGTCATCCGCGCCGGCATCGATGGCAGCCTCCAGCATCGCATCCGCACTCGCGGTCTCGGTCGGATATTCCACCACGCCGACATGGTCGAACATGAAGGACACCGCCCCGGTCTCGGCGAGGTTGCCGCCGTGCTTGGTGAAGTAGGAGCGGACGTCGGATGCGGTGCGGTTGCGGTTGTCGGTCAGCACCTCGACGATCACGGCGATGCCGCCGGGGCCATAGCCCTCGTAGCGGATCTCGTCGTAATTCTCGCCTTCGCCGCCGGCCGCCTTCTTGATCGCCCGCTCGATATTGTCCTTGGGCATATTCTCGACGCGGGCCGCGATCACCGCGGCGCGCAGCCGCGGATTCATCGCCGGGTCGGGCATGCCCATCTTGGCGGCAACGGTGATTTCACGCGCAAGCTTGCCGAACAGCTTCGACTTCTGGGCGTCCTGACGCCCCTTGCGGTGCATGATGTTCTTGAATTGCGAATGCCCTGCCATGGCGCCGACAGCCTTGAATCCCTGAGTCGATCTTGCGGCCATATAGAATGGCCGCCGCCGGCTTCACAAGCCTCAGGGCGGCGCAACACCTCAGTTCAGTCCCAGAATGCCGGGCGGGCTTCCTGCAGCCGGGGACCGAGGCGCACGGCGGATACCCGTTTGGCGAGGCCGGTCTTGTCGTCGGTCTCGACGGCGATCCCGCACAGGGTCGCCGGACCGCTGGCCGGCTCGAACTTGCCCGACGCGATCTTGCGCTGGAAGCGGTTGAGCGGCTCCTCCTTCATCATGCCGATGACGGAGTTGTAGTCGCCGGTCATTCCGGCGTCGGACATATAGGCGGTGCCGTTGGACAGGATCTGCTGGTCCGACGTCGGGACATGGGTGTGGGTGCCGACCACCAGGCTCGCCCGGCCATCGCAGAGATGCCCCATGGCCTGCTTCTCGCTGGTGGTCTCCGCATGCATGTCGAGCACGATGGCGTCGGCGCCTGAGCCCAGCGGACAGGCAGCGAGCTCGCGGCTCACCGCGGCGAAGGGATCGTCCAGCGGGTCCATGAAGATACGGCCCATGGCGTTGAGCACCAGCACGCGCGCGCCGTTCTTGGCGTCGATCATCGCCGCCCCCCGGCCCGGCGTGCCGGGCGGATAATTGATCGGGCGCAGCAGGCGGGGCGCGCGGGCGATGAACACCAGCGCCTCGCGCTGATCCCAGGAATGATTGCCCCCGGTGATCGCGTCCGCGCCGGCGTCGATGAATTCCTGATAGATCGTTTCGGTGATGCCGAAGCCGCCTGCCGCGTTCTCGCCATTGACGATGACAAAATCGAGCTTCCAGTCGCGGACCAGCCCGGGCAGACGGTCCAGAACAGCAGTCCGTCCGCTACGCCCCACCACATCGCCAACAAACAGAATGCGCAACGCTCACACTCCGCGACAATCGATCACGTCACGTTCCGTTAGCACGAGATCGAGCGCGACGTCGTGCTCGTCGATCGGAACCTCGGCGATCTCCTGGATGGCATAGGCCAATCCAATGGTGACAATCGGCTTGATCTTCGCCAGCCGGGCGAGCGTCATGTCGTAATAGCCCGCGCCATAACCGATGCGGTGGCCGCGCCGATCGAAGGCCGCGAGCGGCACCAGCAGGACATCCGGATCAACCTCGCGCGCCTCGGGCTTCGGCTCGCGCAGGCCCCATTGGCCGGACGCCAGTTCATCGCCGAACCGATAGGCCCGCATCACCAGCGGCAGCCCGCGCTTCCTCACCACCGGCAGCGCGAGCTGTGCGCCAGCCGCCGCCAATGTCCGCATCAGCGGGAGCGGATTGATCTCGCTGCGCATCGGCATGAAGCCGGACACGATCATTCCCGGCGTGATCGGCACCGGGAACGGCCGGGCCGCGACCGCCTCCGCCGCAGCCTGCCGTGTCTCCGCCGGCATGGCATCCCTCTGAGCAAGAACGCCGTTGCGGAGTTCGGCTTTGGACTGGCTGGTGGAGAGAGTCTGATTCAAGGCGGCACTGACAACTGAAAGAAAACCTGTGCGGAGCCACGCTGGCCGTTGGAGCGCTCGATCCCGGGTTCCCTACGAAAGTAGGTGGGCGCCATGTGTCCGAACCCACGGGTCCGGCAGGGACAGCTCCCTTAAGGATCGATAAGGCCCCGGGGATATGTCTCCTGACGCACCTCGCAGCCCCGCCACCGCAATGTAGTCCCAGTCGCCGCCGGTTGCTACCAGCAAGACGAGGCCATCCTCAGCCCATCGGCACGCCATCGCCGAGCGACTGGTTGAGCTGCTTCGCCACCGCCTCGATGCGCTCGGCCGCGCCGCTCAGCGCCGCCGCGATCGCCGCCTCGCGCGCGCGGTCACGATCGGAGGAGACCGACCGCGCGCTGCGCAGCACCAGCAACTCCTCCTCCAGCCGCTTCACCCTGCGGCCGGCCTCGCTGAGCTCGTCAGCCACTGTCAGCGCGGCCATGATGGTGAGCCGCGTGTCACCCACCTCGCCGAACTTCTCACGCAGTTCGGAGACCCGCTTGTCGAAGTCGGTCGCGAGCTGAATGAGATGGTCTTCCTCGCCGTCCTCGCAGGCCATGCGGAACTGACGGCCGTTGATGGTGACATTCACAGGGGCCATCGCTCAGCCCTCCTCTGCATCGACGACGCCGCGGATTGTCTCCATCACCGCATCGATCCGGCCGGCGACATCACGGTTGGCGGTCTCGAGCCGCTTGGCGCGTGCGGCGACATCGTCGAGTTCGGCGGCAAGCCGTGAGCGATCATTGCCGAGCGCATGAAGCTGCGACGCCAGCGCATCGCTTGCATGATCCTGCTCGCGGCGACGCTCAAGCGCAGCATCCAGCGCATCCAGCGCCTGGACGAGCCGCTTCGCCGCCGCGTCGATCGCGGAGAGATCGTTCATCGCGCCAGTCGTCCCGGTGTCGTCACCCATACCGAAAACCGTGTCCCGGCAGAGATTTACCGCAGGAAGCTTATGTGGCGGCTGATGCTAGCGTCAATGCGTCCGCCGGTCTTATCGACTGGATTCGTATGGGAATTGCCGGACGACGCCCTTCCAGCCCGGCGCGGCTCAGCAATCAACAGACCGTTTGATTGCGCGGCATCGTGACCCAACCGTGCCGACACAGGGCATGTCGCGCTCGCAGTCACGCTCATCATCACGGCACGCAATATCATTCAGCGGCACCTTATGAGTTATCAAAAAAACAGGCGCTGCCCGCGTTCACGAACAGAACATCGGCTTGTTGAAAGCCACCGTTTCAGCCGGCGGCATCAGAGCATTTGCGTGCAGAGCGATCACGCGCAACACGCAAGCAGCGTCACAGAATAAAAGAACTGATGTGCTCACCTGAGCCCGCGTGACAATTCGCGCATCGGCGGCGTTTGTTTGTTGCCGGAATGGAAGCAGCAAAGACATCTGCCGTCAGTGGCGTGTCACACACCCATCATCACAACCGGTCAATATGAGCACGTAAGTTTTCCGCTGACCTCAGTGCGGGCGTCGCCTGCGCTCACAACAAGATCAACAAGTTGTTGGATCGCGACTGCCTATGCAGTTCGCGCGGGGGCGTCTGTGCGCGTGTGTTCGATTGATCGTTGCCGGTCTCGCGCGCTGTTGCACGCCATCACAGATATGGACATCGCATGTTTGCTCGCCTGAACCTGCGCGCGGCCGCAGCCGCGCTGGCGCTGCTCGTCACACCCGGACTGTTTGCATCAACTGCGCAGGCGGCCAGCGAGGGATGCAACTATCTCAGGGCGGGAAACCTGGAATTTCCGCTTGGTGTACTGAATGTGTCCTCGCCAGACGGACTTGAATATTTTGCCGGTGAGGCCATTGAATTCAGAGGGGCCGGGGTTTTCTCGTCTCTGAGAATCATGGCTGCTGGAGCGGCTGCAGGTTCTGTCACTGGCCCTGACGGTGTGGACCTGACTGTGTCTGCAAGCGGCCTGTCGGTGTTTACATTCACCTCTTCAATAAACGTGCTCGGACTCATCCCAACGATCTCCTGCACGCCGTCCACCATCCCTCCAACGGTCGATTCCGTGACGCCATTGTCAGGACCGGTTGCCGGCGGGACTCCGATCACCCTGAGCGGCACCCGCTTCACCGACGCGACATCCGTCACCTTCGGCGGCATCGCTGCGACGGACGTGCGCGTTATCAACTCCTCAACCATCACCGCTGTCGTACCGCCCCATGCCGCGGGCACGGTAGCCATCGCGGTGACAACGCCGGACGGCACCGGCAGCCGCACCGGGGCGTTCACCTTTTCCGACCCGGCGACGACGACCATGCTGACCTCGTCCCGGACCCCCAGCACCTTCGGGGAATCGGTCACCTTCACGGCGACCGTCACCGGCGCCCAGGCGCCAACCGGTGCGGTGGAGTTCCGCGACGGCGCAACAAGCCTCGGCCAGGCCACCCTGACCACCATCGGCGTCACGCCGTCGATCTCGACCAATGCTGCCAGCGACCACACCTGTGCCATCACCGGCGCCGGCGGCCTCCAATGCTGGGGCAGCAATGTCCACGGCGTAACCACCGTGCCCGCGGACCTTGGCCCGGTCAGCGCCGTGGCCACGGGTACTGCTCACACCTGTGCTTTGACTCCCGCCGGCGCCGTCCGCTGCTGGGGCTACAATGCTGATGGCCAGACCACGGTGCCGGCGGACCTCGGCCCAGCCACCGCCATCGCGCTTGGTGTCGGGCACAGTTGCGCATTGACCACCGCCGCCGTCCGATGCTGGGGCAGCAATGTCGATGGCCAAGCCACCGTGCCCGCCGACCTCGGCCCGGTCACCGCCGTAACGGGGGGTGGCGGCCGCACCTGCGCCTTGACCTCCGCCGCCGCTGTCCGCTGCTGGGGCTACAATACCAGTGGCCAGAGCACGGTGCCCACGGACCTCGGCCCGGCCACCGCCATCGCGGCGGGCGATGCCCACACCTGCGCGTTGACCACCGCCGCCGCCGTCCGATGCTGGGGCTACAATAGCGATGGCCGGACCACGGTGCCTGCCGACCTCGGCCTGGCCACCGCCATCGCAGTGGGCAATGAGCATTCCTGCGCCATCGCCGAGGCTGCCGCGCTCCGCTGCTGGGGAAGCAACACCAATGGCCAGACCGACGTGCCCCCGGAGCTCGGCCCGGTCGCCGCCGTGGCAGCGGGGTTTCGGCACACCTGCGCGCTAACCCCCGCCGGCGCCATCCGCTGCTGGGGTTACAATAACCTTAACCAGACCGCGGTGCCGGCGGGACTGGTGGCGGCGGTGCGGGCGAAGGCGGCGCTGAGCACCGCAGCGCTGGGCGTCGGCAGCCATACGATCACCGCGGCCTATGGCGGCGATGCCAACCACTCCGGCAGCACCTCCGCCCCGCTGACCCAGGCCGTCAATCCCGCCGCGACCGCGATCATGCTGACCTCGTCCCGCAACCCCAGCACCTTCGGGGAGGCGATCACCTTCACCGCCACCGTGACCTCGGACGCCGGCACGCCGACCGGGGATGTCCGGTTCACCGAGACGGCCGCAGGAATGGTGCTTGGCACTGCGACGCTGGCCAATGGCGTCGCGACGCTGTCGACCGCTGCACTGCCGGTCGGCAGCTTCAGCATCACCGCGGAGTATTTCGGCAATGTCAGCTTCGCCGGTTCATCGACATCGTCACTGACCCAGGTGGTCGCCGCCATTCCAACCACCATGGTGCTCTCCTCGTCGTCCCCGGCCGCCACCGTCGGCCAGCCCGTCACCTTCACCGCAACCGTAACCCCCTCCCCGACGGACTCCCCCGCAAGCACCGTCACCTTCCAGGACGGCGCGACCGTGCTCGGCAGCGGTTCCCTGACCGCCGATGGCGCCGCCACCCTGACCACCACCGCCCTGGCAGCCGGCGCCCACTCCATCACCGCGACCTATGATGGCAGCGCAAGCTTCGGCGCCTCCAGCGACACCCTCGTCCAGCGCGTGGCCAAGACCCCGACCAGCACGGCGCTGACCGCCAAGCCCAACCCGGCCAGGCCCGGCCAGACCGTGCGCCTCACCGCGACGGTGAGCCTCACCCCGCCAGCCACCGAACCGGTCTCCGGCACGGTGACCTTCCGCGCCGGCAACAGGACGCTCGGCACCGGCCCGGTCACCGACGGCGCCGCCACTCTCGGTACGACCGACCTCGCCATCGGCGATCACACCGTCACCGCGACCTTCGCCGCCACTCCCATCCTGCGCGGCAGCAGCGCCACCGAAACCGTCAGCGTCGATCCCCGGGTCGGCCCCGAATTCAAGGTCAACACTTTCACCGCCCGTGACCAGCAGCAGCCCGCCGTCGCAGCCCTGCCCAACGGCAGCTTTGTCGTCGCCTGGCGCTCCGAGGGGCAGGACGAGGCCGGCACCGGCACGTCCGGCGAGAATGGCGGCATCTATCTCCAGCGCCATCAGGCCAACGGCAAGCCCGCCGGCAAGGAGACCCGCGTCAACACCACCACTGCCAACGACCAGTCCCAGCCCGCGGTGGCCGTTCTCGCCGATGGCGGCTTCGTCGTCACCTGGCGCTCCAGCGCCCGGCCCGGCATCAAGGGACGCAACGTGTTCGCCCAGCGCTTCGCCGCCACCGGCAAACCCGCTGGCGACGAGTTCCGCGTCAACACCACCACCGCGGATCTCCAGGCCCAGCCCGCGGTGGCCGGCCTTGCCAATGGCGGCTTCGTCGTCACCTGGCGCGGCCGCACCAGGGCCAGCGGATCGGAGATCTTCGCCCAGCTCCACGACGCCACCGGCGCGCGTCTCGGCGGCGAGATGCGGGTCAACACCACCACCGCCGGCGACCAGATGATGCCCGCCGTGGCCCCCCTCGCCAGCGGCGGCTTCGTCGTGGTCTGGACCTCGCTCCCGGCCGACCCCACCCAGACCGACAGCCACGTCCTCGGCCAGCTCTATCAGGCCAACGGGACCAAGGCCTGGCCCGAGTTCACTGTCAGCATGAACCCGGTCAAGCCGAACTTCATCCCTGCCGTCACCGGACTGCCCGGCGGCGGCTTCATGGTCGCCTGGATGGCCAGCGACCATGGCGCCAACGGCAATGGCATCTTCGCCCGCCGCTATCCCGCTCCAGGCCAGCCCAACCCCCAGGACGTGGTCCGCGTCAACACCACCACCCGCGACTTCCAGGGCCAGCCCGTCATCGCCGCCTTCCATGACGGCACCGCCATCGTCGCCTGGAGCTCCAGCAGCCAGGACGGAGACGGCCGTGGCGTCTACGCCCAGATGTTCGACGCCTTCAGCCAGCCTCGCGATGTCGAGTTCCGGCTCAACACCACCACTGCGGGCGACCAGTCCCAACCGGACATCGCCACCCTGGCCACGGGCAACTTCGTCGCCACTTGGGCCTCTTGGAACCAGGACGGATCAGGCGACGGCGTGATCGGCCAGCGCTTCAGGATCATCCTCCCCGCCGCTGCCACCACAACAACCGCCACCGTGACAACAGGCGCAGCATCGGAGCCCTAAGCCCTAAGCCCACTGCACCGGCGATCCTGCATCACCGGTGCGGCGCGCCGCCATCGAGATTGATGCTGGTGCCGCTGAGATAGGAGGCCCGGGCCGAGGCCGCGAACACGATCATGTTGGCGACCTCCTCCGGCTCGCACAGCCGGCCGAACGGCAGGTTGGCCAGCGTCTCCTGCCAGCGTTCCTCGTCACCGAGACGATCCCGCGCCCGGGCCCGCGCCAGTTCGAAAATGCGCTCGGTGCGCGTTGATGTCGGATTGACGCCGACCACCCGGACACCGTGATCCGTGGAGCGGGAGCCGACCGCCGCGGTGAAGGCCTGCAGCGCCGCATTGCCGGACGTGCCGCAGGCATAGTCGTAGCGGCTGAGCACGCCGCCGCCCATCACGTTGACGACGACGCCGCGCTTGCGCGCATACATGTGCCGCAGCATCGCCCGGGTGGCGTTGATGGTGCCGAACACCTTGACGTCCCAGGCGGCGCGCCAGGCTGCCTCATCGATCGTCTCGATCGAGCCGGACGGCGCCGCGCCCGCATTGTTGACCAGCACCGCCGCATCGGCGCAGCCGTCGATCATCCGCACCACCGCCGCGCCATCGGCCATATCGGTCGGATGGGTGGCGACGGTCACTCCGTGCTGCGCGCGGATGCCGTCAGCGGCCGCGGCAAGACGCTCGGCATTGCGCGCCACCAGATGCAGCGCGCAGCCTTCGGCGGCAAAGCCGTGGGCCGTTGCCAGCCCGATCCCGGCCGATGCTCCGGTGACGATGACGGCTTCGCCCGCCAGACCGATATCCATGATTGATCCTTCATTCCACGGCAGCGCTGATTTTGGGACATTTGGCTCGTCAGCGGAAAGCCCTCCACCACAACGCAGCCTTGCGGCCAGCTTTCCTTGGACTCGCTTCCCTTGCGTGCTAGACGCGGGCCAACCCTTCAAGCCCGGCAGATGCAATGACCCCGTCCCCGTCCACCCTTGCCCCGTCCGTTCCGGCCGCCCCCTCGCGCGCGCAGCACGATCGCATGGCCAACGCTATCCGCGCACTCGCCATGGACGCCGTGGAACAGGCGAAATCCGGCCACCCGGGACTGCCGATGGGCGCGGCCGACATGGCGACCGTGCTGTTCTCGCATTTCCTCAATATCGATCCGGCGGACCCGACATGGCCGGACCGCGACCGCTTCGTGCTGTCCGCCGGCCACGGGTCGATGCTGCTGTATGCGCTGCTGCATCTGCTCGGCTACGAGGCGATGACGATCGACCAGATCAAGCGCTTCCGGCAGCTTGGATCGCTGACGCCGGGACATCCGGAAAACTTCGAGACGCCCGGCATCGAGACCACCACCGGGCCGCTCGGCCAGGGACTGGCCAACGCCGTCGGCATGGCGATCGCCGAGACCCACCTCGCCGCCGAGTTCGGCGACGTGGTCAACCACAGGACCTATGTGCTGGCGTCCGACGGCGATCTGATGGAAGGCATCAGCCAGGAGGCCATCGCACTGGCCGGCCATCTCAAGCTCAACAAACTGATCGTGCTGTTTGACGACAACGGCATCTCGATCGACGGCCCGCTGACGCTTGCCGACTCCGTCGACCAGGTGAAGCGCTTCGAGGCCTGCGGCTGGGCCGCCTCCCGCATCGACGGCCACGATCCGGTGGCGATCACCGCCGCCATCGAAGCCGCGCAGCAGTCCGACAAGCCGACCCTGATCGCCTGCCGCACCACCATCGGCTTCGGCGCGCCGAACAAGGCCGGCAAGTCCTCGGCCCATGGCTCCCCCCTGGGAGCCGAGGAGATCAAGGGCGCGCGCGAGAAGCTCGGCTGGACCTACGCGCCGTTTGAAATCCCCGCCGACATCTATGACGCCTGGCGCGGGACGACGGCCCGCGCAAAGGCCGTCCATGCCGGATGGACTGAGCGGCTCAACGCACTCCCCGCCGACCGGCGCGCCGAGTTCGAGCGGCGCATGCGCGGCGATCTGCCGCAGGCCGCGCTGGCCGCCGCCGTCCTGTCGCTGAGACAAAAACTCGCAGCCGAGCCGAAGGACATCGCCAGCCGCAGCGCGTCGGAATTTGTGCTGGATACGCTGGTTCCCGCGATCCCCGAACTGGTCGGCGGTTCAGCGGATCTCACCGGCTCCAACAATACGCGAGCCAGGAACATGACGGTCTATTCCCCGGAGGACCGGGCGGGCCGCTTCATCCATTACGGCATCCGCGAGCACGGCATGGCCGCGGCGATGAACGGCATGGCGCTTCACGGCGGCATCATTCCCTATTCAGGCACGTTCCTGGTGTTCTCGGATTATCTGCGGCCGTCGCTGCGGCTGGCTGCACTGATGGGCGAGCGCGTGATCCATGTGCTGACCCACGACTCCATCGGCCTCGGCGAGGATGGCCCGACCCACCAGCCGGTGGAACATCTGGCGGCGCTGCGCGCGATCCCGAACCTGCTGGTATTCCGCCCGTGCGATGCGGTGGAAACGCTGGAATGCTGGGAACTGGCGCTGCAGAACCGGCACCGCCCGAGCGTGCTCGCGCTCACCCGGCAGAACCTGCCGCAGCTTCGCCGTTCGCTGGATACCACCAACCGCTGCGCCGCCGGCGCCTACGAGATCGCGCCCGCGGGTGGTGACGCCGATGTGTCGATCTTCGCCACCGGATCGGAAGTCGCGCTGGCGATCGAAGCGAAGAAACTGCTCGCGGAACACAATGTCGCCGCGCGCGTTGTGTCGGTTCCGAGCTTCGAGCTGTTCCGGTCGCTCAATCCAGCGAGCTACAGCGAGGTGCTCGGTGCTGCACGCGTGCGGATCGGGGTGGAAGCGGCAATCCGTCAGGGCTGGGACGAGATCATCGGCTCCGATGGCGCCTTTATCGGCATGTCCGGTTTCGGCGCCAGCGCGCCTGCGAAGGATTTGTTCAAACACTTTGGGATTACCGCGGAAGCGGTGGCCAGAGCCGCTTTGAACAAACTCGGCAGGCGTTAATCGTTAAAGGGGCCGCGGGTTGTGACTCTGCCGCTCCCGCCTTAATAAGGGGCGAAATTTTTCACGTTTGCCGGGTTAAGGAGATTCAAACCGATGACCGTTCGTGTTGCCATCAACGGATTTGGCCGGATTGGCCGCAACATCTTGCGCGCCATCATTGAAGCCGACCGCAAGGACATTCAGGTGGTGGCGCTGAACGATCTCGGGCCGGTCGAGACCAACGCCCATCTGCTGCGCTTTGATTCCGTGCACGGCCGCTTCCCCCACGAGGTGACGGTCAAGGGCGATACGATCGATTGCGGCGCCGGCCCGATCAAGGTGACCGCCGTGCGGGATCCCGCGACGCTGCCGTGGAAGGAACTCGGCGTCGACATCGCGCTGGAATGCACCGGCATCTTCACATCGAAGGAGAAAGCCGCGGCGCACCTCACCGCAGGCGCGAAGCGCGTGCTGGTCTCGGCGCCGGCTGACGGCGCAGACCTCACCGTGGTGTTCGGCGTCAACCACGACAAGCTCACCAAGGATCATCTGGTCGTCTCGAACGGCTCCTGCACGACCAACTGCCTCGCGCCGGTCGCCAAGGTCCTCAATGACACGCTCGGCATCGAAACCGGCTTCATGACGACGATCCACGCCTATACGGGCGACCAGCCGACGCTCGACACCCTGCACAAGGACCTCTACCGCGGCCGCGCGGCGGCGATGTCGATGATCCCGACATCGACCGGCGCGGCGAAGGCGATCGGCCTGGTGCTGCCGGAACTCAATGGCAAGCTTGACGGTGTCTCCATCCGCGTGCCGACGCCCAACGTCTCGGTCATCGATCTCAAGGTCGTCGCCAAGAAGGAGACGAACAAGGACGAGATCAACGCCGCGATGAAGCGCGCGGCCGAGCAGGAGCTCAAAGGCATTCTCTCCTACACCAACGCACCGAATGTCTCGATCGACTTCAATCACGATCCGCATTCCGCCACCTTCCACATGGACCAGACCAAGGTGCAGGGCGGGAAACTGGTGCGCGTGATGGCGTGGTACGACAACGAATGGGGTTTCTCCAATCGCATGGCCGACACGGCCGTCGCGATGGGCAAGCTGATCTAAGACCTCATCTGACACACGTGAGGCCTGACTGATGGCGGGATTTCGGACCCTTGACGACGCCGATGTGAAGGGCAAGCGCGTTCTGCTGCGCGTTGATCTCAACGTTCCGATGGACAGCGGCAAGATGACGGATGCGACGCGCATCGAGCGTGTCGCGCCGACCATCACCGAGATCGCCGACAAGGGCGGGCGGGTGATCCTGCTCTCCCATTTCGGACGCCCCAAGGGACGCGATCCCAAAGAATCGCTGAAGCCGGTGGCCGCGGACGTCGCGCGGATCGTCGGCCGTCCGGTCGCCTTCGCCGACGATTGCATCGGCGAGGCCGCGGAAGCCGCCGTCGCGGCGATGAAGGATGGCGACATCCTCTGCCTCGAGAACACCCGCTTTCATCCCGGGGAAGAGAAGAACGATCCCGCCTTCGTCGCACAGCTCGCCAGGCTCGGCGACATCTGGGTCAACGACGCCTTCTCGGCCGCGCATCGGGCGCATGCCTCGACGGAGGGGCTGGGCCACAAGCTGCCGGCCTATGCCGGCCGGACCATGCAGGCCGAGCTCGAGGCGCTGAACAAGGCGCTGGACGCGCCGCGGAAGCCGGTCATCGCCATCATCGGCGGCGCCAAGGTGTCGACCAAGCTCGACCTGCTCGAGAACCTCGTCCACAAGGTCGACGCGCTGGTGATCGGCGGCGGCATGGCCAACACCTTCCTGCACGCCCAGGGCGTTCCGATCGGCAAATCGCTGGCGGAAAAGAACCTGACGGCCACCGCGCTGCGCATCATGGAGAAGGCGGACGCCGCCAACTGCGCCATCATCCTGCCGGTCGATGCGGTGGTGGCCTCGAAATTCGAGGCCCACGCGCCGTCGCATGCCTATGGCCTCGACGGCATCCCGGACGACGGCATGATCCTCGATGTCGGCCCGCAATCGATCGAGCGGGTCCGCGCGGCCATCGACGATGCGGCCACGCTGGTCTGGAACGGCCCGCTGGGCGCCTTCGAGATGAAGCCGTTCGACCGCGGCACCGTCGCAGCCGCCCGCCACGCGGCGGAGCGGACGGCGGCCGGCCATCTCGTCTCCGTCGCCGGCGGCGGCGACACCGTCGCGGCGTTGAACAACGCCGAGGCGGGCGAGAAATTCACCTACGTCTCGACCGCCGGCGGCGCTTTCCTGGAATGGATGGAAGGCAAGCCGCTGCCCGGCGTCGAAGTCCTCCGCATCAACTAAACAACCTTCCGGAACGAGGAAACTGACATGAACCTCGCTGAACTGAACAAAGTCGCGCAAGCCATGGTCGCGCCGGGCAAGGGCATCCTTGCCGCGGACGAATCCTCCGGCACGATCAAGAAGCGCTTCGATGCGATCGGCGTCGAATCCACGGAAGACAACCGCCGCGACTATCGCGAACTGCTGTTCCGCTCGAACGAGGCGATGACCAAGCACATCTCCGGCGTCATCCTCTATGACGAGACCATCTGGCAGAAGGCCAAGGACGGCACGCCGCTGGTCGATCTCATCACCAAGGCCGGCTCGATTCCCGGCATCAAGGTGGATGAAGGCACGCAGCCGCTGCCGGGCTGCCCGGGCGAACTCATCACCGTCGGCCTCGACAAGCTCGCCGACCGCCTGAAGAAATATTACGACCAGGGCGCCCGCTTCGCGAAGTGGCGCGCGGTGATCGATATCGGCAGCGGCATTCCGACCCACACCTGCATCCTGACCAATGCCCATGCGCTGGCGCGCTATGCGGCGCTCTGCCAGCAGGCGCAGATCGTGCCGATCGTCGAGCCGGAAGTGCTGATGGACGGCGGCCACGACATCGACACCTGCTACCGGGTCACCGAATGGGTGCTGAAGGAGACCTTCCAGCAGCTCTATTATCAGCGCGTCGCGCTCGAAGGCATGATCCTCAAGCCGAACATGGCGATCGCCGGCAAGAAGAGCCCGAAACAGGCTTCCGTCGAGGAGGTCGCCGAGAAGACCGTGAAGCTGCTGAAGGAATGCGTGCCGGGCGCGGTGCCGGGCATCGCCTTCCTCTCCGGCGGCCAGTCGGACGAAGAGGCGACCGCCCATCTCGACGCCATGAACAAGATCGGCGGCCTGCCCTGGAAGCTGACCTTCTCCTATGGCCGCGCGCTGCAGGCCGCGCCGCAGAAGGCCTGGTCCGGCAAGACCGAGAATGTCGCCACCGCCCAGCGCGCTTTCTCCCATCGGGCGATGATGAACGGCCTCGCCTCCAGGGGCGAATGGAAATCCGACCTGGAGAAGAAGGCGGCCTGAGCCGCCTTGTTGTTTCCTCGCGACGGGGGCGTTGCCTGTCTGGACCAGACACGAGCGATGCGCGCGGACGATTTCCACGTGCATAGTGGCGTGATTGCCGCCCCCAATTCGCCGGATTGAGATAGCATCCGGGCACCATGGCATCTGCTTCGCAATCGGCGCCTCCCGCGCCACGCCTCTATCTGGTGACTCCCGAGATCCGGGATCCGTCGGGCGCGACGGCCGCGCTCACCGATGCGCTGAAGGCCGCGGACGTTGCCGCGGTGCTGGTCCGCCTCGCCGAGGCCGACGAGCGCACGCTGATCAAACACATCAAGGCGCTGGCGCCGGTCATCCAGGATCACGGCGCCGCGCTGATTCTCCATGGCCGCGCCGACCTCGTCGCACGCTCGGGCGCGGACGGCGCACACCTGACCGGGATCGCCGCCTTCAACGAGGCAGTCGAAACCCTGAAGCCGGACTGGATCGCCGGCTGCGGCGGCCTCACGTCGCGCCACGACGCCATGCTCGCCGCCGAGGGTGCGGCCGACTACCTGATGTTCGGCGAGCCGGACAGCGACGGCCACCGCCCGGCCTCCGACGCGATTGCCGAGCGCGTCCAGTGGTGGGCCGAGGTGTTCCAGATCCCTTGCATCGGATTCGCCGCCAGCCTCGATGAGGTGGCGGAGTTCTCCCGGCTCGGCGCCGAGTTCGTCGCCGTCAGCGATCTGGTCTGGAGCGACAGCCGTGGCCCCGCCGCGGCCGTCCGCGAGATTACGAGCCGCCTGATGACGCCGGAGCCGGTATCATGACGGCAGGCTGGCGCGGAG
>Ga0180223_1001490_pt1 | contig 17919 bp, 37 predicted proteins | sample eDN5th30CKraftOP_FD_151337 | JGI IMG/M metagenome (GOLD analysis project Ga0180223, IMG submission 151337) | Enriched Organic Plus compost microbial communities from Emeryville, California, USA - eDNA 5th pass 30_C Kraft OP (version 2) (version 2) ...
GTGCTTGCGCCGCCTTGCGGCCCGCGTTAAGGGCGACGCCTTCGCCGGCGCAGGAGTGTAGCTCAGCTGGTAGAGCGTCGGTCTCCAAAACCGAATGCCGGGGGTTCGAGTCCCTCCACTCCTGCCAATCCCTTTCCGAAAAGGGCGGAAATCATCGGATTTTCTCCCATATGTGGCGAACAATTTAACACAGGTTAGCCACGTTCCCAAGTGGAAACGGCGTCTATCACCGAGTCGGCTAGTCCTTTTTGATCGGCCGATGCGGTGTACAGGCCGACCTCGCTATCGCCAGACCATCCGCCCAACGCCTTCAATTGCTGATTGGTCGCGCGCAACTCTGCGGCGCGTCTTGCGATGGCCTTTCTGAGCCCGTGGGCGGTGCAATTCTTGAGCCCGGCATCGTCGCATTGATCGCGGAACCAGTTGCCGAAGCCGGCCGCCGTATGCGCCTTCCCGTAAGCCGTCTGTAGGATGAAGTCCCCACGCTCGCCCGGCATGGCATCAATCGCAGCCATAAGCTGTGGCGCGATCTTGATCGCCATGGGCTTGCCGGTCTTCTCCTGATCCAGGTGAATGCGCCCGTCGCGGACATTAGACCAGCGCATGTTGACGACATCCTGCCTGCGCTGGCCGGTCCAGAGCAGCAGTTCCATGGCAAGCCGCGCCTTCGTCCCGAGCGGATGACGCGCGCGATAGGCGGCGATGTCTGCTTCTGACCATGCCCGAAAGCCGGTTGAGTTTGCCTTGATCGGATCGGTGTAATCAGCCGCGTTGCGTTTCACCATCTCGATCTTGACCGCATAGCCAGCAACCGCCAGTGCGATCGAACCAACGCTGGAAGTCCTTATCCATGGGCAATCTGCGCTCCGCAGCTAGCTTCGCGCCATGTTGAGTGGAGCAAATCCGGCTGCAAAACTTTGCCTTGTGCCAATGTGCCCAAGTATTCCGCTTATCCCGGAAGAAAACGCAGCCACAATTCGCGCATTGCTTGTTTTCTGGACCCAGAAACTTGGCGTCAATGATCCGCTTGGCCTGCATCCGGCGATAGTCGCTGGACAGGATGATTGTGTGTCCGTCAGCCACGGCTCGACCTTTCCGCCCTGATCTCCGCGCGCTTCGGGCTGGTGGCGATGAACTCGCGGATAGCGTCCTCCAGCGGGAAGCCACGCCAGAATGTTTCCTCGCCGACCTCATGCTGGCGACGATGGCAGTCACGGCACAGGCTGACGGTCATCCAGTCGTCCGGCTTCTGCCCCATGCCTGCGCCGCTCCCCATGCGGACATGGGCGACCTCGATCATTCCGGGCTGGCAACATCCGCACATGATGCACGCGTGACTGCGAACATGGCTGCAATGCGCCTGCGATCTCCAGCGGGATGAGCGCTTGGGTACGCGAGGGATTTTGCGGATCAGGTTCATGGCGGACCTCAGAACGGCGGATCATCAAGAGTGTCTTCCCATCCGCCCCCATGGGTCGAGCCGGGCTGAGAACTCTGGTTGCGATCGTTTCCCGAATGGCGATCGCTGCTTCCATCAGGGCTATCCAGGAAGGTCATGACCGCGCCGGGGCCGGAGAGGACCACTTCGGTGGAATAGCGGTCATTGCCGTTCTGGTCGGTCCATTTCCGGGTCTGGAGCGAGCCTTCCAGATAGACTTTCTTGCCCTTGCGCAGATAGCGCTCGGCAATGCCGATCAGGCCGTCGCTGCGGATGACGACGCTGTGCCACTCGGTGCGCCGCTTGCGCTCTCCCGAACCCTTGTCGGTCCAACTATCGGAAGTGGCCACCCGCATGTTGCAGATGCGCCCGCCGCTACTGAACGACTTGACCTCCGGGTCGGCGCCAAGCGCACCGATCAATATCACCTTGTTAACTGAGCCTGCCAAAGTGGCCTCCTATCGCGTAAACTGGAAATCGCGGCGCTTGCGCTCGATCACCGCGCGGAGCCCTTCATAGGTCTCGCCCTGAGCGTCCCGGCCACCGTTGATCCATGAAGGCATCGCCCGTTCGAGCTGGCCCAAAAGCTGGCGATGATCGTCCAGCAGCAGGTCGAGCGCTTCGGCATCTTCGGCGCCTTCGACATTCCTCCAGAACTCACGGCCGAGCGCCTTCAACTCCGTCTTGTTCTTCGCGGGTCCCTGCGGAAATGGCGCGTCTTTGGCCTTTTCGATGACGGTGTGCGCTTCCGACGAATTGGCGTTGTCGTCCTCGCCAACGACCTTGATGTTCAATATGGAGAGCGTGCCGTAGCGCTTGGCATAGCTGGTCGATGAACCGACCGCCTGAACAGCATTCTTGCTCCCGCTGCTGTCGTGCGGAAGGTCGAAATAGGTTTCTTCGCTATGGCCGTCTATGTGCGTCAGTATCGTGGTGACGCGGACCTTCCCATCGGGCGCCAAGCCATTCTTGAAAGCCAGGTCAAAGCCGTGCCGAGTCAGCACCGGCATGACGGCCTCGTGAATGTCTTCGAAGCGCGCGAAGGGCGTATCCTGAACGATTCTGTTCTGATCGTTCTTGTCGCGAATGACGATATGGCCCTTCATGGTGATTTCGGGAAGTTCCGGGCGCATCGCCACCTTGGCGGCAGTGAACGCGGCCTTGGCATTGCGCTCCAGAACGCGTTCCTGCATCGCCAGCAGGCGCTCCATCTTGTCGATGTCGACAGACGGGTCCCGTGCCGCGCGGGAAATTACTTCGAGGATACCGCCCTCGATCGTCGCGACCTCGCCGGCCTGCTGTTCTACTTTCGCGATGTTGGCCATCACTTCCTCCAAAATGCCCAGCCCCGCTCAGTCCGCTCCATGGGGAGCAGCTTCATGCGGTCCTGACGAAATGCTGATTTGTCCTCGGTGCGACCGCCGTGAATGAAGCGAGCGCTCGCGAGAGAATAGGGGCGGGAGTTACGCATGGCGCAGATCTCCGGCGGCCATCTCAAACCACTCGACATCCTCGTCGGTCAGATCGGCGTCAGAACCTCCGGGGTATTCATCGCCCTCGCGCTCGGGGAAGAAGAAGTCGATCGGTTTCCCCCGCCATGTCGCCTTGTAGCACCAGCCGAAATCCTCGCCGGGTTCGATCTTGCAGTCATCGACCAGCGCGGCCATAAGGCCGGAGACATCGATTTCCTCGACCTGCCGGATGCGATAGAAGAGGATGTCGGCATCCTTGCGCAGCCCGTCTTTGTAGAGCAGGCCGCCGGTCAGCGCGACGTGACAGCCATACGCAGGGCAGACAGCCTCGATCGCGCGGCACAATTCCGTCGCTTCGGCTTGGGTCCAAACGGTCATGACGCTCCCATCCCCATGAAAAGCCCGACGCACACCAGAAGAAAGGCAGCGAAACAGGCGGTTGCGATAATGTCTGAAAGGTGGATCGTGAGGCGGCGGGTCATGCCGCACCTGCATGGAAATCGGCATGACGCTGGGCATCGTATCCGGACTTGCAATCCCGCTCAGCGAACTGACGATTGAGCCTCTCGATGTTTTCCGGGATCATGAAGAAGCGGATCGCCGCCTTCGCGCGCTTGTTGGCGATCTCACGGCGCGCTTTCAGCTTTTCGGCCTGCTCCTTGCCGACGCGCTTGGCGTCGAACGCCTTGAGGTCCATGTAGCGGGCCAGCTTTGCGCTAAGTTGCTTATCCTTCTCAGGAAGCATCGCCCGCCTCCGATCTCTGGAGGGCGGCGAACAGCGCTAGGACCGCCTTGTGATGGTCGGCATCAACGCACAGCGCTGGATTGTCCCGCTCATCGAGCAGATAGCGCTCGGCGTAGGTCCGCGCAGCCTCCAGCAAAGCCGCCCTCTCCGCTTCGAGAGATGCGATGCGGGCTTCGGCGGCGGACGGCTCGCAGTCCCAGAAATACCGAACCGGGAACGCGCCTTCGTCATGAGCGCGCTGCATATCGCGGCCGTTTGCGCACCGCCGACCAAGCGCATCGACACAGATGGCTTTGAGCTGGTTGCCATTGCTATCGTGGGCAACGGTCAGCCTCTTGGTGGCGAAGTTCACCCAATCTGCGTGACTGACGAACTCCCCTTCCCAGCGCGGGACCAGACTGCACGGCGTCGCCGCGCGGGGCCAGCTTTTGCCGACCGTAATGCCGCGTTCGATCTCGCTCACAGCCCCACCCTCCACTGCATATCCAGCCCGAGCGCTTCACAGGCGCGATCGAAGGCGATCTCTTCGGTCACCCGGATGCGCGTGAGCCTCTCCAGAGAGGTGCCGGGGAACAGGCGTTCGCATTCGTCGGGAGACAGGCGCGCCATCGCCTTGTTGGCGTCGCGCTCGTCGTGGGCGGCCTTCTCGACCCGGCGCATCTGCTCGACCAGTGCGATGGAGCCTGCAAATCCGGCCTGCGCTGCACAATGCTCGCGCGCGGCGGTCACGAAGTTGATGGCTGCGGGGTCGATCATGCGATCCTCCTCAGGCCAAGCTGGGCGAAGGACAGCGGCTCGGGCACCAGCCCCGGCACATAGCGGACATGCACATCGTCATGCAGATAGGCCCTGTACGCATCGGCGGCGTCGAACACGTCTTGGTAAGCGAGCGAGCCCTCTGCCATGTCCGTGTCCCAGCCATCGCCGACCACGAGACCGGCAATGTCGTTGTCGATCGCGCTCACCAGTTCGACCAGCAGATCGGCAGCGCGGCGATAGCCAAGCTCCGCGACCAGCGCGCGGGCGCGGGTGGGAATGTCAGGGGAGGCCATCACGCGGACTCCCCAACCGGGTCGGACATGAGGGCCTGGAACTCTTCGGCCCATTCCAGAGCCTTCTGAGCCGCAAAGCCGCCGCCGGTGTCATCGCCCGGCTTGTCGCCCTTCTTGATCATCAGGAACCACTGCTCGGCAGGGTTGCCGCTGTAGTGATCGGGGAACATCTCGGCGTAAGATGCGCCGCGCGCGTTCGCTAGCGTGCCGACGAGGCAAGCGCATTCTCCCTCGTATTGAGAGCCATCAACCCGACCCTCCTTGAGCGCGGCGATCAGATAGGGAACCTCATTGCGGGCGCGAAGAAGGTTGAGGAAGAAGTCCGCCTTGAACGATCTCAGGGCGGCACCGCGCAGGACGGCACCGCGCAGGTCGGCATCGCGCAGGGCGGCATCGCTCAGGGCGGCACCGCGCAGGTCGGCATCGCGCAGGTCGGCACCGCGCAGGTCGGCATCGCGCAGGGCGGCATCGCTCAGGGCGGCACCGCGCAGGTCGGCATCGCGCAGGTCGGCACCGCGCAGGTCGGCACGGCACAGGACGGCATCGCTCAGGGCGGCACCGCGCAGGTCGGCACCGCGCAGGTCGGCATCGCGCAGGGCGGCATCGCTCAGGGCGGCACCGCGCAGGTCGGCACCGCTCAGGTCGGCATCGCTCAGGACGGCACCGTTATTTCTGCCCCACCTGACTGCCAGACCGAGCTTGATGCCGATGCTGGCGTCAGGCGCGCAGACGATGGTCGCTTCGAACTGGACGCGATTGGTCCAGCGATTCCTTACCGCAAATTTCTCAGTGGCCTTCGCCATCTCATCCTCCTCATCATCAAGAGGCTCGGCCTCTCGGGTATGAGGGTTGGATAGTCGGATTATTCCTACTCGTCAAGCGCTATGTCGGATTTATCTCACATTAAAGCCAACAGCTTCTCGCCCCACTCCGCGCCTGTGCGCACGAACGGACTTTATCCCCGGCGGCAAACTCGCTAACCTGTGCGCCGGGGGTGAGGGTATGCGAGGGTTGATAATTTCCTGCGGGCTGATGCCATGACTCGGATCGGCATCATCATCGCCAAGCTAAAGGCGACTGTCCGCCGCCTGCTGTTCCCGGCCTGCAAGGGGTGCGGTCATCTGATCGGGTCGAACGACGCCTGCGCGGAGTGCCAAGGGTTCAACGTAGATATGAACACATGGTGAGCGCCATCAATTGCTCAAAAATCGGCGAGGTATCTCGCCATTCTCTCGAAACGCGCCTGGCTCACACCAAAAACCGACATTCTCGTCCCGTTGGCCGCCTTGGCGCTTGGCCAATTCGTTGACATTCGAGTTCAAAAGGCCGGCGGTCATCAGGCAGTTGTTCATGTTGAACGCAGGATCGGCCTCGCGAGCGTCAAAGGACGCAAACTTGATCCTCAGCGAATAATCCAGTGGCGAGTTTCGGTAGAGCGTATAGGGCGAGGACTTACCGTGCTGCTGGCTGCACCCTGCCACGACCAATGCGAAGATGAGAATGACCCGTTGCATGTTCCTCCCGCCTCAGATCATGCATAGTCGTCGGCTGTCAGAACCCGATCGATGCGCAGTACGCTGCCCATGGCAATGCGGAACGTCTTGGCCGGCTGGAACTGCTCCAGCTCGACATACTGCGCAGACCTGCGAATAAGGCGCTTAATCAGAACATGCGTGGCGCGCGCACCATCGTCTTCCTCATTTTGGGGACGAAGATAGACAACGACATCATCACCGATTCGGAGTGATGCGCCTCTCTGTGCATAGAGAAAGGCCCCGTCCCTGTGGGCAGGATACATGGAAGATCCCTGCACATAGAGGCCATAGATCCGATCTACCCCATTCGCGATGATTGGCCGTTTCCGGTATTCAATCACGTCACCGCTATTCAGCATCGTCTGCTCGATCGCCTCCCCTTCGACGATCATCTCCGCCCCGAGGGCCGTCCCGAAAACGGGCATATCCCTTGGGAGTCGCTCGATTGAGGCCCCCTCAAAATGCACTGGCGCGGCATTGCTCTCCGGAACATCGGTCAGATCAGCCTCGGTTCTGCCGATCACGGAGAGCAGTTTCCGCAGATTGTCGCTGCGAATGCTGCCGCCTTTCGATTTGAGGTTCGTGAACAGGCCGCGATTCAAGCCAGCCATCTCGGCCCATTTTGTCTCAGCCAGATCGGCCGGCTTGAGCGCCATTAGGCGCTCATAGAGGGCTACACCCCTCATCTCATCCGATTCCGCCATGTCGGACGAATCCCACATGGCGTGCGCGACGGGTAGCGCGATCTTTCCAACTTGCACCGTAGGATTATTCCGACTATGTAGGATTTATGGAGCAGATACCGACGGACGCCGACGTGCTGACCAGCATCAGCCGATTTTGCGATAGCCATGGCATCAAGCCCAGCGCCTTTGGGCGCCTTGCGGTTGGTGACGGAAATCTCGTTGGCGACCTGCGCGCCGGTAAGCGCAGCATCACCCTCAAGACTGCGGCGAGGTTGGCGGATTTCATGACCAACTACCGCCCCTCCGAACGTGGAGAGGCGGCGTGATCTGGCGCGCTCTCCACACAGCGGTGGTCATCCACTGGGCGTCCCTCCTGATCGCCTCGGTAGCGGAAGTCTTCAGGCATGGGGATATGCCTCGTCCAGCGGCGCTGACTGGGCATTTCGAAACATCCTTCGTTCTCTACATGACTGCGGCCCTGTTGCTGACCGTCGTCTCCGCGCTGCGTGCTCTTTGGCGGGAGGAATAGATGCCCGCCGCGCTCCTCTCCGAACTCGCACGCGTCAAGGCCCTGTTCCAGCAGCGCGCCATTGCGACGCACATCACCGGCCGCATGCAGCCGACATGCTCTCGTTGCGGCTTCAATCACCGCATCTGCGAGTGTCCAGTTCCCGCCGGGCACGCGGCGGACGCCACCGAGGGCAATGCCTCTCCTGCCTTCGGTGGCGAGCCTTTCAGTTCCGGCGTTGGTTCCCCCTCCTCCCTCGTCGGAAGCCGGGGCAGCGTTATCGACTCCCACCGTCGCGCTGCCCCGGTCCCCATCGCCCAGCCGGGAGGCAATGAGCCGGGCGATGATCGCTTCAATCAACTGTCCAATCGGTTTTCCCACGGAGGCATGAATGGCTGATCCGCGTCCCAGAGTAATGCGCGTCAACGCTGCCGAGGAGCAAGAGGATTATCGGCGTGCTGTTTCCCGCATCATCAACGACTTGATGCGAGAGCATGACCTGACCCTGCTCGATCTGGCCGACCGGCTGGACATCAGCGTCGGCACGATCAGCAATGCGTTCAATCGCAAGGCAGATCTGACCAGCGTCTATCTCCACCGCATCGGCAAGGTGTTCGGCCCGCAATGGCTGAACCCGGTCATCAAGCTGTTCGGCGGGCGTGTCGTGCCGCTCAGCGCCAATGACGAAGATCCGTTGCCTCGCATATTGGCGGCGGCACTCAAGATCGGCGAGGCGCGCGATCCCGGCAGCGACGGCGGCGAGGACGAGACGCACCGCGAGCTGGTGGCGATGCTTCCCACGCTCATCAAGGCGAGCCGGGCCCTGTCCGGCATGATCGCTCGGGCGGAGGCCTTCGCGGCATGACCACCACTCCCGCCCCCCTCAAATCCGCCATGGCGATGATCGAGCGCGCCGCGAATGCTGGATGCGAGTGTCCCACGAACAGCGAAATCGCTGCGGCAATGGGCAGGTCCAGCATGGCATCGGGCGCTGATGCGCTCAGCACACTGGAGACCCTGGGCATGATCTCCGTTGTGCGCGGGCGCTGCAATCGCGTCGTCACCATCACGGCGACCGGAAAGCGCACGGCGGGCACGGTCCGCAAGCCCATCGGCCTCGTGCAGCGCAAGCCCCGCGTCAGATGGACCCGCGCCAGGGACAGCATTCTCATGGAGGCCATCTCACAGGACATGGACTTCGAGCAGGCCGCCAATCTCGTGGGGTACAGTCCTGAGCAGTGCGCGGCGCGGTTCGATGAACTGGCATCTCGCTTCGGGAGGCAGGCCGCATGATCTTCCGCCGATTCCCCTCTACAGAGGACAAGCTCGCCATCGCCATGCTGGAGCTTGGCCGCCTGCGCCGCGAACTGGAGGAGGCGCGCGCCACGTCCCGTGACGAGTCCGGCCGCTTCGTCTCCGCCCATCATGAGCAGGTGCTGGAGACAGCCCGCAAGATGCGCGCGCAGATGCCGGGGCATGTGTGGCGGCACGAATTGGGGGGGGGGCTGACTGATGGAGTCCTCGCCCATTCTGGCCGAGCAGCTCGCGGCGGAAACCGGCTGCAATCTCTCGACCGCCCGGAGGTTCGTCATGATTGACAGCTTGCGCCGTGCTGGCCGCGATCGCGCCTACATCGCCTCGGCTCTCCGGCTTACCCAAAAGACGATCCGCAAATACGAAAAGCGGTTCGGCACTCCGGAGGCCGCCTGATGTGTCCTCTTGGATCAAATGGACCGGCGACCGCCCCTTCCGTGGAGACAAACTCCTGCGGGTCAAGTTCGCAAACGGCAAGATCAGCAAGGAAGTCCTCAAGGCGCTCCCCTATCTCGTTTCGACCGGCATCGGCGCCGGCATCATGGAGATCATCCGATGAGCATCTGGCAGGATATTCAGGCCCATGTCGGCGTCGATGCCGATGGCATCCCCGGCCCGGCGACGGCGGCGGCGATCGCCAAGGCCCTCGGCCTCAACGGCGATGGCGAGCGCGCGCTGAGCCCGGCCGGGTTCGCGGCGCTCAAGGGGTTCGAGGGGCTGGTCCTCAAGGCCTATGAGGACGTGGCCGGCACATGGACGGCCGGCTACGGGCACACCGGCGCGGATGTGACCCCGGGCATGACCATCACGCAGGCGCAGGCGGATGCATGGCTGGCGCGGGACGTGGCGCGCTTCGAGGCGGCCGTGCGCCGGCTGTGCCCCGTGACGACGCAGGGGCAGTTCGACGCGCTGGTATGCTTCGCGTTCAACCTGGGCGAAACGGCGCTCGAGAAATCGACCCTGCGCCGGCTGCACAACGAGGGCGCCTATGAGGCGGCGGCCGGCGAGTTCGCGAAATGGGTCCATGCCGGCGGCCGGGTCTATCCGGGGCTGGTCAGGCGCCGCGCGGACGAGGCGGCGATGTACCGGGGCGCGGCGTGAAATGGACCGCGCGCGACTGGCGCCAGTTCGTCGCGCTGACCCTGCTCGCGGCCGGGGACATCCCGCTGACCATGCTGCTGGGCTATTCGCTCTGGATACTCTGGCAGCAGCCGCGCAACGGCGGCGCGCTGACCATCGCGCTCGGCATCATCAGCCTGATCGCGGTCAACCGCATCGGCATCTCGGCCGTGCTCGGCCGTCGCAAGTTCGGCCTGACCCTGCCCGGGGGAACCCGCATCGAGGGCTCGGGCGAGGGCATGGAGCAGGTCATCGGCAAGATGGAGAGTGGTGAATGACGTGGATTCTATCCCTTTGGACCCTGTTCAAGTCCTCCCGCACCGCGCAGGTGATCGCGCTCGTGCTGGCGCTGGCGGCCGTCACCCTCATGGTCGACCGCTGCGCGAAGCGCGTCATGACCAGCACCGTCACGACCGCCACCGAAAAGGGCCGCGCCGAGCAGCGCGCCGACGACCTGCAAGAGACCATCCGCCAGACCGAAAGGGCGAACAATGCCGCTGAGACGATCCGCCGCGATCCTGATGCTCGCCGGGCTGACTGCCTGCGCGACAGCCGAACCCCCGAAAACTGCTGATAGCGCCTGCATCGCCTTGCGCACGCTCTCCTATGCGAATGCCAAGGCCGGTGAAGAGCGGTCAGACGACCCCGGCAACCGCCTCGATACGCCCGAGACAGTCGCCGAGGTGCAGGATCATAATGCCCGGTGGCGGGCTATGTGCGGGGGTTAGCCCGGCGCCTGCACCCCCAGCTTCATCCTCGGGACGGCGACCATCGCCGGCTCTTCCTCACTGCCAGTGAGCGCCAGATAGCGCACGGCCAGCGCGGTGCGCTTCTCGATTTGCCTGTCGTTCCGCTCCATCATGCCGATGAACGTCTTCGTCATACCAAGCTCGGCCGCAAGGCGCTCCTGCGTCCAGCCCAGCGCCTTGCGGATCGATCTGAGTTCTTCACCTTGCATTCATTACCTCCGGGCCATATTCTAGCCCTTGGAGCCGGTGCCGATATTTCGGTCACCGACCCCGGTTTGGCTTAGAAGCGGAACTCGACCTCAATCGAGAACCACTTTGTCACCAACCGAATGATGAACCTAATCATAGGTTTCTCCTTCGGTTCGTCAGTCGGGAGGGCTTTCCCGCTGACAAAACCTGTATAACTCAGTTACTCTCAACGCGCAAGCGGAAAGAGTATCTGAGTTATTTTTTCGTCCACCTTCAAGCCGGACTATTCCCGCCACCGCGATGTATTGGACGGCCGCCTGCTCCATTGGTCATGGTCGATCGCGATCTCGATGGCGCTATCCAGCGCGCCCTGCTCATCGTCCATCAGGCCGGACGAGAAGACGGGGCGCGGGCCGCCGTCGCGGCGATCAAGCTGGGCAAGCGCCTCCCAGCGCCCGGCCTTTCGGCTCGTCTTCCATCGCCAGGCGCAACCGTGCTGTTCGGCATAGGCGATCAGGCGGGATGCGTCGGCCATGGTCGCGGTCTCCATCGCTGGTGGAGCGAACGACAGCCAGACCAAGACGTGTAACTATGGGTGCCGCCCGCTCCGAAGGGGATAATGCCCGGAGCGCGGATTGGTGCCTACAGCATCGCCGCATAGCCCCATATGATGACAGCGAACAGGGCCATGGGCCCTGAATCGGTATCCAAATGACGGAAAAATATGGGATTTTCGATCTTTTCCCACAGGGAATCGCTAATTGCGGATCGCACCCCTTTTCGGGGCATCGTCCGGAGAAAGGCGTTGCCGCGCCAGTTTCAGCATCTCGGGGGTGGGCTGGGTCATGGGCGGTCCTTCCTCGGACGCAAAATGTATCCTTGGCAGGCGGAAACGATAGCAGCACAATCCGGGCATGTGATTGTTCGCCCTTCTACCGGCGACCACTCATAACCTTCCTCATCGGACCCAAGGTCGAAGGCGTCTCCACAAAGAGTGTGCTCAGCGCCAAATGTGCCGGGCACAATGCAGATTCCTCGCGGCGTTCGCACGAGGCTCGAAAAAGCGCTCATTCCCTACCCTCCTTCTCGGCTGCAAGGGCGCGGATCGCCTTCGCGACTGTCGCGCATGTGTCTTGGTCGAGGCGGAAGAAGCCGAGTTGCCCACGACACTTAATCAGGGGCAGCGGGAACGCATCGCGCAGCACGAAGCCGTACCGCCCGAAGAACCAGTCGCTATCCATCGCAGTGACGCAATCGACAATGCGCGCCATGCCGACAACGCCACCACGAGGCATCTCCATCTGGCTATCTGCAAGTTCGCTTTTGCCCACCCCGGCATGGATGATGAACCACCCCCGCCCTTTGGTCGGCCAGTCTCGGTTCTCGACATCCTTCCCATCATGGAAGATGTGATGTGGATAGGGCTGCTTGATCGACAGCGCTTTGATCTCGCCCCGCTCCACGCGCGCAGCCAGCGCCTCAAGCTCAGCTTTCATGGGTGGGGTCCTTGAACGGATCGGGGCCGCCGCGAATGTGATCGCGGATCGCCTCGTCAATGGAAGCGATGTCGGGGAGCGGCGTCCAGAACAGCCGGGCCTCATCATCGTCGCTGACGTCGCGCCAAGGCCATCCCCCGACATTGATCCTCATCTTGCCGCGCTCGCGATGACCGTTCGACGCAGCGAGGCCAATATCGGCTTCGACGATGTAGCCCATGTCGAGCGGCGAGCCGACATAGGGCGGCTGCTCGATCGGCCACAACCACCAGATAACGTCGCCGATATCCTCGTGCCACTCGTGGAACGGGCGGGGATCACCCTTCATGACCGTCTCCCCGGATGGCGGCGAGGGCCTTTTCTGCCCAAGCGCTCGTCTCTTCCGCATCAGCCGAAACCGTGACGAGGCATTCAAGGTCATCATCATAGACTTCGGTGTCGCCAAGCCTGATCGCCTCCAAGGCCCTCTCAGCCATCTCCAGCTTGCTGGTGAGGTCGGCGATCTGGGCTTCGGCGGCACGGGTGTTCCATGCGGCTATTTCGTCCTTCTCAGCCTTTTCCCTCACATGGAAATTGGCGACCTCCTGCTCTTGGTTGCCGTATGCCGACCATTCAGTTCCGGCCATGCCGCAGCGAGTGCACCTGATCCTGACGTGCCAGAAATCTCTCGGATAACGGTGGTTGTCCTCATGGTAAGAATGTTCGATCTCCGGCGGGGAGCCACAGAACGGGCACGGTTTCAGCCCCGGCGTCGGGTTTGCGTCAGTCATACTCATTCCTCGCCCCAATATGAGAGATCGTCATCCACAGCCTGCTTTGCCGCCTCGAAGGTGCGGGGGGACGGATCGTCGGGCCAGTCTGTTTCCCATGTGGCAGTGGCTGCATCGAAAGCCTCAGCCATCGTGAAATCCTCGGGCGCACTTCTCATGAAGTTGAAATATTGCAGCGCCATCGCCTGGATGATCTGCGCGCGAACTAAAGTCGGCTCTACCCCGTCAACGGCCTGCACCGGATAATCCAGTTCAGTCATTTCGCTTCTCCGAGGGCTTGGCTGGCGTTACGATAATGAACGCCTGTCAATTCATGAGCAGCGAGTTCGCCAAGCTGCGCCATGGTCAATTTGGCCACCAAATCCTTGTGGTGGGTAGCCACGTCCCATGCGTCCGCGAACGGTCGCAACGCCTCTTCCAGACGCCTCTCTCGCTCGGTGGAGGGGGCATCAAGACGCTCGGCCACTTTGCCGCAATCGGCTCCGCTCGACATGCAGCGTGGGCAAAACACGTCGCTGTCATCCCCGAAGCTGTCTGTCCCGCAATGCTCGCTTGAACCGACCCATCCGCATGTATCGCAGGATGCGAGGTAGAAGCCTTCGGATACCTCGAACGAAACGCTGGGGCCGTTATAGAAGGCAATCTGATGGGCAAGGCTTTGTTCCACCTCCCCGCCGCTCTGGCCGGGCTGACTGTGCTGGGCGAGATGGTCGGCTTCGAACTGGGCGAAGGCTTGGACAAGGCCGGAATAATCATCCTGATCCAGACACAAGCGCCATTCATTCATCCAAGAATCAGCAGCCTCGCGGTGCCGCTGTTCAACCCGTGGCGTTGTGTCGGTCATGCTGTGAGTCTCCCATATATGGCTGACAGCGCAGCCTCCGTTCTCAGGATCGCCCTTCCGATGGCTTCCGGGATCTGCGGGACGACCGCGTCGCCGTACGCTTCGACGATGAGGGAAGCGGCAGCAGTCCCTCTCGGACCGCCGACAGCAACGCGCGTTCCAGCCACCCGGCCGGGTAGCCCATCATCCAGCCGTAAACGACTGGCAAGGTCATCGAGGCTCCATAGAGGCCATGGTCCGTCAGGATGCTCGCGATCATTCGCGCGTATTTCCATTTTCCAGAAGCCCGGCCGGTCAGCGCTCCGTCCATCACCGCATCCATCGTCGGCGATTTCCTCTTGTCGTAGGCCGGGCTCCATGCGTCCATCCGCTTGTCCCGCTTGGTCGGGGTCGGGAGTTTTTCGGGGTTCGCGATCAGGCCCCAGCCCTGACAGCTTGGCCATTTCTCCATGCTCGGATTGTGCATGTTCGCCTTGGCAGGCGGCGTGTGGAGCAGCGTATCCAGCGAGGGCCGCTTCTTGCTCGGGTCTTCCGGATAACTCTGGCTGCCGTATCTGGTCTTTGTTGGCGTCGGCAACCTGCCCGAGGTCGCATCCGATGAGCCATGATCTGGGTCTTTCGTGATTTGCGCCGATGTCTGAAGCACGAACCACGAACGGCCAGCAGGCGTAGCCGATTCCTTCCAGCGCAGAGAGGACGGCGTCAGCGCCCCGAGTTCGGAGATTAGCGCTGTTTTCAAGAGCGAACCAACGAGGGCGGCATTCTCCGATGAGGCGGACTGCCTCGAAGAAGAGGCCCGACCGCTCGCCTTCGACGCCTTTTCCTTTGGTATTGGCGCTGGAGATGTCCTGACAAGGTGGACTTCCGACGACGACGGTTGGAAGCTCTCCAATATCTCGCAGAAGTCGCTCTGCCGTGAGGGTGCAGACATCGTCATAGACCGGGACTCCGTGATTGTTCTGGGCGTAGAGGATGCGCCGCCATTCGACGCTCTCGCAGGCGGCTATGGTTTCGAAGCCCGCGCGGTGCATGCCGAGCGACCATCCGCCCGCCGCAGCGCTGAACAGGTCGAGGACGCTATGGCGCCCTACCACGTCGCCATCTCCAGATTATGTTCCTCGCACTCGGGGCAGTCGGGATCCGTGCCGATCCGGTGGTCTCCGGACGGGCATTTCATCGACCAGAATGTGTCCGGGTACTTGTAGCTCTCACCCCCTTCGCTCTCCCGCTCGCTGCGGGCACGGGGGAGGTCGTCATAGGGTGACGCGGGCGGGTGCTTCCACCAGTTGACGATGGCGCGCCAGAGGGTGCGGAGCCGGGTCATGGGCGAGCTCCGGCGGTTAGCCATCGCCTCGTGGGTGTCCAGCTATTGACGTTCTCATCGTGAGCGGTTAGCCACCGCGACCCGTTGCTAATGGCCAGTAGTGGCATTCCCTCCACTCCTGCCAGGGCTTGTTCCGGCGCGCCTTCGCGCGTAGGACCGGCCGAGACGAACGCCGCGGACTGGCCGGGCAGATGCCCGGGCCCGGTCCGCTTTTTCGTGTTTCGAGAAGTTTCTGACGAAGAGAGAAGACCGAGCGTGGCAAAGACTTCCCCCATCGAGTTCATCAACCAGGTCCAGGCCGAGGCGAAGAAGATCGTCTGGCCGACGCGCCGCGAGACGCTGATGACGGCCGTGATGGTCATCATCATGACCACGACGCTGGGCCTCTTCTTCTTCGCGATCGATTCGTTTTTCGGCTGGGTGGTGAAGATGCTGCTCGGCCTCGCGACGGGTGGCCAGGGCTGACGTCCGCCCCGCGCGGAACCCAACCAGATTTGAAGGACTGAACGACGATATGGCGCGCTGGTACATTATCCACGCTTATTCGGGCTTCGAGAACAAGGTGCGTGATTCGATCATGGCCGAAGCCGAGCGCATGGGCCTCGAGCAGCTCATCGAGCAGGTCGAGGTGCCGACCGAGACCGTGACCGAGGTGAAGCGCGGCAAGAAGGTCCAGGTCGAGCGCAAGAACATGCCCGGCTATGTCCTCGCCAAGCTCAGCATGAACGACGACATCTATCACCTCATCCGCAACACGCCGAAGGTGACGGGCTTCCTCGGCTCGATGGGCAAGCCGCAGCCGATCAGCGAGGCCGAGGCGCAGCGCTTCTTCTCCTCGCGCGAGGAAGCCGCGACCCAGCCGCGCCACAAGGTCAACGTGGATTATGAGATCGGCGACAGCGTGAAGGTGATGAGCGGCCCGTTCGCCAGCTTCATCGGCACCGTCGAGGAACTGGATTTCGAGAAGAGCCGCGTCAAGGTCTCGGTCTCGATCTTCGGCCGCGCCACCCCGGTCGAGCTGGACTTCGAGGAAGTCGAGCTTTCCAAATAGGTCTTTCGGCCAGACAGGTCTTTTCGGGACGGCGCCGGCATCCACAGTGCCGGCGCCGTTTCCCTTCGCGCATCCCGCGCCGCGACGAATCGGCCGGGCATTGCGCCTGTCATGCATCTCCGCACTCGCGCTCTCGGCCCAAGCACGCTAGGCGCCTTCCCATGCGCTATTATCTCGATACGGAATTCAACGGCTTCGGCGGTTCGCTGATCAGCCTCGCCCTGGTCCCCCATGATGGCGACCAGGAATTCTACACCTCCCTCCCCCTGCCGGACACGCTGCATCCCTGGGTGGAGCGCAACGTGGTGCCCTATCTGCGCCATGTGCCGCCGGGGCTGGATCATCAGCTCGACAGGCTGCAGGCCGCCGACCATCTGGGGACCTATTTCGCCGGCGATTCCGATCCGGTGATCGTGGCCGACTGGCCCGAGGACATCGCCCATTTCTGCGCCTTGCTGGTCACCGCGCCGGGCGAGGTCGTGCGGATCGGCGCCATGCGCTTCGAGCTGATCGACACGCCCGGATTCAGCTCGGCCGCCAACAGCCGCGTGCCGCACAATGCCCTGCACGACGCCCGGGCCCTGCGGGATTTCTGCATGGCGGACTGATGCAAGGCGAGCGGGTCGTTCCCCGGTGAATGGCCCCGCCCCCGCGATCCAATCATCTGCAAAGGCGCGGGATTTCCATTGCATCATGCTTGCGCCCACCGGCCCGCTGGCGCACAAGGCGGGCCTTGCCGGGGCGGAAGACGCCCGGCGCAGGAGAGAATGGACAATGGCGAGCGCAGCCCCCCGCACCATCGACATCGCGGCCTTCATCGACGGCCGCAAGCTGGGCGGCTTCAACTATCGGCTGATCGTCCTCTCCTGGTTCATCACCGTGTTCGACGGGTTCGACATGCAGATGATCAGCTTCACCGCGCCCTATATGCGCGATGAACTGCATCTCACGACCGCGCAGCTCGGCAATGTCTTCTCCTCGGCGCTGGTCGGCGCGATGCTCGGCGGCTTTGCCCTCTCCTATCTCGGCGATCTGGTCGGGCGGCGCCGCACCATCGTCTGGTCGGCCGTCGCCTTCGGCCTCCTGACCTGCGCCACGGCGCTCGCGCAGACTTACCACGCCCTGCTCGTCCTGCGCTTCCTCGACGGGTTCGCGATCGGCGGCATGCTGCCGCTCGCCTGGGCGCTCAATATCGAATATGTGCCCGCCCGGATGCGCGCGAGCGTCGTCACCGTCATCATGATCGGCTACAGCCTCGGCGCCGCCATCGCCGCGCCCATCACGGTCTGGCTGGCGCCCCGTCATGGCTGGGAAGGCGTGTTCCTGTTCGGTGGCGGCGGCACGCTGCTGTGCGCGGGCGCGCTCTATCTCTGGCTGCCGGAATCGGTCCGCTTCCTCGCCAGCAAGGGCCGCGAGCCCGGCACCATCGCCCGGATCCTCAACAAGGTCGATCCGGGCCTCGGGGCGAGTGCGCGGGATCGCTTCACCCTCGGCGACGAACGCGTGGACCGTGGCAACTTCACCCTGGGCAAGCTGTTCGAGGGCGATCTCAGATGGCTCACGCCGCTGCTGTGGATCGGCTATATCGCCAGCTCGCTCGCGGTCTATTTCAAGGCGAGCTGGAGCC
>Ga0180223_1001491_pt1 | contig 17914 bp, 20 predicted proteins | sample eDN5th30CKraftOP_FD_151337 | JGI IMG/M metagenome (GOLD analysis project Ga0180223, IMG submission 151337) | Enriched Organic Plus compost microbial communities from Emeryville, California, USA - eDNA 5th pass 30_C Kraft OP (version 2) (version 2) ...
GGCGTCGATCTCGACCCCAAGAGCCCGACCTACGGTCGTCCGTCGGTCGTCGCTTCCAAGTCGACGTTCCTGAACGGTCCCGACGTCAACACCACCGACGTCTGCCCGGCCGCTCTCGGAACGAAGGACATGCAGCCGGCTTCCTACTCGCCGCTGACGGGCCTCTTCTACGTGCCGACGAACCACGTCTGCATGGACTACGAGCCCTTCAAGGTCGAGTACACCGCCGGTCAGCCGTACGTCGGCGCCACGCTCTCCATGTATCCGCCGAAGGGCGAGAGCCACATGGGCAACTTCATCGCGTGGGATGCTGCCAACGGTAAGATCGTCTGGTCGAACAAGGAGCAGTTCTCGGTGTGGTCGGGTGTTCTCACCACCGCTGGCGGCATCGCCTGCGTCGGCACCCTCGAGGGCTACTTCAAGTGCGTCGATCAGAAGGACGGCAAGGAACTGTACAAGAACCGTACGCCTTCCGGCATCATCGGCAACGTCTTCACCTATGGCCACAAGGGCAAGCAGCACATCGGCGTCTTCTCGGGCGTCGGTGGTTGGGCCGGCATCGGTCTCGCCGCTGGTCTGACCAACCCGACCGACGGTCTGGGTGCTGTCGGTGGCTACGCTGGTCTCAACAGCTACACCGCTCTGGGTGGCTCGCTGACCGTGTGGACACTGCCATAAGTTGAGGGTGACCTCTGAAACTGGACCGGCGCGGGTTTCCCGCGCCGGTCTATTGTGTGACCGGGCACGACCCTGGCCCATTAGGCGCTGTGCACTGCGGCTGTCATTTTGCAACGCAACATACGGAAGACTATGACATTTTGCCGGTTGCACTCTTCCAATCTACAGCCCAAATGAGCACATATCTTTGCCCATAAGCCTGAGAAGATAGGGGAAACGCGTGAGAAGGATCAGCTTTGCTGCCGCTGCTGTTGCCGGGATTGCACTTGGGTGCGCATTCGGGACGGCAAACGCCGAGGACGTCGCGCCCGGCATGCAAAAAGAGGTGACGCTGCCGGATGGCTGCATCTCCCAGGAGGGAGCGGAATTCAAAGACGGTCGGTGGGTGCTGCCCGATGGCACGCCGACGTTCCACGTCTGCAAGAAAGACGGCACCATCGTCGTCGACTGGTCCACTTATAACGGCTACCGCCGCTATCACGGTGAGTGCCACGTCTGTCACGGCCCGAACGGTCTCGGCTCGACGTATGCACCGGCTCTCGCCGACTCGCTCAAGACGATGGACTACGGGGCATTCCTGGGCGTCGTCGCCAGCGGCCGCACGCGCGATGAAGCCGGCACCAAGTTCGTGATGCCCGCGTTCGGCGACAACAAGAACGTGATGTGCTTCATCAACGATCTGTATTCATACCTCAAAGCGCGCTCCTTCGCCGATGCGCTGCCCGCCGGTCAGCTGGGCGGACGCAACCGCGACGACAAGCCGGAAGAGGCCAAACAAGCTGAGAAGGATTGCCTTGGCTAATCCATTTCACATCGCGCAATGGGCAGGGGCCGCCATCGGCGGCCTCGCCCTCCTTTGCGCCGCTACCGGTACGGCGTTCGCCGTCGAGGGGCATCGCTCCGATCTGGTGAACCGCAAAGTTCTCCGTGTATGCGCCGATCCGGCGAACATGCCCTTTTCCAACGAGAAGCGAGAGGGCTTCGAGAACAAGATCGCCGACATCATTGGCGACGAGCTCAAGGTTCCCGTCGAGTACACCTGGTTTCCGCAGGCGGTCGGCTTCACACGCAATACGCTGCTCGCCAAGCGTTGCGATGTCATCATCAGCACCGGGCAGGGCGACGATCTGGTCTTGAATACCAACGCGCTTTACCGCTCGGCCTATGCGCTGGTCTTCAAACCCGGCACAGGGCTCGATGGTGTCGACAGCATTTTCGACCCGCGCCTCAAGGGCAAAACGATCGGTGCCGTGCAGGGCTCGCCTTCCGCGGATCTCGTGGCCAAGGCTGGCCTGATGGGCAAGGCTCGTCCCTATCGCCTCGTCGTCGATCGCCGTTTCGAGGATCCTTCGGCCGAGATGGTCAAGGACATCCGCGATGGATCGATCGACGCCGGCGTAATGTGGGGACCGATTGCGGGCTACTACGCCACGCACGGCGGCGAGAAGCTGACCGTTGTGCCGCTCATCAAGGACGCGGGTAAGGCGGGACGCATCGACTTCCGCATCACCATGGGCGTGCGCCAGGGTGACGACCTGTGGAAGCGCCAGCTCAACGACGTGATCCGCAAACGTCAGGCCGACATCGACAAGGTGCTCCTCGAATACGGTGTGCCGATGATCGACGAGGACAACAAGCCCATCACGGCGCCGCGGAGCTGATACATCAGAAGCGTCTGCGGAACGCTCCTCGCGTCCGTGCGACAACCGCACAATCCCGTCTCACGAAAAAAAGCCGGCGCCACGCGCCGGCTTTTTCTTTTGGATAAAGGCGTGCGCTCGCCTTTTGATTGGACCGATGATCCACGCGTCGGACTGATAAGGTCCGTGCTTCCGGAAAAGTGGGCACCGGTCTTCCGATAAGAAGCACGAGCAATCAAAGACATAGCGGCGTGCTGCAGTTCAACGAAAAGCAGAACGGCTAAGGCGCCACTCAATGCAGCTCCTGTAGGGAGCTGCCGCCAGCGCGTCATGGCTTGTCCGGAGCTGTGCCGCGCGGCGACGGCCGAAGGTACCGCGCGCCAACTTTATCGCATGGGCACGCCTGCCGCCCGAGGTGATGCCCACTCCCTGCGCACCGCAGCGGTCGTCCAGGGAACGCGTCGGCGGGATACTTCGGCGGCCAACTGCATCGACGTACGATCCGACAGCACACGGCTAGCCGATGTCGACATCGCACCCGCGCGCGCCAACTTGCGCCGTACGAAATGATCCGCAGCGGCACAGCGAGCCTATTGAAGGTCCCGCCGTCCCGCGCGATCCTGCGGGGATGGACGAAATCATCCGCGCACCGCGCTACCCCGCCACTGCGCCCTCAACCATATATCCGCCGTCTGCTCCGTTGCCGGTACTCCGCGCGGATAGGGCTGACGCGTGCGGCGGGCCGCTGGCGCTGCGACCTCGCGAGCCTGAAGTGCGGCGTCGGCGTACCTGGCTGGCGGGGCCGTGCACGGCGCTGCTCTGGGCGGCGGTGCTGCTTCTCTCCACGCCTGTGGCGCCGTCCTATGCAGGCGATGCGACATCCCCCGCTCAATCGGCGGGGGGACCATCGTCCTCCACGCCATCCTCGTCCGCAATGGAAGGACCGGCGCCGCATCCGGACATTCCGCCGGCGCCGCTATCTGCCGGTGCGTCATCGGCACCCGTCGAGGAACCGCCCGGTTACCGCATGGAGGATTTCCGCACACCTGTGCCGGCGACGCTCCGCGGCGCCCACGTGCTGACGAATGATGATGCGGCCGATCTGTGGAACCGGAACGGCGCCGTCTTCATCGATGTCTATCCGCAGGCGCCGAAGCCGCCGAATTTGCCCGCAGGCACGTTCTGGCGGGATCCCGTGCATCGCAGCATCGAGGGCGCGGTGTGGATGCCGAACGTCGGCTACGGCGCGCTCTCGCAGGAGATGGAAGACTATTTCCGTGCCCGCCTCGATACGCTTTCGCACGGCAAACGCGATGCGCCGCTCGTATTCTTCTGCCTCAAAGATTGCTGGATGTCGTGGAACGCCGCAAAGCGCGCGCTCGAATATGGCTACACGAACGTTCTGTGGTTTCCGAACGGCACGGATGGCTGGCAGGAACTCGGCTACCCGCTCGTTGCGGTGAAGAAACTGCCGTAGGTGCTACAGCGGCGAGGCGGCATAGAATCAACGCCGCCTCGCGATGAACTCCAACGCTCTCCAGCAGCTTCAGAGCTGCAGCGCGTTTCTTACCGGGCCGTGCAACGGAGCACCGCGAGCCTTTCCGCTACGGAGCCGGCGGCGGTGCCGGACGGGGCGCGGTCGTCGGATGCGGGGTTGGCACTGCCGGCGATGTCGACGGCGTAGGAGCCGGCGTCACGGTCTTGACCGAAGGGCCGGCGTTCGTGTCTCCAACCTGTGTGCGATCGCCGAAAGCGTAGAACAACGCCATCAACGCAAGGACGACCGCAGCGGCGAAAATCAACGGCATCGCGCTGTTGCTCCAGCTCTCGAATGTGCGTGGCTGGCGCGAATAATCATAACGCCGGTCATGGGGGCGATCGTAGAGTGCCATAGCAACCTCCATTGGTATGGAGGTCCAACCGGTGTGCTGCTGCAAAGTTCCCGACCCATCGTGGCGCAATCGACGCAAATTGCGCAGGGGCGCGGCTTCGCCATGCGCGAGCGGACGGAAACGCGAGCAACGCGCGTAATACTTAAGGGCCAACGCGCGGCCGGCCTAAACGTTGTTTGCCTTAAAAAGTCGCTCCCACAGGACGCAAAAAAGGCCGGCGATCCCTTTTGGAATGACCGGCCTTTCGGAATGATCGGGCGGAAACGACAGGCGAAAAGCATAGAGCTCCGTGGCTCAGCTCTTCATCTGCTTCCGGATGAGGCGGGCGATTTCGTAGGCTCGCTGCTCGATAAGGGTCGGAACCTCGCACGCCACCGTCAGGTTGAGCTGGCGCTCCTGGAAAATACGGGCGTTCCAGTTGTATTCCTGCTGCTCGGGCGAAAGGTTTTTCGTCTCGGTGGGCAGCAGCTCGTCCGTTGCCGCCAAGCCCTTTTCGGCAAGCTTCTGCCCTTCGCGCTCGAGTTCGGCCGCGCGCGCCTTCTGCCGTTTCTGAAATTCCTCGACGCGGTCCATCACGAACCGGCGGTCGGCATTGATGTGAGTGAAGACGGCGGCGAACAGCTCCGTCAGCTTGCGGTCGCGCTCGGCCTCGGGAATAGAGGCCGCATATTCCTTGATGGCCTTCTCGGCATCTTCCGCGGGGACGCGCCGGCTTTCGAGGACGCTCGTGAGATCGCGGATGCTGGGATCGAACTCCTTGATGTCGTCGATCGGCGGCCCGTCCCACACCTGCGCGGGAGAAATAATCGGCACCTTGCGCTGCACGCACGGCCAGTCGGGGCTGCCGAGAACGGCCGATGGCGAAACATCCGCTTGCTGCTGGTCAGTAGCGCCCGACGTTCCGGGCGTGAACATCGGATGCGCGCTTGCGCCCGCGGGCGGTGCCGTCGTGCTGGGTTCCATGCCGCCGGGCCGCGCGCCGGGCACCACGCCGGGTGCAATTCCCGGTGCAACGTCGGGCGCGCCCTGGACCTGCGGCGGCGGTGAGGTTTGCCCATAGGCAGGGACGGCGGCTGCGAGGCCGGCGAGAACGATGGCTGCGCTCTGCAGCACCAGGTTCGATTTTGCCACGTGCATTTTTGCGTCTCGGTTTTTTGTCATGGTTTTCATGCTCCCGCTCCGGGGCCGCCGCGACGGGCGATGAGGCCCTTCGATGGGTTATAGGCAAAGATGGCCGCGCCGAGGAACACTGCGGTGCAGGCGAGAACGATCCCGAGCGCCGTCCAATCCACCTGCGCGTAAAGGGCAAAGCGGATGAGCTCCACGGCGTGCGTGAACGGATTGAGCTGGCATATTTCATAGAGCAGCACGCTCGATTCCCGCACGCGCCACAGCGGGTATAGCGCCGAGGATGCAAAAAACATCGGGAAGATGACGAAGTTCATCACGCCGGCGAAATTCTCGAGCTGACGGATCACCGACGACATGAAGAGCGCCAGGGATCCGAGCATGAGCCCTGCAATGACGAGCGCGGGCGCGACGGTGAGATAGTTCATCGACGGCGTCGTCATGTTCCAGAGATAGATCACGGCGGCCATGACCCCGAGCTCCACGAGCACCGCGAGAACCACCGCCCGCCGCATGAAGGTCTCCGAGAACATCTCGGTCGCCGAGTTGAAGATGTTGAGCAGGCCGAGCGCCGCCGGTGCGGCCAGCAGAAGCGGATATGCCCAGCCCGTCAGCTCGGCCTCCCAGAAATAGAAGATAGCGAGAAACACGTAAGCCTGGATGGCGGCCACCGCGACACCGCCGATGAGCTTGGAAATCAACAGGAACGAGCGTGGAAACGGGCTCACGAGCAGCGTGCGCATGGCGCCCGTCTCGCGGTCGTAGACCATCGATAGCGAGGACTGCATGGCATTGAAAAGCAGGATCATGCCGAGCAGCCCCGGCACCACGTAGACCTCGTAGAGCACGTACGTCTCGTAAGGTGGGATGATCGACACGCCCAAGGTCTGCCGGAAGCCGGCGGCGAAGATGAACAGCCAGATGAGCGGACGAACGAGCGCCGACATGAAGCGCTCGCGCTGGTGCAGGTAGCGCAGCACCTCGCGCCAGACGATGCCGTCGAAGCAGGTGAGGTAGGCGCGCAGGCCAAGGCGCGGCGGCGCGGCGGTCCATGAGCGGTTGCCGATGGAATGGCTGGCGGCGGTCTGCGCGTTTGCGGTTGCGCCCATGGCGGTCATGCGGCGAGTTCCTCGGTGCCGGTCAGCTTGCGGAAGGCATCGCTCACCGACTGCGTTCGTGTTTCGGATAGAAGCTCGGGCACCGATCCGGTGAACAGCACCCGGCCCTTGTGCAGCACGACGACGAGATCGGTGGGACGCACCTCATCGAAGAGATGGGTCGCCCACAGCACGCCGAGCCCTTGTTTTTCGACGAGGGAGCGTACGATCTGGATGACGCTCTCGCGCGAGCCGATATCGAGGCCGACCGTCGGCTCGTCGAGCAGCAGCAGCGAGGGCTGATGCAGAAGGGAACGGGCGATCTCGAGCCGTCGCATCTGCCCCCCGGAGAGGTTGCGCACCTTCTCCTTCGCGCGATCGGCCAAGCCGACGATTTCGAGCGCGTGCTCGGTGCGCTTGCGCGCCTCCCGTCCGCTGATGCCGTGCAGCGCACAGTGATAAAGAAGGTTCTGCTTCAGCGTGAGATCGAGGTCGAGGGTGCGGCTCTGGAAAACGACGCCAAGACGCTGCAGCGCCGCCATGGCACGGCGACGGATGTCCTCGCCGAAGATGCGGATCTCGCCGGTGACGTTGTCGTAAAGGCGCGTGATGAGCGCGAACAGCGTCGACTTGCCGGCGCCGTTGAGGCCGAGGAGCACGACGAAGCGGCCACGCGGAATCTCGAGCGAAACATCGTTGAGCGCGCGGTTGTCGCCGAAACTATGGCTCACGTTCTTGACGACGAGAGCCGGGGCTTCGGCGGTGGGCGGAATGTTTTCTGCCATATCCATGCGACGATTGAACCGACAGTCGCTCGCTTTCAAGCCTTCGGAAAACTTGTGTCTCTCTGCGGCTTGGCCACGCTGAGGCGACCGGGTCTCGTCCTTCTAGCTCCTATCAACCTCATTGTGCCAGCGAGGCCCGGCAAGGCGCGCCTCTCAGACGGACGTCCCCTAGAAGGGTGCTACCACCACACCCCACGGGTAGCGGCCCGTGCGGATGGATTTGATCACCTTCAGCGCGTCGACGTCGATGACAGAGACGTCATTGGAAGCGCCATTGGTGGTCAAAAGTTTCTTGCCGTCCGGAGTAAAAGCGAGCTGCCAGACGCGCTGGCCGACGAGGAGATATTTGATCACCTTGAATGTCGACGTATCGACGACCGCAACGCGGTTGGCCGGCCCGAGAGCGACGAAGGCGGTTTTGCCATCCGGCGTGATGCGTATCCCGACGGGCTGGATGGCCTCCGCGGTGATGCCGGGGATCTCGAAGTGGATCTTGGTGATGATCTTCCGGTCCGCAGGATTGATGACCGTGACCGTGCCGCCGATCTCCGAGCTCACCCAGAGCTGATCGCCCTTCGGATTGAACATGGCGACGCGCGGACGGCTATCCACCAGCACGTTGTCGAACGTCTTGTGGGTCTCGGTGTCGATGAAGTGGGCCATGTTCGTCGTTTCGGAGGTGTTCACCAGCACCTTGCCGTCCGGGCTCATGCCCATGCCCTCAGGCTCGACGCCCACCGGAATGTCGTTGATGATCTTACCCTGTTCAATGTCGACGACGGTTACGAGGTTGTCGTCTTCGTTCGCCACGTACAGCGGATTGCCCGAGGGATGCAGCACGAGCAGCTCAGGGTCGGGGCCGGATGGGAGCGTCTTTACCAGCTTGTGCGTTGTGGTGTCGTAGACCTGGATGATGTTGTCATCGCTGGTGCAGACGATCAGCCACTTGCCGTCCTTGGACAGGATGACGCCGCGCGGACGCTGGCCGACGGGGAAGGTGTTGACGACCTCCATTTTCTCGGTGTCGATGACCGAGACGGAGTTGTCCTTCTCGTTGGTGACGAACGCGGTATAGGCCAACGCGGCCGGCGCCGGCAGTGCAAACGCGGAAGCAATGCCGAGCAGCGCGGCGATGCCAACCTTGAAGCGCATTAGAGACATTCCTTCTGAGGGTTTCTTGTGCCGTTTTCGGCTCTCATCTCTTCGCCTGATCATTGCGTGTACGCTCGGCATTTGGTTTCCGGCTTATCGACGCCGAGCGTGTCGAGCTCGCTGAACTGATGCAAGAAGCCCTGCTGAGGCGAAACGCTGACCAGCAGCTTCGGCGTGGTGATGAGGATCGGCTGGCGTAGCTGGCCATTCCAGTTCCGCAGCGACAGCCCGACGCCCTTGAAGCCGGCGATGTCGAACTTGGGCGATTTGATGTAGCCGACAAGATCGGCGTACTTCCCGGATTTTGTGCGCGAGGCCGCTTCGCCGATCATGCGCGCGGCGAGCCAGGCGTTGTAGTCGATCGGGCGCATGTCGCGGGCGGACTGACGCTTGAAGCGATTCTGGAACTGCGTGCCGCCCCACAGCTCGATGGCCGGATGCCAGCTCTGGGCGGTGAGACCCGCCGTGCCGGCAACCGGACGCGGCTCCCAGGTGCGATAGGGGAGATAGTCGCCGAAAAGGCTGCTTTCGTCGGCGACGATGACGATGTCATGGTCGGGCGCGCCCTGGGTGAAGGTGGGAATCTGCTGCTGCACCTGCTCGAATCCGCCGTCGGAACGGCGATTGCCGGTGTCATAGGTGAAGACGCGCTCTTCCACGATCTTGGCACCGAACCGCTTGGCGGCGCGGCGGATGGCGTCGGCGTAAAGCTTGTCTTTCTCGGTCGGGCCGAGGACAAGCAGCCAGCGCGGCCATTTCTTCCAGGCGAGATATTGCGCAAGACCGTCGGCGAGCATGCTGCGGGTCGGCGCCGTATGCAGCACCTGGGCGCGGCAGTCCTCTTCGCGCAGGCTATCGTCGGGGGCGCTGTAGTTGATCAGCAGCGCTTCCTTGCCCTTCAGAGCATCCGCCATCTTGAGAAGCGTGGCCGGAGCGGCATCGACGAGAACGAAGTGCTGTCCCTCGTCGACCTTCTTCACCACGTCGGCGATCAGCTTGTCGGGGTCGGAGTCCTCCACCGTATCGAGGGTGAACTCCTGATTCATAAAGCGGCCGGTGGTGTTGTTGTCGGTTATGGCGAGCTTGGCACCGGCGACGCCGAGATCCTTCGGCGGCAGGTCCAGCAGCGAGAGCGGCAGCGGCTCATCGCGCAACTCCCGCGCGAGCAAAATAGGGACGACGGTCGTGTCCGGTTTCGCGGGCTCGGCTTTCGGGGCTTCAGCGGCGGGGGGCGATGCAGGATCCTGGGCGAGGGCCGGTGCGGAGCCAAAAACAAGGGCCGCAGCGCACGCGAGCAGCACGCGCCGGATCGGCTGCGCGGGAAGCCCTAGTAGGGGGTTGCAGCGGCTCCGAACGGCTATGCCTGTTGCCATCAAGCTTGTTTCCTCCAAACGCTGCCCGGGCTCCGTTGACCGGGCCTTATCGAGGGTCAGTCTGTTACTATGTTGCAGTAAAAGGGGATGGGGTACCACCCTTGTCAAGGGCTCCCGATTTTACTCGCGTACTTGTGACCTTTCACGTGCCGTCGAGTGGCAACTAACCTCTTGCAATTAGCCCCCCGTTCGGCACACCTAACCCCTAACACTATAACAGACCAAGCAGTCTCATGCGCGTGGCAGGGGAAACGTCTTGATTGCTAAACGGATTGTCATCTTTGTGCTGGCTATGGCACTGTATCCCGGTGCCGTTTTTGCTGCGCAAAAAGCGATCATTTTCCCTTTCGATCTGATCGACCAGCAGCAGCAGTTCGAACTCGGCCTGATGCCGAAGGGGCTCGACCCGGAAGACAAGCGCCGGCTGGGCGTCATCACCGACGAGCTTACCCGCCTGATCAAGGAAAGCGGCCGGTACGAGGTCCTCGACCCCACGCCCATTGCTAAAGATATCGAAGACAAGGCGCCGATTTATAAATGCAACGGCTGCGAGGATGACCTCGCCAAGAAAATCGGCGCCGACATTGCTTTCATCGGCACGGTGCGCAAGGCTTCGGACGTGCTGTTTACCGTCAGCATCTACATCCGCGACGTCGCCAACGAAAAGGTGATCCACCAGGGTTCGAGTGAGATCTACGGCAATACGGACAAGATGTGGTTGCGGGCGGTGAAGTACATCGTCGACCGGCGCCTATACGCCGATAGAGGTGCAAAATGATTGACCGTCGCCGACTGCTGCTTGCCGGCGGGACGGTGCTCGCCGGCGGCGCGGCCGCGTTGGCTGGTGTGGCCGGCATCGGCCTGCCCGCGGGAAACTCCGCCGGCGGAGGGGGCGCGCTGCGTGTCGCCTCCCTGAAGTTCGGCTCGCTGAACTGGCTGCTGGAGACCATCCGCGCCGAGGGGCTCGCCGATAAGGCGGGCCTGCAGATCATCGTCGTCGAGGTGGCCACCAATCAGGCCGGGCCGGTGGCGCTGCTGTCGGGCGAGGCCGAGATCATCGTCAGCGACTGGCCTTGGGCCCTGCGCCAGCGCGCTCTGGGCGAGCATGTGAGGTTCGCACCGTACTCCTCCGCCCTCGGCGCCGTGATGGTCGCCCCGGATTCCCCGATCAAAACCTTTGCCGATCTCAAGGGCAAGCGGCTCGGCGTTGCCGGGGGCGCGATCGACAAGAGCTGGCTTCTGCTGCGCGCCTATTCGCGGCGCGTGCTCGGTGCCGATATCGCAACGCTGGCGGAGCCTTCCTATGGTGCCGCGCCGCTGCTCACGGCGGAAGCGCAGGCGGGGCGTCTCGATGCCGTGTTGAATTTCTGGACCTATGCGGCCCGCATGCAGGGGGAGAACTACCGCACGCTGATCGGCATGGACGAAGTGCTGGAAGCGCTCGACATCAAGCCGGTACCTTCGCTGGTCGGCTTCATCTGGCGCGAGAGCGTCGAGGCGAAGAAGCCCGCGGAACTCGCTGCGTTCCTCTCCGTCGTCGAGCAGGGTAATGCGATCCTGGCAAAGTCCGACGCCGCCTGGGATCGCATCCGCCACCTCGTTCGTCCTGAAACGGACGCGGAGTTCGCGGCCATCAAGGCGTATTACCGGGCCGGCATCCCGAAGCCGTGGACCGATGCGGAGACGCGAGCCGCAGAGAAACTGACGCAGGTGCTCGTCGACGTCGGTGGGGCCCAACTCCTCGGCAAAGACACGCCCTTTGATCCTAAGCTCTTCCATGCGGCAGGCAGTTAACGCGCCCGCCCGCGGCTTCAGGGTTGGGCGCCTCGGTTGGACGCTGATCTCGCTCCTGGCGCTTATCCTGCTATGGGAGCTGGCGGCGGTGATCGCGCAGAGCCGATACCTTCCGGGGCCCCTCGCGGTCACGGAAGCGATGGTACGCGAAGCGCAAACCGGGGAGCTTTGGACGAACATCCGGGCGACGCTCATCCGCGTCGCCTTCAGCTTCGTCTTCGCGATGTTCATCGGCTCGGCGATCGGTCTCGCGCTGGGCCGCTATCCGATGGCGGATCGTTTTTTCGATGCCTGGCTGATCTTCTTCCTCAACCTGCCGGCGCTCGTCATCATCGTGCTCTGCTATATCTGGTTCGGCCTGACGGAGGTCGCGGCCATTCTGGCCGTGTCGATCAACAAGATTCCCAATGTCGCCGTCACCATGCGCGAGGGCGCGCGCAGCCTCTCCAAAGACCTGAACGAGATGGCGAGTGTCTACCGCTTCGGCCGGTGGAAGACGCTGCGCCATGTGACGCTGCCGCAGCTCGCGCCGTTTTTTGCGGCTGCAGCCCGCTCCGGCCTCGCGCTGGTCTGGAAGATCGTGCTCGTCGTGGAAGCCTTCGGCCGTTCCGAGGGCGTCGGACATCAGCTCAACATCGCCTTCCAGCTTTTCGACGTGCAGATGATTCTCGCTTACGCGCTGGCCTTCATCATCGTCGTGCAGATCATCGAGTTCGCCATTCTGCAACCGCTCATCGCGAGGGCCAGCAAATGGCGGAGGTGACCCGTCCGCTCACCGTGCGCGTCGATCGCAAAGTGTTTCCCGCCGTCGGCGGGCGTCCCGAGAATCACGTGCTGGGGAAGATCGAATTCGAGGTCGAGCCCGGCTCGTTCGTCGTCATCACCGGGCCTTCCGGGGGCGGCAAGTCGACGCTCCTCAACATCATCGCGGGGCTCGACAAGGACTACGAGGGCGCGATCGATTTCGCCGGTGCCGACCGCCGCATGGCTTTCGTTTTCCAGACGCCGCGGCTGCTACCGTGGCGCACGGTCTACGAGAACATTGCGCTGGCCCTGCCGCCGGGTGATCCGCGCCTCGCCAACATCCCCGAGCTTTTGAAGCGGGTGGGCCTCGCAGAGGCCGCAAATGCCTATCCGGAGATGATCTCGCTCGGCATGCAGCGGCGGGCCGCGCTCGCCCGCGCTTTCGTGCTCGAGCCCGACATCCTGCTGATGGACGAGCCCTTCGTGTCGCTGGACGAGCCCACCGCCCAGGGGCTGCGGGAGGTGCTGGTGGAGCTGTGGTCACGGCGGCCGACGACGGTTCTTTTCGTCACCCATGACCGGTCCGAGGCGGTAATGCTCGGGACCCGCATCTTGCGCCTCTCCAGCGGAGCTGCAACTATCACCCAGGATGTGCCGGTGCAGCTTTCGGTAGCTGACCGGACCGACCGCGAAAAGGTGCGGGCGGAGCAGCGGCGCATCTTCGGCGAAGCTTAACCCTCAGCCAGATCGAACAGGACATCCGGCAGATGGCAAGGATGCTTGCCAGCGTGACGGACGAGCGCGAAGCGCGTCTCGTTGCTACGCTCGGCGCTGACATCGTTGATGCGAAGAATCCCGGCGCCGGTGCGCTGGGCGCGCTGCCGTTCGCGCGCGTTGCGGCCATCCGCGCCGCGCTGCCGGCCGAGGTTCCGGTGAGCGCCACGGTCGGCGATCCGACCGACGATGTCGAAGCCGTTGCCGCTGCCGCCGTGACCATGGCCGATACCGGCATCGAGATCGTGAAGGTTGGGCTCAGTCTCGATTGTGTGCCCGAGCGCATCCTCGCGCGGCTCGGCACGCTCGACCTCGGTGGCGCTCAGCTCGTCGGCGTGCTGCTCGCTGACCGCGGCATCGATTTCGGCCTCATCGCCCATGCGCGCGATGCCGGCCTCGGCGGGCTGATGCTCGATACCGCCGACAAACGCCGTGGCGCGCTCCCCGATATCGTCGCTGCCGACGATCTGGTCCGCTTCATTGCCGCCGTGCACGCAGCGGGACTCTTCGCGGGGCTTGCGGGATCGCTGCGCATGCATCACGTGCCGCAATTGCTGGCTCTGCAACCCGACGTCATCGGATTCCGTGGCGGACTTTGCCGCGAGGGCGAGCGCATGGGCGAACTCGACGCTGGCGCGATCGAAGCGGTACGCCGCGCAATCCCCGGGTGCGATGCAGCAATCGGCGGTGCTTGCCGCACGCTGGTGCCCGGTGCTATGGCGGCCCATCAGACGGAAGATGTGGCATGAGCGAAAAACAGAGCACCGCACGGCGCGACGGCGTCATTCTCGACCGCATCTTCGTGCGCAATTTCGTGCTGCCCATTGCCATCGGCGTCTACGACGAGGAGCAGGGCATCACGCAGAAAGTGGGCTTCAGCATCGAGGCTGAGGTTGCCGCCGGCGTCTCCCCCAAGGGTGACGATCTCGAGGAGGTTCCCTCCTACGATGAGCTGACGGGCGCGGTGAAGGCCGTCGTCGCCGCGGGCCACATCAATCTCGTCGAGACTCTTGCCGCGCGCATTGCCGAGCGCTGTCTCGCCGATAAGCGCATCGTCTCGGTGCGCGTGCGCGTCGAGAAGCTCGAGCGCGGCCCCGATGCGGTGGGCGTAGAGATCGTTCGCCCGCGCGCGACGTGACCGCAAAAGCCGCTCCCGTCGTCGTCAAGCTTGGCGGCAGTCTTGCCGAGGGTGAGCGGCAGCGGCTTTCGTCCATTCTGCAGATCGTCGGGGCAGCAACGCGCCCCTGCGTTGTCGTGCCGGGGGGCGGCGCCTTCGCTGACGCGGTACGCGATGCCCATCGCAGCCATGGGCTGACCCAGGCGGTTTCGCACCGCATGGCGTTGCTCGCCATGCATCAGACGGGAATGATGCTGGCCGCCATGGACGGGCGCCTCGTTTGCGTCGAAACCCTGAGCGTCATTCGCCGCGCCCTGGCCGAGGGCCGTATCCCCGTGTGGATGCCGCTGAAGCTGAGTGCCGATGACGCGCACATTACCCACGACTGGAAGACGACGTCGGACGCTCTCGCAGCGCGGCTGGCGGAGCGGCTGGGCAGGGCATCGGTCGTGCTGGTGAAATCCTGCCCGGTCGATCCACAAGCCACGGCGGGTGCGCTCTCCCGCGCCGGCATCGTCGATGCAACCTTTCCGAAGATCGTCACCCGCGCGAAGCTCGACTGGCGCGTGCTGGGCGTGGGCGATGAAGGCGAATTGGCCGAGTTGCTCGGCGCCGAGACGCGCGCCATGCCGCCGACCGCATCCCGCCGCCGTGCTGCCCCGCGCAAGAAATAGCAACCTGCACCGCCTATATACGGCGCGGGTGAGCGATTTTGCCTGCGGGCGAGGAGGAACGGAATGCCGCGGATCGTCGAGACCATCGTGACGACCCTTGATGCAAACGGCGCGCCGTACATCGCGCCGCTCGGCCTGATCGCCGAGGGCGACAGTTGGGTCATCGCACCGTTCCGCCCCTCCCGTACGCTGGAGAACCTGCAGCGCACGCCCTACGCGGTGGCGAGCCACACCGACGACGTGCGTGTGTTCGCGGGCGGCGTGACGGGTCGCAAATCCTGGCCGACCGTGCCCGTGCAGCACATACCCGGCGCGCGTCTCGCCAGCGCGGTCTCGCACTGGGAGCTGGCGGTGGACCGCGTCACCGATGATGCGCAGCGTCCGCGCTTTTCCTGCCGTATCGTCAACGCCCAGAGCCATCGCCCGTGGGAAGGTTTCAACCGCGCGCAGGCGGCGGTGCTCGAATGCGCCGTGCTCGTCACGCGGCTCAAAATGCTGCCGCCGGAGAAGATCGAGAACGAGCTGAAATATCTCGAGATCGCCATCTCCAAGACGGCAGGCCCGCGCGAGGCGGAAGCGTGGGGCTGGCTGATGGAAAAGATCGACGCTTGGCGTGCAGAGCAGGCATGATGATGCGCGATGAAACCGCTGAGGACCACAAGGCGGTTCGCGATTTGCTGATCGCGGCGTTCGGCGGCGACGGTGAGGCGAGGCTTGTCGATGCACTGCGCGCTGACGGCGATCTGCCGATTGCGCTCGTTGCGGAGCACTATGGCGTAGTTGCGGGATTCATCGCCATGTCACACTTACGCGAGCCGGCAGATGCGCTGGCGCTCGCACCGCTTGCGGTAAGCCCTCAATATCAGGGCACCGGTGTTGGTTCGGCGCTTGTCGAGGCAGCGATAGCGCGAGCGCGCACAGCGGGCGCGCAGCTCATCTTCGTGCTCGGCGATACGAACTATTATCAGCGCTTCGGCTTTTTGGTCGATGCAGCGGCAGCCTTCGATTGCGCTTACGCCGGTCCGCACTTCATGGCGCTACGCATCTCGCCAGCGGCGCCGTCGGGCGCGGGTGCAGTCGTCTATTCCGCGCGCTTTTCCGAGCTGTAAGCATTCGCGGCGATGAGCGCGAGCGCGGTTGCCGGTGCGCAGTGCGTCGCCCAGGCGGCGCAATCGGGCGACGCGGCAGCCAAGGCGCCGAACGGTGTGCAGGGCAGATCGAGTTGCCCTGCGAGACGCGCAACTTCACCGGCGCCGATGCCGGCCGCAACGAGCGTCACATCCGCGCGCAGCCCCGCATTCTCCATGACCGTTCGGGCTGCATCCGCGATGTCGTCCATCTGCTGACGTGCGATATCGGACGCAGCCGCCATCCACGCGGCATCCGTTGCATCGGAGGCGTCGCGCCCGAAGCAGCGAGCGAAGCGCTCGAGACTTTCGCCGCGGGATTTTCCCCGCCCATCGAGCGTCGGGTGCTGGTCGACGTCCGGCGGCAGCGTGCCGAGCACGCGCCGCACGTCCGCCATGCTGGCGAACGATCCCGCCGCGAGCCGTTGCTCTACGCCGTCTAGCCGTCCGCGCTGCGCCACTGTCGCGACGTCACTGCGCGTCGTGCCGGTATAGACGAGCTCGCCGGTCCGCAGCCGGTCGCCATCGTTCAAGCCGCGTGGGGCGGGCTTGCTATCGACGATGGGAATGATGTCGGTCGTGGTCGAGCCCATGTCGATCAGCAGCGCGCGCGGCAGACACGATGAGATCCACACCGCACTGGCGAGGAAGTTGGTGGAGGCAACGTCGAGCGGGTGCGCGCGCGCTTCGCCGAGCGAGCCGAGGCCACGGGCACCCATCCACGCGCGCACGTTCCGCCCACGCACGGTTTCGAGACGGTCGAGAATGGCGGCGACGCCCACGAGGCGGTCGGTGAAGGCTTCGCACAGCTCGCCGGTCATCGTCGCCGCGTGCACATCGGCGTGCGCCGTGAGCGCATCGGCCTCCGCGAGCGCGGCATCCAGCGCATCGATTCCGCGCCACAGCGGGCAGGGGATCTGGCGCACCGCGACCGTGCGGCCCCCGTCCGCCAGCGCTACCTTGAGATGGGCGCCCCCGATATCGTATCCGGCCGTGATCGGCATGAAACCTCCGGGCTCCGTGGGCTTACCCACGGCTTTCGCCGTGTTACACGGGGAGCCCACGGAGGCAAGCCAGCATGGATGTGATCCCGGTCATCGACGTGCGTCATGGCGTGGCCGTTGCCGCAGCTCGCGGCGACCGCGCCAATTACCGCCCGTTGGAAACGCCGCTCGCGCGCAGCAGCGATCCGCTCGCGGTCGCTCGCGGGTTCACCGGGCTGTTCGCGTTTCCGGTGCTCTACGTCGCCGATCTCGACGGCATCGAGGGCCGCGGCAGCAACGTCACCCTTGCTGCGGACCTCGCGTCCGTTGTCCCGGACGCGCGTATCTGGCTCGATGAAGGCGCCCGTCCGGCCGAAGCTGCAAAGAGGATTGCCGAAGCCGTCGCAATGCCAGTCATCGGCACCGAGAGCCTCGCCGTCGAAACCGACGTCGCGGAATTGCGCGCACTTCCCCCACACGCCTATGTCCTGTCGCTCGATTTCAAGGACGATCGCTTCGCCGGCCCCGCAGCGGTGCTGGCCGAGGCCGAGCATTGGCCGCACAGCGTGATCGTCATGACGCTTGCCCGCGTTGGCTCGGGCGAAGGGCCGGATCTCGCCCGCATTTCGGAGATCGTGTCCCGCGCCGGCGAACGACGCGTCTATGCGGCGGGCGGCGTGCGCGACCGTGCCGATATCGAGGCCCTGCATGGAGCCGGTGCCGCGGGCGTGCTCGTTGCGACGGCACTGCACCGTGGAATGCTAAAGGCCGGCGACCTCATGGAGATCGCCGGCCTCTAATATGTTGCACGAAGGGGAAGAGCAGAACGCGCGCCTTCGGGTGTTCTACCCGTTCCAACGGCCGGAAAGCAGTCTACCCAATCGCTGCAGCAGGCCCCTCTTCATAGGTGGGGCATCATCCTGCTGTGGACGGTGTCCGCTTCAAGACTTCGCACC